>CERD01016244.1_pt1 | contig 320118 bp, 263 predicted proteins | sample 530931 | NCBI WGS metagenome assembly CERD01 (sample SAMEA2621101, study PRJEB7988) | marine metagenome | isolation source: saline water (ENVO:00002010), including
TTGCTTACTCCGGTAATCAATTATAAAAGCGTTGCCAGATTGTCGATTGCGCGGGAGGTATTTTTTCCTCCCACAACGGCATCGACGGCCGTAATACAAAGCTGCTTTCTGGCAATCAAGCAGCCTTAAAAATTAACAATGGCACCAACGGCAACGGTGTCTGCTTCTTCGGCACCCAGGATGCCGCTGAATTCGCTGGTTGAATACTCAACTGCGAAGGTCACGTTGCTGTTGTACGAATGGAACCACGCGGCTTGCATTGCTTCATGAGCAATGTAGTCAGCGTTCTCAACTTCGTTTTCGCCGTAAGACAGGACAAAACGGTTGGCGTCCAGCGTGTAAGACGCTTGCAGTAAGTAGCCCTGACTGTCTAGTTCGTTGTAATCAGTGTCATACATAGTGACTTGAGCCAGGCCTAATGCGGCTTCGGTTGGGCCAAGCAAAATACCGATACCTTCACCGCTGTAGCCTGATGCATGCAACGACACGCCACCAAAGCCCACTTTCACACCGTAAGACGTGCCCGTTGAGTCAACGTCGCCCATGGATGATTCAGAAGACTGATTCAGGAAGCCAACCCAGGCTGTTACTGAACCGCCGTCAAATTCTGTGCTGTAAGTCACCTCACCTTCGATACGAGGTACAGATTCTTCGCGGTCGGCGGCACCATTTACTGGTGATGGATCAACTAAAGCCACCGCGACTTTAAGACCACCGGCGAAGGTTGGAGAGGTATAGCGAATTTGAGAAGCCGGGAAGGGGTAGGTGTAACCTGAACCGATGTTACCGAACGATACGCCCTGGCCGTCTACCAGACCCAGGGTGTCGTTGACGTTGCCGTAACCAAGCAGAATTTCGTCAAGGAAGATGTTACTGCGGTTAAACAGTGTAAAGTCTTTACCCAGCAAGACCTGACCCCAGTCAGCATCTAATGTGGCATAGAACTGACGTACGTCGATGCCGGTGCTGGTAACGCCTGTATTGGTGTCGTTAATGGTTACCCAAAACGATGAGCGGCCGCCGACTTTCATGTCGCCAACTTGTTTGCTGAAGCTCATACCCAGCCAGTTTGGCAGGAAGCCCATTTTTACGCGTGACTGTTCACGATCGCCATTTGGACCGCCGTCAATCGATGAATTAACGTAAAATGTGTTAAAAGACGCGTCTACCGACACGGTTGCTACCTCTGCATCGTCATAAATGGTCACTGCGCCATTCGCTGAAGCCGCTGCAAGAGTAAGACAGGCAATGGATAGTGGTTTATACGCAAATTTCATGTTTTTCATGTGTAACCCTCGTTATATTTTTTAAATTTTGCGCGGAGTAACACTTTTTCTATCCCACTGTCACTCTCATCAAACGGTAGCGATTCGTTGCCGCCACTCTTTGGAATGAGTATTGTTTAGGCGAGTAAAATTGAGTACTCCACAAAGGAGCCTTTTGCGTCACACTTTAGTCGCCGATGAATGCTGGTCAAAAGAACTACTACCAAAGTGCTGGTTAAAACGGTGGGTTTTTAACTAGCTGTAAAGTGCTATTCTGAGCGCCCGTAAAGTCCTAAGAAAGGCACTGGCTTTTGCTGAGTTTGTTAACATAAAATGGCGACATCGCCAGAAACGACTAAGCCGGTTTATGAGTGTTGATTGATGTGTGCAGGACACCTGTGCAGACCAATTCACATTTATAAATAGGTCTATTATGAAAAAAATCGTTGTGGTTGGCGGCGGTGCGGGCGGTCTTGAGCTCGTAACCCGTTTAAGTAAAACCCTCGGCAAAAAGAAGCTGGCAGAGGTTATCCTGGTGGATCGCAGTCGCACCCACGTATGGAAGCCCCTGCTGCACGAAGTAGCTGCAGGCATCATCAACAAAGCCTCAGACGGCGTGGATTACCGCATGCACGCGGCTCAGCACCACTACCAGTTCCAACTTGGAAACATGAGTCATATTGACCGTGAAAACCAAAGTATCTATTTGGACCCACTTTACGATGATGACGGCGAGGAAATCCTGCCAGAGCGTACGGTTGAGTACGACTACCTGGTGCTGGCATTTGGCAGTGTAACCAATGATTTTGGCACGTTAGGAGTAGCAGAGCATTGTTACTGTCTGGACTCGTTGGATCAGGCTGAACGTTTCCACAGAGCTTTGTTAAATCAATTGCTTAAGATTAATCAGGATGGCGTGAACAAAGATAAAATTCACGTCGCTATTGTAGGCGCAGGGGCGACAGGTACGGAACTGGCTGCGCAGCTTCACCATGTGGCGAATCTCGCTCGTGCTTATGGTATGCCGGAGATGTCTGCTGAACGTTTGAAGGTATCAATACTGGAAGCCGGACCACGTATTTTACCTGCGTTGCCAGAGCGCATTGCCGCGTCGGCTCGTAAGGCACTGACCAAATTAGGCATTGATGTGCTGGAAGGGACACGCGTTGCACGGGTTGAAAAAGCGGGGTTTATTACCGCCGAAGAAACGCTCATCGAGGCCGATTTGATGGTGTGGTCTGCAGGCGTAAAAGTGCCTGATTTTATAGCAGATTTGAATATTTTTGAGCTGAACAGGGCAAATCAAATCCTGGTGACGCCGGAATTACAGAGCACTGTCGACAACAAGATTTTTGCGGTGGGTGACTGCTGTGGTGTGCTGCAGGAAAACGGAAAGTGGGTGCCTCCGCGCGCGCAGTCCGCCCACCAAATGGCCAGTTTGGTCGCCAAAAATCTGGTCAATCTGTTTATGCATAAGCCGTTGCAAACCTACACTTACACCGACTACGGTTCGTTGGTGCACTTGAGTAAATATTCTACTGTGGGCAGTTTAATGGGCAAGCTGTCGAACAGCAGTATGTTCATTGAAGGCCGGCTGGCGAAGATGGTGTATATTTCCCTGTATAACATGCATTTATTTGCGGTACACGGGTGGCTCAAAGGGGCGTTGATATTGCTTACCCGCAAGGTCAGTAACCTGGTTAGTCCAAGACTTAAACTTCATTAAAATGTAAGGCCCGGCGCGCCGGGCCTGTTTCATCTCTAGCCAGCAATTAATGCACTGGCGGCTGCTTTGTGGCGTGAAATAAGGTCCGGTAAATCCAGGCCGTTGATTTGTCCATCGGTCACGCGCCATTCACCATTTACCATGACATGTTCTGCTCGCTCTGCACCGCATAACAGCAGGGCTGCGATGGGATCGTGGGAGCCACTGAAACGCAGTTCATCCAGTCGAAAACAGGCTAAATCCGCGGCTTTGCCTTCGGCTATTTGGCCAATATCGTCGCGGCCTAACACAGTGGCAGAGCCGACGGTTGCCCAACTGAGGACTTTCTCTGGGGTAATAGCCTGAGCGCCATATTTCAAACGTTGTAAATACAACGCCTGGCGCGCTTCATACATCAGGTTTGAAGCATCGTTAGACGCAGAACCATCTACGCCTAAGCCAATCGGCGCGCCGGCTTCAATGAGATCTAACGTGGGGCATATACCTGATGCCAGACGCATATTCGACACCGGACAATGGCAAATGCCAGTGCCGGCTGCACCTAAACGGCGTATTTCGTCGTCGTTAAAGTGAATGCCGTGAGCCAACCAGGTACGGTCGCTTAACCAACCCACACTCTCCAGATAATCAACCGTGCGCATGCCAAACATCTTCAGGCAAAACGCTTCCTCGTCGAGGGTTTCAGCCAGATGAGTATGCAAGCGAACGTCCTGCGCTTCGGCCAACTCTGCGCTTTGCTGCATGATTTCCCGTGTAACGGAGAATGGGGAACACGGGGCCAACGCAATTTGGATTTGCGCGTTTGGACCGCGTTCGTGGTATTGCTGAATCAGTCGTTCGCTGTCTTTTAGAATGGCTTCACCGGTCTGCACCGTATGTTGCGGCGGCAGGCCGCCATCGGCTTCTCCCAGACTCATCGAGCCGCGGGTGAGCATAGCCCGCATGCCCAGTTGCCTCACGACATCCACCTGAATATCAATGGCGTCGTTCAGGCCTTCCGGGAACAGGTAATGATGGTCGGCCGCCGTGGTACAGCCCGATAAGAGCAATTCAGCCATGGCGACCTGACTGGCCAAATGCAACGCTTCTGGCGTCAATCGAGCCCAGACCGGATACAGGGTCTGCAGCCACGGAAATAACGGCTGGTTTACTACCGGTGTCCAGGCACGGGTAAGGGTCTGATAAAAGTGGTGATGGGTGTTGATTAATCCGGGCAGAATAACCAGCCCTGAGGCATCAAATACCTCGTCACAGGCGGTTTGCGGCTGCTCGTTGTTGTATAACAGGGACTCAATGACACCACCGCTGATCACTAATCCGGTAACCGGTTCGGCTGATTCAGGGGCAAAAATACAAAGGGGATTTTTAATAAAAATGCGCTGAGTTGCAGGCATAACGATTCTCCATTCAATGTTGAGGTATGCCAGCTCAGTTATGCCCTGTCTGCTGATCCAGGGGAGTGTGTTGAACTCGGTAACAGTTTACTTGATTAGGCGCTAAATTAAACCCTGAAAAACGACTTTATGCGCGTTAATTAATTGTAAGTTTATTAACAATTTGGCGGTTGTCAGTGGCAATGTTTAAGCGCGTTTTGCGGTGGTTTTAAGCCGTAACACTGGAGCCGAAAACGGCTGTTTGTAACATCTGATTAGCAAGTGTATTTCACTTTTTTAATTCGCCTGTATGGCAATCTGTCGCCAATTGATACCAAAGTACAGGTGTGTGGATCAGGTGCCAAGGTTGTCAGAATGTGTTGATGGTGGGTTGGTGATTGCCAGCCAGACACCAACACTCAGAAACCAGATAATCATGCCGCTTAGGTACGTGAATTCCAGGTAGTGGAATGACGAATTGAACAGTACAAGCACCCCAAGCACACCTACAGCTATCCCCAGGATCTGCAGAATGGGGTGAAAACGTCGTTGGAATAGCAGGTAAACATTCATTAAGCACAACCAGACGTCAATGCCCCACTCAGTGCTGGCTCGCAATTTAATCAGTACCGAATAGATCGTCATGGTCTGCTGGGTAAGCTGTTGATGGGATTCGAAATGCTGCTGTAAAAACAGTTCGTTAGATAACGTCTCGATGGTAAACATAGCAATGTCGTGACACAAAGCCACATAGGCTACCAGCGTGCACAGTGTCGAGAATCCGCCCAGTGGCGGGGTAGTTTGCTTTACCAGCGTACGATTCAGAAATAAAACCGACAGACCCACTAACGGAAAGATAATAAAGTGCCATACGTGCAATAGCACGCCGTATTGCTCAATAACCCGCAACCGGCCTTCGGGAAACACATAGATATCCGGTGCAATCCATTTCAGTGTGACCGCGCCAATAATGAAGCACGCTGCGCAAGTGAAAGCCGCGATAGCACCCTGTAGCTGAATTCTTCCCTGTGTCATTAACTCTGTCGCCGTGTTTATTTTGCCAGCATTCAGTTTGCTCGCGGTTCATTTTCTGGCACATAATAAACCCAGACGCTCGTTTAGCCAAAAATAAGCAAGGAGTTAGCATGGCAGTTCAGGACATAAAAGCATTTGTTCCCTGCAAGAACTATGAGGTTTCAAAGGCGTTTTACGAGGAAATAGGCTTTTCATTGGCTTACGTAACCGATGATCTCACGCTTTGTGAAAGCGGTGAGTGTGCGCTGTTTCTGCAACGCTTCTATGAACCGGCGCTGGCGAATAATTTTATGCTGCAAATTTGTGTGGATAGTATTGAGCAGGCCTATGAGCGCTGTAGCAGGAGTCAGCACAAGACTAATCTCACAGAAGTCAAACAAGAGTCGTGGGGAAAGGTGTTCTATGTATGGGGGCCGAGTGGCGAGCTACTTCACATCACTGAGCTAAACGAATACATCGGATAGAAAAAAGCCGGACGCTGAACGCATCCGGCTATTGTAATTAGCGTGGTTAATCACTCTATTACTGCTTCACGCCTTCCACGTGTAGAGACAGTTCAACGTGGGTCGATGCCGGGCCCAGGTTGTAGTCGATACCATAGTCTTTTAAAGCAATGGTCGTGGTGCCAGCGAAACCTGCGCGGTATCCGCCCCATGGATCTGCACCTTCACCGATTTTTTGTGCGTCGATAACGATAGCATTGGTTTTACCGTGCAGAGTAAAGTCACCATACACTTTTAGTTTATTGCCACCCAGGTCTTCTACCTTGGTGCTGACGAATTTGGCTTCCGGGTATTTCTTTACTGACAGGAAATCACCGCCGCGTAAATGCTTGTCACGCTCAGCATGGTTTGAATCGATGCTGTTGGTGTCGATGGTCACGGTAATAGCAGACGCCTCTGGCTTGGCCGGGTCGTAGCTGAAGTTACCGCTGAAATCGTTAAAGCGGCCAGTTAACCAGGAATAACCCAAGTGTTGAATTTTAAAGTTAACCGATGCGTGTGCACCATTGGTATCAATGACGTAGTCAGCGGCATTGGCAGCTAACGAAGACAATCCCAGTACTGCACCTATTACTAATTTTTTCATTTCACTCTCCTGTATTCTCAATAAAAAACGGTTTAGCGGTGACGGCCTGTCATTTGCGACAACGTGGCGTCCCGACTAATAAAATGGTGTTTGAATGCCGCCAGGGCGTGAATAACCACTAGCCCAATCAAACCGTATGCCGCGTATTCGTGAACTTCCCCGGCAATGTCTGATTGCTCGGCAAATAGCTCACCTGCGCCGGGCACAGTGAACCAGTTAAATACTTCTATACCCCTGCCGTCAGCGGTCGAGATCAAATATCCACTCACAAAAATAGTAATCAGCAGCGCGTATATACCTGCGTGACCCAGACTCGAAAGTATGCGTTCCACAGCGCTACCGAAACGCTCTGGACGCTGAGTGCGGGTGCGCATCAGCAATCTGGCAAGGGTAACCGCAGCCAGAATTAGGCCTGTGCTTTTGTGCCAGTGGGGGGCGGTTCGATACCATTCGCTGTAATACGTCAGGTCAACCATCCATACGCCAACGGCAAACATGCCTATCACCACGAGTGCCGTTACCCAATGAATAATAATAAGCCCGAAAGGCCAGTTCTTTGGTGTCGCCAAAACCATTTCCTTGCGTAGTTAGTCGTCGCATTGGGTAAATTACTTATCCGATGCGAACAGATTATCTAACCTGTTTCATTAAAAACAGTCCAATTATTAGAGTGAAAGATTCTAAAAAATAGGACGTAACTAAACTTATCATCGAAGTTTGTTTTGAAAAATAGGTAGAAAAAGCGAGTGTCACAGTCTCTGATATGCCACTTAACCAGTTTTTTCCGCTATTGGTCGGTATTCTACTTTATTCCGGAACTGTTCAGGTCCATCTTTACTCTTAACAACATCCCTTGTTTATTTTGGAATTGCTTCAGATGAAGGCTTGGTTACTGATACTCACACTGATAGCGCTGGCAGGTTTGCCTGGCTCAGGTGCTGCTGTGCAGTCAGGCTTACATGGTCAATGGAGTAGCGTTGATAGCAACCTGGCTGAGGCAGAGAGCGCCGAGGTTGAACAAGGCATTGAGTCTGACCAGCAGGGCGATGGCCCCGATGTAATCAGTAGTGCTAACGGTATGCGGTTTGCGCCTCAGCCAAGCACGGTTCCCGGCCAGCTCCAGACGCAACTGTCAGGCTCATTTTATTCCGGATATGCCATCAGGGCCCCACCTGTATTTAGTTAATCAATCGACTCAGCGGCGCATTGCGCCACTTTCTTAATTTTTCGAGGATTAACTCATGCATCATTTAACACTTTGCCAAACTGAAGCTATTGATACGCTAGCGCACCCTGAAGTCTACGACCACGTTGAACTGGCGTCTTCGGCACTAAGCATTTTCACTGATTTTCACGAACACCAACCGCTGGTCATTGACGGTAATGTAAAAGCCATAGAACTGGAAAGACTAATGCGTCAGTCTCACGTAAAAATGAAGCTGGTATTAGACAAACACGAGCAATTCGTGGGTATCGTGACGCTGGCTGACATTACTGAACAAAAAATCCTGCAGCGCGTTGTGCAATTGGGGCTGCCCCGCTCTGAATTGCTGGTGGCTGATATGATGCAACCCAAAGCTGCATTGCAAGCCTTTGACTACCACGAACTGAAGGTCGCATCGGTAAAAGATGTGGTGGATACGCTGCAAGACAACGGCAAAATGCACTGTTTGGTTATCGACAAGCAACAGCACGAAATACGAGGCGTGATCAGCGTGAGTGACATCGCTCGCATCTTGCGGGTTCCACTGGATATTCAGTCACAGCCTTCATTTGCCGCACTGTCGCATATAATTGCAGCCTAAACTGAAGAGTCGGATCGGGGGCCTTATAGCCCCCGACGTTTAATTATGAACTAACAAGAACAGTAGTATCCAAAAATACGCTCGCTAACGGAATATTTGTTACACTTAATATACAGCACGCAGTGAGGACGAGAAGTGGCAACGTTTTACAATAAACAACACGGTGAGTTTAGCCTGATAATGAATCAGGATGTGGTATTAACCAATGCCGTAGGCCCATGGAACCTCGAGTGTATTGAGCAATTTGGCATCGATTACGCCACCAGTGTGTATTCAGCAAAAGTGTCCAGGTGGGCTGACATTATCATGCTGCAGGGAGAAAGCCTGCTGGTACCCGATGCAGAAAAAGATCTGCAGGTGCGCATTGCCCGCGCAGTAGAAACCGGCTTGAGTCACGTAGCGGTAGTGATGTGTAAGTCAGAAGTGAAGACCACCGCAAAACTGCAAATGAAGCGCCTCTATCGCAATCTACCCGCCGAGCTGGCATTTTTTGAGACGGTTCAAGAAGCCATTGACTGGATCACTGAGCATGGATATCGCTGTGAGGCCTCGGTCATTGAAGCATTTTTTGACGACACACCCTAGGGCCTATTTCCCGGCCAATGCAGCCGCATAAGCCTGACGCGCCCAATCGCAGGCGTCATCCGGATCATCATAAATCTCTTCCGGCGCTTCCATGTAACTTAGCGCGATGGTTTTGCCTTGCCGGACATAAGTAAACGGTGAATAGCCCCGCTCTTCAAGCGCCTGCTTCATTCCGGCGTCCACTTTTATATAAAGCTGATCGCTTACTACCAACGCAAACATTTTTCCCTGACTGAACACGCCATGGCCACCGAACATGCGCTTTAGATGAATAGGCCCAAACGTACTGAAGACATCGTGCAGACTGTTAGCAAATTGGTTTGCGGACATGGGATTAACTCCTTCAATGGGGCCGAAATATCAGTCTACTGCCCGGCTTTTTTTAACTCAATCTGCATTTTTTCATTTTAGAGGGAATAAACCTCAGGTCCTCTCCGTTAACTCAATGTCAATGTGACATAACTGGAGATGATTATGAAAACTTTTACTTTTACTTCACTGATTCTGGCAATGGGTTTGGCACATGGTGCCGCGCAGGCACAGTCTGTTGAATCCGACGTCACGTTTAACCAATCTACCGCCGCTGATGCACAGACTTCAGCAAGTACCGACCCAACTACGGCTTCGTCTGTAACACTGTCGTTCGCAAACCAGTCTAACGTACAGGCAAACAGCAACGCCAATGAGCAAGTAGCAGATGAGTCAGCAGCTCAATCAGAGGAAGCAACGACTGAGGTTGCAGAGTCTGCAGAAGGCACGGCAGAACAATCGACAGAAACGGTGAGCGAGTCTGAAGAGACTATGGCTGAAACCGGACAACAAGCAACCGCGTCAGCTGATACCGCGCTTGAACAAAGCACTGATATCGTGACGGACTTGCCGGTTGCGGAGCTGTCTCAATCACTACAAGGTAGCCTGCAAGGAAGTCTGAATGTCGTCGCTGATGCCGGTGGCTCAATCAGTTCAACCCTGAATGGCTCGGGCGACGCAATCAACAGCGCGGTAAACGGCACTTTGCAAAACACCATTGATGCTGCAACGGCATTGCAAGTGGCGGACGCTGCTTCGGTTGAACAGGTGGTGTCGTCTGCCGTGTCAGCCACTGTTGCTCAAAATGTGTCTACCAGTGCGGTAACGCAAGTTAGCGATACCGTAAACAGTACTGTCACTAACAGTGTTTCCAGTGCGGTGGACGGCGCGGTTGAAGGTGCTGTTGAGGGCGCGGTAGAAGGCGCAGTATCCAGCACGGTTAACAATGCCGTGGCTGCAAATATCAGCTCGATTCTGGGCAACTAATCACATCAGTACGTAGAGGGAAGGCATGCGCCTTCTCTTTACTGTTTGTGCAACAAACCGATAATTGAAGGGGTCTTCCGATGAAAACGACACTGATTTTTGCTGCCATTACTGCCGTGAGCGTACCGGCTGTTGCGACGGTAACCTACAAAGGGGAGTTACAGGCTGGTGCGCAATACGACTCGAACGTCACAGTGACAGAGTTGGATCGTGCCAGTAATCAATCAGATTACGCGGGTTACCTGAAAGGCAAGCTCAGCGCAGATTGGCAAGCCACGGATGCGTTGTCCTTTAACGCTGGTATGAACCATCAGCGCACGCAGTATCAGGACGCAACCGACTTCAACCTGGCTATTACAACCTGGAATGTGGGCGCAGGCTTAAAAACCCGTGTGGGGAAATGGGGCGTGCATAGTTACCTGGCCGATGCGGCACTGGACGGCAATGACTTCATGCGTTATCAGCAGTCTGGGGTGAGCTGGCAAAACAGCATTACCGCGAAAACCTACTTGCACATAAGTGCTGACTATCTTCAAAAGCGCTTTGACACTGTGCCCGAACGCGATGCCAATGGTGGCCAATTATCAACACAATGGTTTTACATGCCCGACATGGAGGGGCAGATGATCAATGTGGGTTATACCTATCAGTATGAAGATGCCGACATCGACAGACTCGACTTTACCGGTCATGCCGGCCAGCTTAGCTGGACATATCCCACACAATGGTGGGGCACGCCAACATCACTGAAGGCACAATATCAGTTTGCGTATCGGGACTATCGGGAGGCTGAGGCCTTTTTGTCGGTAACCCAGCGCACTGACCGCCAGCATACGCTTGGTGTAAGCGCCAGCTATCAGTTTTCGAAGTATGTCGCATTCGATATTGGTGCGAAATACGCCGACTATCAGTCAAACCTGACAATAGCTGACTATCAGGAGAACCAGGCGAATGTGGGTGTTACCGCGAAGTTTTAGCCAACGCATTCGGGGGACTATTTTGCAGGCAGCCAGGCGCCTTCGCCAAATACCGGATCCCAGCCTGGCTCGCCTTTATCCTGCAACTGTTGTCGCAATGCCGGCGGAATGGCGGTTTGCGTCGTGTCGCTTTCTGACTGACAGGTTCGCCACTGCGCTAACCATCCGGCCACGGCTGGTGAGGCAATAGACGTTCCGGTTTCTGGTCCGGTTTCTCCTTTAACCCGGGCTGTGAGTACACTTACACCGGGAGCCGATAGTGCCACTTGCTCCCCCTGATTTGCCCATCGATAAATATTGCCTTGTGCGTCGACCGCCGACACCCCAATAACGTCAGGATATGCCGCTGGAAACAAGGGCGGAGCCGCTGGTCCGGCATTGCCTACGGCTGCAATCAGCGTAACGCCTTTAGACGACAGCCCCGCAATGGCTTTTGCCAATAATGGGTTGTCAGGGCCGGTCAGACTCATGTTGATAACCGGTACCTGCTGACTCGCCAGCCAGTCCAGTCCACTCACTAAATCGAACAGACTGGCTCCTTGCGATACCTGGGTTCGGGCATAAAACACGGCCGCATTAACTACCTGACTGTTATGGGCCAGATGTTGCTGAAGAATACCCGCTACCGCGGTGCCATGGGCACGGCTAAGCGGCAATGACGCGTCAATGAATGTGTGCTCGCGAACCTGCAATGTGGACAGTAATGGGTGAGTATCTTCAATAGCTGAGTCCAGCATACCAATGCGCGCCGGTGTCTCACACAGGGGTTTAGTTTCAACCGAACTTGTTGTTGCGGCGCTCTCTTTTACTGCTGCACCTTCTTCGTTCGCTTCTGCCGGATTGCTTTGAGTCAGATACACATGGTTTCGGCCAAGCTGAGATTGCAAATGCGCAGGTAACGCCGCTTTTATTCGGTTAAGTGAATTAAAGGCATCGGGAACCTGAATATTAACAAGCCAGCTGTCGAGCAGTGACACATAACGTTGTTTGGTTACCGAAAACGGGGATTGTTCAAACCAGGCTAAATCGGCCTCTGACGCATACACTACCCATTCTCTCGCTATAGCAAGCTCGCCCTGTGGCGTGATCTCTTCCCGCAACACCGTTTGCTGTAGGGAATCTACGACACTGATGGCTTGTTTTACCGGTAACAGCGCATTGGAAAGGTCCGCTGTTAATGTGCTGGTAAGGGCCGGTAATAGTTCAGGCAATGCGGGCTTTTCAGGCCGGGTCAGCCGCTCGGTTACACGGTTTGCAGGCAACCGACGAGTCAGATCTTCGATAGGTTGAGTCACCGAACGGGTTACGCTTGGCAGGACTTGTGCATTTACCAGTGAAATAGGACTCAGCACTACCGCAGCTGCGATAAGCGAACGTGATAGTAACTTAGTGGATAACGATAACTTCATAGTGACACCTTATTACAAAAGTGAGATTTGCGATAGCCGTCGTCCAGGATGCTTAAGTGAAGCTTCGCTGTCATTCTGGAAACAACATTACTGTCCGGGCGCCCTGTGCCTCGTGGATGACACTGAAGTTGCGTGCCAAAATGAGGAACAAGGCTCCCGCTTTGTTAGCTGGGATACTGAGTTAACGAAATAAATTAAAAAAAATTCCAATTAATGGGAATAAAATAAATCCTGTCTCGTTAACACTATAAAAGAGGCAAGTCAGGTGACGAAATATCACCTTTGCAGTGTAGGAAATGACAATGACAAAAACGCAATCAGAACAGCTTAAAGCAATGTTGCCGGTACTCAGACGGTTTGCCTATTCGTTGACAGGCAGCATGGCCGACGCTGACGATTTATTACAAAACACCGTGGAAAAATTACTGACTAAGCCAGTACCCGACGACGTTGAGTTGTTGGCATGGTCGTATCGCATCTGCCGGAATTTGTGGATTGATGAGTATCGGGCAAACAAGGTACGTCAGGCCGCGGTGCATAACCCTGAGTTACAGCAAGCCGAAGTGGATGCCACGGCGCAAATCACTTCTGATATTACGTTAAAGCAGGTAGAAAGCGCCATGGCAACCTTACCTGATGACCAGCGCGAAGTACTTTCGCTTGTCGCAGTGCAAGGGCTGTCGTATCAGGACACGGCCAACGTGTTGTCTGTTCCTTCGGGGACGGTAATGAGTCGGTTGGCACGTGCCAGGAGCAAATTGGCACAAATACTGTTTTTAGAAAAAGGCACCAAAGGCCCGAATGGCAATGAGGTAACGGCATGAAGATCACCGACGAACAACTCAGTGCGTTTTTAGATAACGAACTGGATGACGAGCAAATGGCGCTGGTACGTGATGCTATTGCCGCCGACGAAACCTTGTGTGATCGCATGGCAACCTTAAGTATGGTCGATCACGTTGTTAAACGTGCTGCAGAGCAAGCAACGACCGGCCCTGTGCCTGAGCACATTGTTGCGCTGTGCGATTCGGCATCAGAAAGTAATGTCGTGTCTTTTGCTGATCGCAAGGCTGAGCAAACTGCACAACAACCAACGCCAATTTCGAACACACGTTGGCTTAGAGGAATGGCAATGGCTGCCAGTGTTGCGCTAGTGGGCTTGTTAGGCTGGCAGCAATTAATGGGTGACCAGCCGGGTGATGCAGGCCAGTGGCAGCAAATAGCCGCGGTACTGGATAGTCAGACCAGCGGCAGCCGTTATAGCGCGGGTGACGTCACCGTCATGCCTCAGTTGTCCTTTGTGCATCAGGACGGCGCGTTGTGCCGACAGTTTACTGTTTCAGGTCAGTCTCGGAACGATGCGGTGATCGCCTGTAAACAAGACGGCTCATGGCAGCAACGGACGTTGGTGCCGATGACGCCGACCAACAGCCAGGCAGGTGAATATCAGACGGCGACATCTGCCCATGAGTTAGACAAGGTGCTCGACACCATGATTAAAGGCGCTCCGTTAAATCGTGAGCAGGAACAACAAGCAATTCAATCAAACTGGCAGCAGTAACTGCCATTGGAGGTAATCATGAAAACATTAATGAAATTTGCCACATTAGTGATGGCTATGACACTGGCCGCCTGTGCCAGTCAACCTGCCTACCGTGCTGCTGAAAATGGTGGGTATGGATATTCAGAAACCAAACTGACCGATACCCAGTACCGTGTGTATTTTAAAGGGAAAGGCAGTGACAAAACCAAAGCGATGGACTATGCCATGCTTCGTGCAGCAGAGATCACGCTCGATCAGGGCTACGACTGGTTTGTGGTGGCCAATCGCGAAACCATGGTAGACCGTGAAAAAGTATCAATGGAACCGGAAATTGGCTTTTCTAAACGCTATACCCGCGTTACCGATTGTGGCCTGGTTACTTGTCGCACTAGCTACTACCCGGAATCGACGCTGTCTACCGGTATTTACGTCGGCGGCCGTGAGAAAAGCGTTATTGAAAGCGCACTGGATATTCAGTTAGGTCGCGGCACCCGCCCGGACTCCAGCGCTAGTTTCGATGCGCGTCAGGTGAAAGAAAACTTGTCGCCGAAAGACGAATAATCCGGGAAATCGTTACGATAAAGCCAGCATGAGAAGTGTCATCCCGGGCTTGTCCCGGGACCTAATCGAAAAGGCCGTGATTTCAAAACGACCACTGTTTGATGTGTCTAAGATCCCGGATATCGCTGCGCGATTCCGGGACGACGGATGGGGATAATCGCGTCACATTTTCCGAGACGACAATCACACCGTCTTCCCGGGCTTGCCCCGGGATCTAATCGAAAAGGCCGTGATTTCAAAACGACTACTGTTTGATGTGTCTAAGATCCCGGATATCGCTGCGCGATTCCGGGACGACGGATGGGGATAATCGCGTCACATTCTCCGAGACGACAACCACACCGTCTTCCCGGGCTTGTCCCGGGACCTATTCAAAAAGGCCGTGATATTAAAACGACCTCACCGTCATCCCGGGCTTGCCCCGGGATCTATTCAAAAAGGCCGCGATTTTAAAACAACGAAGCTAGCGCCACTTTCCAAAGAACACGCCAAATAACTTGGGGGCCATTTCTTTTAATGAAAACTCGTCAGGGTTCTCCAGGTATTCAACGACAATCCCGCGGAAGAAGCAGTTCAGAGCCATGGTCAGCGTTTTGGGGTCAAGGTCGGCAGACAAGGTGCCTTGCGCCTGGGCTTTCGCAAAGAATTTTTCCAGCGTGGCTTGTTTTTCTTCCTTGGCAAGCCGGGTCTTTTCCTGACAAACCTGTAAGCTTCCGCTGTAGTCGCATTTAAGCAAAAACAGCGACAGTACTCGCTGTAAATGCGGGTCTTCTTCCAGCCTCACTGTGAGGTCACAACACACCTTTTCCAACTGGCGGAGCGGGTCATCGTAGGATTTCTCTAACCCGTCTACCAGTTCTTGAATGAACGGCTTGTGCAGTTCATCGTAAAGGGCCATAAAGATGTCGGTTTTGTTCTTAAAGTGCCAGTAAACAGCCCCTCGGGTAACGTTTGCGGACTTTGCTATTTGCTCCAGGGTTGCACGCGCTACCCCTTGAGATGAAAAGACATCTACCGCGGCATCAAGGATAGCGGCCCGGGTTTGTTCGGCTTCTTCTTTAGTTCGTCGCATTTTTGACTTTTTTGGTCTGATTGACAACATACATACACGAATGTATTTTAAACTATATCTAAGTTGTCTATTTGTCCAGCTTTCCTGTCTCAGCTGTCCTCAGGAATTTACTAAGTAAAGAATTTTATGATCAAAAAACTTGTACTTGCTGCACTGTCAGTGTCAGTTATAGCCGTTACCGGATGTTCTCAGGAGTCAGGCGGTCAACAAGCCGCTGGTGGCCAGGGCGCACCATCCGGCGTGCCCGTTAATGTGGTAACGGTAGAGCAGCAAAATGTGTCTACAACATTAGAGCTGCCAGGGCGCGTAAGTGCCTTTCGTCAATCCCATGTCCGTCCTCAGGTCACCGGCGTCATTACTCAGCGTTTGTTTGAGCAGGGTACCGTTGTGGAAAAGGGCCAGCAGCTATATCAGATTGATGATCTGCAATATAAAGCAGCACTCAACAGTGCCAAGGCCGATGTCGCTTCTGCTAATGCCAATGTGAAAACACTAAAGGCTAAGGCAGCGCGATATAAAGACCTGATGAAAGTCAACGCAATTAGCGGCCAGGAGTACGATGACGTCGTCGCGCAGCTCGACCAGGCTATGGCAGCAGTCAGTGTAGCTGAAGCGCAGGTGGCACTGGCTGAAGTGAATATGGACTACACCAAAGTGTATGCGCCAATTAGTGGGCGAATTAGCCGTTCTTTTTACACCGAAGGTGCATTGGTTACGGCGAACCAGACCGACCCGCTGGCAACGATTACCCAGTTAGATCCGGTTTATGTTGATGTGCAGGTATCAAGCGAACAGGCATTGGGCCTGCAAATGGCGCTTCGTGATAAAGGCAGCTTAACCGTTGATCTGACTATTCCTGGTTCGCATCAGTCGCTGGAAGGGCTGAAAGGTACTGTAGAGTTTTCGGAAGTCATCGTGAATGAATCTACCGGCTCGGTGACCATTCGAGCCCGTTTCCCGAACCCGGATAACATTCTGTTACCTGGCTTGTATGTTCGCGCCACTATTCATCTGTCGGATACGGCAGCCCTGGTTGTGCCGCAGCGAGCGACCATTCGTCAGCCGGATGGTAGTTTGTCGGTTTGGGTAGTCAATGGCGACAACCCTGAGCTGCGCAGTATTGGCGTGTTGCAGGCATTCGATGGTAATTGGCAGGTGAGTAACGGCTTGTCTGCAGGTGAGCAGATCATAGTGGCGGGTTATCACAAACTGCGCCCTGGTGCCAAAGTCATGCCTATTCCATTGTCGAACGACGCATAATTACAGGACCCATTCATGGCTAGATTTTTTATCGATCGCCCGGTTTTCGCTTGGGTACTGGCAATCATCACTATGCTGGCGGGTGTGATGGCGATCACCAGCCTGCCCATTCAGCAGTATCCGACAGTTGCGCCTCCGTCTGTAACGATTTCTGCATCGTATCCGGGCGCGTCTGCGCAAACCGTTGAAAACGCGGTAACCCAGGTTATTGAGCAACGTTTGACCGCCATCGACAACTTGCGGTATTTCCATTCGAGCAGCGCGAATGGACGAATGACCATTACCCTGACCTTCGAACCGGAAGCAGATCCGGACATTGCGCAGGTACAGACCCAGAACAAAGTGCAGGGCGCGGTATCTCAGTTGCCGTCGTCGGTACAGCAAATGGGCGTGACGGTCACTAAATCCAATAACAGCTTTATGATGGCTGTGGGTTTCTACTCTGAAGATGACAGCATCGACCAGTATGAGCTGGGTGACATTCTGTTGTCTAAATTCCGCGACCCGATTTCACGGGTAGACGGTGTTGGTAGCGTGCGCGCATTCGGTGCGCAAAAAGCCATGCGTATTTGGTTAGATCCGCAGCGTTTATATAGCTACAACCTGACGCCTCAGGACGTGCAAAGCGCCATTGCGGTGCAAAATACCGATGTATCTGCCGGTGAGTTAGGTGGCCTGCCTGCCATTTCCGGCCAGGAAATTAACGCGACTATTCAGGCGCAATCCCGACTGCAAACCGAAGACGACTTTGAGCGAATTTTGTTGCGGGTAAATGCCGACGGTTCGCAGGTACGACTGCGCGATGTGGCGCGTGTTGAACTGGGCTCAGAAAGCTACGGTGTGATTTCGCGATACAAACGTCACCCGGCTGCGGGTATGGCGTTGTCACTGGCATCAGGTGCCAATGCACTCGATACTATCGACCGGGTAAAAGCGCGTGTCGAGGAACTCAAGAGCAACCTGCCTGCTGGCGTGAAAGTGATTTACCCAATCGACAACGGCCCCTTTATCGAACTGTCTATTAAGTCGGTTGTACAAACGTTACTTGAAGCCATTGTACTGGTGTTCCTGGTCATGCTTCTGTTCCTGCAAAACTGGCGAGCTACGTTAATCCCAACCATTGCTGTACCGGTTGTACTGCTTGGTACGTTTGCTGTCCTTTACGCGTTTGGTTTCAGCATAAACGTACTTACCATGTTTGGTTTAGTACTGGCAATCGGCTTGCTGGTAGATGACGCCATTGTTGTTGTGGAAAACGTGGAACGGATTATTCATGAAGAAGGCCTGAGCCCGAAAGAAGCAACCAAGAAATCCATGACCCAAATCACCAGTGCACTGGTGGGGATTGCCGCGGTACTGTCTACGGTGTTTATCCCAATGGCGTTTTTCTCGGGTTCTGCGGGGGCCATTTATCGTCAGTTCTCCATTACCATTGTATCTGCCATGGTGTTGTCGGTACTGGTAGCTATTATTCTTTCGCCGTCGCTGTGCGCCACTTTCCTGCGCGCGGCCGATGCAGAAGGCGAAGCAAAAACCGGGTTCTTTGGCTGGTTCAACCGTACCTTTAACAAAGGGCGCGACCGGTATCAGGGCGCAACCCGTTTTATGGCGAATCGCCTGGCGCGCTTCGTGGCACTGTATACCTTACTCGTTGCGGGTATGGTGGTGATTTTCATGCGTTTACCGGGCTCGTTTCTACCGAACGAAGATCAGGGCTTCCTGATGATGATGCTGAATACCCCGGCGGGCTCCAGCGCAGAGCGTACACTTGAGTCGGTAGCCAAAGTAGAAGATCACTTCCTCGAACAAGAAGGTGATTTAGTTGATCACATGTTTACCGTTACCGGCTTCAGCTTTGCAGGATCTGCTCAGTCATCAGCATTAGGCTTTATTCGCCTGAAAGACTGGTCTGAACGGACCGAGCCGGGCACCAGTGTCGAAGCGGTAGCAGGGCGTGCTTATCCGGCGCTTGCTCAAATCATTGATGCCAGTGCTTTTGCATTCTTCCCACCACCTATTCGCGAACTGGGAAATGCGTCGGGCTTTGATATGCAGTTGCTGGATGTCGCAGGCCGCGGGCATGAAGCCTTAATGCAGGCGCGTAACCAACTGCTTGGTGCAGCAGCACAGAATCCAAAGCTGGTAGGCGTGCGTCCAAATGGGCTTAACGACGTCCCTCAGTACAAAATCGACATCGACAGTGAGAAAGCGACGGCGTTGGGTGTGTCATTAAGCGATATAAACAGCACCTTACAAATTGCCTGGGGTTCATCGTATGTGAACGACTTCATCGATGACGGTCGTATTAAGAAAGTGTATCTGCAAGCCGATGCACCGCACCGCATGATGCCGGATGATCTGAACAAATGGTATTTGCGCAACAGTGCCGGTGATATGGTGCCTTTCAGTGCGTTTGCCTCCTCGAAGTGGACCTATGGTTCACCGCAGCTAGAGCGTTTTGATGGCGTGTCTTCAGTCAATCTACAAGGTTCAGCTGCGCCGGGAATTAGCTCGGGTGAAGCTATGCAGGAAATGGAAAAGCTGGTCGCTGAGATGTTACCTGAAGGTTTCGAGATAGCCTGGTCAGGCTTGTCGTATGAAGAACGAGCTGCGGGTTCACAGGCAGGCTTCCTGTATGCGATTTCGATTCTGGTTGTTTTCCTGTGCTTGGCCGCGTTGTACGAAAGCTGGGCAGTGCCGTTCTCGGTCATTCTGATTGTGCCGCTTGGTATTTTGGGTGCCGTGGTCGCCGCCTACCTGTTCAACCTGTCGAACGACGTTTACCTGCAGGTGGCGTTTTTAACCACTATCGGTCTGGCTGCGAAAAACGCCATTCTGATTGTCGAGTTTGCCAAGGTGCTGCAGGAAGAAGAAGGCAAAACCGTTATGGAGGCGGTGACCATGGCGGCTAAACAGCGTTTCCGCCCCATTCTGATGACCTCAATGGCGTTTATTCTGGGGGTAACCCCGCTGGCAATCGCAAACGGCCCGGGTGCAGCAAGTCAAAACGCGATAGGTATTACCGTAATCGGCGGGATGTTTGCAGCTACCTTCCTGGCTATCTTCTTCGTACCCATGTTCTACGTGTTGATATCCAAATTCTCAAGGCCAAAACAGAGCTAGAGAAGCCAATATTAAAAGCCCGCTCATTCGAAGCGGGCTTTTTTGTGTGTTGGGATTGTGATCAATTCGCGAATAAAAGTATTAGTGAAGTCAGCTTTGAGCGAATTGCGGAAATCGTTAGTTAGTCGGTCTTTGATTGTCAGCTTAAGACAAGGGGTGGACATCGGAATTATGCAATGTCAGGTTTGCTTTTCCTTTTATATAATAATGGGTTACGTACTTTTTTGTATGCGTTCACAACGAATCCAGGTGGCGTTTGATCAGACATTGGTAAAATGCTATTTTGAAAAATCAACGAGATTAAAAGGAATTAATACGATGTTGAAGCTAAGTTTTATTATTATTTTGTGTGCTTGGATTTGGTCCCCAACAAAAGCCATTGCTAACGAAGTGGTGATGAGTGTTATTTGTTTTGATTGTAACGAAAGTTACGCAAAGAACCTGGCAAAGGAGCATGCAACCCCCTTCATCGAGTGCGACCAAAATAATGATTACTTTGAATTTAACAGTACACAAAGTTGTTATAGCCAGCCCAAAAGAATCATTGTATTTGACGGTTTGTACAAAACTGCCTACCCATACCGTTTATCCCACAGTAACCAGGGCGGACCTCTCAATACACTGAGATTGAACATAGATGATTTTCAAATAGAGTCTGGCACACATAGTTTGCTGACGGATATCGCAAATGCGCGGTTAGACTATGAGGAAAGAATGGAAACGTTCGTCGCCGATACGCTTTCTAGAATACCTAACGAAGAATTTAATAATCTCGTGCTAAGTTCATCCGTCAATGACCAGTGCAGTGATGATCCAGGTGTGGCGGCTTTTAAACGTGCGATGAGTCAATCTGACACCACTGCCCTTAAGACTTGGTTTCAAATCCAACAAAATGTCATTAATGACAGTGTCTTTGGTTTTTTGCCTTTTGACATATCCGCCTTGAGTTTTTCTTATCAATCTCCACCCACACCTTATGGTTCGTTGGGCATTACCGGGCAGTTTGATGTTGACCCTGATGCTTCCGTAATAACAGTTGTGTACACCAACATATCTAGTACCCTTAGGTCGACCGTTGTTGAAGGTGCTCAAATAGAATCTTCAGCGGTGGTATATAAAATTGGCAAGCAAGAGAACTTTCCGAGTCTCGTTGAGGTCAATGTAGAACCGGATCTGTCGAGGGTCGACGGCGTGCCATTGAGCGATATTGCCGGAGGCAGAGTCGCAGACGTGGATCAAACAAAGCCTGTGAGTAAATGCGTGTATGACTACATTAAAGATGTTTACGAGACTGAACAACGCATGGCACCTGTAGGAGGAGGCCTAGGCGGCTCAACTGTAGGAAATCGTGGCGGTAGTGGTAGCGGAGAAATGGGCCCAGCGCTCACCTATGAGGGAAGTTGTGTCGTTGATACGTTTTCAGGCGGAGAACATACTGGAACATTTAAAATAAACTGTGCTGACCTGTAGTCAAACACCAACTATAGTTAATTACAATGCTCACTGAACAATAACTAGGTGAGCTTTTCTGATACTAACGCTGAAGCAATGATTGTTGATTTACTCTTAAAAGTTATCGGGAAAATCCAATCCAAATGGAATGGATAATTCCCGTAGTCACAATACGACAATATTTGCTTCAGCGGAATTTTGGACACCATAAACTGAAAGCCTGCTCCAGAAATTCTGGATAGTGCTGTTCGACTAATTGATACAGCAATGTCTGCTCTGGCCTATGTCGTTTATAGGTAGAATGTTCAACTACTTGCAATGGCATCCTTGCCAAGAAATGGTATCTCAGTGTGAAGTTTTTCTTCGTGCTAGTTTACTGGCCTTGGAGATGGAAAACTAAGTCATGAAGGTCCGCAATACGTACAAAACACTCGTCCAGAAATAATTAGCAGATGTCCGCACTTTACCAAAAGCCGTCGTCTAAAATGTCGATTATAGATTGTGTATCTAACCATACTTCAAGGTTCGATATTCTGCTTTCCCCAGTCACCTAATCCATTGGTAGCAAATACCCTAAACCAGATCAATATTCCGCCAATTCTGTCTGTGCAGCGTCGTATTCTGTGGCATCATTAGTGTCACTTCATTTCAGGTGAATCGGTGTCAGGAAATACCGATAACAGGGAGCACAGCGATGACAGTAGCATTGCCCCCGCGACCAGACTGGTCGCAGCTAATTAAGTCCGGTTGCCGGGTGTTTGTTGGTGGTAACGCAGGCGTACCCTACGCACTAATTGACGACTTAATTGCCAACAGCAAGGCATACAGCGATATTGAGTTAGTTCATATGCTGGCGCTTGGCGACAACCGCTGGGCAAAAGAGGAATACCGCCAGCTGTTCAAGGTAAACACGTTTTTTATTCACGGTGACGAAGTGCGCAGGGCGGTTGACGAAGGCCGCGCCGACTACACGCCGGTGTTTTTGTCTGAAATGTCGAGCTTATTCAGCGATGGCACGCTGCCACTGGATACGGCGCTGGTAATGGTAAGTCCGCCCGATGAATTCGGGTATTGTTCGTTGGGCGTGTCGGTAGACATTTGTATGTCGGCAGCCCGTCACGCCAACAAGGTAGTGGCGCAAATAAACCCACAAATGCCTCGTACAGCCGGGCACTCCTATTTGCATATCAGTGAGTTTGCCGCGGTAATTGAAGCCGACCAGCCGCTACAGGAAATCGAAGCCCCGCCAATCGACAGCGTAACTGAACGTATTGGTCAGTACGTGGCGATGCTGGTAGAAGATGGCGCAACGCTGCAATTTGGGGTTGGCAAAATCCCCAGTGCTACGTTGAAGTACCTGGAGCGCCACAAAGACCTGGGGATCCACAGTGAGATGCTGTCCGACAGCATTATGGAAATCATTGCCTCGGGCGCTATCAGCAACCGAAAGAAAACCTTTCACCCTGGCAAAGTTGTTACCAGTTTCTGTATTGGTAGTCGCAAGCTGTATGACTTTGTGAATAACAACCCGCATATCGAGTTTTACCCCAGTAGCTATGTGAATAAACCCACCAACATCGCTAAAAATGACAATATGATTGCCATTAATAGTGCGCTGGAAGTGGACTTGACCGGACAGGTGGTGGCCGATTCTCTAGGGTTTGATTTTTACAGTGGCATTGGTGGGCAGGTCGACTTTGTTTCCGGTGCTTCCATGAGCAAAGGCGGTAAGCCGATTATTGCATTGCCCTCTACCGCTAAAAACGAAACCGTGTCGCGCATTGTGCCTTACATTACAGAGGGCTCAGGCGTTGTAACCTCTCGTGGCAATGTTCACTACATTGTTACCGAGTATGGTATTGCCTCGCTGCGCGGAAAAAGTATTCGCGAGCGAGCACTGGAACTGATTCGGGTGGCTCACCCTAAATTCCGCGCCAAGTTACTGGCAGAAGTGCGTCAAAACTATTGGGTGCCGCACTACCAACAGAAATACCCCACCGATATTCCTGAGCTGGGTGCCATCCAGCTGCATAAAATGGTAGTGAACGGCGAGAAGTTCTATTTGCGTCCGCTCAATCCGGCAGATGAGCGCCGATTGCAGGAGTTCTTCTATTCGCATACCAAGGAAACACTGCGACTGCGTTACAACTACGATCCCAAACAAATGTCGCGTGAGAAATCCTGTAATTTGGTGAGTGTGGATCAAAGTTCAGATGCGGCCTTGTGCATTGTGCGTCAGGAAGGATCGCGAATTACCATTCACGCCGTTGGCCGGTTCTATTACAACGAGCACGACAATACTTGTGAAGCGGCCTTTGTAACCCGGGAAACCCAGCAGGGTAAAGGCATGGCCAGCAAGCTACTGACCACCCTCATTGATATCGCGCAAAAGCGCAATATCAACAAGATGCTAGCGTTCTGCCGTGCCGACAATAAACCCATGATAGCCATTTTTGAACACCACGGATTTAAACGACTGTTCAGCGGTGATCCGAGCGAAGTTGAACTGGCTCTACCCCTACAGGAAGCAAGCCAGGAGAAAAGCGCATGACCATCAAAATCTTTCGCGGCAAAGACTGTGTGCATCACGATGTGTCAGGAGAGCACCCGGAGCATCCCGACCGCTTGTACGCCATTGATGATCAATTGCTGTCGTCGGGGCTGGACATGGTGTGTCAGCACGCCGATGCAAAACCGGTTAAGCGTGAGAACCTGGCGCTTGCCCATGACCCTTACTACGTGGACAGTATTTTTCAGCGGGCACCTAAAACCGGCGTGATTTGGCTGGAACAGGATACCGGAATGACACCCATTACGCTGAGCGCAGCATTGTATGCCGCCGGCGCTGGTTGTGACGCCGTTGACTGGGTGATGGACGGTGAGAACCGTCAGGCATTTTGTGCAGTTAGACCGCCTGGTCACCACGCTGAATACGACAACGCAATGGGATTCTGCCTGTTTAACAACATTGCGGTAGCCGCGCGCTATGCGGTGAAGAAATACGACTTGTCACGCGTCGCGATAGTGGATTTCGATGTTCACCACGGTAATGGCACCGAGCATATCATAGCGGGTGATCAGAGAATTATGATGTGTTCCTCATTTCAGCACCCGTTTTACCCGCACAGTGGCTCGCCTGTATCTGCCAGTAATATTCTGTGTGCTCCCCTTGAGGCCGGCGCAAACGGCGAAGCCTTTCGCAAAGCCGTGAGTTACTGGTTCGACGCGCTGATTAACTACCAGCCTCAACTTATTCTGATCAGCGCCGGATTCGATGCTCATGCCGAAGATCATATGGGTCAATTACGCCTGCGTGAAGATGACTACCATTGGGTCAGCCAGCAACTGCGCAAAGTCGCCGACAAGGTTTGTCATGGGCGCATTGTGAGTATGCTGGAAGGCGGTTATAACCTGAGTGCGCTGGGTCGTAGTGTGGTTGCGCATATCAAGGGGCTGCACGGAGACGATACCAGCCATTAGCTGAGTGTCTTGGCGTAGTCGTGCAGCCGTTGCTTATTTCATTGCAACGTTAGCTAACCAGGACGCAATCGGCCAGCCGGCAAGTAGACAATAGGTTATGCGGTTGGCGTTTCTTACTGCAAGTTTGACGTCTGACGTGGGGAGTAGGGTATTCAATTTCTTTGCTACCCAGAATTCTGACCACCAGGACGCAAAATAAAAAGGTACCAGCAGTACCAAGCCTGCAGCCGGTATCATCCAATGCAGATCGGTCTCGTAAGGGATCAACCAAGGGGCTTGCCAGGTAACCGCAAGCACTTTTTCAACGGAGGAGTCTATGCCGTAAGCCCTGCCTCCGCTTGTCGCTATTTGAACGCCGACCAGCAGTAACCAGGTAACAGGAATGCCAACCAGCGTTGAAGCAAGGTTGGATATGCTCACTGTTTTTAATGACTGTCCGAAGGACAAAGACAATCGCTGCGCACAATAAACGGACTCGATAAAGATAATGGGTAACAGCGACATGAGCAGGGCAGGCATCGCCAGAAATAGCATGGGCACGCCTGCGTTAGCGTTTGCCGCAAAGGGAAGCGCAAGGAAACACACCGGCAATACCAATATCCATGATTTTAACTTGCGCTGTCTATTTGGATGTCCGGGTAAGGAATCCGGATTGCGCTGAATAACGGGGAGCATTGGGTTGTCATCCTTGTTACACCAGTTGTTTACAAAGCTTTAGTGAATATTTTAATTGCAAAGTTCCCTTAAAATATCAGCGAGTGCTTTTGGACTATTGTTTGCCTCATTGGGGAGATGAAAGTCCAGAAAAAAGGAATTAGTGCCGAGGTGGATAATTGTGCCCTGCAGATAGTAACAATGTAGAAATAGGGCAAGACTGATTATTGAGCCAATATTTGATTATTTTATGAAATAACTGCGTGACTACACGTTGCAAAAACACCCGCGGGCCTCAGTGTTTACCGTAGCCCCGAAGTACTGCTCAGTGGTGGCGATTCGGGCAATATCGTCCACTAAGTCATTGCCCGTAAAGCAGCCAAAACCCGTTGCATAAGGGCCAACATAGCGCAGATTACCGTTGTTATCGATAACAGCAAGGGCGGGGAAGTGGCTGATGAGTTTGCTAATAGCCGGATTTTCAGACAGCGACAAGGTGTTAAACGCATAGCCTTTGTCGGCGAGTGATTGGGTTATATCGTATTGATGGCCCTTGCTAAGGTCATTGCAAAAGCAATTGCTGTCAGCGCTAAGATGCACAATAGAGCCGTTGCTCACACCTGCCTCTTGCAACATGCCTGTGAAGGCACTATCGAAGTCCTGCTGGCTGGCAGCTTGTGCCAGTGAGGCGTCTGGATCAAAGTCCTGCATCTGATTGCTGTTAGATATGAGCAGGGCAACCAATATCGCGGTTGCCCAAACGCCAACCAGTATCGTTGTTGTACGGCTGCTCATTACACTACAAAACGTCTTACCATGGTTTGCAGTGTCTGACACAGAGTGGCCAACGATTGCGACTTTTGCTCCAGTTCCGCGGCGGTACGCGCTTCCTGGGTCGCCAGCTCGTAAATTTTTGCCGTGCTGGCCGCTATCGATGAGGACGCAGTTTCCTGTTCAACCGCCGAGGTTGCGACTTCCATCATGTTGTCCGAGGCCGCCTGGATTTTAGATTCGATGCCTTGCATGTGCGTGGCTGCGCGGTCTGATGCGCTTACTGCTTCGTCAACCAGTTCGATGCACTGATTCATCTGCGTCACTGACGACGCTGTGCTGGCCACCAATTGCTCGGTGATGGTAGAAATCTCGTCGGCACTTTCTTTAGAGCGTATTGCCAGGGTGCGGACTTCGTCAGCAACGACGGCGAAGCCCCGGCCGTGCTCGCCGGCACGGGCCGATTCAATGGCTGCGTTAAGCGCAAGCAGGTTAGTTTGTTCCGCTACGGCGGTAATTGAACGCATGGAATCAGAGATACTGGCGCATCGCTCGTTCAGCTCCTGGTTGGTTTGCGCGGCACTGTTTAATCTGTCGCGCAATGAGCTAATGGTGGTCTTGGTACTTTCAACGGACGTTCTCGACTCTGATGTGTTCGCTTTGGCTTCCTGAGTGATGTCATTGGCTGCGTTAGTGCGCTCAGATGTGTCTTGCATGGTGACCGCAATTTCTTCCGATGCGGCGGAAATACTTCCGATTTCCTGGTGACTCTGTTGGGCGTGCTCACTTAATTCCCGGGTAGCATTTTGCATGAAAGCACTAGTGTCAGCTACGTCATCTGCAAGCTTGGCGGCATTGCTCACCAATTGGCGTATAGCATCCAGTAGTTCGTCAAAGGTGCGCATTACGGGCACCGATTTGTCTATTTTCACCGCAAGGTTGAGACTTTCTTTGTCGCGAATGATGTCTGCAATGGCGGACTCCAGCAACGCGCCCCCTACACCGTCTTCATGACTGCGTTTGGTCATGTACATCAGGGTCAGGCCCTCTGCAAGGGCAAACGCGGCATGCAATAACAAAATGGAGAAGGTGATGTGGTTTTCTTCGAAAATGAATACCCCGGAACCGCCTGCTTGCATGAAAAAGAATAAAATGTGGTGCACCGCTACCGTCGCAGTTGACGTTGCAATGATGCGCCAGTTGCGGAAGTAAGCCAGCATGGCGAGCAGAACAAAAATCTCGAAATGAATTTCGATAAGCCCAAATGCCTGATGGATGTGCAGTGCCGTCATCAACTGAACGCCAATGCCAACAGCATGTCCGCTTATCTCTGATTCCGGGTTAGCATAGCTAAGGTACAAAGGGAGTGCGATAATCGGAATACCCAGCCAGAACGCTATCATTAGCTCGCCGGTAATCAATCCGATGACTACTGAGATAACCAACTGAACAATCAGAATAACTCTGAATATTTGATGGCCTTCTTTAACCCAAGAGAACATACAACACACTCCAATTTGCCCGTTACACGCTAAGTGTAGGACAGCATTTACAACTCGCCAGTTAATTCACACAGCTTACGCACCGTCAGCAAAGGGAGCCTTGATTCGAATCAACTGACCATGAGAAAAAGTAAACGAGATTCAAAGACAGAAATAACCAAGTAAGTAATTATTAAATAAGGAAAAGGATCAGTCGATTAACCAAAAGTATGAAGGCGGGCATTGTTTGCCCGCCTTGAATGGTTTGTTTGCAATCTATAGCCAGCGTTTCCATAGCATGGCAATGAGCATGACAACGGCAATCCCGCCCATAGCCATCATGAGCGTTGTAAAGGCATCAGGGGCTTCGGTACCTGGCAGGCCGGCCACGTTCATACCAAATACACCGGTTAAAAAAGACAGTGGTAAAAATATGGCTGTGATCATCGACAGCACATACATGCGAATGCCTTGTTGATCAGCTATTTGGTTGCGTAATTCGTCCTGCAATACCAGTGAACGTTCCCTTGCCAGGTCGAGATCTTCAACGTAACGAGTCATGCGGTCGGCTTGGTCGCGCAATTCAAAAATCAAGCTGTCGTTGATCAGGTTTGGCAGTCGAATCAGCGTGTCCAGGGCATCGCGTTGCGGTGCCAGGTGGCGTCGAATAATCGCGGTTTGTCGACGTAACATAGCGAGCTGTTGTCGATCCTGTTTGTTTAGGGCATCAGCTGTTTCGTATTGAGCAAGCTGTTCGTCAATATCTTCGATTTTGTCGTGTATGCGGTCGGCTATGCGGGTAAGCAAAGTGACTAGCAGCTCAGCAGTCGTCGCCGGGGCTTCGCCGCTTTCAATCATTTCCCGGGTGTCCTGCACACTCATCAGACGACGGTTCTGACGTCGCGCGGTCACCATTAGGGTGGGGGTTAACCACAAGCGCAATGACACCATATCATCGGGGTCTGCACCTGGATTTGCGTTAATGCCACGCAGGAAAATCAATGCGCCTTCTTTTATTGGCAGCACGCGCGGACGGGTTTGCAGTGCCATCAGGCTATCGGCCACTGAAGACGGCAACGCGAGGGTATCTAATAGTTGCTCGGCATCAGACTCGTCAGACTGCAAATGAACCCATCGATAGGTGTTAGGGGCAATCGGTGTGGTGATGGCTGCTTTATCTACCGTGGCAATGGTGCCGTCAACGCTAATATCGTACGCCCATAAAAAGGCCTGGTCTGCATTGCTCATGCATTTTCCTTAGGAGATTGAACAAGTTGTAACGTACCATCCAAATGCACATCGCGCTGCGGGTAGGCAATAACGATATTGTGTTGGTTAAACAGTCCGTCGATGGTAAAGCGAATGTCACTGCGTATTTTGCGTAAATCGCGCTCTGCCGTAGCATTGATCCAAAAATACACCTCAAAAATTAAAGCGTTATCGCCAAAGTCATCAAAAATCACAATGGGTTTGGGCTCGGGCAGAATTTCAGTTTGTTCCAGTACTGCTTGTTCTATGAGACTGGCAACCAGCTTACAGTCTGAGCCATACGCCACGCCGACTTTTACGGTGGTTCGGGTAAGCAAGTCAATCAGCGTCCAGTTGATCACCGTGTTTTCCAACAATTTGCTGTTCGGAATAAGCATGTGTACACCGTCGACACGACGGATTCGTGTTGAACGTGTATTAATGGCTTCTACCACGCCGCGTGCACCGTCGACCTCCAGTACATCTCCGATGCGAATGGGGCGTTCCCACATGAGTATCCAGCCAGAGATGAAGTTATTGATAATGTTTTGCGCACCAAAACCCACACCAATCGCTACGGCACCCGACAAAAAGGCGAAGGCAGTCAGTGGCACATTCATCATATCCAGCGACGTAACGACCAGAATAGCCATGGCCAGGATATAGAAAATACGCTTAAACAGGTGAATGGTGTCGGGGCTGGCGCCCGACGAGCGCAGGCGATAGGTTGCCAGGTGCGCGAGTTTTCGAATCACCCAGATGCCAACCACATACAGCAGTGGCACGGCTATCAGCCCGCCAGTAGTAAACGTGATGTCGAACAGGGTAAATAACTCTGTAGATAAAAAGTTTTTAACTTGTTCAAATGTTTGCATGGTTAAAACCGTTGGATGTATTTGCGCCACATAATACTGGCGCAGCCTCTGGCGGGGCAATTCTTTTATACAAAAACATGTTAGAATACTGCAAATTTACTGGTGTCTATAATTCTATGAAGTACCTCTTTGCCGGCGCATTGGCGCTTTGTTTGTGGGCCGTTGGCGGTATGCATCAGGCGCACGCATTTATGCTTACCTTGTCTGAGTCACAGCTAAACGCCATGGTGTCCGCTGTGTTTCCGCAAACCCGGGTGTATGAAGACACCCTGTTCACATTTTCTAACCCTGCCGTAGACCTTGATGCGCTGGAAGATGAAATCAGTGTGAACGTGACCGTCCTGGCAGAGCGGGATGGTTTACAGCTAAAAGCCACAGCGACATTGTCGGGTGAATTGTTCTATCACGCGCAATTGGGTCAGTTGCAAATCAAAGAGCCGACACTGGATGAACTCGAGTGGGCCGAAAACGGTAATCTGGTACCCGAGTCGCTGTTAAACAGCCTGAAGCGAATGGAAGGCAAACGCTTCCCGGTAATCCTGTTGCTCGACTTCGAACAGTTAGACTTATCGGCCTGGGGTATCCGTCAGCCCAAGCGAGTCGAAATCACGCCAAACGGCCTGTTGATAGAAATCTGATCCCATGAAAAAAATCGCGTTTCTGTCGATGGACAGCCTGGAAGACTTTTTTGTGTACGACGACTTACTCATCGATCCGTTTGCCAGCAATGGCTATGACGTCGAAACCGTGTCGTGGCGTAATAGCAGTTGGGATTACAGTGACTATGAGTCGGTTATTGTGCGCAGTCCGTGGGACTATCAGCAGGCACCAGAGGCCTTTATGGCTTGCCTGGAGCGGATTGCAGGGCAAACTCAGCTGATAAACCCGTTGGCGCTGATGCAATGGAATCTGGATAAGCGCTATTTACGAGACCTGGAAGCCAGTGCAGTGGCGGTGCTGCCGACTCTTTGGCTGGATGACTACGCTCATGACTCACTCGCCGGTGCTTTTGCCGATTTCGACTGCGATGAGATTGTTATTAAGCCGTGTATCAGTGCAAATGCCGACGATACTTACCGTTTAACCCGCGACACCTTAACGGCTCAACAAGACACACTGGCAGCTGTCTTTACCCGCCGTCCAGCTATGGTACAGCCGTTTGTTACCAGTGTTGTTGAACAGGGCGAAGTGTCGTTATTTTACTTTGCGGGTGAGTTAAGCCATGCCATTCTGAAAACGCCGAAACAAGGTGATTTTCGGGTGCAGGAAGAGCACGGTGGCAGTCTGGCAGTGATATCTCCTGATCAGGCAATGCTAAACAGTGCAGAGCTGGCTTTGCAGGCGATGCCAACTGAGTATTTGTATGCCCGGGTAGACTTGCTTCAACACAACGGACAGTGGTGCATCATTGAGTTAGAGCTCATTGAACCGTCGTTGTATTTTAATCTGGACGCGCACTCCCCTCAGTGCTTTGTAAGTGCTTACTTGCGTTATATGTCCAATAATATAAAGTAACAAAAATAAGGCATACCGAGGTATGCCTTATTACTTTGCAGTTAGTGTTGCTTAGAGTGTTGCCTGTTATTATGCGACGCGCTTTGACGCTGAGACTGTTTTACCTGGCGTTGCTTAGACGCCTGACGCTGCTGCGACGGTTGACGGTGCGCTGTCGTTTCGCGCTTCACCTTTCGCTCGTGCTTTTCCTGTTTGTATTGCAGCTTAGCGGGTTTAGAATGTACCGGCTGCGTTGGTTTGTGTTGCTGCGCGACATTCGGGTGAGTACGTTGTGGGTTCACTGCCCGGTGCTCAGCGGCGTGGCGTTGAGGCTTATTGGCCTGGGTATAACGCTTTTGCTGTTCGCGAGCGGTCGGTTTATGCGCTTGCTGTTTAAGCTTTTTCTCTATTCTTTGCTGGTGAACCACAGGGCGAACCAGGCTTCTGTCAGGCGCTTGTGCCGAATGATAACGCACGGTCTTGTGCTGCTTAATTACCGACGGCTTACGTTCAACCACGCGGTGTGAGTAGCGGGCATGTCGGTTGGCACTATTGTGTTGCCAACGGTGGTATTCCCGCACGTTGTAACGCTTGCGGTAAGACACGCTGGGATAGTGATGAACGGTTCTGTGGCTAACAACAATATGGCGGTCTGGCCAGAATATATGCCCGAAGTAAAAGCCCGCGCCAATGGTGACCCGACTTCCCCAGTAAAAGCCATGATGCAAGCGCACGTTCACATAGCCTGGCCAAATCACCGGGGCGATTGGATGGTGCCAGTGACCATAGGTGATCATTGGATCATAATAGGGCACATACACTACGCGAGGCTGACGCGGCTCTATAACAATGACCCTGTCTTCGTAGCTAACGCGCTGGTAGTCGTTAGTTTCCAGGTTACCGTGCTGCCAGGCTTGTAAACGCAGCGCCTGGACCCGGTCCAGTACCCAGTCCTCATCGGTGAGTACAGCATCACCTACTGATTCCAGCCAGTTCAGGTCCTGACTCATGCGCGACAGAATATCCGGAAATGGCACCAGGGCCTTCACGCTGGGATCCCAGGTTTTAGTTTCAAGCAGCTCGGCCAGCGTATCGTCACTGAGATTGTCATTGCTCTGCTGCCAGCGCTGGGCATCAATGACCTGCAGCGGGTAGGTACTGGCTATCAGAATATGGGTAACCACAGAATCAGGGTACAGGGCAATCGGGGCGAGCAGGGCGTCGAGCTCGGCTTCAGAGACGCGTTGGCTCTGCACCAGTTCGGTTGATTCAGGGGCGCTCATGGCCTGAACCTGTGTGCTTCCCAGCAGGGAAATCAAAATCAAAGACAGGATGCGTTTGTGCATACAGACTCCTCGCGCAAATGCGCTGTGTAATTGGTCTGTATACCGTTATACGCGTGGGTAAATTAACTTTACCTGAACCAAACACAACTCGTTGGTTCAGGTTTACACGCCCGTTAGAGGGGGTTAGTCACCAAGGACGTGCGGATCAAATGCATGACCCAGTTTTTCGGTTTTGGTGCGGATATAGTGTTTGTTGTCTTTGGTTACGCCGTGATCAATGGGTTTACGCGCGACCACGTTAATCCCTAACGCTTCCAGCGCTGCTGTTTTGCGGGGATTGTTGGTCATAAGCTCAACGTTTTTGACCTTCAGGGTATCCAGCATCACTTTACACATGTCGTAGGTACGCATGTCGGCATCAAATCCGAGGTGTTCGTTTGCTTCTACCGTGTCCATACCGTTGTCCTGCAGGTGATATGCGCGGATTTTGTTGATTAAACCAATACCCCGACCTTCCTGGCGCAAGTACAGCAATACACCGTAACCACGCTCCACAATGTTTTCCATTGCCCGTTCCAACTGGAAGCCACAATCGCAACGCGTTGAAAATAAGGCGTCGCCGGTTAAACATTCTGAGTGGATACGAATCGGCACAACGTCGTCGGGTTGCCAGGAACCATAAGACAGAGCAACGTGTTCAGTGCCACCCTCTTCGACAAAACCATGAATGGTAAACTCGCCTTTGCGGGTGGGGAGTTTGGCTGCGCTAACAAAACGATACTGTGGGGATGTACTGGTCATGAAACTCAATGCCGGTTTAAATCTGACTGTGCTATATGGGGGTTGGGCGGCCCTTTGCAAGGCCTGTAACTGATTTAATATAGCACTTTTTTCATTCATTAGCCACGCGGCAGAGCAATGCTTGCAGCGCCTCAGTGGCGTTTTGGTAATCCTGCGTGTAACCCGACGGGGTGAGCCACATGGCCTCGCACAACCATTCGGCTTGCAGTAACAAATCCATATCGGGGAGTAAATATCGGGCCTGCGCTCGGTCTGCGCCCCATTCCAACTCCGTGGGCGGCTGGTCGAAAACCTTGCCGAGTCCTTCACATAAACGGGTAAATGCCAGCGGTGTGGCTGGCAAGGGAAGGTTAATCATCAGTTGGCCATTGTCGCTTAAGCTGAGTGCTTCAGTGAGGGATTGCGTGGTTAACTGCTGCATGACAAACTCACTGTTTCGCTGCTGTCATCCGGCTGTTCAAAAGGCTCGCTTGCTGTTGTCGACTGATACGGCGTCTGCAACGCTAGCAACAATTGCTTTGCAATCGAAAAATCGCCTTGTTCTGCCGCTGCAATGGCTTGCTGCAGGGTATGGGTACGGGCAATCACCGCAGGGTTTCTGGCTAGCATGCTTGCCTGGCTCTCAGTAGAAGACTGGCGGCGCTGACGATAGTCCTGCCACCATCCGTCAAAGGCATTGCGGTCGATAAAGTGATCGCGCAGCGCCGGTGTTAATGCGTCGTGGTCGGTACTGGCAAGCCATCTGAAGCTTTGCGTGTAGTCGATAGGGTTTTGAGCCAGCATCGCGAGCCACTGATTCAGACAAGCTTCGTGCTCTTTGTCGTTGTCTAAGCCGATACGCGCCAGCATGGTTTGGCGATACACAGCTAAAAAAGCAGGTTCAAACTGCGTCAGGCAGTCTTTGATATCATCAATACTCATGTAGCGAGAAAACGCGTACGCCATGGCATTTAAGTTCCACAGCGCAATTCCGGGCTGGCGATCAAAAGCATAGCGACCTTCGTGATCAGAATGATTAAACACCGCGTCCGATTTAAATTGCTCCATAAATGCATACGGGCCATAGTCGAAGGTAATGCCGTGAATCGACATGTTGTCGGTGTTCATCACCCCATGCACAAACCCATGTACCTGCCACAAGGCTACCATTCTGGCAGTGCGTAACGTAATTGCTTTCAACAAGGCTTTGTGGGGCTCTGTTTGCGATGCACAGTCCGGGAAATGACGTGTCAGGGTGAAGTCCATGAGCTTGTCTAAAATGTCGAACTCTTTGCTGTGAAAGTAGTATTCGAAATGCCCGAAGCGCAGGTGACTGGACGCCATTCTTATCATCATGGCACCTGGCTCCGGTAGCTCCCGGTATACGCGTTCATTGCTTGTGAACATACACAACGAACGTGACGACGGAATGCCGAGATGATGCAAGGCTTCAGAACCAATATATTCCCGTAACGTTGAGCGCAATACGGCCCGGCCATCGGCATGACGGGAATAAGGCGTTTGCCCCGCGCCTTTGAGATGCAGATCAAATTGTGCTCCCTTGTCATCGCTCACTTCGCCAAGCAGTAACCCACGCCCATCACCCAGATACGGATTCCACTGACCAAACTGGTGTCCGCCATACTTTTGCGCCACCGCCTGCTTACCGAGGGCGCCCTGCTCAGAAAAAATCTGTTCAATGATCCCCTGGTCGGTAAACCAGTCGGTTGGTAAATTGAATTGCTCTGCCAGTGCCGTATTTGTCAGGCATAAAGTCAAATCGCTGAGTGGTTGTGGTGTGACCGCACTGACGGTTTCAGACAGGTCGGTGGCGTAATGGTGACTTAGCTGCATAGAAAACCCAAATACTGATTATGTGCGTATCCTACCATTGAGATGCGCATTTCCGTAATCAAACAATCTGTTGATCGGTTTGCGGTGCCTGGGCGTATACAATAGGTTTATATTAAAGGAGCCATCATGACAACTTCACCGGAAATCGTACTTCACCATCTTAACAACAGCCGCTCTCAGCGTATTCTCTGGCTTCTGGAAGAACTGGGACTTGCGTACACGGTGAAACACTATCAGCGCGATGCAAAAACGAATCTGGCTCCGGCCGCGCTGAAAGACGTGCATGCACTAGGACGCTCGCCGGTGCTGACCCATGGCGATCTGGTGTTGGCTGAATCCGGTGCCATCATTGAGTTTCTGGTAGACAACTATGCCCCTCATTTAAAACCGGCGTCTACGGCAGACTTAATCCAATATCGTTTCTGGATGCACTTTGCTGAAGGAAGTCTGATGCCGCCGTTAGTTGCCCGCCTCGTGCTTGGCAAGGCTCGTGAGAAAGCAGGACCGTTTTTCATTAAGCCTATTGTAAACAAGCTGGTCGACGGCATTATTGCTGCCTATTACGGCCCTAACCTTGAACAAAGCCTGAAATACGTGAACGACTACCTGTCTGATCACGAGTGGTTTGCCGGCGATGCACTGAGCGGCGCAGACTTCCAGATGAGCTTCCCGCTTGAGGCAATGCAAGGGCGTGTTGGAAAAGGTCTGTATCCGGGCATAGACGCATTTGTTCAACAAATACACGCGCGTGAAGCCTACCAGCGGGGGCTGGAAAAAGGCGGTGAATACGCTTACGCGTAGCCTTGTTCGCTTCGTATCAAATGGGACATTGTAAGGGGTTAAAAGCGCGGTGACTTAGTCGTCGCGTTCCAGATAGTCCTGAATCAGTTGTAAAAAGGCGTCGCCGTACCGCTGCAGTTTGGTTTTGCCCACGCCACTGACTTCAAGCAGTTGGGCTTCGCTGGTGGGTTTGGCGTCTGACATTTCAGCCAGGGTCGCATCACTGAAAATAACAAAAGGCGGTACATCGTGCTCCTGAGCAAGGACTTTTCGCAAGTGTTTCAGACGAGCAAACAGGGCTTTGTCGTAGTTTTTCAGGGCGCCGCGCGCGGGCTTATCCTGTTTGATTTCCAATCGTGGTGTCGCCAGTTCCACTGGGACTTCGCCTTTTAATACTGCCCGGGCGGCTTCTGTCAAACGTAACACTGCATGGTTAGCAACATCGATACGTACATAGCCCCGGTGAATTAACTGGTTAATAATATTGTGCCAGTACTGGTCGCTTTGCGACTTACCAATCCCCCAGGTCGAGAGCTTTTCGTGGCCGGATTCCTGAATGCGTTTGTGTGATTTACCGCGCAGCACGTCAATGACGTATTGTGTGGCAAAGCGTTGCTCCAGTCGAAGAATACAGCTGAGCACCATCTGTGCCGTCACCAGTCCATCGAACGGACGGGGCGGATCCAAACAGATATCACAGTTACCACAGGCTTTGTCACTGAATTGCGAAAAGTAGTTCAGCAGTACCTGACGACGGCAGGTCTGTGCTTCCGAGAACGATTCCATGGCACTGAACTTCTGGAGTTCAATCGCATTGCGCTCGGCATTTTCGCCCTGGTCAATCCATTGCTTCACCCGTGCACTGTCTTTTTCGTCGAACAGCAACATGGCTTCCGCAGGCAAACCGTCACGCCCGGCCCGGCCGGTTTCCTGATAATAGCTCTCAATGCTACGCGGCACGTCATGGTGAACAACGTAGCGAACGTTGGATTTATTGATGCCCATACCAAAAGCGACCGTGGCGACCACAATGTCGATTTTATCGGTAATAAACTGCCGCTGAACAAAGGCGCGTTCATCTGCCTCCATACCCGCGTGATAGGCCGCGCAACGCATGCCCTGGCGGTGAAGCTTGGCGTTTAAATCATCCACCTTGGCGCGTGAATTACAGTAAATAATCCCGCTGCCATCCTGTTGCTTGATATAAGTAACAATCTGGTCGAATGCTTTGTATTTTGGTACCACCCTGTAGCGAATATTGGGTCTGTCGAAGCTTCCCCGATACACCAGTGGATCGATTAATCCTAACTGAAGCAGGATATCCTGCTGCGTGGTGGTGTCTGCCGTGGCGGTTAAACCAATGAGGGGCACATTCGGGAAGCGCTGCTTGAGTAAGCCTAAGCCCCGGTAATCCTGACGGAAATCGTGGCCCCAGTGGGACACACAATGCGCTTCGTCCACCGCGAATAAGGCAATCGGTAACGATGCCAGCATATTCAGAAAATACGGTTGTAACAGACGTTCAGGTGATACATACACCATGTCGTATTCGCCGTCTTTCAACCCTTGCGTAGTACAGTGTAGTGTTTCCGGATCCAGGCTCGAATTGATATAAGCCGCTTTTACACCGGCTTCGCGTAGTTGTTCAACCTGATCCTGCATGAGAGAAATGAGAGGCGACACCACAATGCCCGTGCCATCGCGTACCATGGCCGGGATCTGGTAACACAGCGATTTTCCGCCACCAGTGGGTAACAATACCAACGCATCTGCGCCGTCAATCAGTTGTGCTATGACTTCAGCTTGCCCATCGCGGAACTCGCGATAGCCGAAGGTATCTTCCAATACTTGTTGGGCACGCGCGAGCGCCTCGGTGTTGTCCGAGGGGAAATCTGACTGTGGAGCAGGGGATGGGGATGTCGCTATCATTGGGCGAAGATTTTACGCGTTTTTGAGGAAATTATCAGGCCTTTTTAAGATCAGTTTTTCCCATTCGGAATTTAAGGAAAAGTGCTATAGTGACGCCCAGTTAACTTGTACCTAGGCGGAGTGCGCTATGGCCGAACCATTACCTAATCTGATTGAAGAAATTGTTGCCGACAACGGAAATGACGATCTGCAATCGGTGGCGGAATCGTTACTGCCCGCAGAACATGTAGAAATAGCAACGCTACTGGAATCACTGCCGGTTGAAGAGCGTTTGTCGTTGTGGGAAGCCCTGCCGGATGACCGCAAAATTGACGTGCTGGTAGAAATGCGGAGCGACCCTCGTGAAGTGCTGATTTCAGCCACCGAGGACGATCAGTGGAGCAAAATCCTCACTGGTATTGACGCCGAGGACTTACTCGAGCTGATGGATTCATTGCCTGCCAAGCTGATGGAGCTGGCATTTCAGGCACTGGACGACCAGCAACAGGGCTACTTCCGCGACGCGACACAGTTTCCCGACGAGCAAATTGGTCACTGGATTTCGCACGACGTACTGGCAATGCCATTAAATGCCAAAGTACGCGACGGTTTGCGCCGCATTCGCCGTAATGTGCCACAGCATTGTGATACGATCTTTTTGATCAACCGTTCCGGACAGTTTTCTGCCGCTGTGAAGCTAACCAAAGTGTTCGGTGCACCAGAGCATTTGCCGCTGGTGGAACTTACCGAGGAGTTTATTCCGGTAATTAAAGGCTCTGACGACAGTACTACCGCGTCTTTACAGGTGCAGCGCAGTGGCTTTGCTGCGTTGCCGGTGGTCGACGATACCAACAAACTGTTAGGCCGGGTCGACATTTTAAGTGCCAGTGAACTGGTCAATGAAAACTACGAGCGTCAGGTGATGGCCACCGCGGGTATGGATGAAGACGAGGATTTATTTGCGCCCGTCGCTAAAAGTGCCCGCAGTCGCGCGTTGTGGTTGGGGATCAACCTGCTCACCGCATTTCTGGCTTCCTGGTTTATTGGGTTGTTCGAAGCAACGTTACAGCAAGTTGTGGCGCTCGCTGTGCTGATGCCTGTGGTAGCAAGCATGGGCGGGATTGCAGGAAGCCAGACGCTAACGCTGATTGTACGGGGTCTGGCACTAGGCCAGGTTACAGGTGCGAACCTGAAAGCTCTGATGACCAAAGAACTGAAAGTCGGCGGGGTGAACGGCGTTATCTGGGCGTTAGTTATCGGCATTGTGGCGTTTTTCTGGTTTAGTGACCCGCTGCTGGGCTTGGTGATCTGCCTGGCTATTTTTATGAATATTCTGGCCGCTGCTCTGGCCGGTGTATTGCTGCCTGTGGTGCTGGATAAGTTGAAAATCGATCCTGCGCTTTCCGGGTCGGTTATTCTCACCACGGTTACCGATATTGTGGGATTTGTTGCATTCCTTGGCCTCGGCAGCCTGTTTTTATTGTAGGGAGATAGTGTGTCAGCCAAACCGGTTGCTTTTGCGGGTATGTTTTACGCTATCGCGGCGTATACCATGTGGGGTATTGCACCGCTGTATTTCAAGCAAATTACTGAGGTTCCGCCTACCGATATTTTAATGCACCGGGTGATATGGTCGGCGTTATTGCTGTGTGTATTGCTGGTGGCGTTAAAGCAAATCGGCAAAATGAAGGCGATTTTTGCCAGCAAAAAGCTGATGCTAAGCCTGGCCGCGGCCAGCGTATTGCTGGGTGCAAACTGGTTGCTATTCATCTGGGCCATTAACAGCAACTACATGCTGGAGGCCAGTTTAGGCTATTACATCAATCCCATTATTAACGTGTTTCTCGGGCGGTTGATTCTGCAAGAACGCCTGCGGCCATTACAAAAGTTTGCTGTATTCCTGGCCATCGCCGGTGTGGTAAACATTATTGTTGCGCACGGCACGCTGCCCTGGATTGCGTTAACGCTGGCGTGCACCTTCAGTGTCTACGGCTTAATCCGCAAGCAAATCCCGGTAGAGCCTATGCCAGGCCTCTTTATGGAAACCCTGGTCTTATTACCCTTCGCAATACTGTACTGGGCAATGTTCGCGGGTGAGCAAAGCAATATGCTTACCAATGACTGGGAGCTCAATGGCTGGCTACTTGCTGCCGGTGTTGTGACGACCATGCCATTACTGGCCTTTAACGCCGCGGCAAAACGCATCCTGTTCACTACCCTGGGCCTGTTTCAGTACATTGGCCCTACCCTGATGTTCATTCTGGCGGTATGGCTTTATCAGGAGCCACTTGAACCGGCTCGATTAACCACTTTCGCCCTGGTGTGGGTTGGTTTGCTGTTGTTTAGCATTGATGCCTGGCGCGGCTTTAGGAAGCAGCGCAAAGTGGTGGCTAGTGTGGTGACTGAAGAGTAAACACCAGAGCGATTTACTAAACGTTCGCTCTGGCTTCTGATCAAAAGTGAGTCACTACGGTCACGCCAACAGATGTTGATGTGTCCATGTCTACCATTGCATCAATAGCGTCTTCCAGCGCAATGGTTTTGCCAAGTAGCTTTTCAGGTTGAAGTTTACCTGACAAGATTAGTGCCATCATGGCGTTGTAGCGAAAAGCCTGCATACCGTGACTACCAAGAATTTGCAGTTCGTTAGCAACGACATTATCCATCGGGATCGGCGGTGTAGCATGTTCAGCCAATAACAAGCCCACCTGAATATGTTTACCGAGTTTACGCAAACAGTTTATTGAATTCACACAGGTAACGGGATGTCCTAGCGCATCTAATGAAACATGTGCTCCGCCTTTGGTTACCTCTTTGATAGCGGCAGCAACGTCATCGGTAGTATTCGCATTTAACGTGATAACAGCACCCAGTGATTTAGCCAATGCCAGTTTGTCCTCGGCAATGTCCACGGCGATGACATTTGCACCTGCTGCGCTTGCGATCATGATTGCAGACAGCCCGACACCGCCACACCCGTGAACAGCAACCCATTGTCCGGCAGATACTCCGCCTTGGTCTACGACAGCTCTGAACGCAGTCACAAAACGGCATCCCAGGCTGGCTGCTGTAGTAAAATCCATGTGTTCAGGCAGTGTGACTAAATTTACGTCAGCGTAGTCGACAGTCGTATATTCAGCAAATGAACCCCAATGGGTAAAGCCTGGCTGAGTTTGATTTCCGCACACCTGATGATTGCCTGAATGGCACTCGTTACAATTTCCACAGGCATTAATAAATGGCACGGTTACCCTGTCACCTACCTTGAATTTAGACACGTCTTTACCAACAGCTTCGACAATACCTGAAAATTCGTGACCCGGTACATGGGGAAGTACTACATCCGTGTCATGCCCTTGCCAGCAGTGCCAGTCACTTCGGCACACACCTGTTGCTTTCACACTAATAACAACGCCATGATTGTTAGGGGTAGGGTCAGCTACCTGTTGAATTGTTGGACGTTGAGAAAATTGCTCTATGAGGACGGCTTTCATGGCGAGTCATACTTCCGATGGTCAAATTTTAGATGGGTTAAATGATAGACAGTTGTATTGAAATTACCTTGTTTTGTTACGTTGAATTTTCATGGGTTGTGAAATAGTCTTTTAATAATTTTTTATTTTTAGGGGATTCTTGCTATGAGTGGTTTGGATGAAACAGATGTATCTATTTTGCATCATTTGCAGGAGGATGGCAGGCTGACTAATGCCAAGTTGTCTACGCGCCTTTCACTTAGTGAGACACCTTGTTGGCGCAGGCTAAAGCGGCTTGAGTCGGAGGGCTTTATTAACAGCTATCAGGCTAATCTGGATAGGCGCAAGCTTGGGTTCGGGGTTCTCGCTTTCGTGCAACTTTCATGTACACATCATGATGAGGAAAGTACTCGGGTGTTTGAACAAATTATCACAAACTCCGAGAATGTATTGTCGTGCCACAATACGACAGGTGAGTCAGATTTCATGTTGCAAGTTGTTGCTAAAGACCTCGACGACTACAGCGTGTTTGTGGAAAAGGTGTTGCGTAAATTACCGGGTATTTCGGCAATTCGTTCAAACATTTCGTTGCGTGAAGTCAAAGCGTCCAACCGTTTGCCCTTGTTAGGTTAAAGGGCAGAGTAATCCACCAAGACTAATAAAAAAGGGCTAGAAGTTAGCTCGTTGTGCGGCTTTATCTCATGACGCTGCAAGCGACATGATTGGTAACAGTTCGTCAGTTTACAGTCCATGCAATTACGGTTAGTTTTTTGGCTACTATTTCTGTGTGGAGAAAGGAAGCCAAATAATGAAGACTAAACGATGGGGTTTACTGGCATGGTTTGTCGCGACGCTGTGGACGTCGTTCGTACATGCGGCTGAACTGGACCCGGAACAGGCTAAAGCCCTGGTGCAGCAACAAGTTGACGCGCAACTGGCGTTTGATGCCAATACGCTGCAACGTATATTGCACGATAGCTATCTTGAAGTCTCTCCGGTCGGTGAAATCGACACCAAAGCAAAGGTTGTGGCGTTTTACGATCCGGCAAAAAAACGCTCAGGGCCTGTTGCGACACTCAGCGATCTCAATGTGCGCGTTTATCAGCAAACCGCGGTGGTGACCGGGCACGTCGTATTTGCGATGACGATGCCGGACGGTAAAGAAAACCGCTTTACGATGGCCGGCAGTTGGGTAATAGCAGAGCAAGAAGGTGCTGCTTCAATTGTATCGGCACACTATACGCCGGTACGAAAATAGCGAGCACCCTTGCCTCAGCTGGCGCTGGTCGGTATCGAACTGGTGTCAGGTTGGAGCGGACGCAAAACACGTCTCACTAAAAACAACGACAAGGCTGATTGCACACACACGGTCGTTACCGACAAATACCAGACTTGCTCAATATAAAAGTCGGGCTGTGCAGTTAGCCACATCAGCGGCACCGCAAAGGTGACCAGTCGTGTGGCAGAGCTCCACAGACTCGGCCAGGTATTACCAACCCCCTGAAAAATGCCCGAACAGCTAAAAATCACGCCGGATGGCACAAAGTTAAAGCACACAATGCCGAGGAAGCCTGCGCTGACAGCCAGCACCGCTGCATCGTTGGAGAATGCGCCCAGAAATACGCCGGGTTGCCAAACACAGAACAACGTGAGTGCGAGCATGAGTGCACAGCAGATACCGACTGCATGCCTGAAAGCATCTTTCACCCTGTGCGGCAATTGCGCACCAAAGTTCTGACCGGCAACCGCAGGCAAAGCGAATGCCACCGCCATCGCGGGTAACAGAAGTGCCTGCATCATTCTGGAGCCGATCCCAAAGCCCGCTGTTGCGCTTGCGCCAAACCGCTGAATTGCCCAATACACCAATGCCATATAGGTGAACATAAGGAAAAACTCAGCACCCGCCGGAAAGCCAATTTTAAACAAGCGCTGCCAGGTTGACGGATGAGGAGCCAGGTGTTGTCTATTCACGCTGAGGTATTGTGTCATGCGGCTGAAATAGCGCCACAGCAACAGCGTGGCAAACAGCGCCGATAGCGTACTGGCAAGTCCTGCGCCCGCTACGCCCATGGCATAGCCCGTAAGCCAGCCGTGGATCAGAATTGGTGTCAGTACAATATTGACCAGCAATGACAGCATTTGCACCTGCATAGCCGGTTTTACAATGCCTGTGCCTCGCATGGCGGCGGTCATAGCAACAATGGCAAATTGCAATGCCAGACCGGGCAGGAACCAGTACAGATAATTGGCACCCTGCATTTGAACCAGCGGGTCAAGGCTCATGGTATTCATGTAGGGTTGGGTCATCACAATACCAGCAATCAGCACAAGGGCCGCCATAACTGCTGATAGTGTAAGGGACTGGTTAAACACCTTGTTGGCGTCATGCTGATCTTTGCGGCCTACCGCATGGGAAATTAACGTTGCCGTGCCTATATTTAGCATTTGCGTGAGTGCCAGTACAAACATCGAAATGTTAGCAGCGGCGCTGACACCAGCCAGTGCGTGTTCACCGAGTTGCCCTACAAAATACAGGTCTATCATGAGGTACAGTGTATGCACCAGCATGCCAATGGCCATGGGAACGGCAAGCTTAATAAGATGTTTGGGAATCGATCCCTGAGTCAGGTCTTCCATGTGTTTCTCGTTATTCTGCGGTTAGGAGAGTTGAGCAGCATCGATGGCTGACAGGTGCAAACTCGACAATAGCCCCATGCACTGCTCTACCTGTTGCTGGTTCATCATATTGGTCACCCGGTTAGCGGCATGTTCGATACTGTTAGTTGCTTGTTGATACGCTTCCAGCCCTCCAGATGTAAGTCTTACCAGGCTAACCCGGGCATCTCTAGCATTAGTCACGCGTTCTACCCAGCCGACTTTTTCCATGGGCAATAGCAAACGCGTTACCCCGGAGGCCGTAACACCAATTGCGTCGGCCAACGAGACGCGTTTAATAGTGTGATCGCTGGACTGGTATAGGCGGTGCATAACCAGCCATTCGGTAAAACTGATGCCATGCACAGACAATGTACTTTCCAGAGGTTTGAGTACCTGACCCTGTGTTTTCACCAGCGTTAAAATTAACTGCATGGAGTGTGTGAGTGAAGACATAGTGGTTCCTTAACATTAAACTATTTGTATAATACTTGAGTAATCAAGTTTATTGCAAGTAATAATTGGTCGTTTTTTGAACCGTGATTTTAAGCAAGTAGTATTGGTTGCTGGTTTGACAGAGCAGAAATAGGTAGAAGCTATTGATATTCGCAAAGAAAAAGGATTTCTCGTGAGGGACTAGTCGTGCGCCACCTGATTCCTTCCGCCGGTTTTCGCCTGATATAAAAGTTTGTCAGCACGGGTAAGCATCTCATGAACGTTAGTGGACGATGCTGTCGTTAGCCCAATACTGGCTGTCACGGGTAACATCTGGTCCTTAAAGTTCACGGGTTTTGAGGCAATGTGTTGGCGCAGCGCTTCGATTCTCTCTATTGCTGCTTCAGAGGGGAGGTCGGGCAGATACACACAAAACTCTTCACCGCCAAAGCGCGACACTACCAGGTCGGCACAGTGACTCGCAATACGTCTGGCGACGGCTTTGAGCACAGCGTCCCCCGCATCGTGACCGTACGTATCGTTGATTCTTTTAAAGTGGTCCAGATCAATCAGTGCTACTGACTGGTGAGACAATGGGGCCTGTTGATATTGGTCTACGGTGTAAAAGAAATGCCGGCGATTCGGCAGTCCGGTAAGGTAATCGGTGTTTGCGGTTCGCCGAATCGTTTCGACTTTTTCAATCAGGTCTATGTTGAGCGTGATCCGGCATAGCAACTCTTCGTGACAGAACGGCTTTTTTACAAAATCATTGGCGCCGCTCTTTATGAAGCGAGCTGACAGCAAATTGTTCTCGTCGGCCGATAAGCCTAGTATTGCTAACGTTTCTTTGCTGTATGTTTTGCGCAGGTGGGCAACAAACTGCGTGGCCAGTTCGCCTTTTATTTCGCTGTCGATAAGTAAGAGCTTCACGTTTGGGTGTTTGCCAAGAAGCGTTTCTACGTCTTCAGTTGTGGCGCATTCCAGCGTAATAAAGTTATGTCGGCGCAATAACGCGGCCATGGCAGTACGGTTTTGCCTTTTAGGGTCGGCCACAATGACTTCGATGCCTTTGTTTTTTTCCAAACGAGACAGCAGTCTCATCAGGTAGTCGAATACCTGGGCATTTTCCTTGGGTATGTAATCAACCACATCTTTTGCCAACACCCGGTTGCGGGTATCTGCATCGAGTTTACCCGTTGACACAATGGTGGGAATGAAACTATCTATGGCATAATCTATGGCCTCGCCATTAGGCGCATCCGGCAAATGGTAATCTACAATGGCACACAAATAGTGTTCCGGATCACTGTGCAAAAAGATATGACGCGCTTCTGCCAGTGTCGTGGCGACAACCGGTTTAAGTCCTGCTCTCTCTACCAGTTTCTTTAGTAGAGCCAGACTGGTACTGCTGTCTTCGATTATCAGGACTTTTTGTTGCATTGAGGTTTCCTCATGCCGGTTCGAGTTTTGCGAAACTTAGTACCAGCCACTTACTGCCAAATTCGTCAAAATTCACCTGAACCCTGGCGTGATCACCGCTACCCTCATAGTTTAGCACAACACCTTCACCAAACTTTCTGTGTCGGACGCGTTGTCCCAATGTAAAGCCGCTTTGTTCAAAACTCTCGTGAGACACTGAGCGACTAAAGCGGTTCGGCACCGGGCGGGAAACGGTGGTCTTGAGTCTTATCTCTTCTACGCACTCAACCGGGATTTCGCGCAAAAAACGTGACGCAGTGTGGTATTTTTCTTGTCCGTACAGGCGGCGCATTTCTGCATAGGTCATATACAGTTTCTTCATGGCGCGGGTCATGCCTACGTAGCAGAGTCGGCGTTCTTCTTCCATGCGACCGGGTTCTTCATTGGTCATTTGGCTTGGGAACATCCCTTCTTCCACGCCAGCCATAAAGACCAACGGAAACTCCAAACCTTTTGCGGTATGGATAGTCATCAACTGCACTGCGTCCTGCTCGCCGGTAGCCTGAGTTTCGCCTGCTTCCAATGAGGCATGAGCCAAGAATGCCGCCAGTGGTGTCATCTCATCGGCTTCTTCCGGCACCACAAATTGCTTACAGGCGGTAACCAGTTCTTCTAAGTTTTCCAGTCGTGCCTGGGCTTTTTCGCCTTTCTCGGCTTGATACATCGCGTACAAACCAGACTGCCTGAAGGCATATTCAGCTTGTTCTTCTAACGGCAGTTCAGCGCAGGCCTCATCCATGGCAGTAATCAGGTTAATGAACTGCTCAAGGGCATTGGCAGCACGGCCTTTCAGACCTTTTTCCTGCAATAACTGCAAGCTGGCCTGCCACATTGAGCAGTTCTGAACGCGGGCGTGCTCACGGATTGTGGCCAGCGTACGTTCACCTAATCCGCGGCTTGGGGTATTAACGACTCGTTCAAAAGCCGCGTCATCGTGGGCGTGGCTCACTAAGCGCATATAGCCCAGCGCGTCTTTAATTTCCTGACGTTCGAAGAATCGCAAACCGCCGTAAATACGGTATGGCAGTCCTTGATGAAGCAAGGCCTCTTCCAGCACACGTGATTGTGCGTTGTTGCGGTATAAAATGGCACTTTCGCGCAATTGATTGCCCTGGTTCTGCCAGTCGGCAATTTGCGAAATAATAAACCGGGCTTCGTCGAGTTCGTTGAACCCGGCATAAATGGAAATGGGTTCACCATTGTCTCCGTCGGTCCACAACTCTTTACCCAAACGCCCCTGGTTGTGTTCAATGACTGCGTTGGCGGCTTTCAATATAGTGCCGGTTGAGCGGTAATTTTGTTCCAGACGAATTGTGGTGGCGTCGTTGAAGTCACGCAGAAAGTGCTGAATGTTATCGACATTTGCGCCACGCCATCCGTAAATAGACTGGTCGTCATCTCCCACAATCATAATGTTGTTATCGTGGCCGCATAGCAGACGCAGCCAGGCGTACTGTATGTTGTTGGTATCCTGGAATTCGTCTACCAGTACCGCGCGGAACCGGCGTTGATAGTGGCTCAGTAGTTCCGGGTTTTTGACCCACAGTTCGTGGGCACGCAGTAAGAGTTCTGCAAAGTCGACTAACCCTGAGCGGTCACAGGCATCCTGATACGCCGCATAAATATCGCGCATTTTCTGCTGGGTGTGATCGCCGTGGGTTTCAATGTGCTGCGGGCGAAGGCCTTCGTCTTTGTTGCCGTTGATGTACCACTGAATCTGACGCGGTGCCCAGTGTTTCTCATCCAGGTTCATGGCTTTTAATACGCGACGCACCAGCCGGTATTGATCGTCAGAATCCAGGATCTGGAAGTTTTCCGGTAAATTGGCCTCGGCGTAGTGTGCGCGCAGCAACCGGTGCGCTAAACCATGGAATGTACCAATCCACATAGTGTTAAGCGGACGCCCCATCAAGCTTTCGATACGCCCGCGCATCTCTCTGGCGGCCTTGTTGGTAAAGGTTACTGCAAGAATGCTGTAGGGCGCGATGTTCTCGACCTGCATTAACCAAGCGATGCGGTGCACCAGAACACGGGTTTTACCACTGCCTGCACCAGCCAGGATCAGGCTGTTAGACAAAGGGGCGGCAACGGCTTCGCGTTGTTTATCGTTTAATTCGTCGAGTAACTCGGAGACATCCATAAGATCGAAAATGCCTGTATTTTTATTCAGGGGTTAGTTAATGGTGAGAGTATGCCATTAATGCGCAGTGCATTAAACCTTAAAGCCAAAGTGAATAAACCGCTTCATTCAACACGATGAAATTATAGTCATCTTTATGGTATGCTCTCGCGTATTCATTGCGGTTGACCTGTTAAGCATTCAAAACGATGTTGTCTTGTGCTTACGGGTTTTCTGCGCTTGAATTTTTTTGAACAGGCACTATCTCCTCGTCGTTATCAGGAACAGTCGTCCGCCTTACACATTGGGAAAGTCACATGCAAGCAATGACCGCTACAGCCGATTTTTGGCTAACGCTAAAGCACGAAGCAAAACGTATCGTTGAGCAAGAACCGCTACTGGCGAGCTTTATTCATGCCTGTATTCTCACGCACCATAATTTTGAGTCGTCGCTGAGCTTTATTCTGTCGAATAAAATGGCTGATGATATTATGCCGGCGTTGGCTATTCGTGAAGTGTTCGACGAAGCTTACCTGTTAGAACCCGCCATTGTTGAAGCGGCCATCGAGGACATTCGCGCTATCTTTAATCGCGACCCAGCGGTAAAAGATTACATGACGGTATTAATTCACTTCAAAGGGTTCCAGTCTGTTCAGGTCCATCGCCTTGCGCATTATCTGTGGCAGCAAAAGCGCTATCAGCTAGCGTTGTTCTTGCAGAGTCGCAATTCGGAAGCCTTTGCCGTGGATATTCACCCTGCAGCGACAATTGGGAAAGGCGTCATGTTCGATCACGCCACGGGTATCGTGGTGGGTGAAACTGCCGTCATCGAAGACAACGTTTCGATTCTGCAAAACGTTACCTTAGGTGGTACCGGGAATGAAAGCGGTGACCGCCATCCGAAGATTCGTCAGGGCGTTATGTTGGGCTCAGGCGCGAAAGTACTGGGCAACATTGAAATTGGCGAAGGCTCTAAAGTCGGCGCGGGTAGTGTGGTACTGAACGATGTACCTCCCCATGTTACGGTGGTGGGTGTACCTGCCAAAGTGGTGGGCCGTCCCTGTTGCAGCCGCCCATGCGACTCCATGCAACAAAACGTACTGGAAGACAATCAGCCGGTGGATTAAGCGGGGTTATTGAGGTCCCGAATTTTCCTCCCCTGTCATCCCGGCCTTGTGCCGGGACCCATTGACATCTTGTGTCGGGATCTAGTCAACCATCAGCAACAACTCGTCCAGTGAGGACAATTGCACCCCTGGCAGGATAGCCAGTTTTTCTGCGCGTAAATCCATTTCCCGGTTACAGGCGAGCCAGGCAGTTTGCATACCCACTTTGTGGGCACCCAGCACATCTTTGATCAGGTTATCGCCAACGTGCATGATGTGCTGTGGAGGCAGCGAAAGGTGCTCAATGGCTTCTTCAAACATGTCCGGGTAGGGTTTGCGAGGGCGGGTCACACTGGCGTGTAGCGTTAAGCTAAAAAATGGAGCAAGGCCAATCATGTCTGTGTCTACGTTACCATTTGTGATAGCGACTAGCGGGACTTTCTCAGCCAGCTTTTCCATTACCGCAATAATGTCCGGTTCGACCTGGAAATCACTACGAGCAGCATAGAAAAAATCGAACAACTCACTTGCCGCCTGAGCACGTTCAGTATCAGGTAGCTGTGCTTTACCTAACGCGGTAAATAACGTTTGCCAGCGCAATTTACCCATGTCTGATGCGAGTTTCGGGTTTTTGTTAATGAGGGCTCTTTTAATGGTAAACCAGTCGTCGTTGGTCATTGCGCTGAGTGCTGGATAATCGTTCCGAATCTTTTGATTCAGGGCGGCATCAGCGTGCTGAATAATGGGCTCGTTATTGTAAAGGGTGTCATCCAGGTCGAAGGTTAGGGCTTTAACCGGGTGCACCGGGCGATAACATTGCATAACAGACTCCTGAAGACGATGAATTACTTTTTACGGGCGCGAGGATGAGCGTTGTCGTACACTTTAGCCAAATGCTGAAAATCCAAATGGGTATACATCTGAGTGGTAGACAAATTGGCGTGTCCAAGCAGTTCCTGCACTGCGCGCAAGTCTCCGCTGGACTCTAGTACGTGCGTGGCAAAAGAATGGCGCAATTTGTGTGGGTTTACGCCCTGACTCATGGCCTGGCGTTTGGCCATTTCGTTTAATCGGTTTGCTACCTGGCGATTCGAAATGCGGTTTTGTCGCTTGCTGATGAACAGCGCAGATTCGCCTTCTTTGGTAAGCCACTGGCGTCTTACCTCAAGCCATTTTGCGATGGCTTCGTGGGCTTTTTTACCGACCGGCAGCAGCCGCTGTTTGTTGCCTTTACCGGTTACCCGGACCTGATGGTCCCGGGTGAAATCAAATACGTTCAGCGATGTCAGCTCGTTCAGACGCAATCCACAGCCATACATCAACTCGAACATGGCCTGATCGCGGATCAGAATCTCTTCGTCGTCCTCGTCATTTAACAGCACCGCCATATCATCGACCGACAGTTGTTTGGGGAGCGGTTTGTCAGCCTTCGGTGCGGACACACCGTCCACGGGGTCGGTGTCTAATATCCCCTGCTGCATTAAATACTGTACAAACGTGCGCAGTGAAGACAGGCGCAATGCAATACTGCGTGGATGCAGATTTTGTTTTCGGGCAATGGCTAATGCTTGCTTTACTTTGGACTGCGTCAGGGTCTGCCAGTCCTGGATTTCCAGGGACAGTGCGACCTGAGTGAGCTGTCGCTCATAATTACTCAGAGTATGTGACGATAAGCCGCGTTCATAGCGCAAATGCCCAAGAAATTTTTGCAGCCAGTGCGCGCAATCGGGGACAAGCTGCAGGTCGGTTTCTGCGGCTTTCTTTGACATTAGTACGGCAGTTTTGTGGGGAGTATGTAGTTAAGCACTTCGCGCAACTGGTTTAAAAGCAGCGTATCCATGTCGGGAGTGAAGTGTTCGGCGTTGCGGCTGCCTACAGCCAGAATGCCTGCGTCTCGCAGGTTGCCCAGCAAAATAAGCGCGGCGGACTCCGCTACCTGACTACCAAACATAAGCTGGCGTTCATGCTCGCTTAAACGACCAAAGAAGTAAGGCGAGTCTTTAAAGCGTTTTTCTAGAAACAGCCGGCGTTGTAATTCAGGTAAAGCGTTGGGGCCTTTGAACGGTTTAAATTCGACGGTGGCTAACCCCAGTTCTTCCTGTAGCGTTTCCTGGAGAGCCAGTAAAATATCGGCCATTGTGTCACAGGTGAGTAAACGCAGGTTCAGATCGGCATAGGCGCGGTAAATTTTTTCGTTTTGTTTGGCAATGCTGATCAGTTGAGTGAGTTTGTAGTTAAGCAGACGCACTTTTTTGCGAAGTTGCTCGCTTTGGATTTCAACCAGCGACACGCTGCCTTTCTGGGCATGGGGAATTTGTAATTGTTCAAGGATACTGGGGTGTTGAATGAAGAAGTCAGGGTTTTCAATTAAGTACTGACTTACTTGTTCAGCCGTGACATCACCGACTTCCGGAAATTCGGTGTCGAACTGTAACGAAGTATTGCCCTGACCTGATAACTCATTCATATATTTATTGTTCCGTCGTATACATGCTCAGCAGGGCCTGTCATTTTCAACGGGCTTCCCGCACCCTGCCAGCGAATTCGTAAACTGCCGCCGGGCAGATCAACCCGGACGTCCTTGCTTAATTTACCCTGAATCTGGCCTATTGCAACTGCTGCGCACGCGCCGCTGCCACAAGCCAGAGTTTCGCCAGCACCGCGTTCAAACACGCGCAGGCGAATATGTTCTGCATTCACTACTTGCATAAAGCCCACATTGACGCCTTCAGGAAAACGTTCGTGGCGCTCAAGAGTCGGACCTATTGATTCCACCTCGGCTGTGTCTACATTGTCGACTTCCAGCACACAGTGAGGGTTGCCCATGGAAACCGCACCACAAAAGAAGGTGCTGTCATCGGCGCGAACCAGATAGGTTTTTTCTTCTTTGTTGGCTTTTAGTGGGATCTCTGCCGGCGTAAAGTTCGGCACGCCCATGTTCACCGTTACCTGACCGTCTTTCTCAAGATACAGGATCATTTTACCGGCTTTGGTGCTCACCACAATTTTATTGCGGTTGATCAGGCCTTTTAATTTCACAAAGCGGGCAAAACAGCGAGCGCCGTTCCCGCACTGGGACACTTCGGAGCCGTCCGCGTTAAAAATACGGTAGTGGAAATCCTGGTCCGGATCGTAAGGGGGTTCAACCATCAAAAGTTGGTCAAACCCAATGCCAAAGTTACGGTCGGCGAGCTGCTGGATTTTCTCTTTGGAAAAGAAAACATTCTGGGTAACGTTATCGATGACCATAAAGTCATTACCCAGACCGTGCATTTTAGAAAAATTTACCAGCATTTCAGCGCAACAAGAATTATTAGAATTCCCTCTAGTTTACGTAAGTTTATGCTCACCTTTCCAGAGATCTTTTAGATTTTCTCGTTCTCGTACAACATGAACGTCGCTTCCATCTACCATAAGTTCGGCCGGACGGCAGCGGCTGTTGTAGTTTGACGCCATAACAAAGCCATATGCGCCGGCACTTCGCACGGCCAGATAGTCGCCGCTTTCGATGCCTAGCTCCCGGTCTTTACCAATGAAATCACCGGTTTCGCATACCGGCCCTACAACATCGTAATTGTGTGTTTCACGGTCCAGCCCTTCGACTACCGGAATAATGCTCATCCAGGCGGAATACAAAGACGGGCGAATCAGGTCGTTCATGGCAGCGTCGACAATGGCGAAGTTCTTTTCTTCACCAGATTTAACGAATTCTACTTTAGTGACCATGATGCCCGCGTTGGCTGCAATCGCACGGCCAGGTTCCATGATCAGAGTGAGGTTTTCACGGCCTTTCATTTTTTCTGCAATGGCAGCGGCATATTCACGAGGGTGAGGCGGTGTTTCGTCGCGGTAGGTTACGCCCAATCCGCCACCGACATCGAGGTGCTTAATGTGGATACCTTTCGATGCCAGCTCGTCGATGAGTACTAACAACCGCTCCAATGCATCTACAAACGGACCGGTTTCAGTCAGTTGTGAACCAATATGGCAGTCCATACCGACGACGTTTAAGTTAGGTAAACTGTTGGCTAGCTCGTAAACCGCAATGGCACGTTCACGGGCAATACCAAATTTATTGGCTTTCAGGCCAGTAGAAATATACGGGTGCGTTTTAGCATCTACGTCGGGGTTGATGCGCAACGAAATAGGTGCTTGCTTGCCCACTTTGCCTGCAACCTCGTTGATGCGATGCAGTTCTGGCTCAGATTCAACGTTAAAACAGTGAATGCCTTCTTCCAGCGCAAATTCGATTTCTTCCGGGGTTTTGCCCACGCCGGAAAAGACGACTTTGCTCATGTCGCCGCCAGCGGCTTTTACACGGGCCAGTTCACCGCCTGATACGATATCAAAGCCCGAGCCCAGTTTAGCCAGCACACTCAGCACGCCAATGTTCGAATTGGCTTTTACCGCATAACAAATCAGGTGAGGGTGGTCGCCTAAGGCTTCGTCAAACGCTTTCCAGTGGCGCTCTAACGTAGCGCGTGAATAGATGTACAGAGGCGTACCGTACTGACTGGCAAGGTCTTTGACACTGACATCTTCAGCGTGCAGCGTTTGATTTTGATAACTGAAGTGATCCACTAGCGAACATCTCCGGATGATGGGGGAGTAGCATGTGCACCTTTATTGGCGGGTGTCGCAGGGGCTTCTTTGGGCAAATACAATGCACCTCGATACCCACAGGCGCTCAGCATAAATACCAGCGCCATTACCACACAAACACGTTTCGCCACGCGCCTACTCCCAGAGCAAAGAAAAAGGAGCCGATATCATCGCAGAGCGAAATTAAAATGCAAGCGACATCAACCGTTCACGCGTCTTTGGACCAAATTTAACCTGCTTCCACAATGCGCTGCACAGTGGTTTTGTGTCAGACCAGTTCCCGGCCACTAACCAATCAAGCATGGGCGTCGGGTCGTTGGGAAACTCAATGCCTTCGTTGTCGGGCTCGCTTAACCATTCTTCAACGGTATCGGTATCTAATTGATACAGTGGCTGACACAACCCCAGTGTGATCAGGGTTCGAAGGTTAGAGAGTTGCTCAAACTGGCCATGCAGCGGCTTTACCAGCAGCTTTTTGCCGAGTTGCAATGACTCACTGGCTAATTCAAATCCGCCGTTGCTGATCACCCCGGAACAGTGTTGCAATGCTTGTCTGAAGCCGGGCTTAGATGGCGGATTCCACTGAATATGGCCTTGTTTTGACGCAGTCTTTATTTTGGGGTGAAAACATACAAACTGCTGCTCGGTCAACGGCTCAAGCAATTGCTGGATATCCTGTAACTCTTCAAACGGCAAATACACCAGTGTGTGGGCTTTGCTGGGGTGTATGGCGGGTTTATCGATGATAAACGGCGGCACGATGGGTTGATCAAAATGGTACCAGTGCACGCCTAACTGAATATCGGTTGGTGCGAATGCACGCATAATTAAGCGGTCACTCAGGCTTTCGCCTTCCCGCGGCACATCGTACGCAAACGCGGCCTGATGACTAACGGAAATCGAAGTCAGCCCCCGCCGTCTTGCAGCCCACGCAGTAATAGGCTCAAAATCGTTGAGCAGCACGTCGTAACCTGAGACATCAAACTGGTTAATATCGCGAAGCAGCGTAAGCGGTTTGGCCTGTTTCAGGGTCTGCCACTGGCTGACCTTGCCTTTTGCAGTAACAAAAGTGAGACCGTTGAATGTGCGATAGTTACCAAAACATTCCATGTCAAAATAGCCATCGGGCTCCCGTCCTGAGAACACAAAATCTACGTCTATGTCGTCACGCTTGGCCATTGCTTCGGCCATAATGCGAGCACGGGCAATGTGACCGTTGCCGGTACCCTGTACACCATATAAAACTTTCATGCTAAACCAGAATTGTCAGACTCAGTTGTGCGATTGTGATGCCAAGCAAGGTGCCGGCAATGACGTCGGTAGGGTAGTGCACGCCAAGTAAAATGCGTGACAAACCAATCAGTGTTGCCCAGGTATAAGCCAAGACAGCGAATGGAGGATAAAAATGCGCAATAATGGTGGCCATCAGCCAGGCGGCTGCAGTATGGCCCGAAGGCAGGCTAAATTTATCGGAAGGCGTAACATGTGCCGTCAGGTTACTAATAAAGTCACAGGGGCGAGGGCGTTTAAAGGCGCGTTTTAACACCACGTAAATTGGAAGCTCCAGACCATAGGCCATAAGTGCAGTGTAAAGGAAAAGCTCACCGTACTCAGGCTCAAACCACATCAGCGCCAGGCCAATGACCAAATACAAATACCCGTCACCGGTGCGTGATAACCAAATGATCGCGCGGCAATCGCGATTCAGGGTTAATCCGTATAACCAGTGAAATAAAACAGTATCGTACTTGGTAACGCTTTTCAGGCCCATCCCGAAGGCTCCTGTTTTTCGACTGTTTCAGGTTAAAAAGCCTCTGTGAAGTCCGGGTTACACTTTTGCGAAACCTTTATGACAATGTCACTGAGTAAAATTAATCGCATAATTTGTTGATTTAGCGCATGCAGGCCCTAGCTGTTATGGTCGCACCAGTGCTATGCTTTACTCACACACGCTTGTTTCTTATGAAGGTATTACCATGGACTACAACACTTCTGAGTTATGTGATTTATTCGCCGATAATGTGGATGTGGTGGAGCCAATGTTCACCAGCTACGGTGGCCGCTATTCATTTGGCGGAGAGGTGACTACCGTTAAGTGTTTCGAAGACCGCGAATTGATCGACCGTATTCTAAGTGAGCCGGGCGACGGCAAAGTGTTATTGATTGACGGTGGCGGCTCGTTGCGTCGCGCATTAATTGACACTGAGTCTGCACAGCTTGCGGTTGAAAATAACTGGGAAGGTATCGTGTGTTACGGGTGTGTGCGTGAAGTCGATAACCTGGCTGATTTTGACATTGGCATCTTTGCTATCAACGCCATTCCGGTAAATGCTGACTGTCAGGGTATCGGTGAAGTAGACATTCCGGTGAACTTTGGCGGGGTGACCTTCCTGCCGGAAGATCACCTGTATGCCGACAGCACAGGCGTTATCTTGTCGCCTGAGCCGCTGGATATTGATTAATCCGCGAATACCGCGTTTAAGTAAGCTGCAATCCGAATACCTGCCTGCTGTAAGCGTTTTTTCGCAGTAGGCAAATGTTCGTACTGGTAGTCCCACGACATACGGTTAGCATCTTCAGGGTAGATCGTATCCCGAATCACGGTACTTTCTGTAATCCATACTTCCGGGTCTGTGGTTGACCAGTCCTTGATGTCCTGCTCCGTGATTTTGCGATCAAGCCAGTTACTCCATTCGGTATATGACAGGTCGCGTTGATCCAGCATTTGAGAATCCCATACGCGGTGCAGGTTTGAGTCCTGCCAGAAAAATCGTACTTTTACATCGTTTCCGCCTTTGTCGGTGCCGTTACCTGCGTGCAGCGGTTGGTGTAAATCACCGATGATATGCACAATAAAGCGCAGCGCTAATTGCTTGTCGGCAACCGACGCTTTGGGATCTTTCAATGTTTTAGTGAACGACGCCAATGCCGATGCCGCGTCGCCTTGTTCCGGGGCTCCTACTTCGTGATAGTGCTTGCCGGCAGGCACTGTTACATAGTGCCAGGGCCCGGCGGTTTTCTGCCAGAATACATCCGGGTTAGATCGCATGTCATCGGCATAGGTCGAGGCCTCTGCCAATGATTCATTGGGAATGAGCGCTTCAATGTGTTGTTTTGCTGAAGGTGTCAGGTGACGCTCGGCAATTTCGCCGGTAACCCGGTGGCCGGTTTGCCCCCAGCCAAGCGCAGGTAAACTCATTACCATGGAAACGGCGCACACCAGTGAAGCTGATTTAGAAAAGGCGCGTTGGAACATTCTGTCTTCCTTTAATACTTGTTATTTTGAATCAGGTTGATAACCCCAGCGCGCCATTAATGATTGGTCCACGCCCAGGTGGTCGAGAATCCTGGCGACAACAAAATCAACCAAATCACTGATCTGTTGTGGTTGATGATAGAAACCGGGCGCTGCCGGCATAATGGTTGCGCCCATCTTCGACAGTTTTAGCATATTTTCTAAATGTATCGTCGACAACGGCATTTCCCGAGGGACCAGTATAAGCTGCCCACGCTCTTTGAGCACTACGTCTGCACTGCGTTCTATCAGATTATCACAGGCACCTATCGAAATTGCCGACAAAGTGCCAGTGGAGCAGGGGCACACGACCATTTGTTTCGGTGCGGCAGACCCTGAGGCAACCGGGGCAAACCATTCCTCTTTGCCACATACGCGTATCTGGCCCGGTTTGGCATTAAATCGGTTAGTGAAAAACTCGCTTGCAGCGTCGGGTTGCGCGGGGATTTTTACGTTTTCTTCTGTGGCAAACACCACTTTTGCGGCAGACGAAATCAGTACGAATATTTCCTGATAGTCTGCTGCTACTAACTGTTCCAGTAAGCGCAGGGCATAGGGCGCGCCGGACGCGCCTGTAATGGCAAGGGTGATAGACTTTTTCATAATGGCCTTTTTTAAGCTTTACCGGCTAATACATCCAGCAGCTTCTGATGGATCCCACCAAAACCGCCGTTACTCATTATTAGCACGTGGTCGCCTGGCTGCAACTGGGTGGTTAGCTGATGAATAATCGCATCTACGCTTCTGAACACCTGACAAGGGGCCGTGCTTTGCTTGGCTAGCTGAGACAGCGACCAGCCCAGGTTATCGGGTTCAAACAGAAGCACTTCATCGGCGGCTTGCCACGAGTCCACTAATTGCTGTTTGTGTACGCCCATTTTCATGGTGTTGGAGCGCGGCTCCAACACGGCAAAAATACGTGCGTCATTCACTTTTTTGCGCAGGCCGTCAATGGTGGTATCGATGGCTGTGGGGTGGTGGGCAAAGTCATCGTACACCGTGATGTTCTTCACGCAGCCGCGAATTTCCATACGACGCTTCACGTTCACAAACTCGCCCAGAGCGGCAATGGCATCGGGTAAGGTTACCCCGGCATGATGTGCCGCAGCGATAGCCATTAGGGCGTTATCGACATTGTGTTGACCCAGCAACTGCCAGTGTACTTCACCTACTTTATCCTGTTGGTAAAACACTGAGAACGCAGAACCGTCCTGATTAATCAGTTCAGCGTGCCAGTGTCGACCGAGATACTGTTGTTCACTCCAGCAGCCCCTATCCAGAACGGTTTGCAAATTCTCATCTTTCTCCGGAGAAAGGACCAGGCCAGTTGCGGGCACGGTGCGAACCAGATGATGAAACTGGGTTTGTATCGCTGCCAGATCTGCAAAAATATCGGCATGGTCGAATTCAAGGTTGTTCATTACCAACGTACGTGGACGGTAATGCACGAATTTTGAGCGCTTGTCGAAGAAAGCACTGTCGTATTCATCGGCTTCAATAACAAAGAAAGGGCTGGCGCCAACACGGGCTGAAATGCCAAAGTTTTGCGGAATACCGCCGATCAGAAAGCCGGGTTCGAGACCGGCGTATTCTAATATCCAGGCTACCATGGATGAGGTAGTGGTTTTCCCGTGGGTACCGGAAACCCCCACCACCCAACGGTCGGTGAGCAGGTTGTCCAGCAGCCACTGGGGTCCACTGGTGTAGGGCAGGTTGCGGTCCAGTACATATTCTACAGCTGGGTTACCCCGTGACATGGCATTACCAATGATCACCATATCCGGTACCGGGTTAAACTGTGCCGGGTCGTAGCCTTCTGTTAGCGTAATACCCAACGATTCCAACTGTGTGCTCATAGGAGGATAAACATTGCGGTCGGAGCCGGTAACCGTGTGGCCCAGTGATTTAGCAATGGCGGCAATACCTCCCATAAAGCTACCGCAAATCCCCAAAATATGTACGTGCATTAACCTTCCTGCAGTAATTTCATATCCGGATACTTTAACAGAAGCCTGCGGTGTTGCCTAAACATCTGATTTCCTTTCGGGGCTCAGTCAGTTTACAATCTATACAGGCTCGATTGCTGGCAGGCAGCAACGGAGAGAGCCAGCATTATTCTCCCCGTTTAATGCGAAGTTACCCTACACAAATAAAGGCTTACACAAACCATGAAACGACTTAACTCTCAACTGCAAAAAGACGGCGCACCGCTGGAACTTATTTTGTTGATCAGAACTCTGCTGGCAGGCTGTAAGGAAATTTCCTTCCGGGTTAGCCAAGGCGCATTGGCAGGCGTGCTGGGCTCAACACTGAGTGAAAACGTACAAGGCGAAACACAAAAGAAGCTGGATGTGATTTCGAACCAGATTCTGAAAGACATTCTGAAAGAATCAGGCTATGTGAAAGCCATCTCCTCTGAAGAGGAAGACGACGTGGTGGCTTGCCACCCGGACGGAAAATACCTGGTGAGCTTTGACCCATTGGATGGCTCATCAAACACAGAAATTAACAGCCTGATTGGCACTATCTTCTCGATCTCACACGCGCCGCAGTGGATGGAGCCGGATGATCCTTCTGCGTTCCTGCAGCCTGGTACTCAGATGGTTGCAGCGGGTTACGTGCTGTACGGTCCGTCAACCATGCTGGCGATGACCACTGGCCGCGGTACGCATATTTATACGCTGGATAAAACCCACGGCGGTTTCCTGCTGACGCACCCTAATATTGAAGTGCCGACCGAAACGAAAGAGTTTGCGATAAATGCGTCAAATCAGCGTCATTGGGAAGCGCCAATGCAAAACTACATCACCGACTTGTTGGCTGGTGAAGACGGCCCTCGCGGCAAAGACTACAACATGCGCTGGGTTGCGGCCATGGTCGGTGACATTCACCGCGTGCTTTGCCGTGGCGGTATCTTTATGTATCCCTTCGATAAGCGCAACCCTGCTAAGCCCGGTAAACTGCGTTTATTGTACGAAGCCAACCCTATGGCCTTCCTGATGGAACAAGCAGGTGGCCTGGCGTCTACCGGCGAATGCCGCATTATGGAAGTGATGCCCACCGAAATTCACCAACGCGTGCCCGTTATTCTTGGCTCTAAAGACGAGGTTGAAGCCTGTCTGAGTTATTACGACTAATTGGTTAGTGAAAATAGCCCATGAGTATGGCCGAATATGGCCTCATGGGTTTTTATTTTTGTTGTGTTGGCCTTATACTTGACGCACATTTTTTTTGATTAACGAAAGGACAATTAAGCATGAGCTTGAATGCCGTACCTGCAGGTAAGAAACTGCCTGATGAAGTAAACGTAATCATTGAGATCCCAGCACATGCTGATCCAGTGAAATACGAAGTAGATAAAGACACCGGCGCGATTTTCGTTGACCGCTTTATGGCGACTTGTATGCACTACCCTACTAACTACGGTTATGTGCCAAACACACTGTCTGAAGACGGTGACCCGGTAGACGTGCTGGTAATCACGCCTTTCCCTCTGCTGGCAGGTTCTGTGATCAAGTGTCGTCCAATCGGCGTACTGAACATGACCGACGAGTCTGGTAAAGACGCGAAAGTACTGGCAGTACCAATCGACAAGCTGTCGACTTTGTACCGTGAAGTATTTGAAACGTCTGACGTACAGCCGTTATTATTAAAGCAAATCGAGCACTTCTTTGAGCACTATAAAGATCTTGAAGCCGGTAAGTGGGTTAAGATCGATGGCTGGGCAGATGCTGCCGCTGCTAAAGCTGAAATCGTAAACAGCGTTAAGCGTTTCGAAGAAGGCGAGTAAGTCGCATAAGCGCATCACAAACTTTTTGTATAAAGGCTCGTGTAAACGGGCCTTTTTTATTAGTGGAGAATCCATGAGCAAGTTGTTGTCTTTCCGCGTGTTGTGGGCAGGTGTGTTACTTTGTCTGTCGATCGGTGCTGTTAAAGCCAGCGAGCCGATTGAACTTTACTGGGAAGACTTAGTGCCGCCAGACTTTAATGAACTGGCACCGCAATCAACCAATCACGACAATAAAATGGCTCAGCTTCAGCCAGACGCGCCGGTGGTGTCCTTGTATAACAACAAAAGGGTTAAGCTCCCCGGTTTTATTGTACCGCTGGAAGGCACTGCCGAACTGACTACCGAGTTTTTACTCGTTCCTTTCTTTGGCGCGTGTATTCATGTGCCACCGCCAGCGTCTAATCAAATCGTATATGTCAAAATGGATGAAGGCGTACCGGTGGAAAGCCTGTACGATGCGGTGTGGGTCGAGGGCGTGTTTAATACCATGCGTTGGGAAGGCGATATCGCCGCCGCCGGTTACAGCATGCAAGGGAAAACTGTAACAGCGTATTAACCCTTGCTGCCCTTACATTGCAACTTTTTGGCGAGCATGAGATAACAGCAGACAACTTTTAGCGTTATCAAGGAGTGATTCCCATGTCTGAAAACGTGTTATTACGTGCTTCGTTTAACCCGGCCGTTAAAAAATACTGGCTGGTGAGCTGGTTAATTGTGTCGTTTTTTACCGTTATCGGTATACCCCTGCTTATCTTGTCTATTCCTATCTTTTTGTTTATCAGCGGCAAAATGCTAAATGCTATGTCGGCGACGCTTACTGAGCGCAAGCTGGTAGTAAAGCGCGGTATTCTGTTTAAAGTGGAAAAATCTATCCCACTTGAAAAGATTACCGACGTGGCCATGAGCCAAGGGCCGCTCATGCGCGCCTTTAACTTACAGCGATTGAGTTTTGAAACGGCCGGGCAGTCTGGCCCGGGCGCGCTGGTGTCACTGATTGGAATAGAAGATGCCGCAGAGTTCAGAGAAAGCATTCTATCGCAGAAAGACAAAATGAGTGGTGATGCCAAACCTGTAAAGGCAAACTCAGAGCCATCTGAAGGTGACCTTGCTGAGTTGACCGCCAGCGTAAAACGTATCGAAGTGTTGTTGGAAAAGCTGGTGGCGTCCAAGTAACGCCACAGTTCAGATAACGCTACTATTGAGCCAACGCCACTATTCAGACAACGACACAAATCAGACCAGGGTAATCAACGACATTGCTGTCGCCAGACAGAGAGCAACACCGTCTGCGAGTTTTTCACCCTGTAGAGATGAGAGTTAGGTATGCACAACACACAACGTTCTGCGCATACCTGAATAGCTATATCTGAGGTTATTTTAAGTGCTCATTCAGAAAATCCAGCAGACCCTGATATAGCTCTTGTCGATTTTCCTCATTAAAGACACCATGGCCTGCCTGAGCATATTGGAGATATTCAGCAGGGTTGTTTGCCTGCTCTAGTTTTTCGGCGAGCACTTCTGAGTTGATCTCCGGTACACGTTTGTCTTTCGAACCATGGATCAGCATAACCTTTGCTTTGATGTCATTGACATGGTGAATCGGCGAATATTCTTTTAGCTGTTGCGCGTCTGTACCCAACACGCGCTTTAAGTAAGATCGTCCGCCCCAGCTGTTAGGTATATCACTTTCTGAGTACATGTATTGCAAGTCATAAACGCCAACATAACCGATAGTACAGCGATAAAGGTCCGGTGCTCTAACCACCGACATTAATGCAGCATAGCCGCCATAGCTGGCTCCGTAAGCACAAATTCGCTGACTGTCTACCAGCCCTTGACTGGCCGTCCACCTTACTGCGTCGTTAATGTCTTTAATCATTGCGCCACCCCACTCCCGGTAACCCAGACGCTCAAAACGGGTACCATAGCCATCGCTACCCCGGAAGTTGACACGTAACACGGCAAAACCTCGGTTGGCGAGAAGTTGAGTTTCCGCATCATAGCGCCAGAAATCCCGGGTGCCAGGCTGATGAGGGCCACCATGAATAAGCACAACCAGAGGTGGTTTAGCCGATTTGGATTGCCCGGCGGGAGGCAGAGTCAGATAGCCATGCAGCGTTTCACCATCTTCGGTGGGCACTGCAATAGGGTGCATGGGTTGCAGTGTTCTCGGGTCAATCCAGGAGTTGTTCGCCCATACAAAACGCGCATTCCGGCTGTCACTGTCAAACAAGTAGTATTCGCCAGGATTAATATCACTGCTTACATGAACCAGTAGAGTTTTCCAATCCTTGGTGGTGCTGGTAATATTAACGGTTTGACCTTCAAAGGCCTGAGCTAGTTGCTTGTGAATTGCCTTGATGGTTGTGTCAGCTCTAGCGTATTCATAAGCCGATTTATCTGGATAGGTTATTCCCACAGCAGGCATTCCATTGCGGTCTAAAATGATCTTTTCGATATCCGTCTTATGATCAGCAAATATTCTTGTATATTCGCCAGATTCTAAGCTCAGTGAATAAAGTGTAGATATGCCATCGTCTGAGTATCTGCCAGACAAATAGAGTGATTTGCTGTCCTCGCTAAGCCCTAAAGGAATATGTTCTTCTGGTAATTCAAAAACTTCATTAAGGGGTGTCCATGGGGAGTCATTGCTATTGCGATAGGCAGAATGAAGTGTGCCGTTTTTATCTCTCCAGGTCATAAATTTAACCTGTCCATATCTTGTAGCTAGCGCACGACTGTTTCCATGGGGAAGCGTGTCGAGTTCGCGCTTCCTTCCGGAATGAATATTTAACTTACTTATGATCGGTTGTTTAACACCATCATTGTAATAAACGTTCCCTCGCTTAGACCAAGGGTATTCAATAATCAGAATATGCTCGTCGTCGTCATCTAGCAGGCTCAACACTTTCTGGCTGGCTTTAGTGTTTTCCTTCGACGAAATACGAGACCCGGTTTTTTTGTCGCTTGCTCGAAAGCCGTAAAGCATTTCGTTCTTTGAGCCATCCAGATTTACCGCAAACAGCTCGCCAGTGGGTACTGGGTTGTCAATATAGCTGTATTTTTCGGCATATTCGTAAAGTAGTCTTTCGTTATTAACCCAACTGACTCTGTGGATTATGTCATTATTGAGTGGTTTGACACCACCCACCAGTTCCATGGTTTCACTGTCTAAAACAGCCAGGAACACTCTGCCGTCGTGTCTGACCCGGGCAGCTATATGTTTACCATCGGGGGATAGCTTCAGGTTGAGGTAGTCACCGTGCTTTATAAAATATTCGAGGGGTAATTGTTGCGAAGCATAAATACCAGTGCTTAACAACAAAACGAAAGCTGTGAACAAAATCCTTTTCATATCAATCCTTGTTATTACAGTTTTTTAATCCTATCGTGACAAGACTGTCTCTTAAGAAGTCTAATGTATACGTTAAGTGGTTAAAAGGGCGTCCTCTCTTAGTTCATACAAGGACGTCACAAACCCTTATATTAATTGCAATATAAAAACGAATAACTGTACTCAGGTAGCGTATTATCTTCTGCGTCTTAGGTGGATACTAATCGAGCATGACTAGTTGTGTTTTTCAACTTGTGTAGTGGAGTCCGATAATGAGATAACCCCGATCAGAATTAGGGATACACTGATTGAATCGAGTTACCCTGGTATTGATTTGACATATGACGTTACTTACTAACTCAAAAGCTAATTCCATGCGAAAATAACCAGGGAGGGGGTATGCTCAACGCCATGAAAGGAAACGTGTTTATACGGTTACTCAGTTTCTACGTTTGTGTGACTGTCGGCATGTTTTTAACAGAGCTAACGCTTTTAAAACCGCTGGAGTATTATCTTTCACCCTATTCAGGGTATGCTGTTCAGATTGCTTTTAGAATCTGTAATTTGTTGGTTCTACTGTTGTTTCTTCAGCAGTTTCATAAACACTGTGACGGCGTTTCTTTACAGCAAACGACCTTGTTGAAGCCAGTCAATGTTAAGCTGGTATTCGGCTTCGGGCTACTTGGAGCAGGACTGCTTTCATTGGCCGTCCTGATCCTGTATGCAGCGGGTATAACAACGCATTCGCTGACAACTGTCGCTTTATCACAACTTTTACCCTTGGGCGTGCTCTTATTGCTGTCAGCGCTGTTTGAGCAAATACTGCTGAATGGCGTGGTGCTTGTAAGCTTGATGAGAAAAATACGGCCTGAGTTTGCCCTGTTAATCGCCGGAGGATTTTTCTCGTATCTCCACCTCAGTAACGACCATTTTTCTCTCGTAGGCGCGGTAAATACTTATCTTGCTGGCTGTTTATTTGGTGTGATTTTTCTTAAAACTCAAAGCTTATGGCCAGCGCTGGCGTTTCACTTGTGTTGGAACGTGTCACAAAGTCTGATTTGGGGTTTTAATGTGAGTGGTTACGCATTTATAAGCCTTGTTTCTACGCAATCTACGGGGCATCCCTTATTGACCGGAGGAAACTACGGCCTTGAAGGTTCTCTGGTGACATTGGCAATGAATGCTGCCCTTATCTGGTTTCTTTTAAAAAATACCAGTACACACTGGTGGCGTCGGCGTAACGCCACCGTATTAAATTAAAGTGTTTCTTCTATCGCCCGATACTGGAAATCCCGTAAAGTCACACTTCCCTCGCCAGTACAATAAAGCGCAACTTTAAGGCTTAAGAATCCACCGAACACGTTGTGATGCATGCCCGACACTTCCATTCTGGTGCCGTGCAGGAGCCAGGTCCTACCGTTATCAAAGGAATAATGATAGGTCACCACGTGACGGTTGTTGGTGAGTTTAAAGCGCACCTCCCGACTGTCGATTGGACGTCCTGCCCACTTGAGCTCTTCAGAATACTGATACAGTTTCAGAACCTTTTGAGTAAACCCTAGCCCGACATAGGCTTTGTGGTTGTAAAACAATAAAATGCCTGCTTCCGTATCTGTGTTATCCGATAACGTCATGGCGACTTCTACTTCATAGGCTCTATCGCTTACCGGGCAGGTTAATGGCGAGCTGTCTGCCGGAGAACTGCCATGGGCAGATAACAGCAATGCTTTGTCGCCATACCGTACCCGAGCCATCTCTTCAGGGCGAGGGTTGTGAAAACTCCACTGAATGCCAAATTTGTTTTGGCTGAAGTCGTCAGACAGCGCGAACCCAGATGTGGAAAGGGCTTTTCTTGTGGGTTTGGGTAACGGCTTCGACAAGTCACCCCCGGTTGCATAGAACCAACCATCTTCCCGCCATTCAATCGGTTCAAGCAGAGTCTGGCGACCGAGTGTTCTGAAGCCGTTTTCGTAGCCGTGGTAAACCATCCACCAGTCACCTTCCGGGCCTTGAACCACCGTAGCATGTCCTTTTGACCACCAGGGTTCTTGTTCAGACTGGGTGCGAACTAGAGGATTGTGCGGACAGTGTTCCCAGGGGCCGTGAATGGACTTTGAACGTGCTGCAATGACCATATGACCGGTTACCGGGCCAGCCGTGCCACCCACTGCGGTCACCAAATAGAACCAGTCGTTATGGCGAAATAATTTAGGCCCTTCAGGCGCAAAGTTCTCTACTATCCAATCGCTGGGGTAGCGCCAGGGGGCGTAGGCCATTTCCAGTTCACCGTCGGTGGCCAGTCCATCGTCGGTGAGTCTGATCTTGCGAATGCCGTTCACAAACAGATAGCGTTTACCGTCTTCACCAACGATATGACCCGGATCGATACAGCCGTCGATGTGCAGGTTGATCGGCTCACTCCACGGGCCTGCTATATCATCTGCCCAAATTGCGTAAATAGACCAGCCTTCGCCCTTTGGGTCAGCGGGAATATAGATAAAGTAACGATCATCGTGCTTGCATAAATCCACGGCCCAGATAACCCCTAGCGATGTGGTTAGCGTTGGCCCAATTGGGGCCCAGTTAACCAAATCTTTCGAATGCCAGATAATCAGCCCCGGATAGGAGTAAAACGACGAAAACGTCATGTAGTAGTCGTCACCGTCTTTTAAAATAGTGGGGTCCGGATGATCACCGCTCACAATCGGGTTTAAGAATGTACCGTTGCCTAAATCGGCTTTGCGTTGGCCTTCAACGCCTGGCGGCCAGGCTTTTATTGGCTTGTTGCATGCTGATGGCGTTGAGCTGGCGGCTAACAGTGAAAAAGGTGCGGCAGTGGCACCGGCGACCATCGACTTTAAGAGGGTCCGTCTGCTGGTGGTCATAAGTATTGTAATCCTGGGTTATACCTTCAGACGAACAGGCGTCTGAAAAAACATCACAGCAGCTTAAAAAGTCACCAGCAATTCTCATTTACTTAATTTAATAGCGCCGTTGCGAAAATTAAGAAGCCACCTCATGCTGCAACATTTGGCGGCTATTTCACCAAAAATGCATAATGGTGAATAAATATGCATAAATTTAGACTTTTTAATAATACGTCTGTCAGGTATATTTTTGCTAAAAATACGCTTCGTAAAAATAATTCTAAAAACGCGCGGCACGGAACGAGGTTTTGATGTGTTTTTCACTGAGAATGCCACGGCCCACAAAAATAAAATAAGCGCCAATAAGGCGTAAAAATCCAAAACTCATTTTTACAATTCAGGACAACAATATGCGTAACTGGCTTTTAGCTGTTGCTTTACTTTTGCCGTGCTCGGCATTTGCGCAGGAAACCGCAGACAGCGGTGACACTGCATGGATCCTTACCTCTACCGCACTCGTGTTATTTATGACGTTACCCGGCTTGTCGTTTTTTTACGGTGGCCTGGTTCGCAGTAAAAACGTGCTGTCGGTCCTTATGCAGTGTTTTGCTATTGCATGTGGTGCGTCACTCATTTGGCTGATTGCCGGTTACAGCCTGGCGTTTACCGAGGGCAATAGCTTTATTGGTGATCTGTCGAAGGTGTTCCTTGATGGCGTGACTAAAGAGAGCCTGTCGGGGACTATCCCTGAGCCACTGTTTTTTATGTTCCAACTGACCTTTGCCGTTATTACCCCAGCATTAATGGTGGGCGGCTTTGCTGAACGCATGAAGTTCTCGTCTGTGTTGATTTTTGCCCTGGTTTGGCTTGTGCTTGTTTATTTACCTGTATGTCACTGGGTGTGGGGCGGCGGCTGGCTGGCCGAAATGGGCCTGTTAGACTTTGCTGGTGGTACGGTTGTGCATATTACAGCTGGTGTGGGCGCCTTGGTCGCAGCGCTGGTGATTGGTAACCGCAATGGTTACGGCAGTGCGTCACTTATTCCACACAACCTTACGATGACGGTCGGTGGCGCGGGTATGCTATGGGTTGGCTGGTTTGGCTTTAATGGCGGCAGTGCTGTGGCAGCAAATGGTGATGCGTCTATGGCTATGCTGGTAACACACATCAGTGCGGCAGCGGGTTCTCTTGCCTGGATGACGCTGGAATGGTTGAAATACGGCAAACCTTCGGTACTGGGTATTGTAACGGGTATGGTTGCGGGCTTGGGTACCATTACCCCTGCCTCAGGTTTTGTTAGCCCGGCAGCTGGCCTGGTCATTGGTTTATCTGCTGGTGTGATTTGCTTCTACTGTACCGTACTAATTAAACAGAAGTGGAAAATCGACGACTCGCTGGACGTATTCCCGGTGCACGGTGTCGGCGGTATTTTAGGTACATTGCTGGCAGGCGTATTCTGTTCACCTGATTTGGGGCTGTTCAGCGGTTACGGCTTCGGTGGTGACAATGCCAGTATTGGTGATCAGGTAACCGTGCAAATCATCGGTATCGTTAGCGTATTTGTTTACACTGCGGTGGTCTCCTGGATTCTGCTTAAAGTGGTCTCTGTGTTAACGAAAGGCCTGCGTGTAGACACGGAAACTGAGCATCAGGGTCTGGATATTTCTAGCCACGATGAGCGTGGTTACAACTTGTAATTCAGTACAGGTTGAAGAGATAAAACAATGCACCGCTAGTCGGTGCATTGTTGTTTTAAAAGGGAGCCATTTGTTTTATGTGCTGAAGGCGCTCAAATCGTTAGCCGTACAACTGCTCAGCGCGATTAAACAATACCCATGAAGTCAGAATATATTTGTCGTTAGAGACCGGGATTTGGCCCCTGTGGGTGTGGGTGAAATACGCGGGAGCAATGACCATGCGGCCGGCTTTGGGCTGAATGGACGCATCCTGGTAGTAAAAATCCGTGCTACCGCCTTCTTCCACGTCATTTAGATAAAACATGAACAGTAGAATACGGTGCAGCGCTTCGTTGTGCTGGGCCTGCGGATACACTTCTGAATGCCAGTAAGGGTAACCGCCATTGCCTTTTTCATAGCGCTGGGCATTGATGTCACCCATTCGGAAAAGGTGCTGAATGAGCATGAGTAATTGTGGCAGGCCGAGGGTTTCAAAATTCTCTGCCGTGAGCTTAACCGGCTGGCCGGTAGTCGGGTCAGGAAGGGTTAAACCCAACGGGCCGACTATCGCAAAATAATACTTTTTCAGGTAATTAAAAATCCCGTTGCTGCAGGCTTCAAATACGGCCTGGTGATGGGCTTTGAATTCCGGGTTTTGTGAGAATGACACATCCATTGAGCGCTTTTTGTCGGTATCCACACCACCGCCGGTGCGTCCTGGTGCCAGTTTCTGGCTGGTATCAAAGGTATCAATACTGTCCCTGCACAACTGTGCCGGTAGGGCGTTATCAATCACTTCAATGAATGTTGTCATACTACTTACTCATGATCTTCCGGCAGCAGGTGCTCACTTAGCGCGGCTCGAATGTTATCGGGGATTGCTGCTGTTTTCTGTGTCTCATAATTGTAGTGCACCATGGTGGTAGTGCCAGAATTACAGCGTTTACCGCTCTGCCATGCTTCCTGATAGGCCTCAAAAGAGCTGTTGCCGATACGCTTCACCCAGGTTTTGATTGTAACCGGCTCACCGTAGAAAATTTGCGCATGAAAATCGACCTGATAGCTGGCCAGTATTAACGGCCAGCTGTCCAGCGCCAGGGTAGGGGTAAACATTTCGAATAATGGGGTGCGGGCTTCTTCAAACCACACCACCATTACAGTATTGCCCACGTGACCTGCGCCATCGGTTTCACTGAAGCGCACATTGGTTGTCATTTCAAACATACTACACCTGCTTTAATAGCGGTTTTAAGAAACGGCCGGTGTGCGATACCGCACTTTCTGCGATGTCTTCCGGGGTGCCTTCGGCAATGATTTGTCCACCACCAGAACCGCCTTCAGGGCCGAGATCCACTAAGTAATCCGCGGTCTTGATGACGTCTAGGTTATGCTCAATGACCACCACGGTATTGCCGTGATCGCGCAGGCGGTGCAGCATGGCCAGCAACTGTTTGATGTCGTGGAAGTGCAGGCCAGTGGTTGGCTCGTCCAGAATGTACAGAGTTTGGCCGGTATCGCGCTTAGACAGTTCTTTGGCTAGCTTCACGCGCTGTGCTTCACCACCTGATAACGTGGTGGCGGCCTGACCCAAGCGGATATAAGACAAACCGACATCCATGAGGGTTTGCAGTTTACGGGCAATGGCGGGAATCGGGTCGAAGAACTCGCGGGCGTCTTCAACGGTCATTTCCAGTACTTCGTGGATGTTTTTGTCTTTGTATTTTATTTCCAGTGTTTCGCGGTTGTAGCGCTTGCCTTTACACACGTCACACGGCACGTACACGTCGGGCAGGAAGTGCATCTCAACTTTGATAACGCCGTCACCCTGACAGGCTTCACAGCGTCCGCCTTTCACGTTGAAACTAAAGCGTCCTGGCTTGTAACCGCGTGAGCGGGCTTCCTGAGTGCCAGCAAACATTTCACGAATAGGCGTGAAAATGCCGGCATACGTGGCTGGGTTTGAGCGTGGGGTACGACCAATCGGGCTCTGATCGATATCGACCACTTTGTCGAGCTTATCCAGGCCGGTCATTGACTTGTAAGGCGCGGGTTCGCTGGTAGTCGCATTGTTCAGTTCACGGTGCGCAATGCGGTAAAAGGTGTCGTTGATCAGGGTAGATTTACCCGAACCAGACACACCCGTAATACAGGTCATCACGCCTACCGGGATACGCAAATTTACGTTTTTCAGGTTGTTGCCAGTGGCGCCTCTTAATTCCAGCCACTGATCGTCTTTGGCTTTATTACGTTCAGCAGGTACTTCAATTTTTTCGCGACCGGACAGGTATTTTCCGGTTAACGAGTCTTCGTTACTTAGGATGTCATCCAGACTACCCTGCGCAATGATCTGACCGCCGTGAACACCGGCGCCCGGACCGATATCAATGATGTAATCGGCTTCTTTGATGGCGTCTTCGTCGTGTTCTACCACCAGTACCGTGTTACCCAGGTCGCGCAAATGGGTAAGGGTTTTTAACAGGCGTTCGTTGTCGCGCTGGTGCAATCCAATTGAGGGTTCGTCGAGGACATACATCACCCCAACAAGACCCGCACCAATCTGACTCGCCAGACGAATACGCTGGGCTTCTCCACCAGAGAGGGTGTCGGCACTGCGGGACAGGGTCAGGTAGTTCAGACCTACGTTAACCAGGAAGCGCAAACGGTCGAGGATTTCTTTTAATATCTTGTCGGCGATTTGGGCGCGTTGCCCCGACAAATTCAAATGCTCGAAAAAGTCATAGGCGCCGGCAATCGACATTTCGGCAATGGCCGGCAAGTTGGTGTCTTCAATAAACACGTGGCGGGCTTCGGTACGCAAGCGGGTGCCGCCGCAGCTATTACAGGGTTGCTGGCTTAAAAACTTAGAGAGTTCTTCGCGTACTGTATTGGATTCCGTTTCCCGGTAGCGGCGCTCCATGTTTGGAATGATGCCCTCGAACGGGTGCTTGCGCTCCATAATGTCGCCACGATCGTTGATGTAGCGGAAACTAATGGATTTGCCCTTGGAGCCATAAAGTACGATGTTCCTGTGCTCGTCAGACAACTCACCCAATGGTACGGTAAGGCTGAAACCATAATGGTCGGCAACCGCCTGAAGCATTTGGAAATAGTAGTAGCTGCGCTTGTCCCAACCACGGATTGCACCACCAGACAGGCTCAGTTCGTCATTGGTGACCACTTTGAACGGGTCGAAGAACTGACGCGTGCCCAGACCATCACAGGTGCCGCACGCACCAGCCGGGTTGTTAAACGAGAATAAACGTGGTTCAAGCTCACTGATACTATAACCACAATGCGGGCAGGCAAAGTTAGCCGAGAAGATAATCTCAGGTGTATCCGGTTCGTCCATATACGCTACTTTAGCGTTACCGGCAGACAGCGCCAGTGCGGTTTCGAAACTTTCTGCCAGACGTAATTGCAGGTCGTCACGCACTTTGAAGCGGTCGATAACCACTTCAATAGTGTGCTTTTTGTGTAAATCCAGTTCAGGTGGATCCGACAGGTCACACACGTCACCGTCAATACGTGCCCGAATATAGCCCTGGGCAGCTAATGACTGCAGGGTTTTAACGTGTTCACCTTTACGATTCTGAACTACTGGCGCCAGCAGCATCAGCTTAGTGCCTTCTGGTAGCTCCAGCACACGGTCGACCATTTGAGAAATGGTTTGTGCATCCAGTGCCACATCGTGATCCGGGCAGCGTGGTGTGCCAACACGGGCAAACATCAAACGCAGATAGTCGTATATCTCGGTAATCGTACCCACGGTTGAGCGCGGGTTGTGCGAAGTGGATTTTTGTTCAATAGAGATAGCGGGCGACAAGCCTTCGATGTGATCAACATCGGGCTTTTCCATCATCGACAAAAATTGGCGGGCGTAAGCCGACAGCGATTCAACGTAACGACGCTGACCTTCAGCATACAGGGTATCAAACGCCAGGGAAGATTTTCCTGAGCCGGACAGTCCGGTGATTACCACCAGTTTGTCACGGGGAATAGTGATATCGATGTTTTTCAGATTGTGGGTGCGGGCACCGCGAACTTCTATGTTATCCATTCGAACCTGATTGCGAGACAAAAGAAACAGTATGCCATAGTCAGCGACCTCTTGAATATGCCACTTTGCCGAAATCAGATCAGTCTGTGTACACAAAGGCCGGGTGGTAGGTACACAGCAGCAAAATGTGCTACACTGCGCGCCCCTTTTAACCGAGCAACAGAGAATCTACTGCCTTGAATGCCTTAGAAGTCCGGGCCGCTTGTACACTAGCGCTGGTTTACGTATTGCGTATGTTAGGGTTGTTTATGGTCATGCCTGTGCTGGCCGTTGCCGCAACGCAGTTCCCTGATTATTCCCCCATGATGGTAGGCATTGCCATTGGTGGGTACGGACTTACCCAGGCCGCGTTGCAAATTCCCATGGGGATGATGTCTGATCGCTGGGGACGCAAGCCTGTAATATTGCTCGGTCTTACGGTATTTGCCCTTGGCAGTATTGTTGCTGCGATGGCCGACACCATGGCCTGGATGATTGCCGGGCGCGTGCTTCAAGGCGCAGGCGCGATTGCCGGGGCTATCATGGCGCTGGCGACGGATGTGGCTCGCGAACAACAGCGCGCCAAAGTCATGGCGATCATCGGCATTGCTATCGGATTCTCTTTCTACATAGCGGTATTAATCGGCCCTGTCATTGCCGACAGTTGGGGTATTGCTGGCATCTTCTGGGTAACCGGCGTTCTGGCTTTGGCCTGCCTGCCTTTAGTGAAATGGGCCGTACCAAACAGCCCGCAGCGGGTAAGCGCTGAAACCCTCCCGCGTGGCGATCAGGTCTGGGCCATGTTTACCTCGTCACAGCTATGGCGGCTGAATGTCAGCGTGATGCTGCTGCATATGATGATCACCCTGTTGTTTGTACAGATTCCGCTGTCGCTGGTTTCGCTGGGTGTAGCACTGGATAGCCACTGGTCGTTGTATTTACCTGTGTTGTTGGTGTCGGTGGTGCTGTTGGCTTGCATGATGCGCAGTAGCCGCGGCAAAGCGCCGAAGCGAATGCTGATATCTGCCATTGCTATGCTGCTTATTGCGTTTGCTATGCTGGGAAGTGGAATACTTAACTGGTGGCTAGTGGTTACAGCCATGGTGGTGTTCTTTACTGGCTTTAACTATTTAGAGGCAAATTTGCCTGCGTTAGTGTCTAGCATTGCACCGGCGGGTCAGAAGGGCACAGCCATGGGCATTTACGCCAGCTTCCAGTTCTTTGGCGCTTTTCTGGGTGGTGTTGTCTCTGGCTCAATTGCAACCGCTTATGGTGCTCAGGGTGCGTACATCAGCGGTATCATCGTGGCCGTTTTGTGGGGTCTCATTATGATGGGGCTTCGCACAACCGATAAGTTCAAACGCGTTACGTTATCGCTGGATAAAGCCATTCAACCTACTTCCGAGCAGGTAAATTCGTTGGAAGAACAGGCGGGCGTTATTGAATGTGCAGTCGATGCGCAACAGGGCCTGCTTTTCTTAAAAGTCGATAGTGACTTTAAAGAACTTGAGGCCCGCGCGCTTATTAAACAATGGGGCTAATGTAGTGTCAGGCGTTCGCAGCCGGCACCACGTAAAAGACGCCTACTTCTACATTTACCACTTCTACTTCGGTGCCGGCATCAATGGGTTGCGTGCTTTTTACCGTCCATTGAATACCTGAATAAGCATGGGTGGTTGTCGACGCCGGACCGATGGCTTCAGCGATAACAAACCGAACACCGTTAAAGTCGCTGGTGACCGGTTTCTTTTCTACCTGCTTTTGCATTTGTTGTAGTGGGCGGTATAACACTGCAGCAGAAAGCGCTGTAATCACTCCCACACTGATCATGGCATTCAGGTATGTCGCTGGCACAACATCCAGATAAAACAGCCCTGATGTGATCAGTGCAGCAATGCCCACAAACAGCAGTACAAACGTAGCGAAGCCCAATACGGCAATCTCGATAGCCAGCAGCAATAACCCTATTACTGCCAGCGTGGATGCCAGGTTGTCTGATAACCAGTCCATACCCGCTACTCTTTGTTCATTTTATTGATGATAGCCATGGCTTGCGTGACTAAGCTGGCCGCCTCGGTTGAACCATCGGGTAACAACACTATAGACGATTCCCGGGCAATCGCCTGTTTAGCCTCAATGGCTTTAGTCGCCAAATCCAGCTGAATGGCTTTTTGGCCTTCTTCGGTATCGGCGGCTTCACCGACTTTGCGTAGTGCTTCCGCTTGTGCCTCGGCGACGGCAAGAATGGCCTGGGCTTCACCCTCGGCTTTTAATACCTGCTCCGCTTTGTCGGCTTCGGCGGCCAGTACCACAGACTGTTTGGCACCCTCTGCGCGGTTAATGGCAGCCTGACGATCACCTTCTGATTCCAGAATTTGCGCCCGTTTTACCCGCTCTGCTTTCATCTGGGCTTCCATGGCTTCCATTACAGAATTGGGTGGCACAATGTCCTTAATTTCATAGCGAAGTACCTGAATACCCCAAGGACCACTGGCTTCGTTAATTGAGGTCACTATATTGGTATTTAACTGGTCGCGCTCTTCAAAGGTTTTATCCAGTTCCATTTTACCCAGCTCTGAACGCATGGTGGTCTGTGCCAGTTGGGTAACAGCAAAAACATAGTCGTCTACGCCATAAGTGGCCTTGTACGGGTCGAGTACGCGAAAGTACAGTACGCCGTCAACATGCAACGAAATGTTGTCCTTGGTAATGGCGCTCTGCTCAGGCACGTCCACGGCCTGTTCTTTCAATGAGCGATCGGCGGCAACGCGGTCGATAAACGGAAAGATAAAGTTTAAACCCGCTTCTTTGGTTGATTGGTATTTACCGAATCGTTCAATCACGTAGGCGCGGTTTTGCGGTACGAATTTGATGGAGATTTTCAGTAAAATCACCACCAAAACCAGTACGAATAACTGGGGAGTAACAATATAATCGAGTAATACTTCCATGCTCAACATCCTCTTGTTTTCTTAACCCTGGAACAGGGCAGGCAGTTGAAGCATATACGATATTGATTGCTTTAAACAATCTCTACTGTACGAAATAAGCGTTTGAAAGTGGAAGGAGTGAGCAACGGCACGAACTGCCTATTCCTCGTCTTTTACCTGTAGCAAATCCCACTTGTTGCCATACAGGTCTTCGAAAATAGCAACGGTGCCGTATTCCTCATCGCGTGGGGTTTCTATGAAGTTCACGCCTTTGCTTTGCATGCTTTTGTAATCCCGCCAGAAATCATTGGTTTGCAGTACGAACAAAACCTGATCGCCTGCCTGTTTACCCACTACCATTTCGTCCAGTTTCGATTGCGCCAGATTTAACATGATGCCGGCATTAGAGAGGCCGGGAGGGTGAAGCAACACCCAGCGAATGCCGTTGTCGTGGGCCTCGTTGGCCAGCAAGTCAAAATTCAGCTTTTCAGTGAAGAACGCAATGGCTTCATCGTAATCATGCACCAGTATGCTTACGGCATTAATGCTCTGAATTCTCTCGCCCATGCTGTGGTCTCCCTGAAATATGAAGAAGTGTTGGCTAACGTTTTGACTAACATAGCGAATTAGCACAGCGGGTGAAAGTAGCCAATGACGGAATTATGCATAATTGGTAGTAATTTACCGGGTTTTGTCACTTAGCGGTTGTGTTTAACACACAGTTCACATTATTATTTGTACTATAATAGTAATTAAAGGTGAGTGACGCATGTCTACAATTCAACGCTCTGCCAATGCCATCCGCATGTTGGCAGTAGATGCAATTCAAAAAGCAAAATCCGGCCACCCTGGCGCGCCAATGGGAATGGCTGACATTGCCACTGTCTTATGGCAACAGTTTTATCAGCACAATCCGGGGAACCCAAAATGGGCAAACCGCGACCGTTTTGTCTTATCGAATGGGCATGCTTCTATGTTGCAGTACGCACTACTGCATCTGAGCGGTTACGACTTGCCTGTAGAAGAACTCAAACAATTTCGTCAGCTACATTCTAAAACGCCGGGTCACCCTGAATATGGCTATACCGAAGGCGTTGAAACCACTACGGGTCCGTTAGGAGCGGGTATTGCGAATGCTGTGGGTATGGCAATTGCAGAAAAAACCCTGGCGGGTCAGTTCAACCGCGAAGGTTTCCCGCTGGTTGATCACTACACTTATTGCTTCCTGGGCGACGGCTGTCTGATGGAAGGTATCTCCCACGAAGCCTGTTCACTGGCCGGTACGTTGGGCCTGGGTAAATTGGTTGCGTTCTGGGATGACAACGGCATCTCTATCGACGGTCACGTTGAAGGCTGGTTTACCGACAACACGCCAGCGCGCTTTGAAGCCTACGGCTGGCACGTGATCAAAGACATCGATGGTCACGACGAAGCTGCATTGAAAGCGGCGATTGAAGTGGCGCAGTCGGTAACAGATAAACCCACACTGATTTGCTGTAAAACCCTGATTGGCTTTGGTTCACCGAATAAATCAGGTAGCCATGACTGTCACGGCGCACCTTTGGGTGACGACGAAGTCGCTGAAGTGCGCAAGCAACTGGACTGGCCTTATGCACCGTTTGAAGTACCAGAAGACGTGTACGCTCAGTGGGATGCAAACGAGAAAGGTGCTGAAGCGGAAGCGCAGTGGAACAAGCTGTTTGAGGAATACGCCGCTACTTATCCTGATTTAGCCAAATCTTTCAAGCGCCGTGTTATCGAACAGGCACTGCCTGCGGACTTTAACGAGAAAGCAGACGCTTTTGTGCGCCAGTGTCAGGCAGATATGCAGGATATGGCCACCCGTAAAGCGTCGCAAAATGCGATTGGGTTCTTTGCCAATCAATTGCCAGAAATCATTGGTGGTTCTGCCGATCTGGCTGGCTCAAACTTAACACTGTGGCCACAAGCCAAAGGCCTGCAGGACGATGCAGCCGGTAACTACATATTTTATGGTGTGCGTGAATTCGGCATGAGTGCGATCATGAACGGCATTGCATTGCACGGTGGATTTATCCCATTCGGCGCGACCTTCCTGATGTTTATGGAATACGCGCGCAACGCGGTACGTATGGCAGCGTTGATGAAAGCAAAATCTATCTTTGTGTACACCCACGACTCCATCGGTCAGGGTGAAGACGGCCCAACGCACCAGCCTATCGAGCAACTGGCTAACTTACGCTTAACGCCGAACCTGACTACCTGGCGTCCGTGTGACACGGTGGAAGCTGCAGAGGCCTGGCGTCAGGCACTGGTGAAACAGGATGGACCAAGCGCGTTAGTCTTTACCCGTCAGGGTACCAAGACCCAAGCGCGTAGCGAAAGCCAACTGGCTGACGTAGCAAAAGGCGGTTATGTATTAAAAGACTGCGCAGGCAAAGCTGACATTGTGTTGATTGCAACGGGTTCTGAAGTGTCTCTGGCAGTCGATGCTGCAACCACTTTGGGTGAGCAAGGTGTGGGTGCACGAGTTGTCTCCATGCCAAGTACTGAGCAATTTGATGCGCAGCCAGCAGAGTATAAGCTAAGCGTATTGCCTGCGGGTACGGTTAAACTGGCTGTTGAAGCCGCGCATACCGACTTCTGGTACAAATACGTCGGCCTGGACGGTGATGTCGTTGGCATGCAAACCTTTGGTGAGTCTGCACCAGGTGGTGAATTGCTGAAACACTTCGGCTTTACGGTAAACAACGTGGTGGCTAAGGCTAAAGCGTTGCTCGGCTAATCACACCCACTAGTTTAAAAGCCTGCACATCTGCAGGCTTTTTTGTCTCTGACATTACAACAAGCAGGCTGTCCGGTTCAGGTAACCAGCTATGAGTCTGACTATCCTCAGGGTTGAATACCCCTGTCAGGGCAAGGTACAACAGCATGCAGACCTTTATCAGCAGACTAATGTGTTTACTAAATAAAAAGAGTGACATCATGACGTGAAGCTCCTCGTAGACTTAACCAGGCACATCATGACGTGGCAAAAGTGAAATGAAGGTAAAACTTTCGAACTGACGTTAAAAAGCCCCGGTGTGGTAACTACCACACCGGGGCTTTGTCATTGAGCTTTGTAGTGTAAAACGCTGACGTTACGCAAGGTCAGCCAGCATGGCTTCCAGGGTTACCTGGTCTTTAGCGAACTGGCGAATACCTTCTGCCAGTTTGTCGTTCGCCATTTGCTCTTCGTTCATATCCCAGCGGAACGCCTGCTCGGTTAATGCAGCAGGGGCGGGCTTAGGCGAATCAACCGGGTTCAGTTTACGCTCTAGTGTGCCTTCTGTATTGGCCAGTTCATCCAGCAGTCCTGGGCTGATAGTTAAGCGATCACAACCCGCCAGTTCCTGAATTTCACTGATGTTGCGGAAGCTCGCGCCCATTACGATGGTGTCATAACCGTGAGTCTTGAAGTAGTCGTAAATACGGCTAACCGATTTCACACCCGGATCGTTGGCACCGGTAAAGTCCTCATTTGGCTGGTTGGCTTTGTACCAGTCCAGGATTCGGCCAACGAAAGGTGAGATCAGGAATGCGCCTGCTTCGGCACTGGCGCGAGCTTGGGCAAATGAAAACACCAGCGTAACGTTGGTTTTGATGCCCTGAGACTCAAGAATGCGCGCAGCCTGAATACCTTCCCAGGTGGCGGCGATTTTGATCAGTACGCGACTGGTATCGATACCCTGGTCACGGTACAGCGCCAGCAGGTGATTGGCCTTTTCTACAGTCGCCATAGTGTCAAAAGACAAACGGGCATCGACTTCGGTAGACACATACCCTGGTACCTGCTCCATTAATTTACTACCGATTAACACAGCCAGCTTGTCGGCAGCTGCACCGGCAACATCTGTCACATTGTCCTGAGCTGCAGCCCATTGCACTGCTTCAGCCGCCAGCGGGCGGTACTTTTCGATTTGTACCGCCTTTAACAACAGTGACGGATTCGTTGTTGCGTCCTGTGGCTGATAACGCTTGATGGCTTCAAAGTCACCGGTGTCAGCCACTACAGTCGTCATGGCCTTTAATTGATCGAGTTGGGTCGTCATAGCATTTTCCATTCAACGGTTAAAACAGACTGGCGCGGTATCACAGCTTTCCACTGGCAACATGAGCGCCAGCTATTGCATTAAGTGATGAAAAACTAGCCACCACACCATTAATATTAATTTTATATTACCTTTACATTTGCGTATTATTGATATTATCATACAATTAAATTTGGTGGCTAATTTTGTTAGCAGTTCGTGGAATAGAATTATTATGTCTTGTTATACATTAGGGCTCGATTATGGCTCTGATTCGGTCAGAGCACTTTTGGTTGATGTCACAACCGGTGCAGAGCTGGCCAGCCATATGGTCAATTATCCGCGCTGGGCGGAAGGTCGCTATTGCGTGCCCGCCCGCGACCAATACCGTCAGCATCCTCTGGACTATATCGATAGTCTGGTAGAAGTGGTCAATGCGCTTTGGGAAAAAGTGCCCGCTGGTACGGCTGAAAATGTGGTGGGAATGAGCTTCGACACAACAGGCTCAACACCAGTAGCAGTGAATGCGGAAGGTGTGCCTTTAGCACTGACCGACGCGTTTGCAGAAAACCCGAATGCCATGTTTGTGCTTTGGAAAGATCATACCGCGGTAAAAGAAGCCAGCGAGATCACCAAAGCAGCCAACGAAAACGATGTGAACTACCTGTCTTATATGGGCGGTATCTATTCGTCTGAATGGTACTGGGCGAAAGCACTACACATTTTCCGCAACGATCCGGAAGTGAAAGCGGCTACTTATAGCTGGGTAGAACACTGTGACTGGATGACTGCACTTATGTGTGGCACCACTCACCCATCGCAAATGCAAATGGGGCGCTGTGCTACCGGCCACAAACTCATGTGGAACGAAGCCTGGGACGGTTTCCCGCCAAACAGTTTCTTTGCCGGAATCGACCCGCTACTGGACGGTGTGGTAGATACCCTGAATCCAAACACACAGCCCAGTGACAAAGCTGCCGGTAACCTGACTGCAGAATGGGCAGACAAACTGGGCCTGCCAGAAGGTATTGTGGTTGGCTTTGGTGCGTTTGACTGTCATATGGGCGCGGTTGCGGCCAATGTACGCGAAGGCGTACTGACTAAAGTAATGGGTACCTCCACCTGTGACATTACCGTCACTACGCCACAAACCCTGGGCGATACCTGTGTGAAAGGTATCTGCGGTCAGGTTGATGGTTCGGTTATCCCGGGCATGATTGGCCTGGAAGCGGGCCAGTCAGCATTCGGCGATCTTTATGCGTGGTTTAAGAACCTGGTGTTATGGCCAACCCAAAATCTGCTGCACGAGCTGATGGAAACCGGCGCCAGTGAATTAGCCGATAAAATCGAAGCCATTACCTTGCAGCGTTTATCCAACGAAGCCGCACTCATTCCTGCCAGTGCACACGACATTACGGCGCTGGACTGGGTGAACGGACGTCGTACTCCCGACGCCGACCAAACGGTATCGATGGCGATCACCGGCATCAAAATGGGAGCCGATGCGCCAAAATTATTCAAAGCACTGGTTGAAGCCACGGCCTTTGGAGCGCGCGCCATTACCGAGCGCTTCCGCTCAGAGGGTGTGCCCATTGAATCAGTGGTGGTTATTGGTGGTATCTCGAAAAAATCCGACTACGTCATGCAGACCTGTGCCGATGTATGGAACTGCCCCATCGACGTACTAGAAAGTGAACAGAGTTGTGCCTTAGGCGCCGCTATCATGGCTGCTGTGGCTGCTGGCGAATACCCAACTGTCGCCGACGCTCAGGCCGTGATGGCGTCGCCTGTCTGCAAACAGTACCTGCCTAATCCTGAAAATGTAGGAGTGTACGACGAACTCTATCAAAAATACCAAACCCTTGGTGCCTATGTCAGCGGAGGCCAGCCATGAGTTATACCGAACTAAAACGCGAAGTGTATGAAGCCAATATGGAGCTTCAACACCGCAATCTGGTGATTTATACCTTTGGTAACGTGTCGCAGGTCGACCGCGCCAAAGGTGTGGTTGCGATTAAGCCAAGTGGCGTATCGTACGACCAGATGAAGCCCGAAGACATTGTGATTGTTGATATGGAAAACAACATTGTCGAGGGCACTATGCGTCCGTCATCAGACACCAAAACGCATACGCACTTGTACCGTGCGTTTGACAACATTGGCGGCGTGACTCACACCCACTCAACCTATGCAACGGCATGGGCGCAGGCCAAGCAGAGCATTCCGTGTCTGGGGACCACCCACGCTGATTATGTGCATGGCGATATTACCTGTACACGCGAGTTAACCGATGAGCAGGTCAACGGTGACTACGAAGAAGAAACCGGCGTGCAAATTACCGATGCGTACACCGACCGGGATCCGCTTTCCGCCCCAATGGTGATTGTAGCCGGTCACGCGCCCTTTACCTGGGGTAAAGACGCAGCACAGTCTGTGTATCACGCTGCATTACTCGAAGAAATTGCCCGTATGGCTTATTTAACCCGCACGCTGAGTCCGAATGCGGCGCCACTAAATCAAGCCATCCTGGATAAACACTATTTACGCAAGCACGGCAAAAACGCTTATTACGGTCAGGAATAAGCTGCCGTCAGGCACCTTTATCTATAGAGGACAGAATTATGACTACAGTACAAAAAGAAGTTTGGTTTATCACCGGTTCACAGCACCTTTACGGCCCTCGTGTACTGGAAGAAGTTGCGAACAACAGCCAGGCGCTGGCTGCTGGTCTGAATGAAAGCATTCAGCCGGTTAACGTGGTTTACAAAGACACCGTTAAAACCCCATCAGAAATCCACCAGGTTTGTCAGGCTGCCAACAGCGCACCGAACTGTATTGGTGTGATTTTATGGATGCACACCTTCTCGCCTGCGAAAATGTGGATTGCCGGCCTGAACGAGCTGAAAAAGCCATGGTTGCACCTGCATACCCAGTTTAATGCTGGTCTGCCGTGGAGCAGCATCGACATGAACTACATGAACACGCACCAGAGTGCACACGGTGACCGTGAATTTGGTTTCATCGGTACGCGTATGCGCAAAGAGCGTAAAGTGGTTGTTGGTCATTGGCAGGATCCGAAAACCGTTAAACAAATCGACGGTTGGTGCCGTGCTGCATTAGGCTGGGCAGAAAGCCAGTCTATGAAAGTGGTGCGCTTTGGTGACAACATGCGTCACGTTGCGGTAACCGAGGGCGACAAGGTTGCAGCACAGATTACCTTTGGCTACGAAGTCCATGCGCATGGCCTGCAAGAACTGGCTGACGTAGTGGAAAGCATCAGCGATGGCGATGTAGCTGCGCAGCTGGATGCGTACTATCAGGAATACGACGTAAGCAAAGAACTGCTGACCGACGATTACCAGCGTGACCGCCTAATGAAAGAAGCGCGTCTGGAACTGGGCATGGAGAAGTTCTTCGTTGACGGTGGCTTTGGTGCATTCACCAACTGCTTTGAAAACCTGGCGGGCTTAACCGGCTTACCTGGTCTGGCAACACAGCGTCTGATGGCGAAAGGCTACGGCTACGGCGGTGAAGGCGACTGGAAAACAGCGGCGATGGTTCGCATCATGAAAGTCATGGCAAACGGCCTGGAAGGCGGTTGCTCGTTCATGGAAGACTACACCTACAACTTTACCGGCGGCACAGATCAGGTACTGGGTGCGCACATGCTGGAAGTGTGTCCGTCGATTGCCGGTAAGAAGCCTCGTCTGGAATTACACCGCCACACCATTGGTGTGAAGTGCGATGTACCTCGTCTGTTATTCGCGGCTAAAGCGGGTCCGTCTATCAACGTATCGCCAATCGATATGGGTAACCGCTTCCGCATCCTGGTTAATGAGCTGGATACGGTTGATCAACCTGAAACGACACCTAACCTGCCAGTTGCATCTGCACTGTGGGAGCCTAAGCCTAGCCTGGAAGTGGCTGGTGCGGCCTGGATTTATGCTGGTGGTGCTCACCACTCTGCTTACAGCCAGGCCATTACCGCAAGCATGATCGAAGATTATGCTGATATGGCGGGTGTAGAAACGGTGGTTATCGACAGTGACACTAATCTGCGTACCTTTAAGTCTGAGCTGCGTTACAACGCCGCTTACTATCAGCTTAAGCAAGGTATTTAATCGACCTCTTGGTACACCTGTACGGTGAGCTGACATGATAATATTACGATTCATTGTAGTATGAATAAGACCGGTGCACTCAGCACCGGTCATTGTCTCTTGAACCGTAACTAAGGAGTTTTCATGGTCGATTTATCTGCCTACCAGGGCATTGTTTTCGATATGGATGGCACGCTGGTCGATTCTATGCCGTCGCACATGGTGGCCTGGGAGCGCGCATGTAACGCGTTTGGCTATCCGTTTGATGCAGACTATATGAACTCCCTGGGTGGAGTACCCACGCAACAAACTGTCGTAATACTGAACGAAAAATTCGGCATGGATCACGATCCAAAGGCTGTGGCAAAGTTCAAGCGCGAGGCATGGGAAACCATGGATCTTGAGCCTGTACTGATCCCGTCCACTATGGCGGTGTTTGAGCATTATCGTCCAACCCTGTCGATTGGAATCGGGACCGGCGCAGAGCGACCTCACGCCGAACACCTGCTGACAAAACACGGGCTGTTGGCGCGAATTGATTCGCTGGTTACCGCCTCCGATGTAACACACGGAAAACCGCATCCTGAAACGTTTTTGACGGTTGCCGAACAAATGGGTGTAGCACCACAACATTGTGTTGTGTTTGAAGACACCGAGATTGGCTACCAGGCCGCCAGAGATGCGGGAATGGATTGTATTATGGTGAAACAGGGCGAAATTCAGCGCTAACCTCAGGATTAACGCAGACGTGTTTCCCGTTCCAACAGCGGAACACGTCTGTCACTTAGCTGAATCATTACTTGCATTCCCTGTTATAATTGTAATATAAAAGTATAAAAATAATTATGGGAATGTTAACCATGTCTACGCTTTCGCTTACTTCAATACGTCCTGCACAACTATTTACTGCCTCCGGCAGCCGCGCTAAGTGGCTTCTGGCGGGTGTATTGTCACTTACCTTTGGCTGCAGCAGCCAGGTGATGGCACAAAAAGGACAAACAATGACAACGACTCCCTCTGCAACAATCAGTGCTTATGGTGTGCTAAGCGACGCAACACCGGTTAAGCAAGTCACGCTTAAAAACAGCAATAACATCGAAATCGATGTCATCAGTTATGGTGGCATTATTACCCGCATGTCGGTACCCGACGCTAAAGGTCAGTCGGGTAATATCGTGTACGGTTTCGATTCACTGTCAGATTATGAAACCAAAAACCCGTACTTTGGTGCATTGATTGGCCGTTATGGCAACCGCATTAAAGACGCTAAGTTCTCGTTGTTTGGTACCGAGTATCAGTTGGCGACGAATGACGGCGACAATCACCTTCACGGTGGCGTACAGGGTTTCGACAAGAAAGTCTGGAGCATGGAGCCGTTTGCAACGAAAACCAGCGCTGGCGTCAAATTAACGCTCGTAAGCCCGGACGGCGACCAGGGTTACCCTGGCGAGTTGACCACAGTCGTCACTTACACGCTGACTAATGACAATACGCTGGACATGCAGTTTATTGCTACGACTGACGCGCCAACCATTGTTAATCTGACCCAGCATACGTATTTCAACCTTGCTGGCAAAGGCGACATTCTGGATCACGAATTAACCATTAACAGTGCAGCCATTACCCCGGTTGACAGTGGTTTGATCCCTACCGGTGAACTCATGCCTGTTGCAGGGACCGCATTTGATTTCACGTCAGCCAAAGCCATTGGTAAAGACATCGGCGATAGCCATAAGCAGTTAGCGTTAGGTAAAGGTTATGACCACAACTATGTGCTGAAAGACCAGCCTGACAATACCCTGATAGAAGCTGCTTCGGTATACGATCCAGCATCAGGCCGCGTACTGCGAGTTCTGACTGAAGAGCCTGCCGTGCAGTTCTATTCTGGTAACTTCCTGGACGGCAGTACCAGCGGCATGGGCCAGCAACATATCTTCCGCGGGGCGTTCTGTCTCGAACCTCAGCACTACCCGGATTCGCCGAATCAACCGGCGTTCCCTAGTACAACCTTGTTACCGGGCGACGTGTATTCAACGCGCATTGTTTACGCATTCGACACCAAGTAAATCGGGCTGATTCAAATGTGGCAACGTACTGTTAAGCTGACACTGGCGGTGTTACTCACCGTCGGTGCAACAGGGTCGGTTTGGGCTAAGGCTATTGTTAGTCTGCATAGCCCCAATCACGAGCTGAGTGTGCAGGTTTCCCTGAACAGTAAAGCAACACTGGTCTATCAGGTGAAGCGCAGAGGTGACGCTGTGATCCAGCCCTCTGCACTCGGTCTTACCATGGCAAACAGTACGTTTGCGGATAACCTGACATTGAAAAGTGTCAGTGAAGTCAGCGCTATCGCATCGGCTTATTCATTGGTTCATGGTAAGCAGCGAAATGTCGAATATCAGGCCAATGAAGTACTCGTCAGCGTGGAGAATACACGTGGTGATATGCTGTCTGTGCGCTTCCGACTTAGCAACGATGGCCTGGCGTTTCGCTATGAGCTGATGGGTAAATCGACCGATACCCGGGTTGTCATCAGCGAGCAAACCAGTGTGGGTATGTTTGCTGACACTGAGGGTTGGTTGCAGCCCAAGGCGGCGGCGCAGTCAGGTTGGATGAATACCAATCCATCCTATGAAGAAGAATATCAGCACGGCGTTGTGGGTAAGTTAACGCCGCAATTCGACAATGGATGGGTCTATCCAGCGTTGTTCAAATACAAGGATACGTATCTTGTTGTCAGTGAAGCCGGCATAACTGAAGGCTATGCCGCCTCCAACCTGCAAAGCAATGACGAAGGTGTCTTCACACTGACGTTCCCGCACCCGGCTGAAACCGTAACAAACGGCCAGCTTTTACCAGAACACACATTGCCCTTTACGTCGCCGTGGCGACTGTTGTTAGTGGGTGAACTGGACACCATTGCTGCCTCTACGCTGGGTACTGATGTCGCTAACGAATCTATGCTTAGCGAAACTGACTTTGTTGAACCGGGCCTTGCAGCCTGGAGCTGGGGATTGTTGAAAGACGAGTCTGTGAATACCGCAACGCAAACTGCGTTCATTGACTACGCTGCCGACATGCACTGGCCTTATGTGCTGGTGGACGTAAACTGGGATCAGAATATCGGCTATGACGGCATTGCCAAGCTAGCTAAATACGCCGGGTCTAAAAACGTACGTTTGTGGCTGTGGTACAACTCTTCAGGGCACTGGAACCAGACTGTTTATAGCCCCAAAGGGCAACTGCTTACTCAAGCTGACCGCCGCAAAGAGTTTGCTCGTCTCCAGGCAATGGGGATTGCCGGTGTAAAAATCGACTTCTTCCCCGGTGACGGCGCGTCGGTATGGGAATACTTCAAAGCCATACTGCAGGATGCAGCCGACTTTGAACTGATGGTGAACTTCCACGGGGTAACATTACCGCGGGGTCTACAACGTGAATACCCAAATTTAATGACGGCAGAAGGCATAAAAGGTCAGGAAATGATTACGTTCTTCCAGGACTTTGCTGACCGTCAGGCTTATCACGCCACTTTACTCCCCTTTACCCGAAACTTACTTGACCCGATGGACTTTACGCCTACGGTGTTAGGGGATATCCCCAATATCGAGCGCAAAACCTCAAATGCGTTCGAACTGGCTGAAACCGTGTTGTTTTACTCTGGTGTGCAGCACGTTGTAACCACGCCTGAGCAAATGCAAAACGTAGAGCCTCACGTAAAACAGTTTCTGCAAACCGTACCTGCGAGCTGGGACGAGACTCAACTGATTGCAGCCAGTCCCGGCGAATACGTTGTATTGGCGCGTAAATCACAGTGCCGCTGGTTTATTGCCGGGATTAATGCGCAAGCCACACCACAACAGATTGTGATCCCGTCAGACAGCTATGCATTAGCCGGCGCAACTTTATTAACGAAGGGCGACGGCACACGTCAGACCCGGATTCAAACCTTGCCAGCAGGCGATCTTCAATTAACGTTATCTACAAACGATGGGTTTGTGTTGACCACACAAAGAGAGAGTACCAATGATTGTAAAGTCGATTAAACGGCTGACTACCGCAGCGTTATTACTGGCTGCGTTAGACGGATGTAGCAGCACCGCACCGGAGGCAGAAACAGCCGCTAAGCAACCAGATAATGTCGCTACGGAAGCATCAGGGATCTTTACTAATCCGTTATTTCCGAATGGCGCCGATCCGTGGCTGGAATACTGGGACGGGAACTACTACCTCACCACAACCACCTGGACATCACAGCTGGTAATGCGCAAATCGCCTACGTTGGCCGGCCTGGCAGACGCCACACCGGTGAATGTATGGTCGTCAACCGACCCGGAGCGTTGTTGTAACTTTTGGGCGTTTGAATTTCACCGTTTAAAAGGCCCGAACGGATTCCGCTGGTACATGATGTATACCGCAGGTCAGGATGGCACGTTGGACCATCAGCACCTGAATGTACTGGAAAGTGTTGGTGACGACCCAATGGGCCCGTATCAGTACAAGGGCGCGTTAATGCCTGATGTGTGGAATATCGACGGTAATTATTTAGAACACAACGGCAAACTCTATGTGATTTACTCGCAGTGGCGTGGTGATACCCAGCTCAATATTATCGCCGAGATGGAAAATCCGTGGTCGTTAAAGGCTGATCAACCTCACACCGTGCTGACAACACCTGAACTGGATTGGGAAATCAGCGGCCGCAAAGTGACAGAAGGGGCCGAAATCCTTCAGCGAAACGGCCGTACATTCATGACTTATTCTGCCAGTTTCTGCAATACGCCGGATTACAAACTGGGCTTGTTGGAGCTGGTGGGCGATGACCCCATGAACCGCGATCACTGGACTAAGTACCCAGAGCCCGTATTCAGCCGCACAGAAACTGTATTTGGCCCGGGTCACAATGGTTTCTTTACGTCGCCGGATGGCAAAGAAGACTGGTTGGTGTATCACGGCAATGACTCAGTTGAGCATGGCTGCAGCGCCACCCGTTCTTTGCGTGCACAGAAATTTACCTGGAACGAAGACGGCACGCCGCAATTTGGTGAGCCTCTGACACCGGGTGTTGAAGTGGCCCCTCCGGGTGGCGAAAACGGCCCTCTGGTGACACGAGTGCAAGGTCAGCGTTATCAGCTAGTCAATGCGACCAGCGAATTGTGCCTGGATATCTCCTCTGATCCGCAGGACAACCGCGCTGTGCAACGCCAGTGTGCCGGTACCAACGGACAGTGGGTACTCGACTCCACCACTGACGGTTTTGTGCGGTTAGCTAATCGCGAAGATAGTAAATTTCTTGAAGTAGCTGCGTGCAGTACCGCCGACAATGCACGCGTGCAGTCTGCGGCTTGGCGAAACAATTACTGTCAGCAATGGCAGGTCGCGCCTGGTGTTGATGGCAACGTGACTATTACCAATCGCTATTCTGGCAAGCCCTTAGCCGTTGCGGGATGTTCAGCATCCGCTAATCAGGCGGTATTACAGCAAAATACCGATAGCGCCTGTAATCAATGGCAGCTGCGCCCGGTAGGTGAAGTTGCACTCATGAGTCAGCAGAGCGGCAAAGCCATTACCGCTGATGAAGATAATGTCGTGCAACGCGCGTTTAACTACCTGGATGAACAGACCTGGGTGTTCCAACCGACTGATACCGGATATCTGCGCTTAAAAGTAGAAGCGGACAGTGCGCAATGCCTGGGCGTGGTGAATAATCAGGTCGTGCCAGGTGCCAATGTTGATATGGTGACCTGCGACAATAAAACCGCACAGTGGCGTTTAGCACCGGTTGAGGGCGGCGGTATGATGCTGTTTAACCGTTATACCCGTTTGCCGCTGGGACTAACCGACTGTGGTTTAGCTGAGCAAACCAACATTGCTCAGCAGCCTGATTTGGCTACCCGTTGTCAGGTGTTCCATTTGCGCGAACCTAAATAACGCTTGAGCAGGATGTCCGGCAATGGCTGGACATCGCCTGAGTTGTTCCGGGGGCGGCACCGAGTAGGGCGGTGTTGCCCCTTCTTTTTTCTGGTCGGTGTTGTCGTTATCACAGTGGGCAAGTGCTAAATTAATTGATAGGCTGATACTCAAAACTTCAAGTAGCCTCTATACTTATGGTATAGCGTTCATTTTCGGCGGAATTACTTTGGCAAGGACAAGCATGCCCAATCGCATTTATCTTTCTCTTTTTCTAGGCCTCTTACTTGTAGTGGTGTCTGGCTGCGTCATTAACGTAACCCCGCAAAACCTGATATATCAGTCTCCCAATGTCGAAAAGCTCGACCTGACACATTTTCAGGGTAAAGCGTTTAAAGACGGTATCTCGGTGGCGGTAAAGCCGGTCACAGTTACCGGTGTGCGAGGAAACCAGATCCGCGGTGTACAGGCTCTGTATCACGGTGCGAAAGCCAATATAGTATTCTTCGGCGGCAACGCATCAACCATCAATAAATCTGCCAGTAAGCTGCATCGTTTAGGCAGTATTCCCGCTAATATTATCTGGTTTGATTACCCGGGCGCTGGGATTAGCGACAAGCCTAAAGACATGAACCCTGAATATATGCTGCAGGATGCCCTGGCCATTTATGACTTTGCTGTTGATAAGTTGCGTAACGACAAGCCCATGTTGGTACATGGGGTTGAGCTAGGCACAGCGGTTGCTACACATATTGCACTGCAACGCAAACCCGATGGTTTGGTACTGGAAGGGCCGGTAGTGAATTTAACTCAGTTGATTTACGACAACTCACCTGGTTGGACGGCCTGGCTTACTCGCTATAAGCTGTCTGACAGCCTGAAGTCGGTAGATAATGCCTACCAGGTAGGCAGTTACAAAGGCCCGTTACTATTAATTGTGGGTGAAAAAGATCGCAAAACACCACCTAAATACAGCGAGATCCTTTACCGGGTATCGCCCTCCGACAATAAAAACCTCGTTGTCGTGGAAGGGGCAGAGCATAATAACGTGCTGACCTCGCCTATTGCTGTAGAAGCCTATCAGGCATTCATCAAGAGTCTGTAAAAGCGTTATTAAAGGGCAATAATATTTGCCCTTTACATTTCACCTTCTTTTCACTCCCGTACACTATCATAGCGGTTTTCAACACCGGGTTACTCAGACCCCAATATCGGGATATAACATGAATAAAAAAGGAATCTGTGCGTTTGCACTGAGTGCTGCTGTACTCGTGCCTAACGCGCATGCTGATAACAATAATTGGTTCGTAGAAGGTGCTGCTTTTACCAGTGTGTATAACTACAACGAGAGCGATGCTCGCAAAGAATTGCCGGAGAGCGTGACCCAGTATCTCGGTGATCATGAGCTGACGGGCAGCGACAATGACCTGGTTAATTACCAACTGGCATTGGGTTATTACCTAACATCAGATACCAGTTTAAAACTCACATATGCGAGCGGCATTGAGTTGGGCTTTTTGGACGGATTAGATTGCTTATTCTGTTCACAGGATTCTGAACGCTATGATACCAACGCAGACCTGACTATCCTCACCGCAGAAGTGACCCACAGGTTCTATCAAATCAGTGAGTCTTTTCACGTCTATGGCAAAGCAGGCGTCGCCTATTATTCAATCGACAGTACTACCAGACAACGGCAATCCTCAGAATGGACGCCAATAGGCAGTGAGACTACTAATAAATGGGGAGTCGTGGGTGGCCTGGGTATCGCATGGGATATCACTGAAAACCTTTCATTGAACACAAGTGCAAGCTTGCATCAGTTCATGGCAATGAAACAATACAGCATGACGGTTGAATATCGTTTTTAGCACTGGCTTGACGACTGTCTCAGAGAATTTTGGATTTACAGAATGCTAACTTTTATTTGCAAGCTATAAATGCAGGACTAAATTCGCCCTTTCTTCACTGTATAAAGGGCTTTTATTTGCGTGATTTTGACGCATCTATTCTTTTGGAATAATCAATTCTAACCAATTCTTAACATTGGTTGAAATTAATAATAGTTCGCATTAACATTCTTTCCCGCGATCGCACCCAAAAACAATAAAAAACGCCTCGCAGCTAGGCTCCGGCCTTAAGAACGCACTCAAACAAATGGAGAATATGACTTGAAATTCCAACTATCTGCGATCACCGCAGCGTTGCTGTTTAGCAATGCCGCTGTGGCAAATACCCAGGACGATCCCGAACACATTGTTGTGGAAGGACAGTACTTGTCGTTTAATCAATCGAACTCGGTAAAAACCCCTACGCCAATCATTGATGTTCCTCAGAGTTTGTCCATCATGACTGCAGACGAGATCATTGCTCGTGGTATCACCAGCATTGGTGAGATTATTGATTACACGCCGGGTGTGAATACCTCAATGGGTGAAGGTCACCGTGACTCAGTGGTATTCCGTGGTGTGCGTTCAACTGCTGACTTCTATATCGACGGTAACCGCGATGACGTGCAGTATTTCCGTTCGTTGTACAATGTTGAGCAGGTAGAGATTTTACGCGGCCCTAACGCGCTGCTGTTTGGTCGTGGTGGTACTGGCGGTATCCTGAATCGCGTGTCTAAGAAGGCGCAACTGGATGACACCTTTACGGGTTACAAAGCGACGTTAAACACCTTTGGCGGTTACGGCGTGGAAGTGGATACAAACACTGATATCAGCAGCACGTCTGCGGTGCGCGTTAATGCAATGTATGAATCGCTTGAGAATCATCGAGATTTCTTCGACGGTGAGCGTATTGGCTTTAATCCTACAGCACGTTTTGAGTTAGCGACTGACACCGTACTGGATGTGTCTTACGAGTACATTAATCACGAGCGCTTTATCGATCGTGGTATTCCTACGGGTGACAACGGTAAGCCGGTTGAAGCCTTAAAAGACATCACCTTTGGTGATCCGGCTAATAACTATCACGAGCTGGAAGCGCACGTATTCCGCGCCAATGTGCAGCATCAGTTTGCTGACAATATTAAAGGTAACGTAAACGCGTTTTACGGCGATTACGACAAAGTCTATTCAAACTTCTACGCTAATGACTTTGATGCTGCCGCAAACACGGTTGAGCTTGACGGCTATATCGATAATACCCAACGTGACAATCTGATCCTGTCGGGCAACCTGATCGGTGAATTCCAGACCGGTGGTATTGGCCACACTGTAATAGCGGGTACCGAGTTTATTCAAACAAACTCAGATCAGAACCGCTTTAATCCCGTGTTCAGCACAACGGGAAATGACAAGGAAGTATTCACGCTGGCGCGTCCGTTAAATATTCGCAACATGGCGGGTGTTAACGCAGACGGCACACCATTTACGGTGGCATTCAGCGCGTTGAATGACGATACCCGTGTGTCGTTGGATGTGTTCTCTTTCTTCTTGCAGGACGAGATTGAGTTATCTGAACACTTTGACCTGGTATTGGGTGCGCGTTTTGACAGCTTCGATATCGAAGTGTTCAATGCTAAAGCAGATGAAAACCTCAGTCGTAAAGACGACCAGGTTTCTCCGCGTGCAGGCTTGATCTATAAGCCTCAGGAAAACATCTCAGTTTATGCCAGCTACAGCGAGTCATTCCTGCCTCGCAGCGGTGAACAGTACACTGATATCAATGGGAGTAAGAGTCAGTTAGACCCGGACACCTACAGCAATCAGGAAATTGGCCTGAAGTGGGACTTTGCTCAAGGACTTAGCTTTACGGCTGCGGTGTTTGAAAACGAACAGAAATCTCCCCAGGTCGCTGACGAAGATCCGGCAACACTGGACGTAATCAACTCTGAGATCTCTGGTTTTGAACTGCAGTTAAGTGGTGCTCTGTCAGAAGACTGGCATGTATCAGTAAACTACAGCAACCTGGATGGCGAAATTGTTGAGCGCTCCGGTCCAACCGGCAGAACGCCGCGCGAATTACCAGAGAATACGTTCTCGGTATGGTCGACATACCAAATCAATGACCGATTCGGTATTGGCCTGGGCGCGACCTATCAGGACGAGAGCTTCATTAACAATAGCAACAGTGCTGTATTGCCAAGCTATACCCGTGTTGATGCGTCGGCCTACTACGATATTTCCGACGATCTGCGCGTGCAGTTAAATATTGAAAACCTGACTGACGAAGTGTATTTCCCGAATGCACACTCAACACATCAGGCTACAGTGGCTGCGCCAATCAATGCCATGCTGACATTGGTTGGACGTCTGTAAACAACGTCTGAACGCAAGTTTTCGCAGGCCCATCGGGCCTGCGTTTATTTCACACCGCATTGTGTACCCATTGTTTTAACTACTGCTATTCAGCAGGGACATCAGCTATACTCTCGTTTCCTTCATTGTTAAGTTCCTTGCATTGCACAACGCCATTTTAGCCTTACGTCAGAGAGAACTGGCGGCATCAACAAAACCCTTCATTGCTCGTGGCGGTAAAGTTAAGCGCTGCGAGGGTTGTCTGTTGCCGGTTAAGGACTGCATGTGCGATGCAGTACCATCGCCAACGGCTAACAGCGCGTTTCTGTTTTTAATGTTTAAAGGGGAATGCTATAAGCCGTCGAATACCGGGCGACTTATTGCCGATGTCGCGAAAGCGAATTTTGCGTTTACCTGGCACCGTACCGAGCCTCAGCAGGCGTTACTGGATTTACTGCAAGACCCGCGTTACATACCAATGATTATCTTCCCGCACGAGTATGCTGAACCCGAGAGATGTATTAGCAGTGTTGCACCTAAGGGAGAGGGTAGAACCCCCTTGTTTATCATGTTGGACGGTACCTGGCGAGAAGCCCGCAAGATGTTTAAAAAGAGTGCTTATTTACAGCATCTGCCGGTGCTAGGTGTGAGTCCCTCTGAGCAGTCAGACTACATGCTGCGTGAAGCTGCACATGACTACCAACTGTGCACTGCGGAAGTAGGTATAGAAGTGCTCAGATTAGCCGGAGAAGGACAGTCTGCAGATGCCCTAAGCTGCTATTTTAAGCACTTCAGACGTCAATATCTAAAAGGTAAGCCTCACCTGACCGATAAAAACGAGCAGGCAGAAAACGGCCTGGATTAAGCCGTTTCTACCCGATAGTTTTTTAGATGGTTATTGAAGGCGACCAACCAAGACCGATTTTGCTGGTAAGGTTAAGTCGTTTAGCGACGTTGTAAACGCGGCAGGTTTAACCACTTCCTTTTGCTTGAAGGTGTTTTTTGCCGTAATGGCATCGTGAGTCAGCAACTCACCGGTTAACTTGCTGAAGTTAGCGTTGCTGAAGTTAAGTGCAATACTCGCTTCGTTCTCCGGATCCAAGTTCACCAGTGCCAAATACACATGGCCATCTGTGCCTTTCGCCAGAGACGCAGTTACTGCGGGAAGTTGCTTTTCGCCGTGCTGATACACATCACTGTCGATGGTAAACGGAATAGCGGTTGCATCCTGGAATACCTTGTACATACCAAACACGTGGTAGGTCGGGGTAACCAGCATATCTGCACCGTCAGTGAGCACCATGGCCTGCAATACGTTAACCATTTGCGCAATGTTGGTCATGTGGACGCGTTCGGCGTATTTGTTAAACAGGTTAAAGTTAACTGCAGTCACAACCGCGTCGCGCAAGGTATTTTGCTGATATAGAAAGCCGGGCTCACGACCAGGTTCCGGATCATACCAGGTGCCCCATTCATCCACGTAAAGACCAATTTTGCCTTCCGGATCATTTTTATCCAGCTTTGCAATGTTAGCTTTCAGGTAGTCGTCCATGCGATAGGTGCGTTCCATTGTGGCAAACCAATCGTCATTGTTGAACTCAGTAGCATGACCTTTGTTTTGCCAGTCACTGTTAGGCAAGGTGTAGAAGTGGTAGCTGATACCGCTCATATTGCGTTCGATATTCGCACTCAGTACATCTGTCCATTCTGTGTCTTCAGTGTGACCGCCACTGCCAACCAACTTCGGTTTTTTACCCGGTGGTGTTTTGATGAATGTGGCGTACTGATTGTACAAATCGACATAGTACTCCGGGCTCATGTGACCGCCGCAGCCCCAGCTCTCATTACCGATGCCGAAATAGGCGATATCCCAGGGTTCTTCACGGCCGTTTTTACGGCGCTCATTGGCCAGTGTGGAGTTTTTGTCGGAGGTCATGTATTCGACCCACTCCGCCATCTCACGCACGCTGCCGCTGCCCAGATTGCCGTTGATGTAGGCATCTGCGCCTAGCAGTTCAATGAAATCGAAGATTTCGTGGGTGCCTACTGCGTTGGTTTCTTCCACACCGCCCCAGTGGGTATTTACTTTAACCGGGCGTTTATCTGGATCGCCGATGCCGTCGCGCCAGTGGTATTCGTCAGCAAAGCAGCCGCCGGGCCAGCGCACCAGCGGTACTTTTATTGCTCTTAATGCATTGAGTACATCATTGCGAAACCCCTTGGTGTTGGGAATATCAGAGTCGGGTCCTACATAAATCCCTTCATAAATACCCCGGCCAAGGTGCTCGGCAAATTGCCCGTAGATGTCTTTGTGTAACAGCGGGCCTGTTTCTTTCAGGTTCGCAGTGAGGGTGACGTCGTGTTGTTCCGACACGCAGCCGAATGACAAACCAACGCCGAATAACGTGGCTACCAGCAATTTGCTTTTCATGATGTAACTCCTTAAGGCTGAATACCTTCCGTTGTCATGACGACGCGTTTAAGCGTGCCATCTTCGTTGTAATAAAGCGGGTCTATGGCAACTGAACGGCGGAAGCGGCCGCCACTGGGTTTACCATCGATAGGTGGCACTGCACCTGTGTGATAGATGAAGTAATCTTTACCTTTAAACTCGATGATCGACTGGTGATTGGTTTCTGTGTTACCCGCGATCTCGTTCAGAATGCCTTTGTATTCCCATGGGCCATGAATACTCTTACTCATGGCATAACAAATCTTTTCCGGGAATTCACAGGCATAGCTGAGGTAATAATTATCGCCCTTTTTATGTACCCACGACGCTTCGGTGTAATTGGGTAAATCGAGTACCTTAATCTCACCGTCAAGCTCAATCATATTGTCTTTAAGCTTCACGTACTTGGGAACTAAATTACCAAAAAACATATAGGTATCACCATTTTCCTCAATGAAAATGGCGGGGTCGATGTCGTCCCAGTCGTTTGGCGTATGCTTGGTCATATCATCGGTGATCAATGCCTTGCCGATGGCGTCTTTAAACGGACCGGTAGGCGAGTCTGACGTTGCGACACCAATGGCGAATCCTGGCTTGTCGTCTTTATGACGAACGGTGGTGTAGAAGTAAAAGGTACCGTCTTTTTCTACCATGTGTGCTGCCCAGGCATCACCTTTCGCCCATGCGAAATCGGTGGCCTTCATGATAGGGCCATGGGCTTCCCAGTTCACCATGTCGGTAGAGCTGAATACCAGCCAGTCATGCATTTGGAAGAACACGTCGTTGTTGGGCGCTTCATCGTGACCGGTATACAGATAGACTGTATCGTTATGTACTAACGCTGCAGGGTCGGCAGTAAAAACATCGGTAAACAGGGGGTTATTGGCTTCCAGCGCTGTAGTCGGGGCCGGGGTATTTACCTCAGATTCGCCCGAGCAGCCAGTCAAGGCAACCATGGCCAATGCTAAACTGATTTGTCGCATAATAATCCTTAAATTAAAAAACAGAGAAAACGAAAAAACCGGCACCGAAGTGCCGGTTAGGTTATTAGCGTAATGCGCGCCTATTCGGGCTTTTGCGCATTGTAAATTTGCATTACATCGGTGGCGGTCAGTGCATCGTCGAATACGTACACCTCATCCAGTTGGCCGTTAAACGCGGCATCCCAGAAGTTTGCACCTAACGAGAATGACGTCACTGACACTGGCGAGAATACATCCGGGAAGCCTGCGCCACTGAAGCCCTCTTCACCGTTGATGTAAATCGTCATGTCGCCCTGGTTGTTCACCATAACCATGTGATACCAGGAACCAGTCTCAAGTACCTGGTCAGTAAAGGCGTCATACCATGCTGTACCAGACCACACCATTGCGTTACTTGCACCGTGGTGACCACCTGGAATCATACTGATCCAGCTGTCGGTGTTGGCGTAGCCGAAGAACACGGGCGAATAAAGGGCCAGTGAATCCGGGTTAAACCACACGGAAATCGCATAAGTGTTGTCACCAATCAGGTTGTCTGGCAACTGCACACCGTACGTACCGTCCAAATCTAGCGCTTTACCAGCAATACCGTCTGCGTACACTGCTGCACCGCCAGCTTCCGTTAGCAATGCGCCTGTTGTTGTACCCGCGTCGAAGTTACCAGTAGCATCGGTTAAGTCTTCGTTATCGAAGCTGTAGTGAACCACTGGATCCGGCAGACCAAGTGCACGTACTGTTGCTTCAAACGTTTTCGTTACCGACGAACCTTCCAGTGTAATGGTAGCTGTTAATGTAACGACAGCATCGTCTTCACCGTTGGCCGGACGTGTCACCACACCCTTAGTACTTACCACAGCAGGATTTGAGGACTCCCAGCTGATTGCAGAGGCATAAGGACCTGATACTGTCATCGGTAAATCAGAGACCACTGCGCTGATATCACCCAAATCGAGCAGCTCTTGTGCAGATGCCAGCAATTCTGAGGTACTTAGTGGGGTAACGTCCAGGTTCTTCACTTCACCTGCAGTTAATGCAGTGTCGTAGAACTTAACGTCGTCAATCATACCTACAAACGGGATATCAAATGGGTTCGTACCCAGGGTAAATGTCGCATTCTGGCCCGTAAAGATGTCCGGTAAGCCGCCAATTTCAGTAGTTTGCACACCGTCTACAAACACTTTAACAATGCCTTTGTTTACCGAGAATGCAACATGGGTCCAGGTATTCAGTGGCATAGGAACGCCAGTAATACCATCAAACCATGGGTTAGCGCCTTTCAGTGCTGAGTTACTCCACAGCATGATGTTGCCATCCCAGCTGTGCGGCGCCAGGTTGATCCAGCCATTTGCCCCGGCATCACCAAATAATGCCGGCGTAAAGATGGTGGTTTGCGCAGCGTTCAGCCACATGGATACTGTGTAATCATAGGAATCGATGATGCCGTCAGGCAAGCGAATACCGTTGGTTCCATCCAGTACGGCTGCCTGACCATTTTGGCCAGCGGCAAAGGTAACAGTGCCATCTGTGCTGTCCGGGCGGATACCCGTTTCAGTTGCAGCGCTGTAGTTACCGATGCCGTCGCTTAAGTCACTGTCGAAACTAAAGTGTGCCACGCGGTTGTACGCGACGCGAGCCGGTACCACTACTTCATAGCTTTGTGTCTGCGTAACACCGTTCAGTGTTGCGCTTGCAGTCAATGTAACGGTAGCGTCGTCGTTACCTACATTCGGACGTGATACCGTGCCAGTGTAGCTGGCATTAGGCTGTTCCGGCGTTCCTTTTACTTCGATGTAATCAGGGTGACTTGAGGTCCAGGTAATGGCTGCGCCATTTGCGCCGACCGCTGGCAAGTCAAGGTTGAAGGTTGTCTGCTCCGGGAAGTTGATGGCTGCCAGCGTGTTGGTCAGCGCTGTGCCTTCATCTGTAGTCGAGGTTTTGCTGCCCCACAATGAAGAGCCATCTTCACCTACCGCAGTAAAGGTTGGAACAAACTGACCCATATTATCGTTGTACTGCCAGGAAGAAACACCTTTATAGGTGCCCAATCCGTCGATGTACAAGCGAACGGTGTTGTCTGCTTCGTAGTACCATTTACCGCTGAAGTCGCCGCTTATGACGTTGTAATCTTCCAACGTCATGTAGCTGGAAATTTTGGCTTCGCGTGCAATGTCGGTTTCGTGGTTAATGACTTTAAATGTGCCGATCAGGTCGGTTTCGTCGGCGATATTGTCGCCTTCCTGGACAGGTACATAACGATGAGGCGCTACAACCATCCAACCATCTTCGTTGACGAACATTTCGTGAACACGGACATTATGGATTTCGCCTGTGCCCGGGAAGCGGGTATGGAAAATCACAAAATACTGGCCGGTTGATTCGTCGAAGTACACCGAGTTGTGGCCAGGTGACATATAGCCGTGGTCTGAACCTGCTTCACCTGGGTTAACATCGTAAAGGTGACCGCCCATGATCTTGTTACCGTAGCCTTCGATGGCTGACCATGCGCCTGCGGCACCGATCATATCCTGACCCTTGATGTCCTCAAATGGACCGTCCGGATTACGCGAGCGTGCTATACGCATGTTGTAACCATCAGCGTTATTGAAGCCACCAAACGATGTAAACAGGTAGTAGTAATCAGACTCCGGGCTGTACAGCATATTTGGCCCTTCGATGGCGCTGTAGAAACCGCCCATCAACTTAGTGCCGTAACCCTGATCAGGTAATGCTTTACCGGTTTGAGGGTCCATTTCCATAATCCAGATACCACCGGAATAAGAGCCGTAAACCATCCACAGGCGGCCTTCTTTATCAAAGAATACGTCCGGGTCGATAGCATTCGGATGAATATTGCCATCGTAGTTTTCGCCGTTGATACCCGGGTTTTCATCACCTACATGACCACTGGTAACAATCAGACCTAAATCTTCATATGGGCCTTCAACATCATCTGATACCGCGACGCCTAAATAAGAACGGGATACACACTCACCATTTTCTGGTAACGCGCAGTGGTTGTAATAAAAATAGTAGCGGCCGTCTGCCAGCTGAATAACATCTGAGGCCCATGAGCCAACCCAACCGCCTACCCAGTCAATACCCTCAGCGACTTCTGAGCCGTAGGTATTAAAGAGCGGTGTGTCAGCCGCTGCGGCAGCATTGTCTGCTGCTGCGGGGTTTAACTGAGTCCAGTTGACCAGGTCGGTGGAACTGGCATAAGCCATGTGTGAACCGAAAACGTAAAAAGTACCGTCATCAAGACGAATAACAGAAGGGTCGTGTACGCCTGCATCAGTAAAAGTTACTTCTGTTGGGAATACAGGGTCAGCTATACTAACAGGCGCCGTGTTATCAGGTGCCTGTACAATACCTTCAACTTTTTGTTGTGTTCCGTCTCCGCATCCGCCCAATGCGGCAGAAATACTTACGGCTAACAACACTTTGTTCCATTTCATGGTTAAACCTCATCAAAGTAATATTGTATTATCAATATAACATATCACCTACATGGGACTATGTAAATCTGTTGTTAAATATAATATGCTGTAAAATATAAATAAAACACATAAATGACTGTTTTTAATGTATATTTGTCAATTATAAATTCAATTTTTGTTAAACTATAAGCTGTGTTAAGTGGATTTGTTAAGAATTGTTAATAGTTTTAACAGACTTTGTTGACACTGATTAAATCATACAATAATATCTACCGATAATTTATCGTTCGGTTACGAAAAATAACAATCTTTTTATTTTGCAGTTAACGCACTTACTAGGTTACTGCCTGGAGTATTAACCGCTCCCAGTAATGGAGGTTTACCGTATGTTTAAGAGAACACATTTAGCAACCGCAGTTGTACTGGCACTAAGCAGTACTATGCTGCAGGCTCAGGAAGCAGATACCACCCAGGAAGATGCCTCACAAGAAGTTGAGGTCATTGAGGTATCTGGTATTCGCGCCAGTTTAAATAAGGCTATTAATATTAAGCGTCAGAACATGCAAATTGTTGACGCTATTGTGGCTGAAGACATCGGTAAATTCCCAGACAATAACGTAGTAGAAGCGCTTCAGCGTGTTACGGGTGTACAGGTAACTGACCGTGCGTCTGGTGAGGTAAATACGGTATCAATCCGCGGTTTGACCGACGTAACAACCACGGTAAACGGGCGGAATATTTTTACGTCTACAGGTCGCTCCATCGCACTGGCTGATATTCCTGCTGCATTACTGCAAAGTGCAAACGTATATAAAACCCGCTCAGCGTCTCAGTTGGGTAGCGGTCTGGCTGGTCAAATCGACGTAAAAACACAGCGTCCGTTTGACTTTGAAGACTCCAAGGTGGTGCTGGCTGCACGTGCGATTGAACAGGAACAGGCTGATTACTACGACCCGAACGTGAGTCTGTTAATGAGTGACCGTTGGGAAACTGACTTCGGTGAAGTCGGTGCGTTGGTCAACGTGGCTTATGCCAGAACGCGTTTCCGCGACCAGAGTATTACCGCGGGTGCAATGCTACCTTATTTCACGAAGAACCCACCTGAGGGTTACGATATGCTGACCCGTATCTCTTCTGAGTTCTGGACGCCAGGTCTGGAAGAAGGCCTGCCCTTCGCCGCGGGTTCAACACTGGATATTAACGGTGTAGACGCAGAATATTACCTTTCCCGTGATGCTATCTTTGGTATCGACAAGTACGGTGATCGCGAGCGTCCGGCTGTGAGTGTGTCATTGCAATGGGCACCCAATGATTGGTCTGAGTACTTGTTTGAAGCATTTTACAATGGCTTCCGCACAGACGACCAAACCACCATGTTCTTCAAGAACGTTGAACACACGTACTTGCTGGATCCAAGCACCCCACTTTATTTGTTTGGCGGAACTAACATCGTAAAAGCTGGCTCAGCAATGGATTCGCAAAACATTGGAAATAACTTTACCAGTGGCGACTACTTCACCGGAAAAACAGACGGTTTCCTTTATGCATTGGGTGGAAGCTGGTATTTAACTGATGACATTCAGGTTAAATCTGAACTGATTTACCAAACCAGTGAATACTCAAATATGTTCTTCGCCATGCGTGGTGTACCTCAGCACCTGACGGGGACTCTGAACTTTGACTTTAACGCAGGCGGTGGCATTCCTTCACTGGAAGTGATTGATAATCCGGATACGGCCATTGACGAGTCAGATCTGACTAACCGTGCGCTATGGCAAACGGATGGGCTGTTTGACAACTCATACCGTGGGGAAGGTGATGCACTGACCTTTAAAGTGGATACTGAGCAGTTTGTTAATCTGGGCCCAATTGAGAAGCTGAAATATGGTTTGCGCTACGACAAGCGCACCGCGGAAGATTACGATTACCTGGGTGCTGGTGGTAATGTTGCAATGTCGTTGACAGAGTTTGATGATGGCTTCACTTACATAAACAGCGACTTCTTTGACGGCCGTGCAAACTTCCCGGGTACCTGGGCAGCGGTGAACGCTAAATACATCGCACAGAATCGTCAGGAAATTCGTGCATTACACGGCTATGACGATGTAACCGACCAGGCCCCAGGCATTAATTTTGAAATTGAAGAAGTGTCTAAAGAAGCCTATGTAGAAGCAGACTTCGCTATGGAAGTCGGCGGTAAGATTCTTGACGGCCAGTTTGGTGTACGTGTAGAAAGAGCCGACCGCGAAATGACTTTCTACGATGGCGACCTTGTATCAGAGGGCGAAGGCTCAAGCACTTCAGTATTGCCAAGTTTTGTTGTGCGTTATCACCTGGCTGACGACATTATTACTCGCTTTGCGTATACCGAAACTGTGCGTCGTCCGGATTTCGCTGCTCTTAACCCGACGATTTCTTACGGTTCTAACCTGACAGGACTTGAGCTGAAAACGGCCGGTCAGGGTAACCCGGATCTGGGCCCGGTTGAATCAACCAACCTGGATATCTCGGTTGAGTGGTATTTCTCGCCACAGAGTTCAGTTTATGCAGCCTGGTTCCAACGTGATATCGAAGGTTTCGTTTTTGACTCCAAGCGCAAAGTAACGCTGCAAGGGCCGGAAGACGAAGAGCCAACGGGTTATGTTATTACTCAGCCGGGTAATGCGTCTGACGGTAAGCTGAACGGTTGGGAATTAGGTCTGGTTTACTTCCCGGAAGACTTGCCTGACGTGCTGGATGGCCTGGGTGTACAAGCTAGCTACACGTTACTTGATTCAGAGCAGGATATCCCGGAATTTGACGTAGATGAAAACGGCGACATTTTCGTGTCTCGCGTACTGTCTCGCAGCATGTTTGCAGTTTCTGACAAGTCTTATAGTGTGGTTGCTGTGTACGAAAAAGAAGATTTCGACATGCGTTTGTCTTATGTATGGCGTGATGACTTCCTGAATAACTACGAAGCAGCGATTTTTGCTAACCCGTTGGGCGTGTATCGTCGTCCGGAGCAGAGTCTGAACTTCCAGATGAGTTACGACGTGAGCGAAAACCTGATGCTGACGTTTGACGCAACGAACCTGACTGATGAGGTATATCAGAGTTATTACCAATACCCAACCACCAATAACTTTGGTAGTGCTATTATCAGCAGAACCTTTGCACTGGGTATGCGCTACAGCATGTAATTCAGTGTGAATAAATCGTGAAAGACAGCCCGGCTTGCCGGGCTTTTTCTATTTAAAAGTGTTTTAAAAATCAGCGGCCAGACGAGTATTTGCGACAAAATACTTGTCATTTTAAAAGTATGATAATAGTATATTTGCTATTAACATTTGGTTTGCAAATGTCGTTAACACAGGGCTAATGTACAGGCTCGGTATCCATTCATAATTACTTGCCTGGGCAGGTATTCAGTCGGAAGCGCGGTATGGTTTCGCAGAAGTTAACACGGTTAGAAAAAGTAGGGTTTGGCGCCGGGGATATGGCCGTCAATGTGGTGATTTCCTCGATGATGCTGATCATCACCTTCTTTTACACAGATATATTCGGACTAAAGCCATCTGACATGGCTTTAATGTTTTTGTTGGTCCGCATCCTCGATGCCATCAGTGACCCTCTCATGGGTATGGTGACCGACCGCTACACCAGCCGATGGGGTAGATATCGTCCTTACTTCCTGTTTTTGTCGGTACCGTTTGGTATTTCCGTGTTCCTGACATTCAGCACGCCAGACGTCGACTACAACGCCAAGCTTGTCTGGGCGTACTCAACCTATATTTTTGTCACGCTGATGTTTACCGCGGTGACCATTCCTTATATATCACTGATTGGCGTTATGACCGCTGATCCGAAAGAAAAGCTATCGGCAAACGGTTATCGCTTGTTCTTCGCTAAAGTCGCGGCATTTCTGGTAACTATTATTGTGCCCTGGATGGCGGGCGCGGATATGTGGAACGGCGATCGGGCGGCCGGCTATCAGGCGGCTATGGGCCTAATGGCTGCGCTGGCTGTAGTGATGTTCCTGTTCTGCTTCTTTGCCACCACCGAGCGACTTGAGCACGAAGTTGAAGAAAAGCCATTAAAAGAGCAGCTCTCGTTATTGTTCAAGAACGACCAGTGGCTGATCCTATGTGGCGTGTGTGTACTGGGAACTATCGGTTATGTGGTTCGCGGTTCGGTAGCCTTGTATTACGCTAAATATTACCTGGGCGGCGACTCGGGCATGCAGTCATTGTTCTTATCAACTGGCGTGGGCGCGGCCATTCTCGCCATGATTGCCTCAACGTGGATCACGAAACGTTACTGCAAGGTAAAACTGTTCCGCTTTAGTCAGATGGCAGTCGGTCTGCTATCTGTGATCATGTATTTCGCGGTTGGTCCGCAAGATGTGGTGTTGGCATTTGTACTGTTCTTCCTCATCAGCTTTGTAGTGGATTTACACGCCCCTATTTTCTGGTCTGCCATTGCAGAAGTGGTTGACTATGGTGAAAGCAAAGAAGGTAAGCGCGTGGCCGGTCTGGCATTCGGTGGTATCTCATTCTGTCAAAAAGCCGGAATGGGTGTGGCTGGAGCCTTGGTTGGCTGGCTGCTGGCGTATTTTGAATACACGCCGGGCACAGAGCAAAGCGAATTCACGCTTACCGGTATTGTGCTGATGCTAACAGTGATTTCAGGCTTCTTCCATTATCTGGTGGGCTGGCTGATGAATCGCTATGTGATCACCGACGACGAATATGCAAAGCTTGCCAAAGTGGTTGCAGACAACCGTGCAGCAACGGCTAAGGCGGAATCAACCGCAAGCGACACCGTGCCTTCTACCTCTAACATGACACGTGGAGTTCAGTCATGATGAATACCAATGAGCCGTTGATCCCTCAACGCGCTGACCCGTTTATTTTCAAGCACACTGATGGTTTTTATTACTTTACTGCGTCAGTCCCTGCCTACGATGGAATTGAGTTACGCCGTGCAGAAACAATCGAAGGCCTGGCGCAAGCGCCGACGCGTATGGTTTGGACTAAGCCCGACACCGGCCCCTACAGTGAGCTTATCTGGGCACCCGAGATCCATTTCAACGAAGGCGCGTGGTATGTGTATTTCGCCGCCGCCCCGAGCCGTGAAATCAAGGATGATCTGTTCCAGCACCGGATGTACGCCATCAAGTGTGACGCCGCCAACCCGGTAGACGGCGAATGGGAATTCTGTGGTCAGATTGAAACGCCATGGGATACCTTCTGTCTTGACGCCACCACCTTCTATCACAACGACGAGTTGTACTATTGCTGGGCGCAGAAAGAGCCGGGTATCCGCGGCAACTCAAATCTGTATCTGGCGAAGATGGAAACCCCAACCAAAATTACCGGTGATATCGCACGATTAACTGTGCCTGAGTTGCCGTGGGAAATCATTGGTTTTTGGGTGAACGAAGGGCCGAACGTCATTAAGCGTAACGGCAAGATCTTCATGACCTATTCCGCCAGCGCCACCGACGAAAACTACGCCATGGGTTTGTTGTACGCCGACCTGGACAGCGATCTCATGGACCCTGCCAGCTGGACTAAGTCGCAGGAGCCTGTGTTCCTGACAAACGAGCCTAAAGAAATGTTCGGTCCGGGCCACAACAGCTTTACCGTTGATCAGGATGGCAATGACGTGCTGGTGTATCACTGCCGTCAGTACACTGAAATCGAAGGCGACCCGCTGTGGAACCCAGACCGCCATACGTTTGTGAAACACCTGAAGTGGGACGAGAACGGCATGCCGGTTTTCGGAAAGCCCGGCCAGCCATAAACACACAACAATAAGCAAAACGCTATGATGAATCCTGTCTTTAAAAAATGGTGTCTGGCGTTTTGCGCCAGCGCCCTGCTGCCGACATTGTCGGCATGTAGCGCTGATAGCGCTAATCCTCAAGCGCAAGTCACTGCTGAGCAGGCAAGCTCAGCTGCCGCCCACCATTCTATGCCGGTAGGCAAATTATTCGACCTGTCTCAGGTACGCATTACCGACGGGCCTTTTGCCCATGCAATGCACACCAATGTCAGCTACTTGCTTGCCATGGAGCCAGACAGGTTGCTTGCGCCCTACTTGCGGGAAGCAGGCCTGACACCGAAAGAAGATTCCTACGGCAACTGGGAAAACTCAGGACTAGACGGCCATATCGGCGGTCACTATTTAAGTGCGTTGAGCCTGGCGTATGCATCAACGGGTGATGAAGCGCTGTTGCAGCGTTTGCAATATATGCTCAATGAACTGCACCGCGCCCAACAAGCGACGGGCGGGTATCTTGGCGGTATTCCAAACAGTCAGGCTATGTGGGCGCAAATTAAAGCCGGCGAAATCAAAGCGGATTTGTTCAGTCTGAACGACCGTTGGGTACCGCTATACAATATTGACAAGATTTTTCACGGATTGCGCGATGCTTATGAGATAGCGCATCAGCCCTTGGCAAAAGCTATGTTAAGTTCGTTGGGTGAATGGATACTCGACACCACGGCTAATCTTACGGATGAGCAATTTCAGCAGATGCTGTACTCAGAGCACGGCGGACTCAATGAAGTGTTTGCCGATATGGCCGCTATTTTCAACGACCCGCGTTATCTGAAACTAGGCCAGCAGTTTACTCATCAGAAAATCATTCAACCGTTAATTGCAGGTCAGGATCAACTGACCGGTTTGCACGCCAACACACAAATTCCAAAAATCATTGGTGCCCTGCGTGTCGCAGAGCTGAACGATGACGCCGCCTGGGAAAAAGCAGCGACGTTCTTCTGGGATACCGTGAGTCAGCATCGCAGCGTGAGTATGGGGGGCAACAGTGTGCGTGAACACTTCCACGATGACAACGATTTCACCCCTATGGTGGAAGACATCGAAGGACCGGAAACCTGTAACACCTACAACATGATGAAGCTCAGCAAAATGCTGTTTCTTCGCACGGGTGATGCTCGCTATCTGGACTTTTACGAACGCGCCACGTACAACCATATTCTATCCAGTCAGCACCCACAGCACGGTGGTCTGGTGTACTTTACGTCCATGCGTCCAGGGCATTACCGCATGTATTCCTCAGTGCATGATTCTATGTGGTGTTGTGTCGGATCAGGTATTGAAAACCATAGTAAGTATGGAGAGTTAGCGTTTACTCACTCAAACGACGAGCTATGGGTAAACCTGTTTATGCCAGCCTCATTACACTGGCCGGAAACCGGCGTTACCGTTACTCAGCGAACCGCCTTCCCAGACAATAACGCGGTGATTTTAACGGTGAATACCGAACGCGATGACACGCCATTTACGCTGAACCTGCGTCAACCCGGCTGGTCACAAGGCGAGATCGCGATTAGTGTTAATGGCCAACCTGTTAATGGTGCGCTCACGAACGGTTACTGGCAAGTAACGCGAGACTGGAACACGGGTGACACAGTAACCTTCAAATTAAACCCAACGCTTACTACTGAGCAGCTACCGGATGGTCAGGACTACTATTCTGTAATGTATGGGCCCGTCGTCATGGCGACGCCTGTTACGGCTTTTGAAAATGAAACACTGAACTTTGTGGCAGACGACAGCCGCATGGGTCACATTGCTGCAGGACCGGTATGCCCGCCTGAGGCATTGCCTATTATGCTGGGTGAGCCCGACGCATTCTTGCAACAGCTCCAACGCCCCGATCCAACGTCATTGTCTTTTGTTGCCAGTGGTAACGTGGCTATTGCGAATCCAGTTGATCAAAACGCCGTTACGCGCCTTATTCCCTTCTTCCGTTTGCACGACGCACGTTATCAGGTGTACTGGCCGCAAATGCCGGAAACGGCGTTCGATGATTATGTAAAAAGTGCTAATGCAAAAGCGGCTGAACTGGCCGCACTTAAAGCCATGACAGTAGATGCCATTACGCCTGGAGAGCAACAGCCAGAAGTTGAGCATGACTTCCGTGGCGAGCAAACACGTGCCGGGGTGAATAACGGCATGCACTGGCGCGACGCCACTGGCTTCTTTGAATACCGCTTAAGCAATAAAGCGCTTGAGGCTGGCGTATTGCGGATCACGTACTTCAAAGGTGACGTAGGCAGACAGTTCTCGATTTCATTGAACAACGAGTTATTAGCAGATGTATCGCTACCGGTTGGTGAGCCTGAGACGGATTTTTACACGGTGGATTACCCATTAAGTCCGGCTATGCGCAAGGCAAACGTCCTTACACTGCGCTTTAGTGCGGCCCCTGGTTCTGTTGCTGGTGGGATTTATGGGATACGCTTGCTGAAAGACCCAAATTAGTTGAACAAGCAAATTGAACAGTAATGGCAAAACAAAAGAAACAAGCAAAAGGCTCCCGGGGCAGTAACCGCAATCTGACCCAGGAAGTGTTAGCGAAATACCGTCAACGCCCCGATACCACCGAAACCGCATCGGGGCTGATTTACCGCATTATTGACGATGCGCAAGGTGAACAGCCTGGTCCGCATCATCGGGTTAAGGTACATCAGCGCATTATGCTGGGCGACGGTACGGTTATCGACGACACCTACAAGAAGGGCTTACCCGAAGACTTTGCGATTAGCGAAGCCATTGAAGGGCTTCAGGAAGCCTTGCCGATGATGTCAGTAGGCGCGCGCTATGAGTTCGTGATCCCGCCGGAACTGGCTTGGGGTAAACGGGGTAACAGCGGCGCAATCGGGCCGAATGCAGTGATGATTGTCGACGTGCGGTTGGTCGATATAGAGTGATTCCAAAAACTGATTAGCATGATTGATATATATCGATATAGCTAATTAGTGATTGTTGTTAGGATACTTCCATCAAATAAATGGTTTTTAATTTATAAAACCAATTGGAGGAAGTATCATGACAAAACGTTGCCCATTAACTACCAGTTCAGGTGCGCCAGTTGCGCACGACAATCAAAGCCGCACTGCCGGTGCCCGTGGCCCGGTAACGTTCGACAATCATTACCTGTTTGAAAAGTTGGCTCACTTTAACCGTGAACGTATTCCCGAGCGTGTAGTGCATGCTCGCGGGAGCGCCGCTTACGGTACTTTCACGCTAACTAAAAGTCTGAGTGCTTACACTATTGCTGATTTCCTGCAAACCGAAGGTCAGAAAACACCGGTATTTCTGCGCTTTTCTACCGTCGGCGGTGGTCAGGACTCCAGCGACTACGCCCGTGATCCCAGAGGTTTTGCTGTGAAGTTTTATACCCAGCAAGGTAACTGGGACATGGTGGGCAACAACACGCCGGTGTTCTTCCTGCGTGATGGCATTAAATTCCCTGACTTCATTCATTCGCAAAAGAAAAACCCGCGTACCAACCTGCCGGATCCACAGGCCGTGTATGAGTTTTGGGCGAACAACCCACAGTCGCTGCATCAGGCCACTATTCTGATGTCGGACCGCGGCATTCCAGCTTCGTATCGCCACGTTAACGGCTATAGCTCACACACATTGAGCTTCTGGAACGATAACGGCGAACGTTACTGGGTTAAATGGCACTTTAAAACCAACCAGGGCATTCAAACTCTGACCAACGAAGAAGCGGCCACTAAGCCCGCCTTCGGTGCGCAGCAGGATCTGGTGGAAAGCATCGATAAGGGTGACTTCCCGAGCTGGACGGTGAAGGTGCAAATCATGACCGAAGCACAGGCGCAGGATTACTACATTAACCCGTTTGACGTTACCAAAGTGTGGCCACACAGCGACTTCCCGCTGATTGAAATTGGCCAGCTTGAACTGAATCGCAACGTGGATAATTTCTTTGCGGAAAACGAACAGGCAGCATTTGCGCCGAGCAATTTGGTACCGGGAATAGGCGCATCGCCAGACCGTATGTTACAAGCCCGGTTAATTGCTTACCAGGATGCCCAGCGTTACCGCATGGGCGCGAACTATAACCAAATTCCGGTGAATGCGCCGCGTTGTCCGGTACATCACTACCAGCGTGATGGCGCGTTTGCAGGTATCAATCCGGCGGTTGCAGGAAGCGGGGCTAACTTCTATCCGAATGACCGTGCTGAACAGGGTGCCCCCGCAGAAGTGCCGGACGTGGCCGAGCCACCCATGCCGCTTGAACAGGACGCTTGGTTGGGTATTCACGACAACCGTGATGACGACAACTTCTCACAGGCAGGTGATTTGTTCAGGCTGATGAGCCCGTGTCAGAAAGGACAGTTGGTTCACAATATCGCAGCCGGGCTACACCAGTGTACCGACGATGTGCAGCAACGCATGCTGGCTCAGTACGAACAAGCAGATCCGCAGTATGCGGCCATGGTGAAGCAGGCCATTGCGACTTATGAAAAATAAGTGAGCATTAAATGAAACAAACAGCCCGGAACGGGCTGTTTGTTTATGGGTTTATGATATTTACGCCTGTTTCAATGATTCAATAATACGGCGGGCCCGGTTTGCGCCCACATCCACGTGAATATCAATCATCTTCTTGCCGTTAAAGCGCTTCATATTTTCGTACTGGGCTTCAATCACTACTTTGTCTTCGTCGAAGGTAAAGGCCGTTTGGTCGAACACCTTTTTCATGGTGTCTTCCACGTTTTGAGTAGGATTGCTGGCCATGGTCCACAGGTAAAAGCAGCTTTCGTCGGTTTCAGGCGTTAGCCCGTGAAAACCGCGCATGTGAAAGCCGCCACGGTCCGGTGAATCAACCGGTTCGCTGCCTTGTTCCACCGCGCCTGTCCAGATTTCCAGATGTGAGGGGTGAAATACGATTTCCTGCCAGCGGTCTATCTTGCCACTGAACGGGTAAGCGGCACTGTATGTCGGTGGTGGCGTTGAATTCAGCATATGCCGCACGACTTTCACGCTGTTGCCATCCTGAGTGACATCCATTTGCGCATTCATGTGAATACTGGCATTACCACCAATGGTTTTAAGGTGCACGTAACCTAAATGGCTCAGATCCAATAAATTATCATGGACTAACTGATAGGGCGCGTTGTAGTGGAATACATCACCGCTGTAATGGTAAGCGGGATTATTGTGAACCGGGTAGTGTGGTGGTTCACAGGTGGGTTCGCTATTTACCTCGTTGCCAAACCAGATCCAAATCAGTGCGTCTTGTTCTTTAACGACATAGCGCTGTACTTTCGCTCGCGAAGGGACTTTTTCCTGTCCTGGGATTTCGATGACTTTACCGTCGCCGTTAAACAACAAACCATGGTAACCACAGCGTACGCCGTTGTCTTCCAATGTACCTGCAGACAAGGGCAGAAACCGGTGACAGCAACGGTCTTCTAGCGCGTTTACCGCTCCGTCGGCAGTGCGAAATAGCACTACGGGCTCATTCAGCAGCGTTCGTCCCAGTGGCTTGTCGGTCAATTCACTGCTTAACGCGGCAACATACCACATATCCAGAGGGAAGTTGTGGCGTGTGCCTGCTGTGCTTTTTGTCGGGGTTGGCGACGCTTCAGTTGGGGAAAATTGTTGTACGGTCATGGGTTATATCTCGGGTGTAGGGTTATAAATCCAGTGTCAGCGATGCCGAAACAGCACGTGAACAGCAGGGGGTAAACTGATTGTGTTGCGACTTTTCCTGTTCGGTGAGATAGCCATCGCGGTGGTCAACTTCACCATCCAGGACGTTCAGTAAACAGGTGCCACATACGCCCTGTTCACAGCTGGCATCGACCTCTATACCGGCGTCATCCAGTGCTTCAAGTGCGGTTTGGTCTGCTTTTACCGGTATGCTGACACCAGCGCGTTTTAGGATCAGCTCAAAGGGCTTGTCTCCATCGGTATCCGCTTGCTCCAGGCCGAAGCGCTCCTTATGCAATGCGTTTGCCGGCCAGTTAAGTTCATTGGCGATGGAAAAAACTATCTCCATAAAGCTGTTTGGGCCACAGGTATATAACCCGCTTAGCGCGGCATATTCACCGATGTTCTGTGCCAACCACGCTTTGACTTGTTCGCGGTTGTCTGGCTGAAGTATCCGTACGCGATCAGCAAAAAAACCATGTTGTAGTTCAGTGTCAAACGCAACGCGCTGGCCGGGCTTGTTGACATACAGCAAGGTAAATTCCTTGCCTTGTTCTGCCAAAGTATGTGCCATCGACATAATGGGGGTAATACCGATGCCGCCAGCTACCAACACGGTTTTTGCATCTTCCGGGTTCAGGGCAAACAGGTTTCTGGGCGCGGAGATTTGAACACGCTGACCAGGCTGAAAAGAAGCGTGGATTGCCGCAGAGCCACCGCGAGAATTCGGGTCGCGAAGCACGGCAACACTATACGCATAGCGCTCAGACGGAGAACTACACAGGGAATACTGGCGCGTAATGGCATCATTTACACGAACATCAATATGGGCGCCTGCTTCAAAGGCCGGCAAAGGCTGGTTTGCCGGATCTGTGAAGGTAAGCTTGAGCACCGATTCGGATAACGGCGTTATGGCCTGAAGAATAACATCGAGCATAAAGGCTTCTTGGGTTAACTAATCGTTAACAAATATTAAATGTCAATATAGTTGATATGTCAACTATATTGACGCTACTCAATAACCAGAATTGCCGTTAATATGAGTTTTTTAGCTTTCCAATACCCTTCATGTCTGAACAAAACCGAAATAAAAACAAACAGCTGGACTTAGAACGTTATGTACCCGCCTTGATTACGTATTTGGCCAATAAATTATCCAGCGGTGCGTCTCAGCACTATCGCAGTGAATTTGGTGTGGGTGTGGTCGAATGGCGGGTTATGGCGTTACTGGCGGTAGAGCCAGCAATTACCGCTAATCGGGTGTGTAAGGTTATCGGACTGGACAAAGCGGCAGTGAGCCGGGCGATTAAAAGCCTAGATAGTGCAGCGCTGATTACCTTGGAAAAAAGCGACAAAGATGCACGTCAGATTCTGATAAATCTATCGGCTGCCGGGCGAGAAAAACACGACGCTATTTTAGATGTCGCGCTCGCCAGAGAAGCAAGATTACTTGATGTGTTGTCCGTGGATGAACGAGAGCAACTCATTGTTATGCTGCAAAAGCTGAATGAGCAAATTCCCAAAGTAAACGGCTGAAATTACGAGCGGCTGAAATTACGAAATACCTGGCTGAATTAACCGACGTTTCGCCACGTTCAGGGCATGGGCCCGTAAGCTCGCCAATAATGGGCTCTCGGTTTGCCAGTAATGCCAATAAAGAGGCGTATCGAGTGTGTAGTGAGGCGCTAGATCCACCATCTCCCCACGTCCTATGCCATCGCCGATTTGTAGCTCTGGCAACAATCCGTAACCTAACCCTGCCACTACTGACTGCCTGAATCCCTCCGAAGACGGGCACAGGTGTATGCGTTTTGGCGTGGATTTAACGATATCGGTTAAAAACTCATGCTGAAGCTTGTCGTGCTCATCGAACACTAAACACGGGGCATCTGCCAAATCTGCTACCGACTGAATGCCATGAGCTGCTACAAACGCCGGGCTGGCAACCGCGCGATATCGCAACGCGCCTAAATAACTCACTAACCCACCGTTTACCGGCTCTGCGGTAGAGGCTATACACACCATAACTTCACCGGATTTCATACGATTCAGTACAACCGTTTGGTCCTGCAGCACGATCTCAAACTGTAAGCGTGCGTTGATTTCATTGTTGGCTGTTACCAGTGCTTCAGGCAACCAGGTGGCAATGGAGTCTGAGTTAGCTGCAAGCCGAACAATCAGTGGTTTTTGTGGATCGCTATTGAATTGCAATGCGTTAATACCCAGGCCGTATTCCAGTTGCAGTACCTGTTGCAGGTGATTCAGCAAGCGAGTACCAGTGGCGGTGGGCTTAGGCGGCTGTTGTCTGAGTAATACCGGCTCACCCAACTGTGACTCTAGCTGCTGAATACGCCGGCTTACCGCAGATTGGGTAATAAACAGCTTGCGGGCAGCTCGTTCAAATCCTCCTTCGTTAATCACCGCGGACAGGGCGTGCAGTTGTGCGTAATCAATCATGAGTTTTGTGCATGTGTAAAGAATATTATTCATTAGATTAATAACACCTGATACGTAAAATGCAAACCAAATTACGACGGAGGTGGTCATGTCTTTTATAGCGGGTGTGTTGTTGGGGTTGAGTTTGATTGTGGCAATTGGCGCACAAAATGTCTGGGTGCTGAGCCAGTGTATGGCGGGGGCTAATCGACTCGCCATCGCACTAACCTGCATGCTGTGCGATGCCGCGTTAATTGTCATTGGCGTGTTTGCGGCGAACCGACTTACCGAAGTTGCTCCTTTTCTGCTGCCCTGGCTAACCGGCGGCGGCGTGGCTATGTTGCTGTATCTGGCATGGCAGGCGGGTTACCGGGCCATAAAAAGTAAATCGGGTTTGCGTACTGAGCAGGTAAAGCCTCAGCATTGGTGGAGAACAGTAATGGCTGCGCTGGCAATCAGCTTGCTTAATCCACACGTATATTTGGATACCGTTGTGTTACTTGGTTCTATCGGCGCTCAGCAAACTAACCCGGCTTTGTTTGCAGTGGGAGCTTGTACTGCTTCCGTAATGTGGTTTGGTGCTTTGACAGCGTTTTCGCCAAAATTGAAAACCTTACTCAGTTCACCGTTTCGCTGGCGGGTTTTCGATAGTGCCATTGCGTTGATTCTCACCGGCATGGCCGTGAAGCTTTGCTTCGTGTGAGTAACGTATTGGCGTATTTTAGGCTGCGAAGTTAACCGTGTCCTTCTGGAAAAGGGCTTGCCTCGGCAAGTCCTTTTTATTTATTCCCCATTTTACTGTTGGCGAAAAGTTAATTAATTGTTATTAATGGCGATGGAAAGTTACTGGCATGCCGTTCAATGTCATTCAGTTAATCTAATCGAGGGACCACAGAATGCGAAGTCAAAGGGTAAAAACACGTCATTATTTAATCGGCTTAATGGCAGTCGGTACGCTATGTAGCGGGCCGCTATTTGCTGCTGTTCAGGACGATCCTCAAACCAATAATAACGATGAAGACATTGAAAATATCACTGTCACAGCCAGAGCCGGCGATGCAGCTATGCAGGCTTTTAATGCCGGTAATTTTGAATTGGCAGAAATTAAGTTTAAAGAAAATGAACGTTGTGCACTCAGAGTAGAACGCAATCGCCAGGCGTTTATTGAAGGGGTAAGAGAGTCTCAAATTAGCCAGGAAGTCAATGGGGGAGGTGTTAACACCGGAAGCTCCATGACTGACTCAAACGCAGCCAGAGTGGAAGGAAATTCTTCAATGAATGCAATTGCCGCTAAAACCCAAAAAGCCGAAGACAAAGTGCGAGAAAACACCTGTGAAAATCGCGCTTTTCAAATCTACATGGCTGGGATGTCTCAGTTGCAGCTTGGTCGGGCAGAAGACGCGGAAGCGAGTTTTGAGCGCGCTGTTGCTTTAAGTCAGATTCAATACGATGCCCATTATCGGCTGGCTTTAATGAAGCTGTTACGCCAGGACAAATCGGGTGCTGAAGGCCATTTAGAGGCAATCAACAGTATCTTAAAACGCTGCTACAACTGTGATGCCCGTGAAGAGATCGTGCGGATTTCTGATTTCTTGCAAAAAGCTGTGGATGGGAAGATAAAGCTCAATTAAGTGATTCTTTATTTTTGTATCAGTCAGTTAGCGTAATTCAATCAAACAAAAATACTGGCTTTTATTAAAATAAAATTTGCTTGAAAAATAACCTTGAAAATAATATGGTAAAAAAATGTATAAAAATTGTTACATTGTTCTATCAGTTTTATACATAAATATTTGCTTCGGAGTTGTGAGCGTCTAGCGCTTTTTTTTAGCACTGTTTTGAAAGCGCTTACATTGAAGTGAATTGCACGGAATAAAATAACAATAAGTTCAGCTCGGGTGCGTGTATGGAGATGAAAATGGATAAGAGACACACTCAACAAAAAAGTTCGGATGGAAAGTTTAAGAAAAGTTTAATTGCCATGGCAATTGTGGGATTCACACAACAGGCATACGCTCAGGAAGCTCCTGCAACACAAGAGGAAGAGACTGAACAATACGAAACGGAGGTCATTGAAGTTAAGGGTATCAGAGGTGCATTAGAAACTGCCGCTGATCTGAAACGCTCGTCAAAAACCTTCGTTGATTCAATTACTGCAACAGATGCAAACGTACTGCCGGATTTGTCGGTTGCAGAAGCACTAGCGCGTATACCGGGTATCACGGTTACGCGATTTACCGCAGGGGCCGACGATTTTCCTTCACCAGAAGGTTCAGGAAACCTGATCCGTGGTTTGGGTTTTGTCCGCTCTGAATTTAACGGCCGCGATGCATTCAGTGCAAATGGTGGTCGTGCACTGGATTGGTCTGCTATCCCGCCAGAGCTGATTGGCGGCGTTGATGTTTATAAAAACCAGTCTGCAGACCTGATTGAAGGCGGTATCGGTGGCTCAATTAACTTAAGAACACTGGAACCGTTCGACCGTGAAGGTCGGATTCTGATTTTTAGTGCAGATACTACCTACACCGACTTACGCGAAGAGTGGAGCCCTTCATTCAGCGTTGTCGCGGGTGACAGATGGAAGAATTCTAAAGGTGAGTTCGGCTTGTTGGGATCATTCTCAACGTCTGACCTGGCTTCTGAAATTCATGGTTTCCAAACCGCTGCACCAAACCCGCGTGACAACATTCCTCAGGATGCGTTTACCGGGGATTATATTCCTGAAGCAGGCTCTGTCGTTGCTGTGCCTCAAGGTTTCCAGCTTCGTACCAATCAGGTAGACAGAACCCGAGACAGTTTTTACGTGGCTGGCCAGTGGCGCAGCCCTGACAACGATACCGAATTAACCGTTAAGTATATTCGCGTTGAAAACGACAGCAACTCTGTTGAGCGTACGACTGAATCCTTTACCGATGCCAACAGCTGGAACCGTTTTGAATTAAGTGAGCTGGTTGTTAAGCCATTTACTTCGGACGGCATTGCGCGCTGTAACGGTAACAACGAAAACCCGGTGGGTTTCTGTGATGAAACCGTGCCGGTTACCGGTGGCCTGATGGAACAAGGCATGCTGACCGATTCAGGCGACTCCTGGTATGGCGCATACGGCTTGCAGTTGAGTAACCTGGGAGTGGGTGTTCAGCAAGAATCAATGACCGACGATTTAAGCTTTAACCTGAAAATGCGTCCGACAGACAACTGGATTGTCGAAGTTGACGCTCACCATACAACCGCTGACTCAAAACGTCGTGAGTTATGGGTTGGTTCGAATACCTTTGTGCAGGCGTTCTACCGCCCGGATCTCGACAACCCTTATCTGGAATTCTCGCATGACCCGCGCTTAGCGATTGGTGACTTCATTTTTGATGAGGGCAATAACCAAAATGCCTGGCAGTACCCAACCAGTACCGCGGACGCCGGCTCTACGTTTATGCCATTTATCTCTGATGGCTTCCAGGATGGTGAAGGTGAGTTAACCGCAGTACGTGCAGACGCAACCTACCAGTTTGAAGGCGATTCGTGGTTTGAATCTGTGAAGTTTGGGGCGCGCTACTCTGAACGCGAGCAGGTCAACCGTGACGCGGGGATGAACTGGCAGGCTGCATCACAAGCGTGGAATGGCGGTATGGCCATGTACAATAACTTCGATACCGTTGCCCATGAAGTAGTGGATATGTCTAACTTCTACCGCGGCGGCGTGTTGGGGGGAGACAACACTTCCTTTGTCTTTGTGGATTCCAACTTGTTGCGCAATCCGCACCAGTTCTTCGATTTCTATCAGAGCGAGCCTGACTTAGCGAATGGTGCCTGGAACCCCTACTCAGCAAATGGAATTGAAAGACGCACCCAGGATGGCAAATATACGCCAATTTATGAGCCAAATCAGATTTCCGATATTACGGAAGAAACACTGAACCTGTACGTGCGATTGGATTTCTATCATCAGTTGGGTGATGGCATGGATATCGAAGGTAACGTGGGTCTGCGATATACCCGCACCCAATCGATGTCTGATGGGGAGCTCAGATACAATCAGGTTTGGGAAGACACGGATGATGTTGACTTGCCTGATTACCCACAAAGCGCAGAAGATCGCGACCATCCGGCTGACTTCTTGCCGGAGTCCGTTGCGTATTTGGAGCAGGCGTCAAGTGACAGAACAGTTGACTTAACTGACGATCATTTCCTGCCTTCATTGAACGTGAAGTGGAACTTAAACGACGACATGTTACTGCGCTTTGGCGTGAGTAAAGCTGTGACGCGTCCGAATATCCAGGATCTGAGAGCCGCGCAAACGGTGTCTGGCGCATTCACAACTGTGCAGTTTGACCCGCTGCCTGAGGATGATCCGAACTTTGGTATTGCGCGCGGAGCGGAAGATATCTTCCTGCGCTCAATTAACGTAAACGGTGGTAACCCTGACCTGAAATCCACAGAAGCGGTAAACTGGGACTTGTCGTTTGAATGGTACTTCGAAGACGGTGAATATTTCAGCGCGGCTGTGTTTAATAAGGATCTCAAAAACATCATCACCTTTGGTGTTGATGTACAGGATACCATTACCCTGGATGGCGAGTCGGTTAACTATCAATACGTTGGGCCGGTTAACCAGGCTGATGCAGAAATTCGAGGTATAGAGTTCTCGTATCAGGACTTCTTCGACGACCTGCCGGGTATTTGGTCTAATTTAGGTGTGCAGGCTAACTATACCTACATCGATGCGTCGGCCACACCGCCGCCAGCATTTTTGGATGCCGATGATGACGGTCAGCCGGATGAAGGCTCATTTGCCAATAACCTGCGTTTCGGGCGTTCTGATCTGGTTGGGCAATCACGCCACACGGCAAACCTGATTGGTATTTATCAGGATGATAAGTTTGAGGTACGTATTGCGTACAACTACCGCTCACACTACCTGAATAACTACCGTGACTGGATTACGGGTGATCCACTGTTCCAAAGACCAACGAGTTTTGTTGATGTGTCACTCCGCTATGATGTGACTGACAACGTTCAGCTAAGCTTCAACGGTGCAAACATCTTCGACGAGAAGAGCAGCTCCGAGGCGCAAATTGACCAAAGTGGTCAGCGTTACATGCGCTCAAGCTTCCTGAACGATCGTCGCTTTAAGTTTGGTATTCGCTATACCTACTAATTGTGTTAACGGTTATAACCTAGTGTTCATATAAAAAGAGTGTGCATGTAAAAAGGCCAGGTAACTGGCCTTTTTTATTTGTTTATTGCTGTAAAGACGCCTTTGTCGTTGCCATTGAAAACAGATATACGCCCAATGCGATGCAGGGAATATTGGTTGTAACCGGATTAAATGCTTCAACAAGCAACGAAGGCTGCAACACCGCGCTGACAAGAAGTAAGCCAGCTAACACCAGGATATTCAGCATTAACAGGGGTTTTGACTGGTAGTATTTGATGAGCAGTAAGCCGAAGATGACTTCACCTGCGCCTGCAAGCTTAATAAACCAAAATGTAGCGTCAGCAGAGAGCCCAATGCTGGATGATAGTTGCCACTCCAGTGGTGCTATTGTGAATAACTTTGGTACCAGCCCCTGATAAATCCACATTAAACCTAATGTGAACCTGGCTATATTAATGTGCTTTGTCATATCTGCTCGCTAATAATGAGAAATCAGTAAAATTCAATGAACGGGTCATGATTATTCTCTTTGAATTAATAGGGACAGAATTGCTAACGATATCTCACTCGGCCAGATTCCCCAAGCTTAAAACCTGCGTTACCATGCGCCCAATATTGAATAAATGAGAATAAGCATGACTGAGCAAATCCGAATTGAAGACGTTGTTGTGGGCGAGGGCTGTGAGGTGAAGAAAGGTGCGTTGATCACTGCGCATTATCGCGGGTTATTGGATGACGGCACTGAGTTTGATTCATCCTATGAAAAAGGCCGTCCGTTTCAAACGGTATTATCAAAAAACAAGGTGATTCAAGGGTGGTTTCAGGGCTTACAGGGGATGCGGGTTGGCGGAACGCGTAAGTTGTGGGTACCGGCAGAGCTGGCATACGGCGAAAGGCAGGTGGGAAAGATCCCTCCGAACAGTAATCTGTACTTCGAGATTGAATTACTGGAAGCCCTTAATCGCGACGATTAACGGGTTTGTACAATCTCCTGCTTTTGCCGGGACAAATCGGTTAACCTGACGAACTGGCTTTGCAGTGCTGCGCAATAAAATCCTCGTGGCCAGGCATCACCTGCAGACACTTGCCTGTAACCGTATGAATTTCTTCCATACGGCGGTGTAGCTCATCATCCGGTAGCATATCGGCAATGGGGTGATAGCGCTCAGGGTGAATGCCCTGACCGTGCATGACCGCAAACCAACTGACGTGGTTAAACAGCTCATTGTCGTGGCGGTATAAGCGAGCATTTTGTTTGTAGATCTCAATGCGTTTATGCAGCGAGTCGGGAATATCCATGGTGCGGCAGTAATGCCAGAACGGGCTGTCGTTTCGACGTGTGGCTTTGTAGTGCAAAATCAAAAAGTCACGTACCTGCTCGTACTCAAGCCGGGTGCGCTCATTGTAATAATCAATATCGTGCTGATTAAACAGCTTGTCGGGGAAATTCGTCATTAACCGGGCAATGGCGGTTTGAATTAAGTGTATTGACGTGGATTCCAGTGGCTCTAAAAAGCCAGATGCTAATCCCAGCGACACCACATTCTTGTTCCAGGGCTTTTTGCGGATCCCGGCTTTAAAGCGCAGGTAATTGGGCTCGGAAATCGGTTCGCTGTTCAGGTCGGCGTACAGACTTTGCAATGCCGTGTCGTCGTCCATAAACTTGCTACAATACACGTGACCGTTGCCGGTGCGAGACTGCAACGGAATTCGCCATTGCCAGCCAGCTGATTTTGCCGTAGCACGGGTGAAAGGGGTCAACTCGTCGAGCTTGTTGCTGGCTACCGCAATGGCCCGGTTGCAAGGCAAATAATGGGACCAGTCTTCGTAGCCGCTATTTAAGGTTTGTTCGATGAGCAGGCCTTTGAAGCCCGAGCAGTCGATAAACAAATCCCCTTCAATGTGATGGCCGTTATCGGTATCCACACTGGCAATATGGCCGTTTTCCGGATGCTGATTTACCCGGGTGATTTTACCCTCGGTACGCACAACACCATTGGCTTCTGCTATGCCGCGTAAGTGCCTGGCGTACAGCATGGCATCGAATTGAAATGCGTAGGCAATGGTGCTCAGCGGTGAACCTTGCAGTTCAACCTGCGCGCGCTGAAACTTATTGGCCTGGGCTGCCAGGATTTGCAGGTTAAATTCATCGATGGGTTTAGCCTGACCCATTTTTTGCTGGCGGAGCCACATGTGATGAAAGTGGATGCCTTCCATGTCCATGCCGTAAGGGCCAAATGGGTGAATATAAGACTCACCGGTTTGCCCCCAGTCTACAAATTCGATCCCCAGCTTAAAAGTACCGTTGGTGAACTTAACGAAGTCGTTTTCGTTAATGCCCAGCAACCGATTAAAGTACAGAATGTGCGGAATGGTTGCTTCGCCCACGCCTACCGTGCCGATTTGTTCTGACTCGATAAGCTCAATAGTAATGCTGTCGTCATGCAATAGCTTTGACATGGCAGCGGCTGCCATCCATCCGGCAGTACCACCGCCTACAATGACAATCTTTTTAATACGGTGCTCTGACATTATTGTCTTCCCATTGAAAACGTTGGGTTTGGTTGCATGGCGGTGTATTTTTCAATAAACATTGCATGGTCGGGAAGGCGCGCAACAGATTGTTCCATGGCCTGCTTCATGGAGTTCAGACTACGCTGAATATCCGCCACCGGGATATTAGCCAGAATCGGGTCGAAGGTTTTGGGGAAAATGCCCTGACCAACCATTACCGCTACCCAACTGGAGCGGGTAAAGAGTTCATGATCGTCTCTGAATACGCGGCCGCCTTGCTGGAATAGCGTCATTTTGTGGGTTAGCGAGTCTGGTATCTCCATATCTCGCACATAGCGCCAGAACGGGCTGTCATCGCGGGTGGTGGCTTTGTAATGCAGAATAATGAAGTCGCGAACCTGCTCGAATTCCCGGGTCATTAAGCGGTTGTATTCGTTGCGGATCACAGGGTGTAGCCCGGCATCCGGGTACAGGGAAATAAAGCGGCTGATACCCTGCTGGATTAGAAACAACGAGGTAGATTCCAGCGGCTCCAGAAAACCGGCCGACAAGCCGATACCAATGCAGTTCTTCTCCCAGAAGGCTTCCTGACACCCTGTTTTAAACTGAATGGTACGCACCTCTGAAATGGGCTTGCTGTCGAGTCCATCGAGCAGAATCTGACGAGCCAGGTCGTGACCCATAAAACGGTCACAGTAGATGTGCCCATTACCGACGCGCTGCTGGGTAGGTATGCGCCATTGCCAGCCAGCGGTTTTTGCGGTTGAACGCGTGAAGGGGAGAACTTTGTCGGTTTGTTCTGTGGCAACGGTTTGCGCCGTGTTACACGGCAGCCAGTGGCTCCAGTCTCGGAATTTCACGCCCAGTGTGTCGCCGAGTAATAAAGATCGGAATCCGGAGCAATCGAAAAATAACTCACCGCCTACGGTGGTGCCATCTTCCAGTGTCAGGCCCGCAATATTGCCGGTGTCTGTGTGTTGCTGCACGCTGGCAATTTTGCCTTCAATGCGTTTTACGCCACGCTGTTCCGCGTATTTACGTAAATACGCGGCATAAGCAGTGGCATCAAAATGGTAGGCATAGCGCAAATGCGAGAGCACCGAGTTGGGGTTTTGCTCAGGCAGCACAAACTTGTTCTGCTTCGCGGCGACCGCACAGATACTGTAGTCTTCAAGATCACAGGTATTCCCGGCGGCCAGGGTGTGCAGCCAGTACTGATGAAAGTCGACGCCATTCATATCAACGCCGTGTCCGCCAAACGGGTGGAAGTAGCTGTCGCCTAATTTACCCCAGTCGTTAAACTCAATACCGAGTTTAAAGGTGCCGTTGGTGGCTTTAATAAATTCACTCTCGCTGATGCCCAGCAATTTATTAAAGTTGATCATATCGGGGATCGTGGCCTCCCCTACACCAATGGTGCCAATCTGTTCAGACTCCACCAGAGTAATCTTAACGTCGCCAGTGGGCAGCATGCGAGACAGCGCGGCGGCGGTCATCCAACCGGCGGAGCCGCCACCAACAATGGTTATCTGTTTTAGTATATTTGGCGTTGAGTCTTTCATTTTATTCTTCGTGACCTTACTGCGTTCTTATTGGTTGCGCTTTTGAGACAGATAAGCCATTAGCTTTTCCAAATAAATTCCGTGGGGTGGCATTTGGCTCACCACTTGCTGAATCACATTGCCCATGCCGTTTAATTGATTCGCCATCTCCGCGCGTGGCACCTGATCTGCCACTATGTCGTAAGTTTGTGGGCGGCGCTGCATGCCACTGTGCAGAATTAACCAGTCCTGCTCATTAAAAGGCTCTAAATCGTATTTCACCAGAATGCCCCGGTGATGATATTGAGTCAGCTTGCGGCTAAGCTTCTCACTTTGCACAAACTGCGCAGCCTGTTGCCAATAAGCTTGCTCTGGCAATGAGTCTGGCAGATGTTCAAGCGCAAACAGCGCACCTTGGAATAAACCGGTATGTTCGACATCGGCAATAAAGCGGCGATTATATTCAGTTGCCTCCGCCGACATACTGTTGGTTACCGGAATGAGCTCCAGCAAGCGCTGAATATCGCGCATCAGCATCATCAGTGGGGCAGGTGTAAGTGGCTCTATCACGCTGGCTGCCTGACCGATAGCGACGCAGTTGCCTGTCCAGGCTTGTTGCCGGTGCCCGGCGCTAAACGCCATGGCAATACTTGCCTCAATGCCGTGAGCGTCTATCGCCTGTGACTTCTGTTCAGGTGTACACACGGTTAATCGTTGAATGCTGTCGCGCAGATAGGTGTTGGCTTGCCAGCCAAATTCACAAGCGCGAATGCGCCTGTGTGTAGGCAGTGCCTCGCCGCGTTGCAATGTGCTGTGAATCGCAAACAGGGTTCGTGCACTCTTTTGTTGGCTGTTGGCGTCCTGGCTGTTTTGTTCGAGAGCGGAATACACTTTGGCATTTGGCCCGGTGCAGTCGATGTATAAATCCGCTTCAATTCGCTGCCCGTTGTCGAGTTGCAAGCCGGTAATGTTTATATTTCCGGTGCTATCTGCTGCTGGGTTTGTAATCACGTCGGCAATGCTCGCATTGATCACCGTTACCTTGCTGCTGAGTTTACTTGCATACAGCGCGCTTAATGCGCTGGCATCAAATTGATAGCCGTATTCTGCTCTGGAAAGCGGATGGCGATTATCTTCAGGGGGGTGGGCAAACTTACCGGTTTTGTCGGCCTGTGTATTGATCAGATAAGATGCCAGCTCGGTTTCGCCATGGCGGGTAACAAAGTGATGTAAACCGACGCCGCGCATGGCGGGAAACGGTAAATGAAAGCCCTGTAACCATGAGCAGGGTGTCATGGCCCAGCGGTCAAAATAATTACCCCAGCAGAATGTACTGTTGGTGTTAAACAACAGGTCAGGCTCAGATACGTTTAGCATCAGATTAAACGCGTACATGTCTGGTGCGCTGGTGCTGCCATACAAACAATCCAGATCGGCATATTTTGCACTGTTAATCAGGGTCAAATTGATGTCAGGTGGCAACTGCTGCTGTAACGCAAGCGCGGTCATGTTTACTGCAAGGCCATTACCTGCAATGACGATGTGCTTTATGCCTGACATGCTAATTGCCCCCCGACGTTGTTGATGCCATCGCAGACTTAAGTGGCTTACTGTTTGACGCCGCGCCATAGCCGGTAAGGAATTCGCGGTGTAACGGCGTGTTATTTACGGAATTAAGGATGGCCTTGCGCATGCGCTCGCTGGTTTGGATAAATTCCGCATCTGAGGTGTTATTGACCCGCGGATCGAATCCTGTCGGCATCAAATTCTGCCCCAGTAAAACCGCTATCCAGCTGGGAGGCAGGAATACGCCAAACTCGTAACGCTGAATGTAGCCGCGACTCAGCCACAGTTCGATTTTAGTTTGCAGGCTGTCGGGCAGGGTAAGGTTCCGGAAGTATCGCCACATGTCACTGTCGTCGCGCTTCGTCGCAACATAGTGCAGTAACAGGAAGTCTCTTACGCGTTCGAAGTTAAGCGCCATTCGGCGGTTGTATTCGTCGGCATCCTGTTGCTGAACGCGTTGCTGCGGGAACAGCTCAATCAGGGTGGTGATCCCTTCCTGAATTAAGTGTATCGACGTGGACTCTAGCGGTTCTAAAAAGCCTGAAGACAGGCCAATGGCTACCACATTCTTTTCCCAGCATACATTGCGTCGACCGGCTTTAAAGTACAGCTGATTAGGCTCGGCCAGCGGCTTGCCATCCAGAGCACTCAGAAGCTGACTACAGGCCTCGTCGTCGGAGATATGCTCGCTCCAGTACACAAAGCCATTGCCGGTGCGGTGTTGCAGCGGAATTCGCCATTGCCACCCTGCCGCTTTAGCGGTTGCCCGGGTATAAGGCATCAGTGGGTTGGTGTTTTCACAGGGGATCGCCACGGCGCGGTTACAGGGTAACCATTCAGACCAATCGTCGTAGCCCGCGTGTAAGGTTTGTTCTATTAATAAGCCTCTGAAGCCAGAGCAATCAACAAAGAAGTCGCCTTCAATCACCGCCTGGTTATCCAGCGCCAGTGAGACCACTTCGCCGGTATCGTTGTGTTGTTTAACCTCAACGATTTTGCCTTCAGTACGTATTACGCCTTTGGCCTGAGCATAGCGTCGTAGAAATTTCGCGTACAGTGAGGAGTCAAACTGATACGCGTAGCCGTAGTGTTGTTCGATGTTACTGGAAGACGGTTCGGGTATGCGGAATTTGTTGTGTTTTGCCGACATAACGCCCGCAGCATATTCGTGTAATGGTGTGGTGATGGCACCGCTCTGAAAATGCTTTAGCCAGTGTTGGTAAAAATCGACATTGTTAATAGGCAGGCCAAAGTCGCCGAAGGGATGAATGTAGCTCTCGCCCACGTTGCCCCAGTCACAAAACTCGATACCCAGTTTTATAGTGGCTTCGGTTTCCCGCATAAATGCGGCTTCATCAATACCCAGCGCGGAATTAAAAAAGCGTATGTGGGGCAGCGTGGCCTCACCGACGCCTACAGTGCCGATACTGTCAGACTCGATGAGCTCGATATCAATAGCCAGCCCTTGTAGCTTGTTGGCCAGTGCTGCGGCGGTCATCCAACCGGCAGTACCTCCACCCACAATTACCACACGCTTAATGTCATTCCGGTTCACGTTGCTTATTCATTCCTTTTGGCGCAATGATGCAAATAAGCTCCCATCATTGCGCATGTTGCAGGCCCTCACAAGTCATTCGGGCCGACTTTTATTGTTGGCTACTGACAACTCAGCGTTGCGGCATCAGCCTTACCAGGTACGCTGGCAATGTTGGTGACACTCAGGTCGACATTACCTTCCATGCTTAAGGCAAATGGCACTACGATGTCGCCTAAGCGAATCCCTTGTGCGGTAAAACACGCTAAGTCGACGGACATCTCACCCCATTCGCCCTGAGGCAATTGCTGCAAGTATTCGGTGATATCCAGATAGGCTCTGCAAGATCCTTCAGGGTCCGCGGTGCCTTCGCAGTTCATGCCCAGCTTAATACTCGCGTTGTCGATGTCGTCTGCTTTTACTTCAAAGCTTAACGCTGCATTGGCTTGTAAATCAGACAACATGTCCTCGCGGAAATGACTCTTGCTGACAATGCGCAGTTCCGCTGGTTGCGTGCCGTCTACGGTTAATTTAACGGCATCTTCCTGCACCACTTTGTCTACGGTACGGAAGGTTAACGAGCCCAGCGTATGCACACTAGCGCTGACATTGACGTACTGACCGCCAGAGAGCAATGCCATTTCCCAAGGGGCGTGCATGGTACCGTCAAACATTTTACGTACCTGCACGTCATCCATATCGAGTTCAAAGCTTTCGTTCAGGTTGTCGGCCAGTACGTTCTCGTCGCCATACGTCAAACCAAAGCCATAAGGCAGCAGCGGTGCGTAGTCATCGTCTCCGCGGTTAAGCACTGCCTGCGTTGGGCTTTTCGGCCAGGAATAAGACAATTTCCCTTTGAAGTCGTGTTGCAATGATCCGTCTTTGTTTGCCAGTAGCACATCGGCAATGGCCAGCCCTTCAGAGCCAGGTAACCAGGCTGCCACAAACGCATCGGAACTGTTCAGTTCGGCATTTACCCACATAGGGCGTCCGCTGATGAACACCGAGACCACAGGAATGCCCTGGGACTTAAGCTTTTTCAGTAATGCTAAATCCGTTTTATTGCCGCGCTGGTATTCAAGATTTTCACGGTCGCCGTGCCCTTCTGCATAAGGCTCTTCACCAAACACCACAATGGCAACATCCGGCTTTTGCGAGAAGTTACCTTGTTCGCTGAGTGTTACTGTACCGCCTGCAGCTTCAACCTGTGCTTTGATGCCGTCGTAAATAGACGAACCGCCCGGGAAATCCGCATTGGTGTTATTGGTTCCCTGCCAGGTAATGGTCCAGCCGCCAGATTGCTTACCAATGTTATTGGCACCGTCACCCGCTACCAGAATCGTTTGGGTGGGATCGAGGGGCAACAGGTTTGCTTTATTTTTGAGTAGTACCAATGATTCGCGTACCGCCTGACGAGCCACTTCGCGGTGGGCGTCCTGACCAATAAGTTCCGTCTTACCCGAGAACTTGCGCTTGGCCGGGCTGGGCTTGTCAAACAACCCAGCACGCAATTTTACGCGCAGAATGCGCGTTACCGCATCATCAATACGTGATAGCGGAATCGTGCCGTCCTTAACCTGAGCGATGGTGTTTTCGTACAAGGGTTTCCAGGCTTGAGTGGGCACCATATACACATCCAGCCCTGCGTTAACTGCCTGTGGGCAGTTGTCGTTAGTACAGCCTGCAATCTGCCCATGGCCATTCCAGTCACCTACCACAAACCCATCGAAGCCCATACGGTCTTTCAATACATCTGTAAGCAGGTACTTACTACCGTGTATTTTCTTGCCATGCCAGCTGTTAAATGATGCCATAACGGTTTGCGCGCCAACGGTTAAGCCTTCCACGTAACCTTGCGCATGAATATCGAAGAGTTCTTGTTCGGATGCAACATTGTTACCCTGATCATCACCACCTTCGGTGCCGCCATCGCCTAAGAAGTGCTTAACCGTGCTGATTACCCGGTTGTCACTCAGAAAGTCTTTATTTGCATGGCCCTGCAAGCCGTTAATAATGGCCTTGGCGTATTCACCCACAATAACAGGATCTTCTGAGTAGCCTTCATAGGTGCGCCCCCAGCGGTCATCCCGAACCGTTGCGACGGTAGGTGCGAATACCCAGTCTATACCGGTTACCATGACTTCCGTTGCAGTAACGTTGGCGATTTTCTCAATTAATTCAGGATTGTTTGCTGCGCCCAGGCCAATGTTGTGAGGAAATAGCGTTGCGCCAATAACATTGTTATGGCCGTGCACTGCGTCGGTACCCCACATGGTTGGGATGCTTGAACCATCTAGCGAATCATCAACTGATGCCTGGTACATGTCTTCGGCTAACTGAATCCAGTCGGCCGGCGTAGCGTGTTTATTATTATTCGGGAAGGCGCCGCCGCCATTTAGGTATGAACCAAAACCATATCGGCGCATGTCTTCAACAGTGATGTCGCGTATTTCAGGCTGGATCATCTGGGCGACTTTTTGTTCCAGCGTCATCGACCCAAGCAGTTCTGCGATTCTGGCTTCTATGGCCGGGTCCTGTTTCACAACTATATCCAGCTTGGGCCAGATATTTGCTGTCTGATTACTGTTATCGGGTTGGCTGCTTTCACCGGGCGTAGTGGGGTCGACAGTGTTGCTCTGTTCCTGATCTTTGGCGCACCCGGCCAACAATAAAGTGGTAACGCTTGCTATTACTATTGATTTGATTTCCATTAGCAGTATTCCATGATTATTTTTGTATAACGTGCTCGTTGACTTTCAAGTCATCAAAAACAATGGGTAAGTAGCAGCTAATTCGCCGGAGAGATGAAAGAAGCACTTCATAGGTGTATTTGCACATCCCAACCACGAGTTATGGCAAGCACCTTTTGAAGTGCGTAATTGAGACAGCATTGTCCCGAACTTCCACGTTCCAACGTTACGTTTTTTATTATTAGACTTGCTCGACGGCCGATCAGACTATTTCTCTGATATTGTGCCGGTTTTTTCAAATTGAAAGCGCTTACAATATTATGTGTGTAATTTAAAATTACAACTAAATATTCTCCGTATTTGCTGAAATATCAGGCATTAAATGAGGGTTTTACGAGCACTTCATTGACAAGTGAAGTAACTGAGGATGTGTAAGGTATTGAATTTTATTGTGAAAATAAAAGTCCTTTCAGAGTATATAGGGTCTCTTTTTTGTTAACTTTTTCGAAATCTTTTTTTTACATATTGTGAGACCAAAGATGAAAAGGTTAGGCGGCAATGGGTATCATCGCCGCTATAACTTGTGGTTAATCGCTCCCCGATAGGCATCGATAGCAGGGACTAAACTGCAAATAAGCGTTGCGCCCAGAATGATCCCAATTACGAGCAGGTTGTGCAGGTTAAACACGTTTGCCGAGATAAACATACCGTATTCGCTGGCTAACCAGTCTGCCGTCAAGTTGAATACCGCGAACACCAGCAATAAGGCTGTCGCGCTGGCGGCTGCAGACAGCAACAAGGCTTCGGTTAATATGAGTCGAAAAATCGTACCTGCACTGGCACCAATAATGCGCAGTACCGCAATTTCCTTCTCCCGCTGCTGCATGGAGGCCAGTAACATGGTGGACAGCCCGAACAGGGAAGACAACATGATCAACAGGCTGATAAACCGCAACAGGTTTTCAATACTCGACATCATCTGCCACATTTCAGCCAGTGCAACGCCCGGTAGAATGGCCATGAGGCGGTCGTCTGGGTAATTGTTTAACTCTCGCTGTAAGGTAAACGTCGCAAATTTGCTGGTGAGCCCCAGCATGATGGCGGACACGCTGTCTACTTTCAGAAGCTGAGCGTCTGCTTCTTCAGGGTGTTCCAACAACTCGTGTAATTGCGCTGGTGGGAGGTGCATGGCTTCAATACCAGCCAGTGAAACGTGTACGGTTTTGTCTACCGGTGTGCCGGTTGGCGCCAGAATCCCGGTAATGGTAAAGGGGGATTCGTCGTGATTGTGAAAGCTCACCGCGCCCATACCATGTGCGATAACAATGTTATCGCCGACCTGGTAGTTGAGGGTGTTGGCAACATCTGCCCCAATTACGGTTCCGAAAGTGCCAGAAAACGTATTGCCTTCAGCGAAGGTCAGCGGTTGTTTATTACCATATTTATAGTGTTCGAAATAGGCTTGCGTAGTGCCTAGTACACGGTAGCCTTTGTGGGAATCACCCAGAGAAATTGGAATAGCCCAGCTCACCTGCGGGTGGTTTTGCAGCATGGTGTAGCTTGCATAATCAATATTGTTGGTAGGCGAACCCATTCGAAATACGGTGTACAACAACAGATTGAGCTGGCCACTGGGTGCACCCACTATCAGGTCGACGTCGGACACGGTGCGGTTGAAGCTGGCTTGGGCCTGTAATCGAACATGCTCTACACTGAGTAACACACTGACGCTGATCAGCAGAGACAAAAACGTCAACGCTAGCGATTTGCCCCGGCTTTTCAAGCTGCTGATGGCGAATGACATTAACATGAGCTGGTCTCCACGGAAGCGAACAAGTCTTCAACGGAAACACGGGTCGTCAGGTAATCACTCAACGCCGCATCATGGCTAACAAAAATAAGTGTGGTGCTATGCACTTCACATAATTCAATAAGCAGGGTCATGAAGGCGTCTCTGGCATCGGCGTCCAGGGCGGAGGTAGGTTCATCCACCAGCAAGATTTCTGGTTCGTTCACCAACGCTCGTGCTATAGCAACGCGCTGCTGTTGACCCACACTCAATTGCCGGGCTTTTTTATTCAGCACATCCAGCGGGAGCTGTAAGGCGTTAAGCAGTGCCGTTAACCGTGCGTTGTCGAGGTTTTTATTGCCAGCAAAGTGCGCAGCTAACTGAATATTCTGTGCAACAGATAAATGCGATACCAAATTGAACTGCTGAAACACCACACCAATATGACGGGCGCGAAAGCGATCGCGTTTAGACTCTGATAATGCGGAAAATGGCTCGTCGAGAATCGTAATACTGCCCTGTTCTGGGGTGAGAATACCCGACAGCAGATTCAACAGAGTGGTTTTGCCCGAGCCAGACTTTCCGTGTAAAAAAATACGCTCGCCTTGTTTTACCTGCCAGTCGTTGACCTGGATCTGCACTTCACTGTTGGGGTATGTAAAAGACACCGACTGCATGTGTATTGCAGTAGAAGCCGAATGTTCATGGGGCGTTTTAGTATTCACTACAAATAAGTCTGTGCGTTCAAAGTACGGGTATAGTCATATCGTTGCTGCTCACAGTGTAGAACTTTACGCTCGCTGATACAAAGCGTTGACGATACTATTCTTCTCATTGGTAAAATGTTATAACATAACCATAACTGTCTGCCAATCGGATTGCATTTGTTATGGCTTTACACTGTGCTTTCGCCCGTATTTCCTTGTTTTTACGAAACATAGCAGGCGTGCTGTCGCTCATGATGATAGTTGCGTTACCTAGCCTGTGCGCCGCGGTAGAGTATACCGAGGTGGAGTGGACAGATTTGATGCCAAAAGACGATCTGGACGCACTGCTGGCACCGCCAGAATACCTGAATGACATTGCCGATGGTTCACAGCAGGACTCCGTTGCGGCACTGAATCAAAAAGAGTCGGTTGACGCACAAACAAAACGGTACCGGGATGCCCTCAGTTCAACGCGGGTCATGCAGGAATTTAACGGGAAGCAAATTCGCATTCCCGGTTACATGGTGCCGCTAGAGCAAAATGAAGAGCGTGAAGTCACTGCGTTCTTCATTGTGCCGTACTTTGGCGCTTGCCTGCATATGCCACCGCCACCGCCAAATCAGATTTTGTATGTGCAATATGAGGAAGGTATTGCACTAGAAGCCTTGCAGCAGCCGTTTTGGTTTGAGGGCACACTGACTGTGGCCCTGAACGAAAATGCATTAGGTACATCGGCTTACACGTTAAACATCGACGATTATCGACTGTATGAGTAATGACTATGAAGACAAGATTTGTTGTATCAACGCTGACGGCTTTGCTTGGTATGGGCGCGATTTCAGCGTCAGCCTGTCAATTACATGCTAATGGTTTTGGGTCGTTTGCTGCCTACCATAGCAATATTATGGAGCGTGACCTGGCCGCCATGGTCGACAACTACCCAAGTGTCACACTTGCCCGGCGAACTGCGGTAAAGGTGGGTACTGAAAATTCGCGAAGCGTTCGAATTCATGTGCCGCTGAGCTATACCAATGTAACCTTGTCGGTGACTGGCGGCGATGGTATTGAGTTGTTGTCGAGCAGTGACCTTTCATTAAGCGCAGTGTCTAAAGACTATGACCTGGTCTTCACAACACTCTCGCCAGGTACGCATAAAATCACGGTAAACCTGAATGCGACCTATGAAGGTTCTGCTTTTTCCACCGAGCATACCATGATTGTTGAGGCTGGATGACGCGATACGCATCGCGTCTGCTGCCGGTTGTTGTCATACTTGGGGCGGCGCTTATCGGCGTTGGTCTCGGCTGGCGGGTATTTGAGACCGGACCTGACTGGTTTAACCGTTTGTTTTCAGACAACGCTCAGGTGTTGTTTCTGACCCGGGATAGCGCATTGATTACCCGCGTGAATCAGGGGCCACTTCGCACAATCGGTTGGGCTGACTTGATGCCTGACACTGACAAGCAGAAGTTCAATCAGTATCAGCTCAACGCCGACGCCAGGTTGGAAGACCAATTGTTGAACGCTATCGAGGCCTCCTTCGATACGCAGTACAAATCTGTTTTGCAATCCACGGTCGGTGTGTCTTCACTGCACAATCAGCTAATACAGCTTCACGGGTTTATAGTGCCGCTGGAGGCGAACGATGAACGGCAGGTCACCGGCTTTTTTCTGGTGCCGTACTTTGGCGCATGTCTGCATTTTCCGCCGCCTCCGGCAAACCAAATGGTGTTTGTAAGAAGCCCGGAAGGTTTTACCCTGGCGAATATTAATGCCGCTTACACGGTGTCGGGGGTTATACAAACCGCTTTGTATGAAGATCCGGCAGGCACTGCCGCTTATGTTATGGATGCGGTACGTACAGAGACTTTTTACGGTCAGCCGGATGACGTAAGAGTGCACGAGGGCTAACCGGCCCTCGTTACATGGCATCCAGAGTGAGTAAGATGCGCGGCTGAAGCTCGGTCAAACATGGCGAGCGATGGACCAATGGCGTACTTTCGTTGCCGGGCCAGGCAGAACCTTTCAGTAACGCCACATCCCCAGCCCTGAGGGTGTGTGTGTCGTTATCATCAATCACCTGCAAACGTCCCGACTCATTGAGCTCGATAGCGTCATTTGGCAGCCATTGAGTGCCAGTACCCGAGTATGTTGTGACTAATCGACAGGGCACCCGGTCGTAATGAAACTTTGGGCACATTGCCGCATTTAATGTGCGTAATCTCAGCCCCACCATGTCGATGTCGAACAAACACCCAAACATCTCTACTATTTGAGCGATATCCTCGCGAAGCGCGGTTGGCCAGAGACTCAATGCATAGTTGTTGTTCAGGTTGTCCAGAACACCGTCTACCGGTACTTCTTGCGTGACGTTAAGTTGGAGGTTTTGAGTCAGGCCTTCTTTCACTGCTCGGGTAACTGATTCAGAAAGCTGTCGCTGCCATACCGCCATATTCACCGTTGGTTGATAAATCGTGGTAAATACATCTGCCTGCTCTGAAAACACCTGTTGGCAAGAGGCGGAGGTCATATTTTCAATTGCTGCTGTGCTGGCCATCGTTTATTGCTCCCAAACAGGGAAAGGATCCGGCAGCATCTGCCAGACTTCTCGGCCCTGGAGCAACATATCGTCATCCAGCAGACACTCGTCGAGTGCTTTGGTCACCGCGCTTTCATCGAGGTTCTGACCAATGAATACCAGCTCCTGACGCATATCGCCGAAGGGTTCCTGCCATTGTTCCATGATCGACTTACGGTACTCCTCGTCTTCCGGCCAGTCTTTTGGATCCACTGCTTTCCAAAACAGGCCACCGTAGCCATAACGCGCGATACCGCCGGCCTGACTCCATTGACCGGCATAAAAGGGTCGACTGGCAAGCCAGAAGTAGCCTTTTGAGCGCAGCAGCTTACCGTAGCCCTCGCTATTGTGCAGGAAATCATAAAAGCGCTGCGGGTAAAACGGGCGTCTGGCGGTGTAGGTGGAACTGCTTATACCGTATTCTTCTGTTTCCGGTGTGTGTTCACCGCGCATTTCTTTTAACCAGCCCGGTGCCAGTTGCGCTTGCTCAAAATCAAAAAGATGGGTGCCCAGGACGTCTTTTACGTTCACATTGCCGTTAGCGATAGGGACGATACGCGCGCGGGTATTCAGCGTACGAAGAATCGCGGTTAACTGCTCGGCCTGCTGCTGGTTAATTAAATCGGTTTTACTAAGCAGTAGCACATCCGCAAATTCAATCTGATCAATGAGTAAATCCGCCACGCTACGCTCGTCTTCTTCACCCAGTGATTCTCCGGTTTCCTGCAGGTATTTTGCTTCTTCAAAGTCTTTTGCAAAATTCACCGCATCCACTACTGTTACCATGGTGTCGAGCTGTGCAACATCGGCCAGAGTCACGCCATCTTCGTCTTCAAAGGTAAAGGTTTCGGCCACGGGCAAAGGCTCAGAGATACCGGTTGATTCAATTACCAGGTAATCAAATTTTCCGCTGCTGGCCAGTGCGCGCACCTCTATCAGCAGGTCTTCCCGCAGAGTGCAGCAAATGCATCCGTTGCTCATCTCTACCAGTTTTTCCTCGCTGCGATTCAGCGATACTTCGTTTTTTAGTACGGCAGCATCGATGTTTATTTCGCTCATGTCGTTCACAATTACTGCGACTCTGAGGCCTTCACGGTTATTCAGAATATGGCTTAATACGGTGGTTTTTCCTGCGCCCAGAAAACCCGATAGCACGGTGACGGGAAGTCGCTTAAAGTTAGTCATGGTGACAGTCTCCTGTTGGCATTATTTGGTTTGATTGGAAGTTGCGCACATGGGCTGTGGCAATAATCAGTGATGCAAAAATGGTAAGCGCGGTTTCACCTGTTTCACCGAAGTAGTCATGTCCAAAGAATGCAGCAATTAAAAGCAGTCCCAGGCCAGCTAATCCAATCAATAAAATACTGAGATTGTGGTGATGGCGGTATCCGGCCCACAGTGCTAGTACCCCAACCGGGAGCACAAAAAACAGAATAACCTGATGAAACATCTCGTGGTTGTCGGCAACAAGTGCCCCCAACGACGGCAAAATAATGAGAATAAGTGGTGTCGCCAGACAGTGAATGACACAAAGGGAAGAAAGCGCGATGGCAATCTTGTCGCCTAAGCGTTGTGTGAGTTCCATTGTAGCTTCCTAAAAAACGTTAATTTGAAAAGGGATGAATGACCCATGTGGTTAATTTGACCAACAGACATGGCAGCCAGCTTTGGCATTACAGCGTTAGTTCTCGGATTGCGGGCGTTAACTCTGTCCGCCCCTGCCCATTAGCAGTGATCCATTGCACCTCCAGTTCATTCAGCGAGGGGGTCAGGTCAAATACAGAAATAGTCAGCTGGCGCAATGGCTCGCTGCACGTCAACCAGTAGGTCAGATTGATATCTTCATGTTGGTCTGAGTGATGAATATCTGGCAGCTCAAGGTCCGATTTGGCGGTTGTGCACTCACCTTCGGCAATGCTGAAGACAGCGGAGGGTGTTTTAAATTGTGAAGTAATTGTTGGCGTTTGCGAATCGTTTTCATGATTGTGAGCCGAGTGTTCAATATTTAATAGATCCTCTGCAGGAAATTTGAATACCAATTGCCAGTGACTGCCATCCTGAGCGATAAGCAATTGGCCATGACCATGTATATGGGCATGCTCGTTGGCAAGCGCAGAAGCCGGTAAAAATAAGTAACACGCGAAGACTAAGGCGCGTTTTGTGGCTGAAGTTAACCGGCATACGGTGATATTGCAGATTCTATGAATAACGCTATTTTTCAACATGGCTTCAGATTCTTTTTACGACAACAGAAATGTTATGTTATAACATTTCTGTTGTCGCGGCAATTTTAGCCGATACAATGCATTGCAGGACATAGACTGTTTCATGCAAACTGTCGTGGCTCGGCAGTAATTATCTGGTGCCGATGTGTGTTTTATTTAACAGGACTCTTATGAACTTAGCGCTTATTCAGGAATCGCATTTGTCGTCTTTGGCCAGGGTGGCTGCAGATGATCGCATTGCGCAGACAAGCGGTGTCCCGCTTAACTGTTCGGAAGACGATGCCAGACAGTGGATGAATACCAGCCTGGTGCCAGCCAGTCAGGAGATGCACTATGTGCTGCTGGTAGAAGGTAAGCCAGCTGGCTGCTGTATTTTAAAGAAAATTGACTGGCAACAACGCGAAGCTGAGTTGTCGTACTGGCTCGGTGTTGAATACTTGGGGGAAGGGGCTGGGTTCCCGGGCAGCCTGGTTAATGGCTGATGTCGCGTTTCGCATTCTGGGCATGCGAACGTTAAATGCGCACTACTTAAAATTGGCCAATGCACCGTCTGGAAAAATTTTACACAAATTGGGTTTCACACCCGACAAGAGGCGTGGAGATCTCAAAGCAGAAGGGCGTTTTTTACACGAGAGTGGCGACGTGTGGACCTTTGTCGCCCTTGAACGTGAGGCATTCAGCTAGTGGTTCGCACAGTTCGTCGTGCCAATGGGCTTAGTGTTTATAATGTTCATGTATGATAATGGCTGTGTTTTTTGTTGGTATTCGATATGACGTCTTTTTCTTTGCAATGGAAAGGTAAGCGAGCAGCGATCTGGTTGGCGTTTTTTGCTGTTTTTACACTATCTGCCTGCGCCAGTTCGCCGGCGCGGTTAAATCAAGGCGTCATGATTGAAGAAGTCACGACATTCAATCAGATTGCGCCGGTTGTGCAAACGCTCAATCAACAATACAAACCCGAAAATGTATTGATAGTGTCTGATATCGACAATACGCTGCTTACCAATAACGGCGGACTGGGCGGGGATATCTGGTACCAGTGGCAGCGCGGCAAACTGGCAGTAAAGCCGTCGCCTGAGCAAACCGTGAGTTGTTTGTTTGAGGATGTCATTGGCATGCTTTACGAACTGAGCCCTATGGCGCTGACTGAGTCACAGGTTCCGGGTTTGATAGAACAATGGCAGGCACAAGGCAATCCGCTCATGCTACTGACATCGCGCTCACCTGATTATCGCTCACCGACGGAAAGAGAGCTGTACAACAAGGGCATTGATGCCAGCCTGAATGCACTTACACCAAATGGCGAAACCGATGTGACATACCGGGAATTGCTGGCACGTGAAATGAGTTACAGCCGCGGTATTATGATGACGACGGGCATGCACAAAGGCGACATGCTGGCGTGGATACTGGCTAAAACCGGTCGTGAGTTCGACGCCATCGTGTTTATCGATGACTCGCAACACAACATCGACAATATGCATGAGCGGTGGCAGCATGAATCAGTCGACATGCGCGTGTTCCACTACACGCATGTCGAAGCTGAACGAGTAGAAACATTTGGACAGGTGTTAAGCGCAGAGCAAGCAAATGACCTGGCAAGTGACTATGCTCGGCTCACGCAGACGCTGAAAGCTATTTTTCCTGAGCGCTATAAAGAAGGCCAGTGCCTGAGTAAATAACGGCCTTCAATTGAATCAGTTGTCACTGCTTGCTATTTGCTAACGAGAAAGCAGGCAGCTAACTGAGCCTCCAGCGAATCTGGTATGTCAGTCGCAATCACTTCGACACGACTTTCCTCGCAATCGTCCAGTTGCATCTCGGTTAAGGCATCGTCGGTCAGGTTATACCCGAATACCCCGTTGTTGGTAATGAAGACGCCTTTTAATCGCTCGGCGCGAAGTTGCGACAGGCATGTCTTCAACGCCGAATGGTCAAACACAATATCGGGTGAAAATCGCCATCCGGTGCTGATAAAACCCTCTCCTTTATTGTTCGCGCTTAATATGCCATTGGCCGGCAAATCCTGATCGGCAGCCAGTGTATTGCTCGAGACATTGTCTGCATGTTCTTGCTGATGGTCATGAGCATGACTATGGTCGTTTTGGCGCTGGTGGGGTTGAGCATAGTTAGTCGCCCGACCAGCCAGGGTATCCAACGACAGTTGGCCGAATTGGGTTTGTACAATGGTGGTGTCAGGCTGGCAGTGTGCTGCTACGTACTGCTGTAACCTGACTTTATCCTGATCCGAGTACAGGTCACATTTGTTTGCTACGATCACATCGGCAATGCCAAGCTGCTGGTTAAACGTATCGTGCTGTGTATAACGTTCGTCACTTAATTTACGGGCATCGACCAGTGTCAGGGTCTTTTGTATCGACAGTACAGGTTGATAGTGCTCGGCGGTGAGTACCTGCATCACTTCTTTAGGGTGGCCCAGGCCGGTTGGTTCAATCAGCAAACGATGAGGGCGGGATGCTGCCAGCAATTGGTTCAGCGCAATCTGCATAGGCAGGCTGGCTGCACAGCACATGCAACCGCCGGGCACCTCGCGAATGAATACGCCACTGTCCGCTGTTAATTGTCCTTCAAACAGACTTTTATCAATCCCAATTTCACCAAATTCATTCACCAGAATAGCCCAACGTTCATGGGCGGGCTTTTGGGTGAGTAAATGCAGAATTGCCGATGTTTTACCCACGCCCAGAAAGCCAGTAATGATGGTGGTCGGGACGTTGTGAATAGGTTGCTGTGACATGGTTTTGCCTGCGAAATGGAGTGCCATTTGATTAAAGTATATCAGTAGATGCTAAGCGATTTTAATGGTGTATCAGGCCTGGTTTGAAACCGTTGCGAGAAAAAACGACCCGCAATGCGGGTCGTTTCATACCTTGGCAAGAACAGGCTGATTAGAACGTGTAGCGTATGCTTGCTCGTGCCATGCGTGGTCTGCCCGGCTGTGTCCACAGTGCAGAGTAGGAATTGTCGTAGTAAGTTTTGTCGAACAGGTTGTCGATTACCAGACGCACGGTCAGATCCGGGGTGATGTCTACTGTGCCAGACAAATCCACAATGGTGTAATTAGGAAGTTTGTAGTCTGGTGCAACCGCATCACCTACTCGCTCACCAACGTGGGTAATACCAGCAGAAATTCGCGTGGCATAGCCAGCAAGCATCAGGCTATGGGTAGCGGTCAGGTTGAAAGCATGCTCAGGTACGTTGACTAATGGTGTACCTGCTGCGATTTCCACACCCCAGTCCGGATTGGTGACGGTGTTTTGGGTAGCCGCATCAATATAGGCATAAGAAAAGGTCATTACCGTGGCGTCGGTGATCGCAGCGTCAATGTCTACCTCAATACCAGAACTTTCTACCTCGCCAATGGCAATAGTACCGCCATTTACCGGGTCTGCAGCCAGAATGTTGGATTTTTCTGCATGGAAGATCGCCAGCGTACCGTTGATAGCCTCATCGGCAGAGCTGAACTTCATGCCGCCTTCATAGGACTTACTTTCTTCCGGATCAAACGGACTGCCGTCGTTATCTACGCCGCTGTTCGGGCTGAAGCCTTCAGAGTAGCTGAGGTAAAACGAAAATTGTTCGTTGGGCAGGTATACCGCACCCAAACGAGGACTGGTTGCTGTCTGGTCGAGTGTGTTAACGCCATTGATTTCCTGCTCGAAGTCGTCAAAACGCAAGCCGAATAGCACTTTGAACTGGTCGTTGATATCAATCTGGTCCTGTACGTACAGACCAAAGGATTGCTGCTGTTCATTAGAATCAATCAACGGCGCTACTTCGGGTTGTGCCTGACCATACTGAGGGTCCAGTAAATCCACTGAGTAGGTGGTGTCCCCCGCGCCCCAGGCGGTGCGCCAGCGCATCATCAACTGATCGTAATCGTAGTCGTAGGCATCTGCTCCAATCAGAATGTGGTGAGTCAGATCACCGGTAGCGACTTCGCCACTCAACTCAATGCGGCCCGATAGGTCCGTGGTGTCGTAATCGCGATAGCGGCGCTGACGCGATAGCGTTTCACCGTCGACGTAGAGTAGCTGTCGGCCCGAAGACAATTCAGGTTCTGTTGAGTAACCTTCAAATGACGAATCTCGGTAGCTGAGCCCACCGTTGATACTCCAGTTATCATTAAGCTTGGATTGCAACGACAATTGGTGCGCAACGCCTTTAATTTCAATTGGGCCATCATTGGGCTCGCCGTAAAACGTATCAATAGGGACGACGCCAAACTGGCCATTCGGAATCGAAATTCCGCGGTCAAAGTTAGCTTCCTGATCAATGATTTCCAGCTCGTAGAAGAGTTTGGTGTCTTTGCTCAGTGCGTAAACCAAAGAAGGGGTAATAAACAGCTTATTGCTTTCTACCTGATCTCTGAAACTCTCTGCATCTTCGTACGCGCCGTTAACGCGGAACGCCAGGTCGGCATGTATTGCGTTGGTATAGTCGCCTTCCAAACGGTATAAGCCATAACTACCCGCCGTGGCTTCAACATAGCCTTCTTCAGCAAATTGTGGCTTTTTGGTAATGATATTAATGGTACCGCCAGGCTCACCGCGACCGTAAAGTGCAGAACCCGGTCCTTTCAGTACCTCGATGGCCTGGATGCTGGACGCGTCGCGCTTACCGGCAAAGCCCCGGCCAGTGTTGAAACCATTGATAAGATAGCCGGATGGGCGGTTGCCGTCGCCGGCAAAGCCGCGGATGGCAAAGCTGTCCCACAGACCACCAAAGTTATTTTGACTGGCAATGCCACTGGTGAATTTGAGCGCGGTTTGCAGGTCGAAGATACCCATGCTGTCGAGCAGTTCATCAGAGATAACGTCTACCGATTGGGGCAGTTGTTTAAGTGGCACATTGCCGCGATAAGCCTGACGCTGCTCTACCACTGCAATATGTTCCAGCTCGTCGTCATCTGAACTGCTGTCTTGTGCCATGGCCGGGGCATTCATACCCATTACAATGGCCAGTGAAAGCGCGTGTTTTAAGAAGTGCGTATGCTGTTGTTTCATTGAAAGATTTCCAGGTTAATGTTCTGTATTTTTATAAGGAGTGAAAACAGGACGGTCTGCCAGCGACGCTTCGCTATACGGCGTACCATTAAACAAAAACGGGTAGTAGAACTGGCGCAATTCAGCGTGAAATGCCCTGACTTGTTGCTCGTATTGCCAGGCCGCCGGTGCATCGGTGTGTGCCCAGTGCGTTAAAACTCGCTTTAATAAGGTGGCAGGTGAAAATAACGCAACATAGCCCGCCGCACGGTAGCGATCTTCTGCGGTTTGCTGATAAGCAATGGCCAGGGGCAGGGCTTTTTCGTCGCCGACTTGCTGAAACGCGAAGTACCATTTCCATTCGAATAAGCTGGTGGTTTGGGTTTTGCCTTGCCACTGTGGATGCGTTTCAAGAAATGCGTCCATAGTGACCTGATGTGGCAGATCCCACGCATCGTTTACTGCTTCCCGCTGGGTCATCAGAATGTCACCCCCTTCTGGGCCGTGATAAGTCTCTTCAATAACGACATCGCCCACCGCTGGAATAATAAATGTGGTGAGTAGCCAACCGCCTAATAGGAATGAGGCTAGCACCGGAGCGGGGAATGTGAGGCGAGCAACCAGGTAGCAAATGACAGCCCAAAAAAGCAGATAAGCCAACACGATGGCGCTGACCATGAAGACGTCAGCGACACCTACGCCATTGACAGCGCAGCCCAACAAAAACGGTACTATTAGGGCAAGCCAGAGTGCGACCATAAGAATGGCGGTACGCAAGGGCCAGAGGCTGTTACGGGTTCTGGCTGTGACCACCAAAAAGTCATGACGGCCAGCAGCGCGCTCAGATGCTCTGAGATCGTGTAACAACAAGATAAGTAGCAGCGGCGAAAATACAGCAATCACAAACGTGAAGTCTATTTTGCCTGCCAGTGCGAGCTCAGGGTTTGGTGTGTCAGACTCGTGGATTTGCCCTTCCAGAGCCAGCATCCTTACTCTGTGCTTCCACGGGTAAATATCACGTACTCCCAGTGCCGCAAAGGCCAGCGGTGATGGCGGCGCATAGGTTAAATGAAATGTGTAGTAGGCAATGTAACCATAATCGTGATGTTTATGGGTGACCTCTTCACGGTCGACGTTGTCCCCAACCAGTAAACGCTCTATGGTTTGGTGCTGCTGGGCAACGTCCACCGAGCCTGTCCACACTGAAAACGAAGCCAGGAGGAAACCTGCAAGTAGCAGCAGGGCTATACTTTTTTTGCGCAGCAAAAACACCGTTTCGCGACGGATATCCAGAAAATTCATACTCGTCTACCTGCATAAAAAATGACGCCGAATACCACAGCAAGTGACATTACAAGTTGTGTCATGGCCAGCAAACAGTTGGCAAACCGCTGAGTTGGCGGTAGTGGGGTAAAGTGAAAATCGTTCAGTATTTGCCAGTTGTCGGCACTCACTGTGGCGGCTTTCTTGGCTTCCAGACTCTTGTATTTATTCGCATCCTGCTCAAGCGTCATACCTTCAGCGTGGAGCTTGTTTAACGATTGGACGAAGTCAAAGCGCACGTCCTCTGCTTCGCGCAGGAAGCGGTGGTAGTTTTCCAGGTCGGTACCAGCCAGCTTCATGGAGGCGTTCTGAATCGCAATCATGGGGGAGAGCCATCCAAACTGCCTCGCAATAGCAGCCTGGTCTGCCTGTTGAGTCATTTGCTGTTCAGCGAAATCGTTGAGTACCTTGGTTAAATCGGCCTCTGATTGTTGCGCAACAATCCCTCTGAAATTAATGGGCAGTGCCTCAACGCTGTCGACATTGTACTTGGCCAGCAGGTTGTCTTTTAATGCCTTAAAAGCCGGATCGTTAGCATTGTGTCCGTCGCCCATTTCCCGGAGTTGTTTCAACACGGCGAAATCGGTTTCAAGCTTGCCGGGAGAATGCACTAATACGCTGGCGGTGTTGCTGGCGATTCGGGGCACAATAAGACAAAGTGCAATCCATACAACGATGAGACTGCCGAAACTGCTGCTGTTAGAGCTGGCAAGCGTAGAGACCAGCAACACAATGCCAATCCAGACCGCCATATACATAACGTAGCTCGCCAAAAACGCCAGCGCGGGTAATACAGCTGCGCCATCCAGTAAAGTCAGACAGACGCCAAGGAACAACGGAAGGAGTATCAGCATGCCAGCCCCAGCCAGCGCAATACCTTTGCCGGCTAACATAACGAAGGGTGAAACGCCCTGGACTTTAAGAAACTCCAACGTGCCGGCTTCCCGTTCACGGGTCATAACACCAAAGCCTATGACTATCATCAACAACGGGGTTAATACCTGCATAACGAACGCAGGGGTGAGCGTCGCCAGCCAGGTTAAGCCACTGGCCTGTTTTTGATCCGCGAACGTAGCACCATTCTGACGATGTCCTTCCAGAAAAATCGCATTGCCGGTAAAGGCGTCTATGCCGGGGTCCAACGAGCCCAGTGGCGGCGGAGAGCGGAACAAATAGTGCCCGTAATGCACCATTCTGTGAGGGTGACGGTCAGGCTGAGCCTCAAAAACGGCTTCTGACTCGGCTTGCTGATGCTGGCGTTGGTCAATGGAATGACTTACCGAAGCATGGGTTACCCACACTGAGGCAACTGCCAGCAAAAAGGCCAGAATGACGACAGACTGTGCCAGACGGGAACGTTGCCAGTAACGCCATTCGTCACGGGCAACAGTGAGCACTGTGTTACTCATGCCGCGCTCCCTTGCGCAAACGCTTTGTGCACAACCTCGGAGTCAATATTGCCTTCGGCGGGAGCGTCGAACATGCCCACGAGTTCGCCATCGCGAAGTAGGCCAATACGGTTGGCAACATGACAAGCGCCGTAAACATCATGCGTCACCATAAGGATGGTCGCGCCCTGGCTAGCCAACTGATTAATCAGCCGGTTAAATTCATCGATGGCGACCGGATCCAAACCTGACGTGGGCTCGTCCAGAAATAGAATTGGTGCGTCCCGCAACAGCGCGAGCGCAATGGCTGTTTTTTGTCGCATGCCTTTTGAGTAGCCACTTAGTGGCTGATGCCACGACGACGATTGCAGTGCAACACGCTTAAGCGAAACAGCGATGTCTTCATCGCTTTTTTGCTTACCGGAAAGTGACAAAAAGTAACGGATATTTTCTATGGCAGTCAGGTGGCCGTAGAGCATTACCGACTCAGGTAAATAAGCGACCTGCTTACGCACTACATCCGGATTGGTTGGCACACTGACACCTACCAGAGAAACGTCCCCTGATGTGGGCTTCATTAGTCCCAAAAACGTTTTGATGGTCGTAGATTTACCTGCACCATTACCGCCCAATAGCGCCAGTACTTCGCCTTTATGGACCTGGAAAGATATGTTTTTGAGAATTTTTTTGGACTGAACGTCAACGGATAAATTCGTTGCCTGAATAACAACGTCGGACATGATTGCGTAATACCTGATTGCTTGTGTGATGTTATACTATAACAATTTAGGTGGGCATTGCTAGCTCGTTGTGGTTTTTCAGAATGAGAAAAAAGTGTGGGTGAGTTGATAAAGTCAGATTGTGTGCGAAATAGTGCGCGCTATTTCACAGTCATTGTTTGAAGTGGGCCGTTTGCTACATGGTTCGGGGTAATCGTTGTCAGTGTTGCTATTACACGCGGATTTTCAGGCTAACCAGTAAAGCGACAATCATCAGGCCTACAACAGCGTGCAGAGATACAGGCAAGCTTGACACTTCTGCGCCAAAGCCAACCAGAGCAGGCCCAGCGAGCACACCGGCATAGCCTAATGTCGATACCGCTGTTACAGCCATCGATTCAGGCATAACATCCTGCTTGCCGGTCGCAGAAAACATAATAGGAACAATATTGGCGCAGCCAAAGCCAATCAATGCGTAACCGAAAAGCGCTAGCTGCCACATGTCTGTATGCAAGGTAATCAGAAATCCAGAGATAGCTGTCAGCGCCCCCGCGTTAATGACCTTTCTCGGACCCAGCGACGACACAATCCTGTCTCCAGTCAAACGGCCTATTGTCATGGCTATCGAGAAACTGGCTACACCTAAACCGGCTTTCGACGTGTCTACATGCAGAAATTCAGCGAGGTAAATACCACTCCAGTCCAATACCGTGCCTTCCGACAAGAACAGAATGCTGCAGACTACGCCAATCAGCACCACGACACTGCGGGGCATAATGATCAGCGGGCCCGATGTGCCTTGTGCATTGCGTAGCAACCCACTTTGACTGTATAGCAATAATGCGAACACCAATGCCGAGGTAACAAGACAAGCTGTAAGTACCGGCACATTCATTGATAACTGCACAGTCATCACTAAGGCACCAACCATACCACCCAGACTGTAAAATCCGTGAAACCCTGACATCAACGGTTTGTCTGACGCTTTTTCAACGACAACGGCCTGTAAATTCATCGCACAGTCTGTGAGCCCGATACTCATCCCAAACAGAAACAACACAAACGCCAAGGCCGGCACAGTCTTCATCAGTGGTATGAGAAGAAACAGCAGTGCGAAGCTAATAACAGAGGTTATCAGAATTGGCTTACAACCAAATCGGTCTGAGCACACACCGGCCAACGGCATGCCTGCTAAAGCGCCTGCACCCAGGCACAGCAATAACCCGCCAATCACGCCGTCGCTGATTTGCACGTTGTATTTCACGAAAGGAATAATTGAAGCCCATGCGGCAGTGATCATTCCCGCACTTAAAAACATGACGCGTGTGGCAGAGCGGGTTTTTGGGGTGTTATTTGAGACCGTATTGTCCATCAGGCACTGAACTTATTGTCGAAATCGTTATGGCAAACGATATCATAACGGTTATTTTTGCTTAAATAAACAAAAGCAGACAAAAATAAAAACAAATGAACATTTCTTGTTGGCTCGTGTAATATAGATATTCATAATAATCCGTAAAACACGAAAAGGCGTTGAGTGTGGAGAAGTATTCGCCCGAAGAAAGGCATCAATACATAATTGAGCAACTGCGAACCCAGAACAAAGTCATGGCCTCTGAGTTAGCGGAGTGTCTGGGCACAACCGAAGCGACTATTCGTCGCGATCTCAGGCATTTGGCTGAGCAAGGCTTCTGTAAACGCATTCACGGTGGGGCCATGTCCTATGCGCCGCCGTCGGGGACTCAGCAGGAACGGTTACAGCGCAATAGCGATGAAAAACAGCAGCTCGCGACTAAAGCACTGTCTTTGATAAAAGAGAACCAGCTGATTTTTCTTGATGCCTCTAGCACCAATTTGATTCTGGCTGGCATGTTACCCACCGATAAACAGCTTACGGTGGTGACCAATAGTCCGTTAATTGCTTTGTGTCTGCTGGAACAAAAGTCGATTCATACTATCCAGATTGGTGGAGAGCTGGACCCTATGGTCGGCGGCGCTGTCGATAACGTGGCTATTCAGTCGCTCAAACGCTTTCATTTTGACCTGTGCTTTCTGGGTGTCTGTGCCTGGTCATCCAAGGACGGTTTTTGTGCTAATCATTATCAGGACGCTGAATTTAAACAGGTGGTTGCGTCGCGCTCAAGCGAGTCAGTTGTACTCGCTACCCAAGACAAAATTGAAATATTCGGGCGTTATCCGTTTCTGGCATCTGCCGAACTGGGGTATTTGGTTTGCAGCGTGTATAACGCCGCATTGCGGGCGGTGTTTGAGGACGTACCCTGCCGGATCATCCCAACACAATACTAACCCTTCTCCAATAAATGCTGTTAAATTGTGAAAATGGTTAGCAGGTTGTAAAAACAATCATCATGGTGTATTTTTGATTGTAATGCTACCGGTGGCATAAATAATAATTTTACAATTAGTCTGCCGGTTTACGATGCAAATATTGGTAAGGTGGTTCATATGGCTAAGCCGGTCTCGTTTATTATTGCGTTTTTTTGTGGGCTACTTTTCTACTCCCAGGCGCATGGTGCAAGTCTCGAAAAAGCCTTTGAGGGCGCTGTTGGCTTTGGCCAATACACGCAAGGCGGGCGAGGTGGCATAACCTATATTGTTACGTCGCTGGACGACAGCCCTGAACATCCGGAGCCAGGTACACTGCGCCATGCGGTAAAGCAGAAAGGTGCGCGCATTATTGAGTTTGCTGTGTCGGGTGTGATTCATCTGAAGGATGTGCTGGAAATCACCCGGGACCACATCACAATTAACGGACAGACATCACCCTACGGGATTGTTATTGCCGGCGCTCAAACATCCATTAAAGCCAATCAGGTCATCATCCGTTATTTGCGCTTCAGACCTGGTGTTAAACAAGGCGAGGGCGATGCGCTGAATGCGCGGGGCAGACAGGACATCATTATCGATCATTGCTCTTTAAGTTGGGCAAATGACGAGGTAGCATCTTTTTATAATAATCAGCGATTTACCCTGCAAAACTCGATTATTTCTGAAAGCCTGAAGGAAGCCGGCCACCACAAAGGCAGTCATGGCTATGGTGGCATCTGGGGAGGTGCTAAAGCGAGCTTTATCCGCAATGTTATTGTGCATCACGACAGTCGAAACCCGCGCATTAATGGCTACAGGCTAAAGCCGCCGTACCCGCAATCTGAAACGCTGGTGGATATCCGCAATAACGTCTTTTACAACTGGGGCGACAACAGTGGTTATGGAGCAGAAGGCGGAAAATTCAACCTTATCAATAACTTTTACAAGCCAGGTCCGGCATCGGAGGCCAAACATTTTTTTCAATTCTGGGCAAAGCCCGAATTACCTGGCACCCAGGCGTTTATCGCAGGTAATGAAATAGACGGAAGACCTGATGCCACAGAGAATAATCGCTTGGGCTTGTCGGTGAAAAACCAGAAAAAACTGTCTGCCGAAGCGGTTGAAGCCGTGTATGCCTCAACCCTCGTAAATATACCTTTTGAACAGCCAGATAGCACTACGCTATCGCCTAAAGAGGCCTATGATTTGTTGATAATCAAAGGCGACGTAGGGGCTAACAGGAATGCCGGGGGTGAATTCCAGGACTCTGTCGATACACGTTTGTTAAGTGAGATTCGACGGGGTGAACCGACGTTTGGGAATGGTTTAATCAATACTGAGCTCACTGTACTGAGTGCCGGCGGTTGGGCAGATTATGCCAAGGAGTTTAGCGCTGGGGCACAATAATACGCTGGTTACTCTGTTTAGCCGTTCAATCTCTGCAGAGTAACCGCAGCTACTTCATTTCTACGCTAATTCGCGAGCGTTTACCCTATCTTGTTCTACTGTTATGTTTTCTTTCCCCGTCAGTGTTATTTCTGTTAATAAAATGTTGATCTCGTGTTGGAATGGCGATATATTGCCACCGGTGGCACTGGTTTGGTGTGTTATACCTGTTGTACGTGCCATTAGAAAAAATTATATCGCCACTCATCAACACCGGCCCTGAGGCTCGTGTCTGGAGAAAGGATCATGAGAACATTTAAGTTAAACGCGGTAATGGCCTGTCTGGCATTCAGTTTGCCCGTTTACGCACAACAAGTTTCGACGCCAGCCGAACAAGAAAAAGCCAATGCCACTGCGCAACAACCAGCGCAAACCGATGCTGAAGCTCAACAAGCACAACAGAACAACGAGCAGCAGGATCTGGAAATTATTCAGGTTAAAGGTGTAAAAACAGCAGATCTGAAAGCCCGTGATTTGGAACGTATGAAGGATGGATTCAGCTCGGTGATTTCTACCGATGAATTGGGTAACTTCGTAGACCAGAACGTGGCAGAGTCTCTGCGTCGCCTGCCCGGCGTAACATTACAACGAAGCGAAGGTGAAGGTAAGTTTGTAGCCGTGCGCGGGTTAGGCCCAAGCTTCGTTACCGTCAACATGAACGGTGCAGAAATGGCCGGTGCGGGTGAAGACCGTGCGGTCAGTCTGGATGCATTACCTGCAGATTTGCTGGGGACTATTGAAGTACTGAAGTCGTTAACACCCGATCAGAACCTCAATTCAATTGGTGGTACCGTTAACGTTAAAGCCATTTCGGCCTTTGACCGTGGTAAGGAAACGCTCAACCTGAAAATTCAGGATGCGTACAATGAGTTACGCGAGTCTCATTCTCCTCGTTTCAGCCTGAACGGGACTGAACTTCTGATGGGTGACAAAATTGGTATCGGCTACGCGTTCTCTTATGAAGACCGCGAAACGTTGATCGACGAAACTCGCCACCACAGCACCAACGAAATGAAATTCTATCGTGCGGACTTTCCACTAACCGACGAAGACATTGCAGCGGATAACCTTGGTCCGGAAATTCTGGGGCCTGCGCAACTTGAAATGCGCCGTGAAATTGCTGACCGTACCCGTACCGCAGGTGCATTGAACGTAGAATACAAGCCTTCAGATGATGCCTATTACTATGTAAAAGGCACCTATACGAAATACGAAGATGGTGACTTTGCACTGCGTGAGTTCTACGACTTCCAGGATGCGGGTTCATTTGGCAACGACGAAATCATTTACGTAAACGATCAGACAAAGGAATTTATTCTGTCTGACATCGATGTATTCCATCAGCACTTTATTCAGGAAAGTACCAACGAAACCACCACGTTCAGCGTAGGTGGAAGAAATACGTTCGATAAAACCTGGATCCTGGATTATGAATACGCGCGCTCAAAGTCTGAGGAAGACTCGCGAGGCGACCGCCGTGTGCAATTCCGTGAGCGGGATTTGATAGTTTATGGCCAGGGCTTGCGCAATACCATTAACGCGCGAGTAATGAGTCCTGAAGAAGCGGCTGCTTTCGCAGGACTGGACTACACCGACGACATGTTTGGTAGCTCAGGTCGAGGTGATGCCAGCGATCTAAGTAATTTCGCCTTTGATAATCTGTTCCTTGAAGGCGGTGTGCGCACTGATGATCTGGAAAGCTTCCAGTTCAATTTGCGCAAAGACGTGTACAGCGATTACATCAACTATGTCAAAGTAGGTGGCTTGTTCACGCAGCGATTCCACGAGCGCGACAAAAACCGTTGGAGCTTTGACCCATCTGCAGACGATTGTAATGACGATCAAGCGTGTATCGATGTGGTGAATTCCAGCCTGGCTGATTACCCCAGTGCCATTCCGGCTAACAGCGATTTCCAGTACCCGTTTGAGAGTGCTGCCACGGTAGATGCCATGGTAGATGTCACTCGTCAAACAGTGGAGAGCGCAACCAATGGTGAAGAGTCGATTGAAAGTACTAAAGGCGACTACACCATAAATGAAGACACCAAAGCGCTGTACGCCATGACCGAAATTCCATTGGGAATGGACGCCACATTGATTACCGGTGTGCGCTGGGTAGAAACCGAGTTTGCATCCACGGGCTTTATGTCGTTGGAAAACGATGACTTTGAGTTCAATGGTGCAGGGAACGGTAGCCTGGATATTGCAATTCCACTGCCAGAGGCTTCCATTAAATACAGTGAATTCTTCCCTAGTGCCCATATTCGCTATGAGCCTACTGAAAATATTCTGGTTCGTGGTGCAGTGTGGACCAGTTTCACTCGCCCATCGTTCAAGCAGGCGCGTGGCTATGCGACCTTCGATAGCGATATCGAACTTTGCCCACCGGCCAGTGATAATTGCGATGATTCACAAGGTGGCGCAAGCATCCGTCAGCTACAGGACTACATTCTTGCATCAGACAACGCGCTTGATGTGGGTAACCCTAACCTGACTGCCATGACGTCAATTAACTACGATGCGTCATTGAGCTGGTACGCCAGTGAAGACCTGTTTATGGAAATTGGCCTGTTCTACAAAGACATTGAAAACTTCATTGTTGATGTAAACGGTATTTCCATGTCGCTGGCTGACCTGCCAGTGCGCCTGCCGGTGAATCAGGTGACTGAATTCGTTATTCCACAGGACCTGGTAATGGACGAAATCAACATCACACTGAACGGCGACAAAGCCAAAGTGTATGGTGTTGAACTGAGCTACAACCAGTACTTTGAAAACGGCTTCTTTATTCAGTCGAATGCCACATTCCTGGACAGTGATGCGCGCTTAGACGGCACAGTACGTCAAGGCTCTGTGCCACTGCCTGATCAGGCTGACCAAACCTTTAACCTGACGCTGGGTTGGGAAAACGAAGTATTCTCGGCGCGTTTAATTACCAACTACCGTTCCGACATTCTGGAACAAATTGGTTCGTGCCCGGTATCTGCAGATTTGGCTGACGCCAAGGCGTGTAAAGTCTGGGGAGACCAGTATCAGGCCGGTTATACCAGCGTAGACATGAAGCTGAAATACGATGTTAGTGAAAACGTACAGTTGTATTTCGATGCACTCAACCTGACGTCTGCCGAAGATTTACGCTACTTCGAGGGTAACGAATACAGCGGTGGCAACATCCTGTATCAGAAGGAAGTATACGGTCAGACCTATCAGCTGGGTGCCACGATCAAGTTCTATTAATGCAGGGATTGAGGCATTGCCTCAGAACAATTAATCGAATCGGGAACGTGGCACAGAATATCGGGTAACTGAGGTTCCCCGCTAGCTGCACTCCCGCTCTATCATCCTTGGGAGGGTGAACATGAAAAAGCTCAATCGCATAGCCGCCATTATGAGCGGCGCCGTGCTGGTGACCGGCTGCGGATTTGAACAAACCATAAATGTAAAAGAAGAGCCCGCGCCTGCACTGACCGGTCAGTTTGTCGATGCGCCGGTAGGTGGCATTAGCTACAGCTCAGAGTCTTTCCCCGACGGTACAACCAATGACAACGGGGAGTTTTCCTATTTCCGTGGAGACCAAATCACGTTTCATATCGGTGATTTCGCGTTTCCGAGCGCGCCGGCTTCAAGCTTGTTAACGCCGCTAGCGCTGTTTAAAACCGATAACCCATTCAACCCTGCGGTAGTAAATACGCTGCGTTTATTGCAGGCGCTGGACACCGATGCTGATCCGAGTAACGGCATCAGTATCTCTGCCAATGCAGCGGCGGCCGCACAAATGACCCTGGCCGACGGTGAAACGATAGAAACCTTCTTTGCCCAGGACCCGGACGACTTCGCAGCTGATGTTGAGCCTTGGCTGGCAACGGCAGGCGGTAGTGCGAACCTGGTGGGTTACGACGAAGCGGTTGAACACTTCGTCGATTATCTTGAAAGCGAATACGGTACCCTGCTTACCAATGCAATCAATGTAGAGTTGATCACAGGTACACTGTACAACACCTTTATTCGCGGCAGCAGTGCCGTAAAAAACAGCATTAATTTCCTGCCTGATGATGCCACTGGCATGACAGGTACGTTCACCATGGTGGAAGGCGAGTCAACAGTAACCGGTACTTACGGCTATGCGTTTGGTCGTCGTGCATTGGTGTTGACCACAGAAACCAGTACCCATTATTTGGTATCCCGCTCGTTTAACACCGTAAATCAGGTGTACAGCCTTTGCTGGTTCGACAATCCTACGCAAGCGGTAACCAGTTTGGTTCGTATGTGTGATGCCGATGAAGATCCAAAAGACAACCTGCTGGTACTGACCGAAGAGCAGGCCGACCTGGAACTGATTGCGCTTGAAGAAGCGGCATCAGCCATTGAGCCTGCGCTGGCAGAGAGTTTCGATACCGATATCACCACCTTCTTTTCATCGGGCTACAAACGCCTGACAGAAGATGAAAATGCAGGTGCGATGTATTTCAAAACCGGTGGAAGCCCGATCATTGACCCGGATCTTGGGCAATTAACCCTGGCGGGTGCGCGTTTTACCATTGGTAACGCCGCTGCCAGCCCGAGTACTGAAACAGCTGATTCAGATACAGTGGGCACCGGTATCTTCAATATTAGTCAGGGCTTTACCATTAGCTTTGACGTTGTTGATCACAATGGCTCAGGTAGCATGAACATCTACGTAGATAACAACACTACCAGCCAAAGCAAATCTATCCACGGTGCTGCCAGTAAGTTTATTGGCATGAGCATCAGTGAAGAGAACTTCCCGATTGGTCAGCGCTTTACTTATACCTATGTACCGGGTACCGACGTTACTGGTCTGCCAGTGGACGATCCGGACGCGCGTATTTTAAACCCTGATGTAACCAACTCGTTCTTCCAGCTTCGTACCGACAGCTCAGGTAGCATTACCATCGACAACCTGACTATTGAAACGGTTGCTGATGCGGTAGATGTGCCACAAGAACCTGAAGAGCCGGAGGAACCGGAAGAGCCGGAAACACCTGAACAACCCGTAATTCCACAGGTTGACCTGCCACTGGTTTACGACTTTGTGGGTGTAACTGAAGACATTTTCTCAGACGCTTTTGCCAGCCTGGTAAACAGTGCCGGTGAAACGCTGCCCATGTACACGCGCACCGGTGGTTCAGTCACCGTTGTCAGTGAAGGTCTGCAAATTGATTCTGGCCGCTTTACCATTGGTAACTCAACGCCAGACGTAGATACGACAGGTGATGATGTCACTAACTCGGGTGTGCTGGATCTAAGCCGCCCTTATAAAGTTGTTATGGACATTGTATCGGTAAGCGACCCGGATGGTGACAACAACTTCCAGATTTATGTGGATAACAACACCAGTAGCAGCAGTAAATCTATACTCGGCGGTGCATCGAAATTCTACAGTGAACTGATCAATACCCTTACGCCAGGCACCACGCTGGAAGTGGAAGGCCCTATTGCCTCGGAAAATTCCTTCCTGCAACTTCGCACAGAAAGCGGCGGTACCGTAGTCATCAACAATCTGCGCATTGAATATCTTGACGATACCAGTGTGTTCTCGTGTGACGACCAGCCCGAGCTGTATTTCTGCGATGATTTCGCCAGCGGTACAACCGACAACTGGGAATTACTGGCGCAACCAGACAACGCAGAAGGCGCGGTAGGTAGCTTCGACGTCTTTAACGACAACGGTAACAAAATGCTGCGTTATACCGCAGGCAGTGCCGGCGGCGAAATCCTGCACTTAACTGAAGCGGCCATGGCGCAAATTCCGGATACTGCAGATTACTTTGTAGAAGCACGTATTCGACCTCGTCAAAACAGCACCACTGCCAATAAGCAGCTTTACTTCACTGCCCGCTACGACAGCGAAGGTAACTGGTATGGCGGCGGTATGAACCTGCAAAACTCGTCCAGCAACACGCGTATTGAGATTGCTATTAGCACCGACGGTTCGATTAACCGCCCAGTGCAGGCAAAAACACCGTTGTTACTCGGTGAGAAAGACGGTACTGACGGCGTGTGGTACCGCGTGCGCTTCGACCTGGTTGGCGAAACGTTAACAGCGTATCTGGATGGCGAAGAAATGGGATCGGTAACGGACAGCACGTTTACCGCTAAAGGCCTGATCGGTATGTTCACCAACAACCGTTCGTTTGAAATGGACGACTTCAAAGTAGGTGACCCAACCGTTAAACCCGTGCAGTTAACGCTGGACTACAAAGACACCACCTGGGATACCACCACGACCAGTGACCCGCTGCACGTGTATGTCACTGCTGTGAAAAACGATGGTGTCACCGACGATACGTTTACCGTGACATCGTCTAAAGACAGTGTGGTAACGGCGACTGTTGACGGTCCGAATGTGACACTGACGCCGGTAGGTGCAGGTAGTGCCACGATCACCTTTACCTCAGGCTCAGACGCTACGCTAACCCGCAGTATCGAGGTCATGGTAACCGAAGGCTTCGTTATGCCGTCGAGCGAGTATGGCGACCTTACTGGTAAGGTATCACCTGCCCTTGCATCAACCGGTGCGTACATTGATGGCAAGCTGATGCTGACCTTCGACAGCGCACCTACGCTGGGCGAAGTAGGCGAAGTGCGTATCTACAACGCGGCTGATGATACGGTTGCAGATGTGATTTCCCTCGGTGGTGAAATTAATGCACTCGGTTACAGCGGCCAGGATCGCCTGCGTCGGGTGAACTACCGCGCGTTTAATGTTGAAGGCAATACCTTAACGATTGTGCCTCACAACAATGCGCTCGATTATGACCAAACCTACTACGTCGCCATTGGTGACGGTGTGGTCACCAATACACAGCTGAACGGTGTGGACTTTACCGGCATGGGTAAAAACGCAGGCTGGGAATTCTCGACCAAAGAGATAGGCCCGTCAGGTAATGACGTTACGGTCGACGACGACGGTCAGGCTGATTTCCGCACTGTACAAGGCGCTCTGAACTACGTAATGGAAAATGTAGCAAAAGACACCGCCGCGACTATTACCGTGAAGTCAGGTATGTATAACGAATTGCTGTATGTTCGCAATAAAAACAACCTGACCATTCAGGGGGAAGACCGCGATAATACCGTTATTTACTACGACAACTACGAGTCGTACAACGGCGGTACAGGTGGCAGCGAACCACTGGGCACAGGTACACCTAACGGTGGTCGCAGTGTGTTCCTCGTAGAAAGTGCTGACATGCTGGTGCTGAATAATTTCACGCTGAAAAACAGCCATACGCGTAACAGTGTGGATTCAAACCAGGCGGAAACGATCTACTTCAACAGTAGTCACCGCTTAGTGGCCAACAACATGAACTTCATGAGTGAGCAGGATACCCTGCTGCTGAAAGGCTACAGCTGGTTCTACAACACGCTGGTGGCGGGTAACGTCGACTTCATCTGGGGTTATGCAAATGCAGCCTTGTTTGAAGACAGTGAAATCCGCACTATCGGTGATTCCAAGTACGGGGCAGATGCGACATCGCCAGGTGGCTATGTGCTGCAGGCGCGTGTACAGAACGAATCTGACAAAGGCTTTGTATTCCTGAACAGCGACTTTACCCATGGCCCTGGTCCATTGGGTACGACAGTTGAAGCGGGTTCAACTTATATTGCCCGCAGTGGTGGCAACAGCAACTACTTCGACAATATTACGTTGATCAATAATACCTTTGGTGAGCATATTGCTACGGTAGGCTGGGCCTACGATGGCATCAATGGTCAGCCTCAGCCTAACCCGGATCCGGCTACGGCCACAGCGGGCTGGCGTGAATACGGTAGTACAGACGCACAGGGTAACGCGCTGGATCTGAGTGCTCGCGTAGGTGGTTACACGCTAACTGAAAGTGAAGCCGCGGATTACAGCTCACGTGCAAGTGTGTTCGCAGGCTACAACGACGGTGCAGGTTGGGATCCTCAACCGCTGGATGCCCCTGTGATTGTTGAAACCGAAATCGACAAAGGCTTTGCAGGTTACAACTTTGATATTACCGGCGGTGCAGGTGGTATGGTTGTAACTGTGGACACCGGCGCGAAATTAACGGCTGCGCTTGAGCAAGCCAAAGACGCGAATTCACCGATTATTATCTATGTCGACGGTGTGATCACCGACGCCAATAACGATGGCAGCGGTCGTTCCATTGAAATTAAAGACATGGACAATGTGTCAATCATAGGTGTGGCTGACCGAGGTGAGTTCGACGGTATCGGTATCTCGATTCGCCGTGCCAACAACATTATTGTGCAGAACCTGAAGATCCATCACGTATTGACGGGGGCGAAGGATGCCATTTCTATTGAAGGCGATGACGATGGCTCGACGACCAGCAATATCTGGATTGATCACAACGAGTTGTACAGCACGCTGGACGTAGACAAAGACTACTATGATGGCTTGATTGACTCTAAGTCGGGTGCCAAAAACATTACGATTTCGTATAACTACCTGCACGATCACTGGAAAGCGTCGCTGCATGGTCATACCGAGTCAGATACGGCCAGTGACAATACAGATCGTCTGATAACGTTCCACCACAACCGTTTTGAGAACATCGAGTCGCGCTTACCGCTGTTCCGCTACGGTCATGGCCATCTGTATAACAACTACTACAACAACATCAATTCAACGGCGATTAACTCGCGTATTGGTGCAGAGCTGCAAATCGAGAACAACGTGTTTGAAAACACCCAGAACCCGATTGTGTCGTTCTACTCTGATGTGATTGGTTACTGGAATACCTCGGGCAACCTGTTTGGTACCGGTGTCACCTGGACCACCCCATCGGGTACCGATGTGGTAGCGGGTCCGGACCAAACGCCAACCAGCAGTTATGAAGTGCCTTACGATTACAACCTGGATGACACCAGCATTGTGAAAAGCAAGGTCATCAACCACGCTGGCGTAGGCAAAATAGACCAATCCGGGCTTGATATCCCTGCGATAACAGACGGTGGAAGCGATGGTGGTTCTGGTACGGGTGAAGCAACGGATGTCACGCTGCCATACAGTGAGGACTTCAGTGCTGCCGATGCCAGTGCCTTCTTCAGCGCCGACTATAAGTCGATGCCGGATGACAGTGCAGCGCCGTTACACAACATCACAGGTGGTGGCAGTGGTATCACGGTTGCTGGCGGACAAATTACGCTGGACAGTGCGCGTTTCACCATTGGTGATACGCAACCTGGCACAGATACGGCCGATAGCGATACAGCGGGACGTGGTGTGTTCGATTTAAGCCGTCCATACAAGGTGTTGGTTGATATCGTCAGTGTGAGTGACCCGGATGGTGACAATAACTTCCAAATCTATGTGGATAACAATACCAGTAGTAGCAGTAAGTCTATGCATGGCGGTAGCTCGAAGTTCTTCGCCAAGCTAATCGGTGAGCTGACGATTGGTACCCTGGAAGTAGAAGGTCCGGTAGCCACAGCAAACTCGTTCATTCAGTTGCGAACTGAAAGTGGTGGCGTAGTGGTGCTGGATAACTTCAGATTGGAATACCTGGACTAGCGTTTATCCCTAGGGGAGGATGTACAACTTCCCTACTATGAACTCGAAAATCCGCGTACCTGAAAAGGACGCGGATTTTTTATTTTTATAAAAACAGGTATTGGTTACTGGCTCTATCAATGGCACTGATAATCGAAATATGATCCTTTTATAAAATTCATTATTAATAAAATCAATAACTAACAGTATTTTTGTATACTATTAAAAAATTGTGCTGGCATTTATTACAGTATTGTCATATATTGAATAAGGCAACAAAGCGAAGGAGGATGTATGATGAAAGCACTTAAACGTTTCTTCAAGCGAGCGCATCCGTATACTGTTGCTTATTACCTAGGTAGAAAGAATACTCAGCGAATCTTAGACTGTAAGATCAAAAAGAAATCGAAACTACTGGCAGAGCAACATTAGCTAGTGCTTGAAGAGAAAAGGCTCCATTGTGGAGCCTTTTTGCATTTCAGGGAAAATTTCCTGTCGGCTTTTGTTTTATACCAATCCGCATAGAATATTGCCCTAGCAGAGTGATCCCTGAGGGCGAGTCGAAATCGACTTAGATCACGACGCGGTTACTGAGGCATAGTCATTCTACGTCCAGTAACCGCAACAAAGAGCTAAGTCGATTTGGCCACTCCCTTCGGGCGAGGCTGACAGGCTTTCTGCCTTCGTTACATTTGCTTGATTTAGCACCATTAAACCTGTGCCAATAAGCTTCGCCATAAAACCTGTCGGTCTCGCTGATAGGGTAATATTCTATGCGGATTGGTATTACCAAGGAAAGGCAATCGGAATCAGTACATAGCAACACGCAAACACCCACAGCAGCATTGGCGAACCTAGCCGAATAAAATCACTAAAGCGGTACTTTCCTGGCTCGACAATCAAAGTCACTATTGGAGAGGCGATGGGGGTCATAAAGGCAGCCGATGCCGCAAACAACACCGTAATAGCCAATGGGTAGGGCGACACGCCTAATTGTTGCGCAAGGCTAATGGCAATCGGCGCCATCAATACTGCTGATGCGGTGTTAGACAATATGTTCGTCATTAATGCGGTGAGAAAAAACACCATTACCAGCACCGTTTGCGCAGAGGCGTTCTCGGCAATACCCAGTAATCCGTCTACAATCATGCCTGTTCCACCGGTTTGCTGTAATGCATCGGCTAGCGGGAGCATGCCCGCCAGTAATACCAGACTTTGCCAGTGAATGGCGCGGTAGGCGTCTGCGGCGTTCAGGCAGCGAGTCACAATAGCGGCAATAGCTGCTAGCAGCACCGAGGCGACTAACGGCAGCCAGTTGAATACAGAGCTGAGTACCATCAGTGTGGTAATGATCAGCGCCGCCGGCATTTTTTGAAATGCTGGTACAACATCCGAGGCTTCGGCCGGCGTTTCCAGTACGACAAAATCGTGGTTTTGCTGCTGTAAGTGCGTAATTCTGGCCCACGGACCTGTCACCAGTAAGCTGTCTGAGGGCTGTAATAGGAGATCCTGAAAATGTTCAATAGACTGACGGTTTCGCCTTACGCCAAATACATCCAACCCATAGCGGTCCCTGAATTGCGCCTCCCGAATCGATTTACCAATCAACTTTGAATCCGGATGGATTAATACACTGACTGCGCCGAACTCCCAACTGCGATACTGAGTTTCCAGTTGAGAGGGGTGGAAAACAAATAATTGATTGGCCTGTTTGGCTTCGTCTAATTGCGAGGCAGGTATGGCGACGTGCAGCACATCGTCACTGTGCAGGACGATATCGGGTGACACCCCCGCTTTTAACTCACGCCATCCGCGAACCCGTTGTGATAAATCCAGCACTCTTAATCCGTATCGCTTATAGAGCTCACTTTGCGCAATAGTTTTGCCATGCAGGGGGGAGTCAGGGCCAATTTGCAGGTAAATCAGCTCCCTGTCTACCCTATATTCGTCCCACAAGGCTTGTATCGACCGCCGCATAGAAGTGGTATCAGTGGAGTCGGCTTTGGGTAACCAATGTTTACCTATCACAACCATGTAGAGCATTAATCCGGCTAAAACGACAATACCAATGGCGGAAAAGGAAAAGAACCCCAGTGGCTGAAAGCCCTGATTGCTCAATTCTCCGCTGATAACCAGATTGGGAGGTGTGGCAATGAGCGTTAACATGCCGCTGACCAGCGCAGCATATGACATAGGGAGCAAGAGTTGCCCTGCGCCGCCGTGACTACGCCGCGCGATGCGCATAACAATGGGAATAAAAATTGCGACAACGGCGGTGGAACTCATCACCGCACTCAGCAGCGCGCAGGCAAGCATCAACATGATCAGCAGACGGCTTTGTGAGCCCTGACTATGTTCCCCGATCCAGTCGCCAACGAATCTCGCTACCCCGGTACGGTCGAGCATTTCACCGACTATCAACAGACCTGCGATGAGGATGACGACCGGATTGCCAAAACCTGACAATGCCGCATTGACGGGCAAAATGCCGGTCATCATTAACGCCAGAATAACGACCACGGCAATCAAATCGTAGCGGACGCGATTCGTCGTCATCAGCAAGGCTGCAACGGCGATGATTATAAATACACTCTGAGCATGCAAATGGACTGGAACTGAAAACACGACCAATATTTCCCGTAAGGCTGACTAAAACATACGATGAGGCTGAAAACGCCAGATTAGCGTCAGTGGCAAAAAAGCGCCAGGATGTGGATCAATAGTACGAAGAATAAGTTACGGATAGTAGGTAATAAATGCCCCCGCGCCGTGGGTCTGTTCCTGTCCTTGTGAACAGCACGGGAGCTTTCCTCTACCAAACCTGACGATGCAGATATGTCAGGTGGGTAGTAAACTTACTTTATCAAATTAGTCTTACGGCGGTTTAAATCAGCCGGATCGACTACGGGCCAATTGTCTTCCCAGGTAATGGGTAATATGCGTAGTTTTTGAAGGGCATTGTCGGCGCTTTCATAGGCGTGGAGCACCAGATAGTCTTTGCCGTCGAAGGTATAAGCTGCATTGTGGCCCAGTGCTACCCAGTCTTTGTTTCCTTCAATGACCATAGTGCCGCCACCGTCGAGCAGTGATACGCCATCTCTGTCGAAATAAGGGCCCATTACCGTTTTACTGCGTCCAACGCGAACGTTGTAAGTGCTATCCATGCCGCGACAACACTTGTCGAAAGACACAAACAGATAGTAATAGCCGTTTTGCTTAAAGATATAAGGCGCTTCAATAGCGCCTTCGCCTGGATCTGCGTCATCAGTGGTGTTGGCACCAGGGCGCTTAGCAATGGTGTACCACTCTTGCGGCTCGGCCAAACGCACCATATCGTCATCCAGTTTGACCAGTTTTAATCCTTCCCAGAATGACCCAAAGCTCATCCAGGCGTTGCCATCGTCGTCTTCAACAATCGCCGGATCAATGGCATTCCAGTGATCGCGATTAGGCACAGAATCAATCACAATACCGTAATCTACCCACTCGTAGTCGGGTGAGTCAGGATCCAGTGTGGTGTTAACGGTTACGCCAATACCGGAGGTATTTTTGCCAAATGCGGAAGCGGAGTAATACAGATAGAACTTACCGTTCTTTTGATAAATGTCCGGTGCCCAAAGGTGACCATTAAAACCCGGTGCTACGCGACGTGCCCAGCTTGGCTCGTCGGGAAATACACGGCCGGTCAGTTGCCAGTTCACCATGTCTTTCGATTCGTAATAGGTAATACCCGGACCGGTGCTGAAAACGTAATAAGTGTCGCCGGCTTTTGTCATTACCGGGTCGTGTACTTCAACCTGTTTGGCTTGTGCTCCACAGCCCGTCATTAGCAAGGCGCTAGCCAATAAACCCGTGCCAGCTTTGATTAATCGGGTTGCCAGCGGGAAAGTTCGATATTGAATCATTTTTACCTCAATTCAAAAAGCATTTGCTAAGTGTAGCAGCGATCATGTTAAATATGTAATACAATATTAATAATTGGTTAGCAACTTGGCAACCGCTAAGTAGGGACAAGTGATGATATCTCAAACTATAAACAAAACACTGCGCGTAGGCGTCCAATTGGCAAGCCTAACCCTGATGGGCTTCAGTATGGCGTTAAATGCCACCTCCCTTGAGCCTATTGATAATCCTATTGTTATTCAACGGGCCGATCCCTGGATAGTCAGGCATGATGATACAGGGTGCTACACATTTATCGGTACCTCGCCCAAATTTGATGAAATAGAGTTACGCGAAGCGTGCCGGTTAAACGATTTGAAAATTGCTGAGCCAAAAGTAATTTGGAAAAAGAATGCCAAGGGCCCGATGAGCGTAAATATTTGGGCCCCGGAGCTGCATGAAGTCGACGGTGACTGGTATATCTATTTCGCTGCAGGTGATATCGACCACCCGTGGAGTATTCGCATGTATGCCCTAAAAAACACTGCTGAAAACCCTATGGAGGGAAAATGGGTGGAAGCGGGGCGCATTGCGACACCTGTAGATTCCTTTTCGTTGGATGCGACGACGTTTGAGCATCGCGGAAAACGCTATTTGGTGTGGGCGCAGCAAGACGCCGAACGTACTTACAACTCTGCATTGTGGATAGCGGAAATGGACTCACCCACGTCGATTAAATTCGACACGGTTACCTTACTTAGCGAACCAAAACTCGATTGGGAAGTCTTGGGCTATAAGGTAAATGAAGGCGCCGCTGTCATTGTAAGACACGGACGCGTGCTCGTTACTTATTCAGCCAGTGCTACGGATCACCGCTATGCCATGGGTTTATTGTGGGCAGATGAAGATGCAGATTTACTGGACCCTACAAGCTGGCACAAGCGTGACAAGCCAATCTTTACTACCAATGCTGCAGCAGGGCGTTTTGGTCCGGGTCACAACGGATTCGTAAAAGCGGAAGACGGGGTTACAGACCTTATGATTTACCACAGCCGTGACTATGAAACACTGCGCGGTACGCCCCTTACCGACCCCAATCGTCACGCCAGAGCGCGGGTTATCTATTGGGATGCCGAGGGATTTCCCGTATTACAGCCTGAGTTAACTGATTAGCGAACGTAGGCTGCCGAAATGTGTCGCTGATTGGATTCTTCCACCCTGCCTTAATTTTTCCTCCTGTGGTCCCGGTTTAGTGAAGCGAATACCGGGACCTCGGAGCATTGCAAAGCAATGGCATAACTTCTAAGATTAAATTTCATTCAATTACACTATTCATAGGGAAATGAACATGGATGCAATCAGCTCAGTTCAGTTCAGCTTGTCATATTAGGTATTGTCGCCGTGACGTTAATGCTAGAGCGAATCGCCATTGTTAGTCCTGGCTCAGGCCAACCCATTTCTCTATTTGCCCTGTGGGGCCTGCCGATAGCGATAATTATTTACCGCAAGAAAGACTGGCATAAGTTGAAACGAACACAGCGCGGTTAAGGTTAATGTCGGAATAGCTGTGCTTTGCAGAACAAAAAAGCCCCGGATATCAGACATACCCGGGGCTTTTTAGCACACACACTTACACTTAGAAGCTGACTGTAACGCCCGCCCATAAGTTACGGGCTTTGTCTTTCACGTTGTAGTCGTCAGTAAAGTTCACTTCACTGGTCACGCCCCGACCGGTCAGGTATTCAAACTGCCCGTCGTTGTTCAGATCGTCGTAAGTCACTGAGTAAGTTGTGAAGTCGCGATCCAACAGGTTGTTGATACGCAGGTTCACAACCACATAGTCATTCAGTGTCCAGCGCGCACCAAGATTCAGCAGCGAGTAGTTCTTGAAGTAAAGCTCACGTTCCAGTACCGAATCGTAACCGCGGTAGCGATCAGAGCGGAACTCACCTTGCAAATACACATTCAGGTCGGCGTTGATGTCCCAGGTAATGTTGACATTGGCCATGTGCTCAGCGGTATTGGTAAGCGGCAGGCCAGCTTGTGAACCACTTTTCTGCTCACTGTCAGTCCAGGTGTAGTTGGCGTAAATTGACCACTCAGCGGTAAAGGCGTAGCGCCCAGCCATTTCAATACCTTGTAACTCCACTTTATCGATATTGATACGCTGACTGTAAGTGTCGTAGCCCAGTTCGTCGTATTCACCCAGGTTTACACAAGGGCGAACGCCGCCAGTGGTGTTACAGCTTTGTACCGTATTACCGCGGGCAATTTTGTCTTCAAAATCGGTGCTGAAATAGGTGATATTAAAGTTGTGCTCGTCTTTGCTCCAGTACAGGGCAATTTCTGAGTTTACGCTTGTTTCTGGTTGCAGATCCGGGTTACCCGCAAATGGGCTGGTACCCTGACCGCCGAAACCAATGATGCCGTCGTACAGGTCGGTCGTTTGTGGCGTTTTATAACCCGTGCTTACACCGCCCTTTACTGTCCAGTAATCAGAGATGTTGTAAACAGCATATAGACGAGGAGAGGTCTGGCTGCCGAACACGTCGTGATGGTCATAACGGAAACCCGCCGTTACCGTCATATTGTCCAGAATACCCCAGTTATCTTCAGCGAATAACGAGTACATTTTCTGTTCCTGTACTGCGCCTGCGTTACCCGATTCCAAACCAAATACGCCATCCTGAAGTTCACCGTCAATGACCTGTGCACCTACCACGAAGTTGTGATCACCGGCCATATCTTCAACCGGAATGTCCATACGCAGGTCGAAAGTATACTGACTGCTGTCCAGTGGACGAGCTGGGCGCGGAAGGAACGTGGCTTCAGCCAGGTCACGGCGCTCGTCTTCGCTCATGTCTGCGTATTCGCCAGTGGCGTCATACATAGCCTGAAGCAATTGACGTTCACTTACGCTCAGCGGCAGAGTACGGCCATTATTTTGCGTGTCTACATAGGCGAGTGATGCGGCAATCACACCGAAGTCCAGCTTGCCGTCGTAGGTTAAGGACCACCACTCACGGTCAAATTCTTGCTCTGCAGCATAGCCTGCACGCGGGTTTACCTGACCACGACGTGCCTGCCACAGGCTTTCAATGCTGTCACGCGTACCCAGTGGATAGATAATTTCACCGGTTTCCAGATTGTACTCCGGGGTGTTGTCGTATTCCTGGTGCGAGTTGTCGTAATCGAAACCGATTTCATGACCTTCGGCAGGCGTGTAGTTCAGGGTAAACCCGTAATGTTCGCTGTTGTTGTCTACAGTACGACCACCACTACCAAAACCCAAAGAGCGCACGTGAACTGTGCCGTTTGGATCAACCGCCGGGGCAAGTTGTGGGGTAGAGGCTTGTTGTTCGTATAAACTGCCGCGAATACCCAGGCTCAGAATGTTGTCAATTAGCGGACCGGTTACCGAGAAGTCTGTGGTAATGTCATTACCGAAATCGTCGTTAGTTTGCACGCTGCGACCGAAGGTAATGTTGCCACCCCAGTCATTGCGATGCTTTTTGGTGATCACGTTAATAACGCCGCCCAGTGCATCCGCACCATACAAAGTAGATGCCGGCCCACGAATCACTTCGATACGCTCAATGGTATCCAGCGGCGGCAGGTGGTTAAAGGCATTTCCGCCAAAGTTGTTCGGGTAAATATCGCCGTGGTTGTTCTGGCGACGACCGTCAATTAACAGTAGGGTGTACTCACCAGTAAGGCCACGCATACTCACGCTACCCTGACCTGTTTTATCGCGGGTCGTACCAATATCGATACCTTCCTGATACTTAACCGCATCCAGTAAAGAGGTAAACGAACGGGTTTTTAAATCTTCTGCGGTGATCACGGAGATGCTGGCTGGCGCTTCGGTAATTTTTTGCTCAAAGCCAGTCGCGGTAACCACCAAATGCTCGATATCTTCGCTATCCGGGATACTGGATGCGATGGCATTCATAGAGAAACTTAATCCTACCGCCATGGCAAGGCGTGAAACAGTGAGTCGAGCTTTCATAGTTATCCTTTCTTCGTGAGTCATCAGACGCAATGTCTTCGTCTGTGTAAAGATATGTAAAGAAGTGTAAAGAAAGGCGCATATGATAAGTCGTCAGATGCAATAGTCAATAGTAATGATAACGGTTATCATTTATACTTTTGTTGAAATAGTGAGCTGGAACCTCAAGTGTTCCGACTAGTAATAGCTATTTTTTATAACTTAAACAGTGAGATAGAGAGGTTTTTTTACTGTTTCAAAGCATTGAGGTTGGCAGGCCAGGCTTTATTGATTTTCTTCAGGCATCATTGAAAAAGGATGCCTGAAAGGCAGCGCTGGGAACTAAAATCAGTGCCAGTGTTAATGTCACTGGCACTGGCACTGATTTGGGCGGCGCACTTATTGTGCGGTACCACAGCCTTTTTCGAGCTTTCTAATGCTCTCGGCAAACGCTTTGCCCAAAGTAATGTAGTCCGCCGAATTATAATGCCAGCCATCATCCAAATGCTTAAACGTCTCCGTAACGGTAACTAAGTCCGCGCAAACATCTTCCTGCTCGAAGACACGCTGAGCCTGTTGCACTATGTGGCCCCAATTCATACGTAAACCGTCTTCCGGGTCATTATGAGAGTCGGTAATTTTACCCACTACAACCGGTAGGTCCGGCGCTTGCAGAGCAGCGCGCAGCAAGGCCATGATGTTTTTCAGGTTCTGCAAATACTGATTGGCAACTATTTCGCTGTCATAGGCGTCAGACTCTCCCTGCATCCAAATTATTCCCGCAGGGATCAAGGTGTCGGCCTCACCATCACCATCGATGTCACGCTCGGCAAAGGCTTGTCTTAACGTCGTCAGCGCATGATCGTACTGGTTAATTCCGTTGCCGCGACGATAGTCCGGGTACCAGTTGTTCCCTACGCCGTACCCCAGAGCAGAGCCGCCCAATGCGTATTTGATGATGGCAATGTTTTGGTCCGGATAGAGTTCCGCGATACGGTGTCCAAAGCCAACTTCCGGCCCGAAAAAAGCAGAGTGTATATTTTCCTTGCCCGATGACTTAAATTTTCTGCCGAAGCCAGGCTGTAGCGAGTCCCACATACCGCGGCCGCCACCCTTACTAAAATCGCCCGCCGGATTGCCGTTAAACATGCGCACTTCAGGCAAAGGCGCATTGTAGGGTGCGTTGAGCTCAGCATTATTGCCATACCCTGCCATATTGGATTGGCCTCCAAGATAATAAACCTGGTAGGTCTTCGCCTGTGTGGCGTGAGTTAACAGTAGCAGTAGTGCAGGTAATAAATATCGTGTCATAAGCAAGTGAATGTATTTGATGGTTGTGTTGTGGTGAGCCTAATGCAAGTAAGCATGCACTGGCTGGCTTTTTTTAAATTGGTTTCAAATACGAAAAAGCGGGCGACCACAAACTGCGTCATCGCCCGCTATCCAGGGTTATTGTTAACCGATCACTACCAGAAGCGAATATAGATAAATGCGGTGATACCTAAAATGCCTACGGTATGGATGTAATCCCATTTGTCTAAGCCGTCGATGACCTCACGCATGGTGCCCTTGCCCAAGGTTCTGAATGTCAGGCCTTTGAGTTTTTCTTCGCTCGCACGCTCGGTAAACATACTCACCACAATCATGATCACAGTGACAATGACGAACAGCAAAATACAGTAGTACAGCCAGTTCATTTCAATGATCCAGGCTAAAGATGTGCCCTCAATGCTTTCTTTGAAGGGCAGGAGAACCAAACGAATCATGCCCAGTATAAAGCCTGATACCAGGCCAATATAACCGGCTGCCGGCGTAATGCGACGGCTTACCAGGCCCAGCAGGAACACAGCGGCAATTCCCGGTGCAATTAGCGACTGAACACTTTGCAGGTATTCATACAATACGTCAGCAATCAGGCTCATTACCGGAATCCACAGAATACCCAGGATAACGATCACAACCGTTGCGATACGGCCAACCTTCAGCAGGTGCTTCTCGCTGGATTCAGGTTTAAATTTCTTGTAGAAATCGATCGTGAACAGGGTGGCCGAAGAGTTAAACAGAGACGCCAATGAACTCATCAGGGCGGCGACCAAACCACCGATTACTATCCCTTTTACGCCAGAAGGCAGTAATTGTGCAACCAGAGTAGGGAAGGCCTGGTCGGCGCTGTCGTAGCTAATAATGCCTTTGGTTTTTAAGGCTACCGCAATCATGCCCGGGAACAGGAATATAAATACGGGCAGCAACTTAAGGTAACCGGCAAACATGGTACCGCGACGGGCTTCCTTAATGCCTTTGGCTGACAGTACGCGTTGTACAATGTATTGGTCGGTACACCAGTACCAGAAACCGATAATAAACGAGCCAAAGATGATGCCAGGCCAAGGGAATTCTGCGTCACTGGCCGAACGTATCAGGTGCAGGTTCGCTTCGTTGATTCGCTCAACTTCAGACCAGCCGCCAACCTGATCCAGCCCGACGACCAGAATCACGACTGAACCAATAATCAGCACAGGCGTTTGCAGAACAGACGTCCACATAATGGCTTTCATACCACCTAACACCGTATAAATTCCGGTGATGATGACCAGGCCCAATGCCGAAATCCAGAAGAAGTCGATACCCCAAATGCTGTCGATACCCAGAATGGTTTTGAACGCGATACCGCCGGCGTAAACCGTTACGGCGACCTTCGTTAACACATAGCTGACCAGTGAGATAACCGACAAAAAGGTGCGCGATTTTGAGTTGTAGCGGCGCTCCAGAAACTCGGGCATGGTGTAAACTTTGCTGCTCCAGTAAAAAGGCACAAAGAACCAACCCAGCAACAATATGATCCAGGATTGTAATTCCCAGTGTGCCAGCGCCATGCCAGACTGGGCACCAGAGCCAGATAAGCCTACCAGGTGCTCGGAACCGATGTTAGAGGCGAAAATGGAGGCACCAATCACCAGCCAGCTGGCGTTACGACCGGCCAGGAAATAGTCCGCGGTGTCTTCTTCCTTTTGACGCATCGACATCCCGACGACGCCGAGCAGAAGGACAAAAAATCCGGCCAGTACGAGCCAGTCGAGGGTACTTAATTCAACCATGAATGAACCTTGAAATGTACAGCATAAAAATTATTGGATAAAAATATTATATTACAAATGTGTTCATGGGAAGTGTTTTTGTTAATGCTGCGTTAACGCGTTGAGTGTGTGACGATGCCAATATCCGTGCAATTAAACGCCCGAAGTGCTTGCACAATGGGGCTTTAGATAATTATGATGGGTTCAGAATTTTAACAATAGCCTAGCGCAGCGCCGATCAAAAAGTATGATAGTATGTCGGTGTGAGCCAATAAGCAGAAAAGAATAAAATCCCATGGCGCGAATTGAGAATTTAAACCTATCTCAGCGAGTAACAAATGAGCTGGGCAAGTCAATCATTGCAGGCAAATACGGTGAAGGCAGTGGTTTGCCTACCGAAGCACAATTATGTGATGAATACGGCATTAGCCGTACCGCGGTACGCGAAGCCGTAAAAATGCTGGCGGCAAAAGGGCTGATTTCCTCCAGACCTCGCCAGGGGATCCGCGTAGAGCCGCCTGAAAACTGGAATCTGTACGATACCAGTGTGCTGGGCTGGATGCTGGAAAGCAGTCCGTCGCTGTTGGTCCTGAAAGAGTTTCTGCAAATGCGCCTGGCTATTGAGCCACAAGCTGCAGCGCTGGCGGCCCGTCATGGTTCACCTGAAGCGATTGCGCAAATCGAAAAGGCGTTGTTGGAAATGGACAATGCCGCGCAAACCCACGGTTCAATTCACGAGCCTGATTTGGCGTTTCACACCGCCATTCTACTGGCCAGCGGCAACCGCTTTTTCTATCAGTTACGCGACTTTATCACGACAGCACTGAACGTAAGTTTCCAGTACACCACCAATGCAAAAGACAGTTTGCAAACCATTGCCGATGAACATCGCAAGATTTATCTGGCAATTAAAAGTGGTGAAGCAGAGCGTGCGAAGAACATGATGGCATATTTAATTGACGAAGCGATGGCTTACATCGAGTTAAAAATCAGTGAATCTGCGACGGCAGAGTAAAGATCTTTAACCGCATTTCTGATATGGTATTTTTGTCGTTTACCGCTGGTAACATCTGGTTATGATCCAATCTTCTGATACAAACGCACAGTATCCTAGCCTGCGTGGCAAAAGTGTATTCATCACTGGTGGAGGCACCGGTATTGGTGAAGTCATGGTTGAGCAGTTCAGTGCTCAGGGCGCCAAAGTCTGCTTTGTCGACGTCAACCGCGAGAAAAGTCAGGCCCTTGTCGAACGTGTCTCTCAACGCTACGGTGCAGACGTGCTGTTTATTGAGTGTGACATACGCGATATCGCTTGCCTTGAAAGAGCCATAGCCAAAGCCGGTGAAGTCAATGGTGATGTTAGCGTATTGGTTAATAACGCTGCCGATGACACCCGCCACGAGCTGGAAGACGTGGATGAAGACTACTGGCAGGATCGCATTGACGTGAACCTGCGTCCGAGCTTCTTTGCTGCCAAAGCCGTGGTTGAACAAATGCGCCGTGGTGGCGGTGGCAGCATTATTAACGTGGGCTCTGTGAGCTGGCGTCAAAAGCAAACTTGCATGCCGGTATACACCACAGCCAAAGCGGCTATCGATGGGCTGACACGTACCCTGGCTGCCAAGTTAGGCGCAGATAAAATTCGCGTGAATACACTGGTTCCCGGATGGGTGATGACAGAGCGTCAGATGACCCGATGGGCGAGTCCCGATATTGTAGAAGAAGTACAACAAGCGCAATGTATCCATGAAACGCTGTTGCCTATTGATATTGCCCGAGCAGCGTTGTTTATGGCTTCTGATGACAGCAAAATGATGACTGCGCAAACCCTTATCATCGACGCAGGCTGGGTGTAATACCCGGCCTCGAGCGTATTTCAGCCTCACTTTTCTAAAAATTTCTTCACACTTTGCATCGGCTGGCTCGCCGGTTTTACTCTATTTATTTTGCCGGCTTTCAGCTGACAATAGCGTGCCGGCGAGTGTCAGAACGCGCTGATCAACATTCCGTAATCATACTATTAGCATCCGTAATCGTCAGTTGTTGCAAAATTGTGTAATTTCTGGCAATGTGCACCACATAAAAAGTAATATAATATGTAAATTGTGGTGAGTAACACACGCGAGTTGTGCTTACGAAAGGAATGTTTGCTTGACCGATTTTATGTTGGTGTATCTGGTCTTGATTGTGGGAGCCTGCCTGCAAAGCGTCATCGGCTTTGGTTTGGGGTTGTTAGGGGCGCCCTTGATCTACCTGCTCATGCCGGAGCTGGTGCCAGGGCCCATGATCCTGAATGCATTATTGTTAACAACCTTGTTGGCGGTGAAGCATCAATACGACATTGATTTAAAACAGACCGGCTTCTCCATTCTCGGTGGCACCGCAGGTGTGCTGGTGGCGGGCAGCGTATTGTTGTTTATAGATGCCCATCAGTACCAGATGCTTCTTGGCTTTTGTATTCTGGCTGCGGTTATTTTGTCGATGGTCGGTGTCAGGCCGCGCATCAGTGTGATCAGTAATCTTATCGCAGCCATGGTCTCGGGATTTATGGGTACCACAACGTCTGCGGGTGGTGCACCGATGGGCCTGCTCTATCAGTCGGAAGACAAAAACAAAATTAAAGCTAATCTCAGTGTGTTCTTCGTGTATATCAATATGTTTGGTATCGCGGTGCTCTGGTTTACCGGCGCGGCCGGACATAAAGACCTCGAGCTCTTTCTGCGCTGTATCCCGGCTATCCTGACTGGTTGGTTGCTGTCTTATTTTGTAAACCGCAGACTCAATGAACTCTTCATCCGCAAGCTTATTCTGGCCGTGGCTGCATTTGCAGGCATGGCGTTGATTCTGGCACACTAACCGCCGGTTATTGTTTCATTTAAGTCACTCTATTATGGCTGTTGCCTCGCTTCTCGCTACCTATCCAGTTGCCTGCACACTCGGTGAAGGTCTTCATTTCAGCGCTCGACTTAACCGTCTTTTTTGGGTCGATATTAAAGCCCCTGCGTTATTTGCTATGTGTTTGCAGTCACGTGACATCCAGCGAATTGCGATGCCAGAGCCGATTGGCTGGATTAAGGAAACCACAGAAGGCAGGTGGATCGCAGGGTTTCAAAGTGGTGTGTACTGGCTTAATGCACATTTTGAGCAAGCGGGAAAAGTGTGCGAGTTACCTAACGAACCTGCTACAAATCGTCTGAACGACGCCAAGTCTGATCGCGAAGGGCGATTGTATTTTGGTTCTATGGACAACAACGAACAACAGCCCAGTGGTAAACTTTACCGCTTATCCGCTGAGGGAGCCGCCGAGGTCGATCATGGCTATGTGGTGTCGAACGGCCCTGCGTTTAGCGTATCCGGTGAATATTTGTATACCGTAAGTTCTGCAGAAAGGGTCATTTATCGCGCCAGGGTAAATAACGCAGGCGGTCTGACAGACAAGCAGCCGTTTATTCAGTTCTCCGCTTCAGACGGCTATCCTGATGGCCTTACGGTGGATGCCAACGACCGAATTTGGGTGGCCTGTTGGCAAGGATACGGCATTCGGTGTTATGCGCCGACGGGGAAACTCATCCGTCATATTATGCTTCCCGCGCCGCAGGTGACTAACGTGCTGTTTGCAGGCAGTGCATTCGATACGTTATTCGTTACTACAGCCCGTATTGGATTGAATGATACGCTGCTGAACAGGTACCCGCTTTCCGGTGCTGTGTTCGCATTGGATGTCAAACAGCAGGGTATCGCAGAACAGCTAGTCGCGCTTACCCCATAAGGGTTATTTAACCCGGCTTACCGAGTCTCGTTTCACAATGGTAGGAGTATACTTAAACGTAGTGCCAGGCTCAGGAAACTCACCCTTCGCACAATCCAGTGCCAGTTTCGCAGCATGTGTCGCCATCATTTCTATGGGGTAGCGAAGCGTGGTTAATTTAGGGCGACAGTACTTTGCCAGTAGCACGTCATCGTAGCCAATTAGCGAGACTTTATCGGGTACTGCAATGTTGTGATCCAATAACATAGACAGGGCACCAGCCGCCATGGCATCGTTGTACGCCAGAATAGCGCTGAATTTCACGCCGCGAGACAGCAAATTCTGTACTGCAGCTTCACCACCTTCCTGATCAGGCGTAGCAAACTCAATGTGTGAATCCGGCAGACTTTTGCCCGCTTCACTTAGTGCCAGCTTAATGCCGTCTAAACGCTGAACCGGGTCGAGAATTTGGTAACGACTGCTAATAACGGCGATGTCTTCGTGGCCGTGATGTAAAATGTGTTCGGCCATTAACTTACCGCCTGCCTGGTTATCCAGCCACACGCAACGATTGCCGATAGCCTCTATATAGCGGTTGATTAGCACAAATCCCGGTACCTGATTGGCAAAGTGCACCAGTGTATCGTCGTCCAGAAATTTACTGTGCACAACCATGGCTTCACAGCGGTGCTCCATCAGGGTTTCTATTGCCCGCATTTCGGTTTCCGGGCTGGTGGAGCCGGCACTCATCAGAATCTGAATATTGCTGGTGCGACACAGGGTTTCAATACCATGAGCCAGACTGGCAAAGAAGGGGTCGTGCAATTCGGCAATCACCACGCCGATGGCGGGGTTGCGCTGGGTAACCAGTGCCCGGGCGTTGGCATTGGGCCGGTACCCCATTTCGTCCATAATCTTCTTTACGCGCTCCCGGGTGGCGTCGCCGACTTTAGGGCCATTGTTAATGACCCGGGAAACGGTGGCCAGTGACACACCTGCAGCGCTGGCTATATCTTTAATTGTTGCCATGTAGCTAAGAAATCCTGTAACACATCTTCATTGGTAGAGTAAAACATTTCCCACAGTGGGTGTTATGTTTTTGTTCGTTAAAAAGGCTTGCTTGAACAAATTGTTAACAAGAGTTTACCACACTTATTGATTTATGAGGTAAAACGTATAACCTTTCTTGCAACACTCTTTAGAAAGGTTATGGCATGACACACAATACGCCCGGAATAGCATCACGAGCCTTCGGCAAGGTTGGCGGCACAAAAGTGGATTTATACACCCTCACCAATGAACAGGGAATGCAGGTACAGGTAAGTACACTGGGCGCGACATTGGTTGGGGTGTTTGTGCAAGACAAACACGGTGAATTCGACAATGTCGTACTCAGTATGGCAAGTGCTGAAGATTACCTGGCTGACACCGCATTTTTAGGGCGCACTGTTGGGCCGGTTGCTAATCGTATCGCGCAGGCGCAGTTTGAGGTAGACGGGGTTAGTTACCCGCTCGATAAAAACGATGGAGAGCACTGTCTGCACAGCGGCCCCAGCGGTTTTCACAATAAGATCTGGAATGCATCCGGTACATTAACGGCTGAAGGTTGTGAGCTACGTCTCGTTGTGAAACACGGCCACCTGGAAGGCGGTTTTCCGGGCAACAAACAGGTAGAAGTGCGCTATCTTCTTGGCCATGACAATACCCTTCGGATTCTATTTCATGCTGAGTCCGACCTCAAAACACCAATAAGCCTGACCAATCATGCGTATTTCAATCTGGCCGCCGGTGGCGATGTGCTGAGTCATCATTTGCAGTTGCGTTCCGGCGCTATTACCCCGGTTACGGATACGCTGATCACGACGAAAGATTTCATGCCAGTAGTGAATACACCTTTTGATTTTGAGCCAGCTAAAACCATTGGTAAAGCGTTGGTAAGTGATCACACACAAATGCAGATTGGCAGTGGATATGATCACAATTATGTATTGAACAGTGAAGGCGGGCCGTTCGCAGTGCTGGCTGATCGACAAAGTGGGCGACGTATGACTGTCTCTACGGATATGCCGGGTGTGCAGTTGTATTCAGCTAATTTTGTGCAAGGGACACAAAATGCTGCGGGAGAACATCCTTTTCAACAATATGCAGGTGTGTGTCTGGAAGCTCAGAACTATCCCGACACCCCCAACTGGCCAGACAGACCGGACTTTTGGGTTTCGCCGGAACGGCCTTATCAGGCATTTATTCAGTATGATTTCGATGTTCTGAGCTAAATAAAAGCGCATTTTTATAAAGCCGCCATACAGGCGGCTACGGTTTTATTCTGACTCTTTCCACACAAGCGCGTTGTCGCAATATGAATATTTCGTTGCAAATTATTCGCTGAGACGGCGCAATCACCGCCTGTTTTCATTTTAGCCTGTCCAAATTAACTCATTGATAATTAAATTATTATTATAATTATCGCGAAAATCCTAATGTAGATGTTAAAAAATTACATACTTCGTTTGTTTACAAAAAGGAATTTTTATTTACAATAGGTAAAACGTTTTACCTCATCATAAACTCACGCTGAAAGATTGCTATTCTGACTCTGGTTTTAGCGAATTTCGGCGAGTGAACAGCTTAAAGGGCTTTGGAATGACAACTGCGTTCAATCCTTCTGATCATCCTCATCGTCGATACAATCCATTGATTGGTGAATGGGTGTTGGTATCTCCCCATCGCGCAAAACGTCCTTGGCAGGGACAGAGCGATGAACCCGACAATACCCCTCGTCCGTCTTACGATGAAACCTGTTACCTGTGTGCCGGCAACAAACGCATCAACGGCGAAATGAATCCGGTTTACGAGCAAACGTTTGTATTCACCAATGATTTCGCCGCATTGCAGGAAGATACGCCAGACGCAGAGTCGAATGATCCTTTGTTTCGCTTTCAGGCTGAGCAAGGCTGTAGCCGGGTTATTTGTTTTTCGCCCGATCACAGTAAAACGCTACCAGAACTGACTAACTCGCAGCGCGAAGCTGTGGTTGCGACCTGGATGGAGCAAACTGCAGAGCTTAGCCAGTCCTATGGCTGGGTGCAGGTGTTTGAAAACAAGGGCGCAATGATGGGCTGCTCCAACCCGCACCCGCACGGACAGGTTTGGGCGCAAAAGCACATGCCTACCCTTGCCGCCAAGAAATCAGAACGCTTTACCGACTATTTCCAAGCGCATGGAAGCAGCTTGTTGCTAGACTATGCAAAGCGCGAAATTGAACAGGAAGAACGCGTGGTATGCAGAAACGAAGACTGGGTTGTTGTCGTTCCATACTGGGCCGCTTGGCCATTTGAAACCCTGTTACTACCTCGGTTTGCTGTGTCTTCACTTGCCGATATCACCACGGAGCAAGCTGCATCACTGGCAGATATTGTAGGTGTGATCACGACCAAATATGACAACCTGTTCAACACATCATTTCCTTATTCAATGGGATGGCACAGCCAGCCATTTAATGGCGAAGCACGTCCTGACTGGGGCTTGCATGCCCACTTTTTCCCGCCGTTGCTGCGTTCTGCAAGTGTGCGCAAATTTATGGTCGGTTACGAGATGATGGCTGAAGCACAGCGCGATATTACCCCTGAACAGGCTGCGGAACGCCTGCGTGCGCTTTCAAACGTGCATTACAAAGAGACAAAATAAGATGGCAAAAGACAATGCATTACTGGCTGTATTTGAGGAGTTTTTTCAACACAGCCCAACAATTGAAGTGCACGCACCAGGCAGGGTAAACCTGATCGGTGAGCATACTGATTACAACCAGGGATTTGTTTTTCCCGCGGCAATCAATTTTGGTACCCGCATTGTTGGCTCACCGCGTGATGACCGTACTATTAGCGTAGTCGCCGTCGATTACGATTACGCCCAGTGTGAATTTTCTCTCGATGATATCCAACACGTTGACTACCCCGGCTGGTCTAACTATGTCCGGGGCGTTTGCAAAGAATTATTGCAAGACTACCCGGATCTGCAGGGCGCAAACCTGGTGATTACTGGCAACGTTCCTCAAGGTGCAGGTCTCAGTTCTTCTGCGTCGTTTGAGGTTGCCATTGCCAGCGCCTTCAACCAACTGTATTCACTGGGTATCGACGGTGTCAATGCGGCACTGATAGGTCAGCGCGCAGAGAACAATTTTGTCGGCTGTTCTTGCGGCATTATGGACCAGCTTATTTCAGCCATGGGTAAAAAAGATCAGGCGATGTTACTGGATTGTAGGGACCTGTCTCGTCAATACATAAGTCTGCCAGATGATTTTGCCATTATGATCATCAATTCAAACGTAAAACGTGGGCTGGTAGACAGTGAATACAACCTGCGTCGTCAGCAGTGCGAAGGCGCGGCAAACGCTATGGGCGTAGCCAGTTTGCGAGAGGCAGACTTAACCTTACTGGCAGCGAACCAGGCCAATATGAGCGATGAAGAGTTTCGTCGTGCGCGTCACATCATTACTGAAAATGCGCGTACAGAAGCGATGTTTGCCGCACTGAAGCAAAATGACATTGCGACAGTCAGTGAACTAATGGCGCAATCGCACGTGTCGATGCGCGATGATTTCGAAATCACCGTTCCGCCAATTGATTACCTGGTTGAAGTCATTGGCGAGGAAATTGGCAGCCTGGGTGGCGTGCGAATGACGGGCGGTGGCTTCGGTGGTTGTGTTGTTGCTTTATTACCAAAAAATCTCACCGAAAAGGTGTCTAAACTGGTAGAAGCCAAGTATCATGCCCACACACAACTGAAACAAACGATTTACATTTGCACAGCGGAACAAGGCGCATTTGTTTAACAAATCGGCTGGTTGCAGTAACAATGTAGTATTAAAACAACAAAAAGTGTATGGAAAATAGTATGAACATAGCAACGTTGGATATTGCGCTCTTTGTCCTTTACGTGGTTGCGCTTATCGGGATTGCCTGGTGGGTATCACGTGAAGAAAAGGGACACGAAAAAGACACCAATGATTACTTTCTTGCTGGCTCGAGTTTGCCATGGTGGGCCATTGGTGCCTCATTGATTGCGGCAAACATCTCTGCCGAGCAGATCATCGGTATGTCGGGATCTGGCTATATGGTGGGTTTGGCAATTGCCTCTTATGAGTGGATGGCTGCGATTACCCTAATCATTGTTGGTAAATACTTCCTGCCTATTTTCCTGAAACACAAAATCTACACCATGCCGCAGTTCCTCGAGCAGCGCTATGATCACCGTGTACGTATGGTTATGGCGGTATTCTGGCTCGGTGTGTATGTCTTCGTTAATCTTACAGCGGTGTTGTGGTTGGGCGCATTAGCGATCAATACCATGGCAGGCGTGGACCTGATGTACGGGATGATTTTCCTGGGTGTGTTCTCGCTGGCATACTCACTTTATGGTGGCCTGAAGGCGGTTGCGATGACCGACATTATTCAGGTTGTGCTGCTCGTCGCAGGTGGCTTGTTCCTGTCGTATACAGCGTTAAATCTGATCGGTGATGGCCAGGGCGTACTGGCTGGTTTTGCTACGGTTACCGAGCAACTGCCTGGCAAGTTCGACATGATCCTAAGCGAAGACAACCCTCACTATATGGACCTGCCAGGCCTGTCGGTACTTATTGGTGGTCTGTGGATCATGAACCTGTCTTACTGGGGCTTTAACCAGTACATCATTCAGCGCACGCTGGCAGCCAAGAGTGTGAATGAAGCGCAGAAAGGTATCGTATTCGCTGCTTTCCTTAAAGTATTGATGCCGTTGATTGTGGTGCTACCGGGTATTGCTGCTGTGCTGTTAGTGCCAGATCTGGAAAAAGCTGACCAGGCATACCCGTCGTTAATGACGCTAATGCCTGTAGGTTTGAAAGGGATTATTTTTGCTGCATTAGTGGCAGCTATCGTGTCGTCACTGGCATCTATGACCAACAGTGTTTCAACCATCTTCACCATGGATATCTACAAAGATCGCAACCCGGGTAAGTCTCAGCAACACTATGTAAAAGTAGGTCGTATCGTGAGTCTGGTTGCCTTGTTGATTGCAATGGTTGCCGCTAAGCCGTTGTTAGGTCAGTTCGACCAGGCATTCCAGTATATTCAGGAATTCACTGGCTTCTTTACTCCGGGTATCGTTGCCTTGTTCGCATTAGGTATGTTCTGGAAGAAAACCACTGCAAATGGTGGTTTGGTTGCTGCTATCGGCTCCGCCGTGTTCAGCCTGAGTTTCAAACTGTTGTTGCCTGAACTGCCATTTATGGACCGTGTTGGTATCGTATTCCTGCTGTGTGTCGGTTTAGCTGTGATTGTGAGCCTGATTGAAAGCAAAGGTGACCACGCGAATGCGGTTGAGCTGAATGACATCAACTTTAAAACGACCTCAGGCTTTAATCTGGCGTCACTGGCACTGACGATTGTCGTTGCCGCGTTCTATATTATTTGGTGGTAACCACCGCTATAGAAATCAAAAGCCCCTCTCGCAGGGGCTTTTTTTTACCTCTTGTTCACCCTGGCTACCCGATACTGTTCTCATCGTTATTTGGAGGACTTTATGCACCGTACACTTTCGTTATTATTGTTGTTATCTGGCCTGGGGTTATCGATTCTTGTCCCTGGCGGGCCAGTAGAAACCCGCGATTTCTCGCATATCTCACCTATCATTCTGGCGCTGTTTAACAGCTACCTTACTGCACTTGGGGTAGGGAGTTTTATGCTCGCGTACTTTTGTTTTCAGCGCCAACGCTGGGCATTTAAGGCAGCCGTGTTGGCAGGGGTGAGCTACTTGTGGGTTTATGCTATCGACCTGACTCGCGTATTTCCGACCTCGCCTACGCCAATGCCAACGGCACTGGAAGTGGTCGAAATTCTTGGTGTTTTACTGGCGCTGCCCATGAGTATTATTGCTACCCGACTGGCATGTTCCCAACCGCTGTCGATGTCAACGAGGCGTGCTGCCGGCGGTCAACGCGCTTTGATTCTTGTGTCGGGCGCTCTGTTATTCGTGTTGTCGGCCGGCATTATCTTATTTGCTACACTGGCCGCTATGGGGCGGCTGTAATTATTTTCAATGTCGGTGAGATTTCGCAGAACCTGTTGAATAATTGAGCGGTTAGCGCTATAACCAAGAAAGGTTGTACTGCGTTTATCAGCGTTGTGCCCGGATACAGATTCAACGCATGGAGACGTTAGTGAGTTCAGCGCGGACAGCAAAATTGTACGATGTGTTTTACCACGACAAATACGGTAGTGTGAAGTTACGCATTATTGGCAATGTGCTTGTGTCACAGTTTGAGGGGCCATGTGGCGTACGGCTGGCCAAGAACTTCAAACGTGATGTTATTGAATTTGTTTCCATTCTGGAACACCAGCCTTGGGCCTACATGAGTATTTCCAATGGCTTTGAAGCCGCCACCGCTGACGCACTCACTATTCTTACCGAGTCCTTTGTGGCTTGTGGTAGCCGGGGCTGTAGAGCCGAGGCTTATGTGATGCGCTCACCAATTGCCCGGCATCAGGTCAACGCTATGCGCAGTAAAGCCGGGTTGGAAATAAACGATGCCGTGTTTTTTCCGGATTATCGCAGTGCACGGAGACACCTCAACAGCGCGCTGGCTACGTCAACCATTCCGCAAGCTTAATTCTGGTACTACAGGCCTGGTGAGATTAGAGCCGGCGTTTTTAATGTTCTTTTAATGTTCCTTTCAAGTCTTATTCAGACTGCTTCAATACACTTATTCATGAAGATTCACACAGCGACATGTTAGTCGTTAGATTCATTTGGATAAGAGAGTATTGCTATGAGAAATATTAAATTACCATCGCTAGTTGCTTTGTCCCTGACTTCTGTATTTCTGACTGGTTGTGCGACAGCGCAATCTCAACAACTTCAAAATGAAGCAAGTAAAGTGGCTTCGCAGCCAGTCTCGTCAGCCGTAGTAGACAACCAGTTATTATATTCGGATGTGTGCATCTCAGAGCGGGAAGTGGTTGAGGCCCAAAAGATGTGGGGAGATGGCATTGTCCGAATTGGGTCAGTGTTTTCTGCCAAGGGAGATTACAAAACTGAAGCGGCAGACTTTATTCAGGATATGTATGGCTACGATTTAAGCAGTGTTCTGTTTAAACCGACACTGGCAGCCAAAGTACAGTTTCGCTCGAGCTTCGACGCAGCGCTGTCGTATTTTGTTGGCGACAACGCGTCTTACTCCGAGGACAAGGGTTTTGCCATTAAGCCTTACACCAACGTGAAATTTGAAAATGTAGGCATTATCAATAACAGTTGCAGCATGGCGGTTGCAATGGGTAACTACTATTTTTCTGATACCAAAGGGGGTGAAACAAAGGTTGAATATACGTTCGCCTACGTGAAGGATAAGTCGGGCAAATTGAGAATTGTTGCGCACCAGTCCTCACTGCCTTATTCACCGTCGTAAATATATTTTACAGTGGCCGAAATGACGAGGGAATGGTTGTTCCCTCGCACTTTCTTTTACCCTTGCGTTAATTATTTTCCGCGTTTCAATCCTCACCATTCATTGTTAATAATCAGAATTAAAACCGGTCTCGCACTGGCAATGTGGAATTACTGAATACAAAGGAGTGTTGAGGATTCTGGTTTAAGCGGCATCACACAAGTTGTTGTAATGGTGTGTTGATGGCCTTACTATTTTAATAACGATGGAACGCCGGAGATACGACAGTTATGCCGTTTAGGAAAGTCAGCTTTTTAGGATTTACGCTGGGTATTACTGCCGACAAATACAGTGCGGGCATTAGCATTGCTTATAATGGCTCATTGTGGAAAGCGCTCACAACGTCTATTCAACGAAAGCGCCGTAAACAGATGACGGACAAACATGCCGCCGATGTTGAGAAATCCTCTGCCCAGCCGGCCCCGGTTGCACAAGGCACCCTTCAGGAGCAGATAAATAGTACGTACTGGTATCACACGCTTCACTTTGATAATGGGCTCACTACCCCAGGGCAATTCGATCAAAATCCGATATTAGACCGTTACTGCTTGCCCGAGCGTTTGGACGGAAAACGGGTTCTGGATGTGGCTACATTCGACGGATTCTGGGCTTTTGAATTAGAGAAACGTGGCGCGAGTGAGGTGCTGGCGCTGGATGTAGAAGGGCCAGCCGACTGCGACTATTTGCCATCCAGAATGGCGCAGGCAACTGAGGAAGAGCTCAGCATTAAATTCGGGCGTGGATTTGCTATTGCCAAAGCGGCCTATAACTCCAAGGTGGAACGGGTAATATGTAATGTCTACGACTTGTCACCAGACCAGTTCGGCATGTTCGATGTTGTTCACTCTGGTGATTTTCTTATTCATTTGAACAATCCTGTAAAGGCCTTGCAGAATATTGCAAAAGTATGTCGGGAATACGCCATCATTTCGGATGTTTACGATCCGAGCCTGGAGGCCATGGGGGAGCGAAAATACCTGCAATATCATGGCGGTCATAATGACGTAACCTGGTGGAGTTTCAGTTTGTCGGGTCTGCGCGCGATGATCGAGGATGCAGGCTTCAGTCGAGTCGAACTTATTGCAGATTTTACCTATGGTCAGCGTGGCCATCCGGAGAATATGCATCACGCCGTCTTTAAAGCCTATAAATAGGGCAATAGTATACCGGATAGTAAAAAGGGACCTCATGCGGTCCCTTTTTCGTTTTATTCGCTTAACGCGACCAGTGCAACTTCGCCGAGTTCTATCCCCCGACGGTGCTTGTGATGGTTTGAACGTGACGCGGGCAATTGAAACTGTAATCCACTGAGTTGTTGTAAATCCAACGCGCCGACCGACTTATTTGCCGGTAACGTGACAGGCATAAACATGGGGTAAGCCCTTGGCATGACGGTGGCGACCGGTTTCAGCGCATCCAGCGGTATGACAAGCGTTTGCCATTCATCGGTTATGGCAACACTGGCGCCGTAGGCCAGGCCGTCATTGGCAATTACGCCCAGTGCCAGGATGTCTTTGTGTGTAGTCGCTCTCACTCGTAGTGCCAGTGCGTTATAGCCGGTTAAATCACGGCCCTGAATCGTCAGGTCTTTAGGCAGTTCAGTGCGCAGTAAAGACCCTCCCAGGGGATGATGAGGCTCAAATACCTCCAATCGCACGCTCTCCCCGTCCGCAGAGGCCGATGAGGCAGGCCATGCAATGGCTTGTTGAGGTGTGATCAGCGCCGCGCGATCCACTGCAGGGTCGAAAATGACAACAGGCGAGAGCGCAGGCATTAATACAGTGTGGTACTGACCCGCTGTTACATGGTCCCAGTCCTGAGGACTACCGCTTACTTTGCCCGGAAACGTTATAGTTTTTCCGCTGTCATTTACCGTAAAGACATATTCCAATTTGCCGGGCTGTTGCCAGGCGTCATCTTCAGGCAACGATGCTTCAAACACGCCCTGTCCGGCCGTTGTCATAGGAATAGCCAGGTAGTCGTTGTAGCCCTGATATTTCAATTGCAGGCTCACTTGTGCTTTGTTGCTGATTCCTTGTGCTTCTACACGGAATATCAGGGGATCGCCAAGCGTGTGCTGCCGTGCAGCCTGATGAATTAACACCGGCTCTACAGTAGGGATAGAGGGTAAATAATAGCGGTTATCGATGGTGGAGTCAGGCTTTACGCCGGATTTTTCAGATAACACATAGATGCCGGGCTGCACGGTAATGCGCCCGTTTTTTGCCTTCTCGGCTTGCGCGATGGGCTCTGCTTCAGTGCCACCAATACGCGCTGCAGTAAACCGGCTTCCCAGGTCAGGCAAATTTATCTGAATATCGCGATGCTGCACGAATAACCGGCTTACCTCGCGTTGCAAGCTGGAGGATTGATACGCATCCTGTAGGTTGATCACATCGGGGAAGACTTCTAAACGCCAGTCGCCATTGTCCAGGCGGTCCAGAAAGTAGGCACCGCTTCCGGTGTAACTAACCAGAGGCGAGCTACCGACACCGGCGATATGTTCCAATGTATTTGCTTGTTTGGGTTTGGTATTCGTACTGTTGGTGTAATAGAACTGCTTGCCATCGTCGAATACGGCCAGGTTCTGTTGGTAGCTGAGACGTGTATGTCCAAACTGGTTGTTAGCCGGGTAGTCTGCTGCCTGGTAATCAACCGGCAGTGCACGAAATTCCTCGCCTGCAATCATCAGGCTTATCGCCTTACCCGGTGTGTACAGCAAGTTTAAAAAGTGCGTGTTGTAGTCGGAGTTGGTGTCGGCAATCACCGCTGGATCGTAAGCAAATTGCGTAGCCCACTGAAAGCCAGCTTGTTTGAAGCTACGTGCCATCGCGGGGTACATGACCGTATGCGCCACGTCCGCGGCGTCAAATTCGTAAACCATTCGCGCTTTCGGCGCACAGGCTTCAATGCCTGCAAATGGATCGGTATAGCGTGAAACCGCTGGCAGCATATTGGTGTTCATTGCGCTGTATTTCAGCAACCCTGTGGGATACCACTGATAGGCGATACCGTCGATGTTGCTGTTACACAAGGCCTCAGCAAATTGCGGCTTGTTGCCTTGTTCAGCAATGTTGTAGAACAAGGGTTTAGTGACGCCTGCTGCACGCACGGCGTTAATCAGCCGGTTTACGTAAGCCTTTGCGTCCTCAGGCGGCTGAGGATGCTTGGGTTCGTTGAACAGTTCAAAAGCAATGATATCGGGGTCGGTCGCGACTACCCGGTTGGTATAGCGGTTTTTGTGTTGCAAAAACTGCTTAAGATAACGTTCCTGAGCGGCAATTAAGTGTTCTTTTTCATTCATGTCTGACTTGCTGAAGCCAACCGCAAAGCCGGGTTCCTCCGGATCGGGCTCCGGGTAACCTGAGCCCCACCATGCTATCGGCGTAATAATGGCTTTTATGCCGCGTTCCTGTAAACGCATCATCAGATAGTCAAACAGTTCAAGGTTGTGGTTATTCAGCAGGTTGCCTTGCTTGTCGCTGATGACTTTGTCCCACACGTGAATGCGGTAGGCATCGAGTTTCAGGCGTGCAATGTGAGCCACATCCATGTCGATAGCGGCTTTGTGATCAATACCGCGGCGCTCGATGGCGCGATAGCCGTAGGCAAACGGCGCGCTGTAATTTACACCAAACAGGGCGACAGGTTCGCCTGTGTCCTGCCAGCGCATTTCGCCGTTTTCAACTGCGATATCGCGAGCGTTAGCACTCAGGGCAATCGATAACAACAGGACACAAAAAAATGGAATCGCGTAGCGGAGAAGTGAACGTGATAGCGACATTGTATTACTCCTTGTCACCCTGATAGCCATTAGGGTTGTTTGATTGCCAGTGCCAGCTTGAGGCCACCATGTCAGTTAAATCCCGTGTAGCCTGCCATCCCAGCAATGATTTGGCGCGATTGGCATTAGCATAGCATTTTGCGACGTCACCCGGGCGTCGTGGTGCAATTCTATATGGCACCGGTTGATCACTGGCAGATTCATAGGCCTTGACCATTTCCAATACAGAGACACCCTGTCCGGTGCCCAGGTTAATGATATGTGAGCCTGGATTTGCAGCCAATTGTTCCAGCGCTGCAACGTGGCCTTCTGCGAGGTCGCACACGTGAATGTAATCACGCACACCGGTACCGTCGCTGGTTGGGTAGTCATTACCAAACACCGACAGCTGTTCGCGCTTGCCACAGGCTACCTGAGCGATAAAGGGCATCAGGTTGTTCGGAATGCCATTGGGGTCTTCCCCTATCAGGCCACTTGGGTGCGCGCCAACGGGGTTAAAGTAACGCAAAATAATGGCACTGAAACGCTCAAAGGCCACACAGGTATCCTGCATGATCAATTCAACCATGTACTTACTGCGTCCATAAGGGTTGGTTGGTGCCAATGGGAACGACTCATCAATGGGTACAGTATGCGGGTCGCCGTATACCGTTGCCGAAGAACTGAATACCAGCGCCTGTACATCGGCTTCCAGCATGCATTCAATCAATGTTTGACTGGCAGTCACATTATTGCGGTAGTACATCAGTGGCTTTTCAACAGATTCACCTACCGCTTTGGAGCCTGCGAAGTGAATTACGCCATCGAATTCATATTGGCTGAAAATGCGTTGCAGCAGTGCCTTGTCGCCCACATCGCCTTCAAAGCAGGTAATGGACTGGCCGGTAATGGCTTCCACGCGCTTGAGAGCCTGTGGGTGACTATTGCTAAAGTTGTCGATAACGACGACTTGGTGACCTGCGTAAAGCAGAGCCACACAGGTGTGCGTGCCGATATAGCCCGCACCACCAGTGACCAGAATTTGCATGCCTTAAAATGCTCCTAAATCGTTAAAACGTGAGAGTGGCCGCGGCGAGTCCCGGGCCGGAAACGGTTACGGTTGCACCGCTCAACTGCTGACCTGCTTCAATTAACAGTGCAGCTTCACCGCGAGCAGTCATGATAGGGCTTTGATTTAATATAGTAATATCGCCAGTACTGCTGGCTGAAAGTTCGATGTTGTTGACGAAAGCCGGGTTGCCGTTGGCGTCCAACAGTTGAGCATACACGAATACCACGTCTTTCACGCCTGCTTGAACTGGCATGCCGCTTTCATCAATACGCAAGGCGATTTGGGTGGGGGCGGACGCCGTAGCAACACTGTGAGTCGCAACAACCTGGTCTTCTATGAGCGCTTCCGCGCGCAACGTACCCGCTTCAAAACCGGCCAACTTAAAAGTAAACGGCGGATGCGCCAGGTGTGAGCTGAGTGCGTCGGTATCCGGCGTCTGTTGTGCAATCAGGGTGTCGTTCAGATACAGCTTAACCTGTTCGGCGTTAGAGAATACCCGCACAGTTGGTCTGGAATCAGCTTGCCAGTCACTGGCAATGAATACCATTGGGCCACTGGTGTAGCGGTTATCGACTTCCTCGGGAGAACGTTGGCTCTGGAAAAAATAATAGCTGTACTTAGGCTGGCGGTAGAGGCTCATGATACCCGATGACTCAATGTCGTCAGCATAGCCACGGTTATAGTCGAACATCACCCAATAACCGTCAGCAAATGCAGGCACGGTAAAGTTATCGTTGTGCGCTTCCTGCAGGTTCAGAGCCTGTTGTAGCAAGCGCTTTTCACCGCTATTGAGCAACTGGCGACTGGTACGTTCTTCTTCTTTCAGGCCTTCCCACGCATCCTGGTTCAGACCCGCGTTCTGCGCATAGTATTCCCAGTCACCGTATTCAGACACAATGTAAGGCTGGTTTGGCGTGCTGTAGTGCTGTAAACGGTGTTGGCGGGCCTGCACGAAGATGTCGTAACCCTTTTCCCAACCGGCAGAAAACGCACCAGGGTATTCGGTTTTAACTGTGTTGTGCAGTGTTGCAATGAACTCGTCCGGCATATCAGATTCGTTTAACGAGCATTCCCAGGCGATCACGCTGGCGTGGTTGCGGTCACGGCGAATAAGGTCAGCGCAGCTGTCGATAATATGCGCTTCGAAGGCCGGATCGGCGTTATAAAACTGCCAGCCTAACACGGCGTTGAGCAGCACTAAGCCCAGTTCATCCGCAGCTTGCATAAAGGCAGGGGAGTGTGGGTAATGCGACAGGCGCACATAATCAAATCCGGCTGATTTAATTTTTACCGCGTCGCGGTAATCGGCCTGCGGAGAAATGGCATAACCTACAAAAGGGTATTCCTGATGGCGGTTAACGCCGCGCAGGAAGGTTTTCTCGCCGTTGATCAGCAATTCATGGTTTTCGTTGAAGGCAAATTCGCGAATACCGATTTTGCGCTGCTGTCGCTCAACCACTTCATTGTTACGGCGCAATTCGGTAGTCAGGGTATACAGGTTGGGTTGAGTCGGCGACCAGAGTCTGGCTTGTTCAACGGTAAGTTGCTGCTCAAGGTGTTCAGCCTGTCCTGGCTCAAGGGTATACTGGGTTTGTTGGGAAATCGTTTGCCCTTTATTTTCCAGCGTTTGCACCAGGGTAAACGTAGCCGGCGTTGCTGATTGGTTGGCCACATGAGTTTTAATGTTTACGCGGGATACGGCTTCACTTACCTGAGGGTATGTCACAAAAATACCGCCGCCAGCGGGAATGTCGGCCAGAATCTCGTCAGTAATGTGCAGCGGATCTTTCACCATCACACTCACGCCGCGATACAAACCACCATAGGTATTGAAGTCCAATAGTTCCAGCGGTTTCGGGCCCGTCAGCGGGTTGTCCTGATTGTCCAGTTTCACGGTGAGCGTGTTGCTGCCCGTCTGCAGGTAAGGGGTGAGATCCAGTGTGAAAGGCAGATAGCCCCCCATGTGCTCGCCTAACTGCTGGTCGTTGAGCCACACTGTTGCAACGTTCATTGCAGCTTCAAAGCGCAGTAGCACGGTTTTTTCATGCCAGCTCGCGGGCGCGTCGAAGGTTTTCTTGTACCACGCAATGCCTTGCCATTGATCGTTGACGACTTCGGGCTCGAGATTTGGCGTGTGGGGTAGCTGTACGGTTTGCCATGAATCAGCAGGCGGCTGGCCGTTTTCATCGGCTTTAGTGAACTGCCATTGTTGGTTGAAATTAATGGTTTGGCTTATTGCAACCCCGGACGTGGTGCTGTCGATATCAGCGGTGTCTGAAGGCGAATTGGGTTGGCAGGCACTGAGCCAAAGTACATTGCTCAATAGCAATGCCGTACGAGCAAAATAGTTCACGAGGTAACCTCAGTTTGTTTAAACGTAGTAACTAAAAACAGAATGGGACTTGCTATAAAGTGGACAGAACCTGAACCAGGCACACACGTCAGGCTCTGCCAAACTCGCTGCCTGTGGGTCTCAGGCAGCGATGTTCCTTACATGGAGTATTGGAAACCAATCAGGTAACGCTTGCCCCACTCAATGTAACTGCCGATGCGGCTTGGGTCGTTGTCGAAGTAGCTTTGCGACACTTCGTTAGTCAGGTTTTGACCCTGCAGCATGATCTTAAACTTGTCAGTCACGTCGTAAGAGATACTGGCATCAACGGTTGCTTCCCCACGTGTAGTGGTGATTTCCGTTGGATCCCAGCTGCCAACACGCGTGTAGGCACTGCGGTAGTTGTAAGACACCTTGGCGTCAAACCCAGCTTTGTAGTACCACAAGGTCAGGCTGCCAACGTTTTTCGACAATCCGCCTAATGGCAGTGGGTTGTCTTCTGGCACAAACTCAGTCACGTTGCTGTCGGTGTAGCTGTAGTTTGAGTAAATACCCAGGCCGTCAAAGGGCTCTGGCAGCATGGTAAAGGCTTGCTGATACATTACTTCGAAACCGCGAATTTGACCGCCATCACCGTTAACCGGGCCGCTGAACTGATATTCAACGCCGTTGAATGTAATGGTGTCAGTGGCGCTACCAACGTGAGTTTTCAGGTCTTTAAAGAACAATGAGAACGTCAGTGCAGCGTCTTCTGAGAAGAAGTATTCATAACCTAAGTCAATCTGGTCAGCCACAAAGGGGTTCAGTTTGGGGTTACCACCTGAAGCCGTTTTCACTGGAGATTGGTTATCCAGCCAGAAACCCGTGCGCATTTCTACCAGCGGTGGGCGTGACATGGTGCGGGCCAGGCCAACACGAACTTGTGAATCTTCGGTTACCGACAAACGCAGGTTAAGTGACGGCAAAATTTCGCTGTAGCTGTGATCTACTGATGTTGGGTCAATGGTTACGCCGTCTTCGGTTTGGTAACCGGCAGACGTAGACTCTGTGCGAACATAGCGCACACCGGCGTTACCGGTATAAGGAATACCAAACAGTTCGCCGTCCAGGTTAACCATAACGTAAGCCGCAGAGTTGGTTTCCTGCACGTTCCACGAGTTTAATAAGTTCTGCGCTTGTGGTTCGTAGTCGTTGCGGCTGTCAATGCCACCAAATGCCTGATTAACCACTGATTGCCAATTGTTGATGGTGTATAAATCCGGTGACACAAATCCGCCACCAAGTGCATAGCTGCTGCCATACCCGCTAACTGAACTGTCTGTTACGCCCTGCCACCAGGAGATAACGTTATTGTCTTTTTCGCGGTCTGACCAACGCACACCAAAGCTCAGCTGGGTGGCGTGTCCCCAGTCCACAAAGCGAGACATATCTGCTTTGATGGTCAGCATTTCGTCGTCGAGGATGCGGTCGTTGTCAACGGTCATGCCGTTCAGCGTGTAGTAGTCCGGATTGCCAATCTCTTCGCTGGCAACGACTTCCAGACGGTCGCCGCTTACATCCCAGCCAATATCAACGGGTGTTGGGCCGGTATAGGTTGAAGTGACATTTACCCAGCGTGATTCAATCGATGCGTTTGAGTAACCTACATCCAGCGCGGTTAGCCAAACATCACCCTGCCATTCCAGATTCAGACCGGTGCTTACCAGTTCGTTTTGCTGGAACCAGGTAGCGTTGTTGGCCGAGTGATTTGCCCAAATTAAGCCGCCAGCGGTGATTTGTTCGCCACCGTTTTCAGTCGTCACAATTTGCGTGTCATACTGAGAATTCTGGTAGTTCCATAGGCTGGAGTTCTGCCAGTTGCCCCAGCCGTCGAACCAGAACTGGTCTTCACGTTCTTCGATATCAAACTTGGAATAGAAAAGGTTGTATTTAACCTGCAGGGCATCTGTAGGCAACCACTGGATTACGGCCATGCTGCCCACACGTTCAGTGTTACCGCCTTTGGTTGCGGATTTACCACCCCATGGCGCCGCTTCTTTGATGCCGTTTTCGTTTACGTCACCCATGTCCCAGTCGTATTTGTTGTACGAGTAAGAAGAGGTTTCTCGCTGTACTGATGGCTGATCCTGATACGCAATACCAAAGGCAAAACCAAAGGTGTCAGAGATAGGCTCAATGATACTGAAGCTACCGCGCTTGCCGCTGGCATCTGCGGTGGGGACATCGTCACCCAACACGTAATCCATGGCATGTGCAGTGACCGTTACCAGTCCTTCATCGCGAGACAAAGGTTCAACAAAATTCATGTTAACCAATCCAGAAATACCGCCTTCTGTTTGGTTTGCCATTGGGCTCTTGTAGACTTCTACCGAGCTGATCAGCTCAGCAGGAAATTGTTCGTAGCGCACGCTTCGGCTCGGTTCGCCACTCACGATTTCGCGGCCATTCATGGTCGCTAGGTTCAGACGAGGCCCCAGGCCGCGGATAGACAGAATACTAGGGTTACCGCGGTCACGGTCGGCGGCAACGCCAGGCAAACGGGCCAGTGCGTCAGTAATGGTTACATCGGGTAACTGGCCCAAATCGTCGGTCGAGATGATCTCAACGGTAGAGTCGGCCAGTTTTTTGTGTTGCAGTGAGCGGGTCAGCGTACTACCAAAGCCACGTACGGTAATGACTTCAGTTTCTTCTTCCTGTACCTGGGCGGTCGTGTCTTCCTGGGCATGTGCCACAGACAGTCCCAGTCCCTGAACTAATGCTAGTGCGGTAAGGCTCAGTTTAAATGGTGTTTTCATATATAACTCCCAAGGCAAGAGTGTCTCGTTTTTCAAATTCTGTGGACGTTATCTATTTATTAATTATTCGTATGCTTAGGTTAACGTCCACGCTAGCAATAACATATTTATAACATAGGAGGGAAAACGTTTTCCATAAAAAGTGTGTAAATTTATCGCGTATTTTTTAAAGTTCATAAATAACAATTAGTTAAACGGTGAAACGATTTCCTGTTTTGCGTCGTGGTGATTCATATTTGAACGAATTCAGGAAAATGAGGTTTAGCATTCCCTGCTAGTGTTCAGGTATAAATGACCTTGAACACTGATATCATTGGCGTTAAACAGCGGTTAGCAATTTATCTTGTCCGCAAGCAGAAAAAGGGACTGAGCGCTTGGCAAATTTAAGATATACTGGCAAGCTTCGTTAGAATATATTAAGCACGACAGACGCTATAAAAGCGCGTAACAGATTTACAGGAGACATCCATGGCAACACGAGGCGTTAACAAAGTCATTCTGGTCGGTAATTTAGGTAACGACCCGGAAGTGCGTTACATGCCCAACGGCAACGCCGTTGCCAACTTAAGCCTGGCAACCAGTGAGAGCTGGAAAGATCAGCAAGGTCAGGTTCAGGAACGCACTGAATGGCACCGCCTGACTATGTATCGTCGTCTGGCGGAAATTGCAGGTGAGTACCTGAAAAAAGGCTCTCAGATTTACGTTGAAGGTAAATTGCAAACCCGCAAATGGCAGGATCAGCAAGGCCAGGATCGTTACACTACCGAGATTATCGTTGACCAGATGCAAATGCTGGGTGGACGTGAAGGTGGTCAGGGCGGCCAGGGCGGCGGTTACCAACAGCGTCCACAAGGTGGCGGCCAGCAAGGCGGTTACAGCAATAACAATAATCAACCTGCCTACGGCGGCAATCAGGGTGGTGGCAATCAAGGCGGAGGCTACCAGCAACAGCCTCAACAACGTCCTCAGGGCGGTCAGCAAACACCACCAATGGCCGAACCTGATTTTGATTTTGATGACGATATTCCGTTCTAGGATCTACCATAGACCTATTTTCAAAATATATTGATTAAGCCCTTATTTTAAGGGCTTTTTTGTGCTTACTGACTCCCCTGTTTTTAAAGGTTCCTGGTATGAAAACGCTTTTCTGCAGCTTTATGTTGTTCCTGATTTTGCCTGTAGGGAGTGTGAAAGCCTCTTCAGTTGACATTGCAGTTGTAAAACAGGCCGATCAGCAATGGATACTCTCCTATCAGGCTTCCGAACCCGTTACTAAACTGGCCTTTGTGCGCAACCCCGATAAAACCCGAACTGAGCGTTGGGAGCCGGTTTCAGATGGTTTTCACCTTATTTATAAGGAAGGGCAGGAGTATCTGCTCAGAAAGGATGGTGCGGTATTTAGCGAAGTCAGTGTCAGGCTAACCCCAACCTACACGCACCTGGCAAAGGACTATGCGCCGTTTTCCCCGTTTTCGGATGGTGGGACGCTGATATACACAGGCAGACTGTTTGCTTGCGCAAACACCTGTGACGACAATAACAATCAATGGCAATTTTCTCTTCAAGTGCCAGACAACGAACATATCCTCATCGATGGTCAGATAGCAGGGGAGCAGGCTTCATGGACGGATAGAGACAATGGCATGAACGTATATGTTGGCTCACAGACACCACTGGAAACGCAAAATGTCGTGGCGATGGTTGACCCCGGATTACCGGAAAATATGAAGCATGCTTTGGATACAGATATGCCTGAATTGATGCTGTACTTCGAACAGCAACTAGGGAAAATCAATGGGAAAAAGCCGGTTCTGTTTGCCTCCTATGCCAACGTTAATGGGCACTCATCGCAGGGCGGAACGCTGCCAAACCAAATATTCATGCATTGGAACGTGAATAATCTGCATCGAAAAACAAAAGACAGTAAGTTTTTGAATGACACCCTCTGGTTCTTCGCTCATGAAGTCGCTCATTTGTATCAATTTAGCGGCGATGTGGAGTTGGTCGGCAATGACAATGAAGCCTGGTTGCATGAAGGGCATGCCGATTGGTTAGCAGCCAAAGCGCTGTTAGTGCTCTACCCGGATACTGACTTATACGTTAAAAGCAAAGTTGAACGAGCGAAAACCAGGTGTATTGAGGGGCTGGATAAGATGACGCTAAGCCAAGCATCAACACAGGGGCGTTTTGACTTGTACTACACCTGTGGGTTAGTCATTCATCATGCAGTAGATAAGGCTTTGCAAAAACATGATTCGGGCGACAGTGCATCGGTTTGGCGAGCGTTTAGTCAACAGGCAGAGCAGCTGGGAACAGGGGGAATTGACGTATTTTTGGCCGTTCTTCAGGACAACTCGTCTGAATCTTTCGCGAACCAAATCCGGCTGTTCGTAGAAAAGCAGCAGGGTAACCCTGAACAGGCTATCGGAGCGTTAATGAGCGCAGCATCGCAACAGTGATCCACATGTACGCTCGAAACAGAATAAACAACACGATATACCGCTCGTAAAATCAGTATTTTAACACGAATTGATTGTTAACTGGTGATTTCTGGGCTATATCGAAAGACACGAAATCGTTTTTGATGACGCTAATTTACACAACCACAACGTCATCCTTTAACTACAGGACATGCAATGAAAGGCAAACTGAGTTCGTCTGCAATAATGGCTGCAGTGCTGGTAATACTTCTTATTCTGGGTGTTCACTTCTGGCTTTCCAATGAGTACGGTGGATTGCCTGACATTGAAGCTACCGCTGAAGAGTCGGTAAATGCCCTGCCGGATTTTACCACTTACACTGACGTTAAAGAGAAGAAAGAAGCCTTTTTCGACACTTTGTACCCCATTATTCAGGAAGAAAACGCGCATGTGCTGCAAGTCAGGGAAGCGCTGATTTCGCTAAAAGAAGCGGAGTCGTTGTCTGACACGGATCAGCATTGGATTGCCGATCTGGCGCAGTATTACAAAGTGGTCGATGAAGAAGATTCGCCAGTCACTGTTGACGATGCGTTATTGGATTCGCTGTTATTGCGAATAGACTACATTCCGCCATCGCTGGCGTTAACCCAGGCCGCTATTGAATCTGGGTGGGGCTCTTCGCGCTTTTCGCGTCAGGGCAACAATTTATTTGGTCACTGGTGTTTTGTGAAGGGCTGCGGCATTGTGCCCGGTGAGCGTCAGGATGGTCGTGTCCACGAGGTCGCAAAATTTGACACCGTTAATCATGCAGTGCGGGCCTACATTCGAAACCTGAACACCCATTATGCCTATGACGAGTTTCGGGGTTTAAGAGCGAAATTACGTGAATCAGGCAGCCCGATAACAGGCAAAGCGCTGGCCACCTCACTGGGGCAATATTCAGAAGAGGGAACGCATTACATTGAGAAGGTTTCGAAGTTCATCGACCACAACAAACTGCAGCGTTTTACAAAACAATTCGAAAAATCGCTGATGCCAACGCCATCCAGCAACGGATAATTGCAATGATTAGTGACTGATACCAGTCACCTTCTTCCATTTCTTCCTGCTTTTTCCAATTAGGGCACTTGCGTAATTGCAGGTGCCACCCTGATCCGTATTTACCGCCTTTTCGTTTTTAACCAGCCTGAGCGAGTTTACAGATTAATTTGTCGGGGGATTGGAAAAGCCTCTGAATGTTGTCTATAAAAAATGGACTTGTATCGGAGACTGTCATGAATTTTTTTAAGAAAAACGATGCGGCAGAGCAAGCACTTAAGCAGTCAATTCTTGCCGTTGTTACTATCGACGAAAACAACAATATCACTTTCTATAACGATGCCGCACAAGCGCTTTGGGGGTACACGCCAAAGGAGGTGCTGGGGCGTAACATCCAGATGCTGGTGCCCTCAGAACACAAAGCGAATCATGACAGTTACGTCAATTCTCATCGCAAAACTGGCGTAAATAAAATTGTGAACAGCTCCCGGGAAGTAGAGCTTGAGAGAAAGGACGGCAAACGTATCTGGGTACAACTAGCCCTCTCGCAGGTCGTACTCAACGGCAAAAAGCACTATACCGCGTTCGTGCGCGACGTGACCCAGGAACGTGAATCAAGAGAAATAGTAGAACAAACCCTGGAGCAAGCACTGGATGCCGTAGTGTGTATCGACGAGCACAATAACGTCACCTTGTTCAATGCGTCCGCCGAAAAGTTGTGGGGTTACCAGCGGCAAGAGGTCATCGGACAGAATGTCAAAATGTTGGTGCCCCAGGCGATTCAACCCCAGCACGACGCTTATGTTAACGCGAACCGCGAAACCGGTGTCGATAAAATTGTTGGCACCAGCCGCGAAGTCAAAATAGAACGCCGCGACGGACAAACCTTGTGGGGCCGGCTGTCATTGTCGAAAGTGAAACTGAATGACCGGACTCTGTATACTGCCTTTATTAAAGATGTGACTGAAGAAGTCGAACAGCGTGAGCTGCAACGCATGCTGTCGCTGGTGGCCAATGAAACTGACAACGCGGTTATTATTTCTGATGCAGAGGGCTTGATAGAATACGTTAATACCGGATTCGAAAAGCTGACAGGCTGGAAGCTGGATGAAGTGAAAGGCAAAAAGCCGGGGTCATTCTTGCAGGGCACAGAGACCGACCCAAGAACCGTAGATGTCATTCGACAGCGTATCAAAAACCGTGAAGCGTTTTACGATGAGATTTTGAATTACCGCAAAGATGGCACCCCCTACTGGACGTCCCTGTCTATTAATCCGGTATTTGAAAACAGCAAACTGGTCAATTTTATTGCGGTACAGGCCGACATTACCCGCGTTAAGCAAATGGCACTTGATTTTACCAACAAGCTCCATGCCATTGGCAGCGCATTGGTGCTGCTGGAGATAGAGCCAAATGGCCGGGTTATTGAAGCCAATAAGCTGCTGAAAGATACCCTTAGCGGTGTCATTCAGGTCGAAGATTTCGCCCATCAACTTAATCAGCAGCTAACTGCAGAGGAAAAAGCTGAATTAGAGAGTTCTGGCTTTGTATCCAAAGTACTTGAGTTAAAACAAGAGGGACACTATCTGGCTTTCGACTCGCGGCTTTGCGCGTTGAAAAACTTTGCCGGTGAAGTTACGCGCTATGTGTTCTTTGCCATCGACGTAACCTCACGCAAACAGGCCGTCAATGAAACTCAGGATGCGATGCAGGAATTGCTAACGACCAGCCAGACAATCAGCACTATAGTTGGCACGATCAATTCTATATCGGAGCAAACAAACTTGCTTGCACTTAACGCAGCCATTGAAGCCGCCCGGGCGGGTGAACTGGGCCGTGGCTTTGCCGTGGTGGCCGATGAAGTCAGAACGCTGGCCGGTAACTCTCAGGTATCGTCGAACGAAATCGACAATCTGGTGAGAACGACTGTGGGTAAAATCGAAGAGCTTGCCAGTTTGATAAGACGCATCGACAATTAGGCATCATCACAACAATAAGGAAGTGAGATGCAGTGTCCAAAATGTAGTGGTACGTTTGTGCATGTTCAAACCCCGCTCGGGGTGATTGAGCGTTGTCAGGACTGCGGAGGGCTATGGTTTGATGTGCTGGAACACCAAGACCTTAAATCCATAGCCAAATCCATCGACACCGGCGATAAAACCGTGGGTGTAAAATACAACGAGATAAAAAATATCTTGTGCCCTGTCTGTCCAAACACCCGCATGCTGAACATGGTGGACAGCCTCCAGACGCACATTCGCTTTGAAAGCTGCCCGGGTTGCCATGGCCGGTTTTATGATGCTGGTGAGTTTACTGATTTTGCCACTTTGCGCATAACTGACGTTCTCAAACGGTTTGGTTTACTGAAAACGTAAATCGCATAAATTCGACCTAGGCTTTTAAAAGCGTTCGCATATGCTGTGCAATTACCCATTCTTCGTCTGTGGGCAATACTCTGACGACAACCTTGCTATCTGCCGCCTGAATTTCTGCGGCGTGTTGCAGGTTAGCATTGGTATCAATGTTCACACCCAACCAGCCTAACTGTGCGCATACGCGCTCACGAATAACCGCAGCATGCTCACCTACACCTGCTGTAAATACCAGTGTGTCGAGGCCCTGTAAATCTGCCGCCAGTGCCCCAATGGCCCTGACGATATACAGACAATACAAGGCGATGGCCTGTTCAACGGCAGGCTGATCAGCGTGTTCCAACAGTGCTCGCATATCAGCACTGAGGCCCGATACCCCTTTCAATCCGGCCTCTTTATATAACATGGATGTGAGCGCGTTAGCATCGATGCCCAGATGGGTTTGGCAGTGCAATACCAGCCCCGGGTCCAGGGTGCCGCAACGGGTTGCCATCATCAGGCCGTCCAGCGCGGTAAACCCCATGCTGGAACTGACGCTTTTTCCCTTCAGCATTGCGCAGGCACTGGCGCCACTGCCAAGGTGCAAGGCAATACATTTTCCGCCGTGATCTGATGCGCAGGCAGCCAATTGCTGACTGATGTATTCGTACGACAAACCGTGAAAACCGTAACGTCGCAAACCTTTGTCCCGCAGCGAAGCGGGCAGGGCATATAAGGTATGTACAGTCGACTGGGTGTTATGAAATGCGGTGTCGAAACAAGCTATTTGCGGAAGCTCGGGGTGGGCGTCACGCAAGACGTCAATCGCGTGCAGATTATGCGGCTGATGCAATGGGGCCAGATCAGTCAGATTGTGCAGCTCAGTAAGATTGTCATCGTTAACGACAACGGGCGCAGTAAATCGCTCACCACCGTGCACAACCCGGTGCCCCACGGCAGCAACCTGGCCGGCATGGTGCAAAATGGCTTCCAGCGATTGGACGAAGGTGTCGGGTGTAATATCGGTATTGCCGCGTTCTTCCACACTCAGATCACCGGCATTAAATACCGCGTATTTCAGTGTCGAAGACCCACTGTTTATCACCAGATACCTGGCCACGTGTGGGGAGTTCATCGCGTTTGCCCTTCGCGTTTGCGTTGGAATACCAGCGCCATGGCACACGACGCTTTACGGGTCGCCGGACCGCCAGCCCGACTGGTGAGAATAATTGGCGCACGGGCCCCAAGCACAATACCGGCCCCTTCAATACCCGACAAGTAGCGCATTTGTTTGAACAGCATGTTGCCAGATTCAAGATCCGGGGCAACCAGAATGTCGGCGTCACCCGCCACCTGTGACAAAATACCTTTTGATTTCGCGGCTTCGCTGGAAATTGCGTTGTCCATGGCCAGCGGGCCATCCAGCAGGCCGCCAGTGATTTGTCCGCGTTCGGCCATTTTGCACAGTGCGGTCGCATCCAGCGTAGAGGGGATTTTCTCTTCAACGGTTTCCACCGCCGACAAAATAGCAACTTTCGGCGTGGTATTGGTAAGCGCGCTCACCAGGTCGATGGCATTTTGAATAATGTCTTTCTTAGCCGCCAAATTAGGGCGAATGTTTATCGCGGCGTCCGTCAAAAACAGCGATTTATGGTAGCTTGGCGCATCTAATGCGAAAATGTGGCTCATCACCCGGCCGGTGCGAAGGCCGTAATCTTTATTGAGCACTTCGTGCATTAACTCATCGGTGTGTAAATGACCTTTCATCAGCGCCTCGGCTTCACCCGATGACACCATTTTTACCGCGGTTTCTGCTGCTGCGTGACTGTGCGGCGTGTCTACCAGTCTGATGCCTGAAATATCCAGTTGATTGTCGACAGCGACCTGCTCAATACGTGCTTTTGGGCCAACCAGAATAGGTACTATCAGGCTATCGCTGGCCGCTTCCAGAGCGCCGGCGAGTGAGTTGGCATCGACTGGGTGTACCACACAGGTTTTGAGCGGGCGCATGCCCTTTGCCATGGTCATAAACTGCTGATAGCGTGCGCTGGACTCTTCTTTTAGTTCCAGCGCCGGAAGAGACGCACGAGGGCGGGCAATAGCTTCAGCCGGGGCTTTTACCAGCGCCTGCCCTGAAATTACGGTTTCGTTTAATTGATTGACGCAAGTACAGTCGAGCACGACCCGGTGGTGTGCCTGTTTCTCGGTAACAGTGACCGTGACGGTAAGGTTATCGCTCAGAGAGATCGGCTTTAAAAACGTAAAGTCCTGTTTCAGGTAAATGGTTCCCGGGCCCGGAAGCTGCGTCCCCAGAACGGTGGATATCAGTGCACCTCCCCACATGCCGTGGGCAATGATGTGGTGAAACTGAGAACTGTTAGCGTACTCTTCGTCCACATGCGCGGGATTAACGTCGCCCGACATAATGGCGAACAGCTGAATATCCTTGCGGGATAAGGTACGGGTGAGTGACGCTGAATCACCAATCTGAATGTCGTTAAACGGTTTATTACGGATCATGTCCATGAGAGCTCTCCGTGGAAAAAGAATCAGAAACAGCAAAGCACCCGTGCAGCATAAACACTTTTAGGAAATCGTTATTGATACCCATCAAGATCAAGCTTTTTCTTTTTTTCTGGTGATAAATTGACCTTATTGGCCTTTGGTAAGGAATCACCATGATCAACCGCGAAAGTAATGTTATTGAATACACCTACGCTGACCGGCAATCAGCCCCGGACGATGTCAGCGAGCCACTTAAGCCTGACTACGCAATTAATCAACTGCTTAGCCAGTTCACTGGTGGCATTGACCCGGTCGCTTACGGCCTGGCATTTACTGACTGGTTCATTCACTTGTTGTTGTCATTGGGAAAGCAGCAGGCTTTGCTGGATCTGTCTCTCACTCATGCCTGCGGTCAGAACGCAGAGTGTGAAGAGGCTGCTGAAGATAATCGCCTGGCCGGCGCAGAATGGATCCCCTGGCCCTATGCATTTTACCGTCAGTCCTACCTTGCCACGCGACAGTGGTGGCAGTTAGCTACGCGCGACGTGCAGGGAGTGGAAAAGCACCATACTGACATGGTGAACTTTGCTGTGCGCCAATGGTTAGAAGCGTTGTCGCCAGCTAATTTTCCTCTGACTAACCCTGCGGTAACGCACGCTACGCTGGCGACCTCGGGAAACAATCTGGTGAAGGGGCTGGATAACTGGTTGCAGGACGTTACGCAGCAGTATCTGGGTAGCAGTAAAGCCGCACATAGCCCCTATAAAGTGGGTAAAAACCTGGCGGTTACACCGGGAAAAGTGGTGTTTAAAAACGCATTGCTGGAACTTATTCAGTATGCGCCTACAACCGATACAGTGAAAGCTGAGCCGGTGTTAATTACGCCTGCCTGGATCATGAAGTACTACATTCTCGATTTGTCTGAACACAACTCGCTGGTGAAATACCTGGTCGACAAAGGCCATACGGTATTTATGATTTCCTGGAAAAATCCGCAACAAGACGATCATGATGTCGGGCTGGTGGACTACCTGAAGCAGGGGCTGGGCGAGGCTATCGCTGCGGTTCAGTCCAGAATACCCGGGCAACGTATTCACGGGGTCGGGTATTGCCTGGGGGGCACATTGCTGAGTATGGCCGCTGCCTGGCTGGAGCGAGAGAAACGCAGCCCGTTTTGCTCGTTAACCTTGCTGGCTGCGCAAACTGATTTCAGCGATGCCGGTGATCTTCGGCTGTTTATTGATGAGAGCCAGCTAGCCATGCTTGAAGCGGTCATGGCCAAACACGGTTATTTACCCAAAGAAAGTATGGCTGGCACCTTTGTGATACTGCGGGCGAACTACCTGTTGTGGGCAAAGTGGGTGAAAGAGTATTTATTGGGGGAGCGCCAACACGCCAACGACCTGCTTAGCTGGAATCAGGATGCGACCCGCATGCCCGCCCGCATGCATTCTGAGTATCTGCGACAGTGTTATTTGAACAACGCGTTGGCTGGTGGTCAGATTATGATAGATGACAAGCCTATCGCGTTGGCCGACATTCAGGTCCCGTTGTTTGTGGTGGGTACCGCAAAAGATCACGTCGCGCCCTGGCAGTCGGTTTACAAAGTCAACTTGCTCATAGACAAAGACATCACGTTTTTACTGACAAACGGCGGCCACAATGCGGGCATTATCAGTGAGCCGGGGCACCCGCATCGGGTTTATCAGGTGGCAACAAAAAAAGAAGACGGGCCTTACCTGCCACCGCAGGCCTGGCTGAAGGACGTTCCCATGCACGAAGGTTCATGGTGGCCGGTGTGGCAGCAATGGCTGGCTGACAATTCAACTGAAGACGTGACAGCAAGGCACGTTAACAGTGTTGAGGGCTTGCCGGATGCGCCCGGACAATACGTGCTACAAGAGTAGGGGGCTGTAATTGCCCCCAGAGTTTACTCGGTAGGTAACTTTGTGCGCACCAAGCGCAAGTAAACAGTACGATCCTTTTCTTTTATAGAGTGACTGGCATTGAAAAACGCAACAGTCCAGGCTCGCAGAGGGTCCATAATGGAGGGCGTGGAAGTCCAGAAGCTGTCTGGCGGCGTAGCCGGGAAAAACGTGCCGTTGATCGCCGGACGAACACAGTCACGCTCAGCCAGGCTGGCCAGTTCTTTTAAATTGGGCACACGCCAGCCTTCGCGCAGATCGGCATCATAGGTATAGGCATACATAAGCGCCTCCTGCCAGGTCATTTGCTCGGCTTCACCGGTACAGGTGCTACCATCGAAAGTCTGACCCACGGCGCAGCGTTGCCAGATTAATCCGGTGGGCGTGTGCAGAACCGTACTGGTTGTGATGGTTGAGAAGTCATCATCTGGTGTGGTGTCGTCGGCGTTAGCCAAACAGGTTTGCGCCTGTGCGGCCTGAACCACGCTCAGTATAAGCAGACTCATTAATGTGAACAGTGATTTCATAATTATCGCCCTGCCCTAACCAGTCGAATACTGGCTGCCGAAGATTTGTTCAGGAAGTTGTCTACACCGGAAATAAAATCAATCGCCCAGGCGTTTTGTGCCGCGTCATTGCTGACACCATCTGCACTCGGCAAGCTCGTCCAGTACCACAGCGTGCCCGCGGTACCGTCGCCGGTGTAAGGGAAGTATTGGGTATCAATGCGCGGTGAGCTGCCTTTACCAAAATGCACCAGTGACAGCAGGTCACCATGGGTGGGCAGTCGCCAGTCATAAAATCCGCACAGTCCTGCAGTGTTAATGGCATCGATATAGGCTTCGGTATTACAGTTGGTGAGGGAGCACTGCGTTGACGTGCCATTCAAACTGCCTTCCGACCCACCATTGTTGTCGGTACTGTACCAGCTGTACAGATGGTCCTGATCGCGCAGCCCCCCGTCAGTGGTTTTTATTTCCCACACCAGTCCGGTTACATTGTCACGAACACAGCTAAACTGCGTCACGTCATCGTCTTGCTCATCGCCGTTGGCGTTGAGTTTTGTAAAATCAAAGCCGGCCTGGCCGCGACCGGCTTTGTCGAGAATACCCGCATTGGCCAGCGCGTCTGAGCCTTTATGGGCGTCCTGACCCGGCCAGGCGTTTTGCTGTGTGTTGCCATTCGCGGTGTCATTGGCTTGCTGAGACATACCTGTGTCATTGAGCACGCGAACCGGGAAGGGGCGAACGGTGACGCGTTTGGTTTCGGTGACCACATTGCCGTAGCTGTCTTCGACTGTCAGGTAAAACTCTAATTCGGTGGTGTCGGTTACCAGAGGAGCTACGGCATAGGTGTCGGCCTGGGTAGGCTGAACAATGACAGGCTCACTGTCACCGCTGTATGTCCATCTCGCACTCAAGGGGTAAGCAGCCTGCAGTGAACTGCTTGCGGTGCCGTCTAGCAGAATAGTTTCACCGCCAAAGACTGCCTGATTAAGGCCAACAGAGACTTGGGGCTGCGTTTCAAATGCCGACAGAATAGTAATGGAATAGGAGGTCGTATTGGTTGCTCCTTCCTGATCGGTTACCGTGAGTGAAAAAGTCAGAGTCTGGCGGCTGTCGGCGATGGGCGTTGAAATGACCAGCGTAGATTGATCCGCCTCAAGACCGGAAATAACATCGCTGCCAGCGGTTTGTTCCCACAACCACTTCGCAATCGCGTCACTGCTGGTATTGTCAGCATCAAAGCTGTTTCTTCCGTCCAGCGTTATAGTAACACCGGCAGGGTAAGTGCCGGGGTCAACATCTGGCCAGTCTGCTACAGTAATTGATGCGGTAGGCTCGCTGTTTTGCGGCGTCACCGTTAGTACAAAGCTATCGGTGGCGGTCTGGCTGCTCGCGTCGGTGGCAGTAACCGATATAGTAAATTGCGTTTCACTGGTAACTGCTGGCGCGGTAAGCGTAGCAGCAGAGCTGGTCGTGGCCTCTTGGGCAATCGTAATAGATGACGGGGCCGTCCAGCGGTATGTGACCTCGCCTGAAGGATAGGATACCTGTGCAGACAAAGAGATTGTGGCCTGCTCAGCCATACTGCGATCCCGGCCTGCATTTACCGCAAAGGTTTCATCTGCAGCGTCTTTGCTAAGACCGCCACAGGCAGCCAGTAAGCAGGCGGCGAAAGTCAGGAAAAATAGTCGGAGTTGCTTCATATTGAAATACGTCATGTCACCGAGTCGCTTTATGCGTCTGTCTTTATAGGACTGTTTCAACCATAGTTGGTTATCGGCAAACCTGCTTAATTCATTGAGGATTTTGCTGAATTTTTCGAATGCGAGCAGCTGGAATCCCGTAAGCTAATGTATTAGCAGGTAATGATTCGGTTACCAGGCTACCCGCGCCAATGACGCAGTTGTCTCCTATCGACACGCCAGCCGCTATGCGCACATTGGCGCCTACCCAAACCCGGTGCCCCAGTGTTACTGGATTGGCAACTTCGTGGTCCGCGTCGGGACCAGCAGTAAACCGCCCGACTACAGACGAAATGACGGTATTGGGGCCAATCAGCACCTGGTTGCCAATATGAACCGGACAAGCATCAATAATCGACACATTATGATTCAGAAAAGTCCCTTTGCCGATGTGAGTATGGCAGCCATATTCCGCGTAGATTGTAGACGCAACCTGCACCCCTTTTGATTTAGCTAATAGTGCTGACAGGATGGCTGATCGTTCAGCAAATGCCGAAGGTGACGTCGTGTTAAAGCGATGGTTGTATTCATTTGCCTGTACGCGTGCACATAGCAACGATTCATCGTTGGTATTGTGGGGCACGCCTGGTGTGATGCGCAGATCTTCATTCCGCGTGTTTATGGCATTCAATCAGTAATGGCCTATGATTAGGGGTATATCACTATTTACATTTTTGAACTTCCCTAATAAAAATGCAAACAAGAGACTGATATAACTAAACTAAAAGGTAATAGCATGGGCTGGTACTTTGTTGCAAACTCTGTTGTAATCGTCACATCTTTTAACGGACATCACTGAATTCCATGCGCATCGGTTGGCGTACATACCTAAAGCAAGCATTCAGAAAAAAATCGGCCTATCACGCTGTAGGCATAGCGATTTCCCTGGACACTGTGACATTTTGCGCCTTGCGAAAACAAGGTGATGCTTTGCATGTGGCGCATGAAGAAACCGTTAGCTTTGGTCAATGGGGAAAATCCCTGATTCGCTGGACCGAAAAACACAATCTGGCCGGCACACCCACCTACGTGGCCTTTTCTATCCACTGGTATCAAATTCTGCAAATTGACCGCCCCGCTGTCGAAGAAGACGAAATCATTGCGGCGATGTCATGGTCGGTCAAAGAACTGACCGGCAGCGAGCAGGACATGGTGATTGATTACATCGACTTACCGGTGCCTCTGGCTGGAGCGGCAAAAGTAAATGTGATTGCCCTGCCTAAGAAAGATGTGGCAGAAACCTGTGAAAAGATTTTTGAGTCCGGGTTGGCTATGCAGCAAATTACGGTAGAAGAGCTGGCTACCTGTGACCTTGTTGAAACTTCGTCTGATGCGGTACTCACGCTCGTACAGGAAGCCGGCGAAGAGATATGTCTGAACATCGTGAAAAACGGGCAGCTTTATCTGAGTCGCCGTCTAAAAGGCTTCGAAAATTTAGGGAGCTTTTCAAAGGACGAACTGCAGATGGGCATTGGTGAGTCGCTGAGTGTACAGGTTCAGCGTTCGATGGACTTTTACGAGAGCCAGCTCCGTCAAGGCCCCGTTCGCCGCATTCAACTGAGATTGGATACCCAGCACATTGACGCCCTGTCGTTGCAGATTAATCAGGTGGTAAATGCAGACGTTGAAGGGCTGGTTCCGGCTAATATAGTGTCGGATACCCAGTCACCGGTTCACCGTTTAAATTATATCAGCCTCGGCGCGGCCCTGGGAGCAGACAAAGCGCTGGTGGCTGAGAAAACGGAGGCCGCCGCGTGAAACAGCGCATAAACCTCTACACCGAAGAATTTACACCACGCCTGGATGTGTGGTCGCTAAGCAGTGTCGCGGTAATCTGGAGTGTCACTGCTGTATTACTTGCCATGGTGTGGGCCGGTGTCTCCTGGTACGGTGCTTCGCTACAGGACGACTTGATGGCCAAGCAACGTCAGCAACAACAATTGTTGAGTACCGTAAGTGCATTGCAGCAGGCACTGGAGCAACGCAAACCGGATGCAGGTCTGGAAAGGCAGTTAGCGCAACGCCGTCACGAATTGAGCAACCGGCAGTTACTGGTGAATGAGCTGAGTTTACGTGAACAAATAAAGCAACAGGGGTTTGCTGATTTACTGGACAACCTGGCTGCTAAGAATAGTCGTGATATCTGGTTAGAGACTATTCAGGTCAGCGAACACATGATGTTACTTGAGGGGCAATTGAGTAAACCGGAAGCTATGCCGCAATGGTTACAACGCCTTGGGCAAACCTCCTCGTTTTCCGGCCGCACCTTTGACTCTGCGCGTTTGTTCCGCGATGAAGAGCAGCTTCGTTTTGAGCTCAGTATGTCCCGGTCTCCTGAGACAGATGTGCAGGCGCAAGGAGGTCAGAAATGAGTTACGCCAGTTATGATGCGCGTTTTGCAGCATTGAGCCAGCGCGAAAAAGTACTGATATTCGCTACCGGCCTAATCGTGATTATCTCGGTTATGGTGTTTTTATTGATAGACCCCGCATTAACCAAGAACACAAAAACATCGGATGCGCTATTGCCGTTGGAATCTGAAATCCTGTCTTTGCAGCAGCAATCGGTGATTTACGAGCAGGCCCTTGCTGAAGACCCGAATACAAAGCTGCGCGAACAAATTGCCAGCGTTAACGAGCGTATGACTGTGCTGCAGAATCAGTTTTCTGCACAACTATCCGATTTGATTTTACCCCGACAAATGCCAGTGCTCATTGAGCAGGTGTTTTCCCAGGCGGAAGGCCTGACATTAATTGAGATGGCGTCAATTAAGCCGGTTAACATTTTTGCCGATAACGAGGCCATGGCCGAAGTGCCCTTGTATCAACATGGCGTGAAATTAACGTTTGAAGGGCGCTTTTTTGCCGTGCGTGATTTTCTGGCTAATCTTGAACGGTTAACGAATCAAATCTACTGGCGTTCAATGGCGTATGAAGTGTCGGAGTACCCGAATGCACAAGTGACACTGGAAGTGTATACGCTCAGTACAGAGAAGGCGTTTATAGGTGTTGAATAAGATAGTTGTGTTACTTGCCGGCCTGAGTTTACCCGTGTTTGCACAAACGCTGGAGGATCCAACGCGTCCGTCTCAGTTCACTACGCAAACACAAAAAGCCACTAGTAGCTCAGCGTTAACGCTTGAGGTCAATGCCATTATGCGGGTTGGCCAGCAACGCCGTGCGGTAATTAACGGCAAGGTGGTAACGGAAGGGCAAAGTATTCAGGGAGCCACTGTAAAGGCCATTCACCCTTACAGTGTCGACATCGTTCAGGAGCTGGACGGTGAATGGGTTGAGAAAACCCTGTGGGTTGCCAAAAGCGGTAACGTAAAATCCAATGCAGCAGAGAATTATTAACATGGGACACGTGGGCAAACGGTTTATCTACGTTGCAATCGTCACTTTACTGGTGGGGTGTCAGTCTTCTGCTCCGCCGTCGGTTGTAGAGCAGTCGCTGAAAGAGCAGCTGGCCAGGCAGATTGCGCATGAACAGGCCAGTCAGAACTCACCAGCAACGGCAGAAGGCTCGCTGGAGTCGGTACCGAAAAACGTATCTGACTTACTCAGTGAAGTACCGGTAAGTGGGCAGCCCGCTTCTTTGTTCGGCCCAGAAAAATATGATATTGAAGCTGATGGTGTTGCGGTCAGAGCATTTTTCGCAGGTCTGATGGCAGATACGCCATACAGCGTTGCCATTCACCCTGAAGTCAGCGGTGAAATCTCGCTTAGCCTGAAACAGGTCAGCATGGAACAGGTCATGGAATTACTCGGTGACCTTTATGGCTATGATATCAGTCGCAAAAGCAATGTGTACCGTATCTTGCCAGCGGGTATGCGCACCGAAACATTTGCGGTGAATTACTTACTCATGACCCGTGATGGCTCTACTCAAACCAGTATTATCTCTGGTGGTGTTTCGCAAGCCGACGGTAATAACAGTAACGGTAGTTCAAACAGTAACTTTAATAACTTCAGCGGCAACTCTGCGAACAGCAATAACTTAGGCAATCAGTTTGGCAACAATGCCAACGGCACCTCTATTTCGACGCGCACCGAAACGAATTTCTGGGAAGACCTGAAAACGTCTCTGGAGCTCATGGTCGGTAATGAAAACGGCCGTGCGGTATTTGTCACGCCACAAGCGGGTTTGGTTACGGTACGCGCCATGCCAGACGAAATTCGCGACATTAAACGGTTCCTGAAAGTGTCTGAAGCGAGCTTGCAGCGTCAGGTTATATTAGAGGCCAGGATACTGGAAGTCGCGCTGGATGATGGTTACCAGCAGGGCATTAACTGGTCTGAAGTAGTGGCGAATGTGGGTAGTACTGACATCACTTTTGCTAACACTGCAGCAACCATTGGCAATGAAATTTCTGCTTCGCTTGGCGCAGTGACCAGCCTGTCATTTTTGAATCAGGATTTTTCCGGGGTTATCTCCCTGCTGTCTACTCAGGGTAATGTGCAGGTGCTTTCCAGTCCTCGGGTGACGGCGATCAACAACCAGAAAGCGGTGATCAAAGTCGGTGACGACGAGTACTTCGTGACTGACGTTTCCAGCCAGAACACCATTACGTCCACCACTACGTCGGTAGTGCCAGACATTGAACTTACCCCTTTCTTTTCGGGCATCGCATTGGATGTGACCCCGCAAATCGACGAAAACGGTTCAGTACTGTTGCATGTGCATCCCTCGGTTATTGAAACTCAGGAGCAGGAAAAGGTGGTTAGCCTGAATCAGGAGCAAATCGTGTTGCCTTTGGCACAGAGTACCATTCGCGAATCTGACACCATTATCAAAGCGGCCTCGGGTGAGATTGTGGTGATCGGCGGATTGATGCAAACCAGCATCAGCGACAGCGAATCCAAAACACCGTTGCTGGGTGATATTCCGTTATTGGGTGAATTGTTTACCAACAAGAGCCAGCGCGAAACGAAGAAAGAGCTGATTATCCTGTTGAAACCTACTGTTGTTGGTAGTGGCACCTGGGCAGAACAAATTGAAATGAGCCGTGAGAAAATGGCTGACTGGTTGTATGTAGAGTAACTATGTACCTGTATCACTTCGGCATTCGAGAGCTTCCGTTTACGCTAACGCCAAACACCAGTTATTTTTTTGGTTTGCCGACGCACAACGAAGCTATGCAGGTGCTGCTAACGGCGCTGAAGACCGGTGAAGGCTTTATCAAGGTCACGGGTGAAGTCGGTACTGGTAAAACACTGATCTGCCGAAAGTTACTGAATGAATTACCTGAGCACTTTGTTACGGCGTACATCCCCAATCCGCTGCTTTCGCCTACAGAACTTCGCAGGGCAGTGGCCAATGAATTGGGAGTAGAACTGTCGGCTGAATGTGACCAGCAGGAGTTTACTCAGCGTATACAGGAACGGCTAATTGCTATTCATCAGTCTCAGCAAAGTGCAGTACTCATTATCGACGAAGCGCAGGCATTACCAACAGAAAGTATTGAAGCACTGCGACTAATGACAAATCTGGAAACGGAATCCAGAAAGCTGCTTCAGGTTGTGTTGTTTGGTCAGCCGGAATTGGACGAAAAGCTGGCGTTGCCAGAGCTTCGTCAATTGCGACAGCGCATCACGTTTAGCTACAGCCTGTCGTTAATGGATGCCGACCAGGTGTTTCAGTATGTCAGGCACCGTGTGTCTGTGGCGGGGTATCGCGGCGGTGATTTATTCAGTCGTCGCTGTTGTGAGCTGTTGTTTCAGGCCAGTGGGGGCACGCCAAGGGTTGTGAACGTATTGTCGCATAAGGCACTTATGCTCGCCTTCGGCGAAGGTAAATCCGTGGTCGAGCCTGAGCATATTGCCGTGGCCAGTGCCGACACCGAAGCGGCTAAAACAGTCAGTCATCAGTGGTGGCAAACCGCCGCCATGAAGTGGGCTACGGCGGCAGTAAGTATTGTGTTTATTTGTGTGGTAGCAGGGTTAGTCATCATGGAGAAATCCGCTTGAGTGTCGTGAATAAAATGCTCAATGATCTGGAGCAACGCGAATCCAGCGAAGTCACGCAGGCCAATTATCAGCCGCCTGCGAAAAAGCCCGTGCCTGTTCGTTTGTTAATTATTATTCTGGTTGGCGCAATTGCCATCGGAGCCGCGTTGTTCTGGCCGGTTGAGTCCAGTCAGCCTGTTGTTCAATCTCCTGTGGTGCAGCCCATTAATCAGGCGGTCAACAATCAGGCGGCCAACAACAATAGCGCGGCAGTTGCGCAGCCTCAGGCTGTCCCCGCAGCGCAAGACAGCTCCTCACCCGTCGAACCTTCAAGGCTAAACCCAGTGCCTACCCCGGCGCAAAGCATGCAAGCAGCTAATAATGCACCTGCTGAATTACCAGATCCACGTCAGGTAGCTTCTCCGACGCAAACAGACGCAGTGCAGGCATCTGCTCAACAGGGTGAGATCGCAGCGCCGCCCGAGAGTACCAAAATTCAGCCGGCAAAGCCCGCTGTGCCTGTGATCCGCAGTAGCACCGACCCAAATAAAATGGCATTGAAAGCGCAAATCGCGGATGCCATTGAACGCAATAACAGCAATGAGGCCATCCGTCTGTTGCGCACGTTAATTTTACAACAGCCCGACAATATCAACGCGAAGAAACGCCTTGCTGCGCTGTATTTCAGTGAAGGGCGTAGTGAAGATGCACAGCGATTACTGCAGGATACCCTGTCGCAAACACCTGCCGACAGCAGTGTCCGATTGATGTATGCGCGCTTAATGGCGCAAAAAAATGAACAGGAACTGGCGTATTACACACTCAAAGAGGCCGATGACTATCCTCCCGCGAATATAGAGCTGCTTGGATTCAGAGCGTCAATAGCCCAGCAAATGGGAAAACTCGATGCGGCGTTAAGCGATTATGCGTTGTTGGTTAGTCTTGATGCGCGTAACGCGAAATGGTGGCTCGGGCAAGCGGTTGTTGCCGACAAGCAAGGAGAGCGCAAACTGGCAATAGAGAGTTATCGTGAAGCGTATGCTCTGCAGAGCCTGGATGCCAATATCCAGCGCTTCATTGCTCAGCGCCTGCAATCGCTGACGGGGGTTGCGCCATGAGTGTAAAAGTACGTCTGGGTGATCTGCTGGTTCAAAACGGTCTAATTGACGAATCCCAATTGATGGCGGCGCTGGCCGAACAGCGTCAAACAGGCCGCAAGTTGGGGGCCACCCTAATTGCCATGGAACTGGTAACAGAACAGCAATTGCTGGAACTGTTGTCGGCTCACTTGAATGTGCCACTTATCGACATAGATCAGTTTAACGTTAACCCTGCCGCGGTGAAGTTACTGCCGGAGGTTCAGGCTCGTCGGTATCGCGCTATTGTGCTGGAAGACAAAGGGGACTCACTGCTGGTAGGCATGAGTGACCCGGCTGACCTAACTGCAGTGGATAACCTTGGCGACTTGCTGCCAAAACGGCTTGAAATTGCCGTGGTCAGTGAGGAGCAACTGTTTAATGCATACGACAGCTTTTATCGTCGGACCGATGAAATCGCCTCGTTTGCCCAGGAGCTGGCCAACGAATACCGCGATGAAGAAGAGTTCGAATTAACAGCCGGTCTTGCCGATGAACAAGACACCGCCGTTGCGCGTCTGTTGCAGTCTATTTTTGAAGACGCGGTACAGGCAAAAGCCTCGGATATTCATATAGAGCCCGATGAACAGCAACTGCGTATTCGCCAGCGCGTTGACGGCATCTTGCAGGAAACTGTCATTCCGGAGCGCAATATCGCTGCGGCACTGGTACTGCGCCTCAAGCTTATGGCTGGGCTGGATATTTCTGAAAAGCGTTTACCTCAGGATGGAAGAACTCAGGTTAGGGTAAAAGGGCACCGTATTGATGTGCGTTTGTCTACCATGCCGGTTCAGTCAGGTGAGGCCGTGGTCATGCGTTTGCTCGATCAGTCTGCGGGTCTGTTAACGCTCGACGAAACCGGTATGCCTAAGCCATTGCTGGATCGGATTCGCATCCTGTTGCAGCGACCACACGGCATGATTCTGGTTACTGGTCCAACGGGGTCAGGTAAAACAACCACGCTATACGGTGCGTTGAGTGAACTGAACAAGCCGCAACGTAAGATAATTACCGTAGAAGACCCGGTGGAATACCGCTTACCAAGGGTCAATCAGGTGCAGGTAAACAGCCGTATCGGACTCAACTTCTCAAGTGTGCTGCGCACCACGCTTCGTCAGGACCCCGATATCATCATGGTGGGTGAGATGCGCGATCAGGAAACCGTGGAAATTGGTCTGCGGGGTGCATTAACTGGTCACCTTGTGTTGTCAACGCTGCACACCAACGATGCTGTGTCCAGCGCCATACGTTTACTGGATATGGGCGCGCCGGGTTATCTGGTAGCCAGTTCACTGAGAGGGATCATTGCACAGCGATTGGTGAGGCGTATTTGTGATAACTGTGAAACCCAGTATACCCCCACCCACGATGAATTATTCTGGTTGAGCCATATCGACCCCAACGTGGAGAACGTTGTATTTAAGCGCGGCGCGGGCTGTCAGAAGTGCAATCAGTCTGGCTACAGAGGCCGGATAGGTGTGTTTGAATTACTGGAGCTGACCGACCCCATGATGGACGCGCTGAAGTCGGCAGACACCGCGGCTTTCAGCATGCATGCGAATAATAGTCCCGGGTATAAACCGCTATCTCATGTGGCTTTAACCTATGCAAAAATGGGCCACACCACGGTTGAGGAAGTACTCAAGCTGGTGGAAATGGTCGCAGAAGTTCCCAAAACTGAGCAGGATGACGAACATACTGAGGCAGCGCCAACTCTACAGCAGGATGCGCCTAACCAGGGTAAGCCTGACGGCGGCCTGAGTCTGGAGGATATTCCGGATGCCTAAGTTTGAATATAAAGGGCGTGAAAGCAATGGTGAAATGCGTAGCGGCATGATCGACGCCATTGACGCGAATGCGGCTGCTAAAATGTTGTTAGCGCGCAGTGTTACGCCCATTTCTATTCATCCTGCTGCCGGCGGCGACAGCGAAGCTGCTGTTGAGACGGTAAATTTCCTGACTCCAAAAGTGACGCTGGATGAGCTGGTGATTTTTTCCCGGCAAATGTATTCACTCACACACGCCGGCATTCCTATTTTGCGTGCAGTAAGCAGTCTGGCGGAGTCGACGAATTCACTCCGTCTGAAACTGGCGCTCACCGACATTATTAGCTTGCTTGAGCGAGGGCGAACCCTGTCGTCGGCAATGCACCAGCACGAGAAGATATTTTCTAAACTCTATGTATCGGTTATCCACGTGGGTGAAAACACCGGTAGATTAGATGAGTCATTCTTGCAGCTTGCCGGTTACCTGGAACGCGAGCAGGAGACCCGGCGACAAATCAAAGCCGCTACCCGCTACCCGATTTTTGTGGTGTTTGCATTGGTCGCCGCGTTGGTGATCATGAATGTATTCGTTATTCCAAAGTTCGCCGATATGTTCAGTAAGTTTGGCGCTGAATTACCCATTATGACGCGGTTTCTGTTGGGTATGTCAGACTTCTTCGTCAATCAATGGCTGTTCCTGGTCGGCGGCGTGGTATTCATCATCGCGGCCGTGCGCCACTATTTGAGTACACCAGACGGGTTGTTGAACTGGGATAGGCGAAAATTGCGTATGCCTATCATTGGAAAGGTACTTGAGCGCTCATTGTTAGCGCGGTTTTGTCGCAGTTTTTCAATGATGCTGCAAGCCGGTTTACCCCTCACTACCGCTCTGAACCTAGTCGCTGAAGCGGTGGGGAACCGCCATATGGAGTTGCGCATCATCACTATGCGGCAAAGTATTGAAAAAGGGGAAAACCTGTCGCGCGTTGCTCAGGCAAGCGGATTGTTTACGCCTATGGTGTTACAAATGGTCAACGTTGGCGAAGAAACAGGGCGGGTCGATGAACTGCTGGCTGAAGTCGCCGGATTTTATGAACGGGAAGTCGACTATGATTTAAATAGTCTGACAGCGAAGATTGAGCCCATTTTGATTGGTATTGTAGCGGGTATGGTTCTGGTGCTGGCATTAGGTATATTTACACCTATGTGGGACATGATGAGCGCCATTAAGGGTAACTAAGGTGAAGCCAAGAGAAGAAGCCGATGACAATTTACGCCGGGTGATGATTAACCTGGTGGTTATTGCGGTGTTCACCATTTTGATGGGGACGGCGATTGTGTACATGTACGACGCCGAGCCCGACATTGAAGCCGAATTAATGGACGGCTATGCACGCCAGTTTGCTGGCAGTGCAACTAATGCACACTGGCAGTGGCAGGCAGAGGGGCGGCCGGAAATGATTATGCTGGTGCACTACGATGGTAATGGTAAGGAAGTCGGCCGACGCCCGGTGCGAATGGCGCATTTTGGCTGGCCAAAGGTTGAGCCCAATTCAGAGGGGTGTACCCGGGTGTGGGAACAACTGCTGAATATGCCGGCCAGAGTAGAAGGATTCAGAGTGCTTGGTGAGTACTACGCGAGCGACAACGACGACGCAAAAGTGCCCAATGCGCGATGCCGGTTCCGGGTAAGTACCGGCCCGTTTTTTGATTACAGTATTTACACTGGCGTGGTTACCCGGGGCGAGTGAGTCACGGGCAATAAAGGTTAGGAGATGAGAATGACAAACCGAAAGGCTGGAATAGCTACACCGCGAGGTTTTGCAACTAAGCAAGGCTTTACCCTGATTGAGTTGGTAATTGTGGTGGTTCTGCTGGGTTTACTGGCTGCTGTGGCTATCCCCCGATTCCTCGATGTCACTGAACAGGCAGAAGATGCTACGGTTGAGGGCGTCGCAGGTGGCTTTGCCACCGGGGTGGGTTTGGTTCGGGCGGAATGGGAACTGGAAGCCCGCCCGCAGGAAAATCAGGCCACCAACCAGACCTTCGTTACGTTGGACGGCATTTTAGTCGCCATCGACAAGAACACCGGGTATCCAACCGGACAATTAAATAACGACGGTAGTACAGAAGACGACAGTATGACGAACCTGGACTGCGAGAGCATTTTCAATCTGATCATGCAAAGCGCACCAACCATTACGTCTGACTGGGCTAACCGACCGTTCGACAGATTCCGTTACTTTACCACCGCGAGCAATGGTACGGGGTCTGGTGGCAATGATTTGTGTTTTTATTATCTGAGTAAATCAGTGCAAAACCAATCTGTACAACCAACTGACGACACCACGGGGGACGGCTTTATTTACGACCCGCGTATTGGTCAGGTGGTTGTGTTTAATAACATTTCGTCTAATTAACGGGCTTATGCCTGTACTGTAGACTAAACTTGTGAATAATAGCGTTATCCATTTAAGGGGAATTAACATGCAGCAACGTGGTTTTACGTTAATCGAATTGATCATCGTGATCGTTATCCTTGGTATTTTGGCAGTCACAGCTGCACCTCGGTTCATTGATTTCCAGGGTGATGCCCGTGCGTCAACACTGGAAGGCCTGCGCGGAGCATTGCTGGGCGGTACACAGCTTGTATATGCAAAGTCGGCAATTAGCGGTGGCCAGAGTTCAGCATCTACCACAGTGTCAATTAACAATAAAACAGTGACGACGCAGTACGGTTATCCTGATGCCGATACCATGACCTTTAGCACTGGCACAGCTGCAACAGACAACACTATTGCAGGCTGGACCGATATCTCTGACGCTGATTGGGATATTGTTGTAACAACAGCCGGTTCAGGTACCACTGCTGGTGTAGCTACAATTTACCCGGAAGGCACAACCAACGCAGCGTGTGCAGTAACTTACACTGAAGTAGTCGCAGCTGGCGGCAGCCCGAGTGTTGTTGTTACTTCAACCGGCTGCTAAGTAACCCTCAGCAGTCCATGCAGCATGGCATAACATCACTTCGCGGTAATCGTTTTAATTCGGGGTTCAGCTTAATTGAACTAATTACCGTGGTAGTGCTGATTGGTGTGCTGTCTGTCATTGCGGCAACGCGATTTCAGTCCCGTGATGGGTACGTGGAATATGCTTATCAGGACAGACTGATCACTGCCCTGCGAAATATGCAAACCCGCGCGATGCAAGACACTCGCAGCGGGTTTTGTTTTCGTATTAATCTGGCTTATGGTACCGCAAGCGCCTATGGCCCGCCTTCGTTGGATTATTCGCCGGGAAATGGCGCTGCCACTTGTGGCAGCAACATCAACAGCAGCGCACCCGCATTTTTAGCGGTACAGGCGCCGGAGTTATCCGATGAATCGGTTGTGCTCAGCAGCCGGGATGGCAACTTTACTAACTTCTCTTATCTGGCATTTGACTCCCTTGGCCGTCCATTGAACGGTGCAGCCAACTGCAATACAGGTACGCCTTGCCGCGTGACACTGACTGGCGAGTCCAGTGTGGATGTGTGTATTGAAAGTCAGGGGTACGTACATGCGTGCTAACGTCCGTGGCTTTACCCTGATTGAATTGATTATCGGTATCGTGGTGTTCACCATCATTATGCTGGTTATCATTGGTGTTATAGGTCCGCAATCTCGCCTCAGTATTGAGCCAATCTGGCAAATTCGCGCCAGTGAATTAGCGCAGTCTTTGTTAACGGAAATTAATGCCAAGTCGTTTGACGAGCAATCCGATCATTCCGGTGGCAACACACGTTGCAACGAAGGACAAAGCTGCACTGCGTCCGGGTCTTTGGGGCCAGACAGCGGCGAGAGTCGCGAAAGTTACGACGATGTCGACGATTATCATGGATTGGATCAGCGTGATGGTAATATTCTGAACGTACAAGGTCAGGCAATGCTGAATAATGGCGAAAGCTTGTACCAGGGATTTCGAGCGCAGGTCTCGGTGTATTACGACAGCAATGAAGACGGCATTAATGACGACGATGCCGACCAAAACGGAGTGCCTGATACTGGCACGCTGGTGGCGAACGTGAAACGGATCACGATTACGGTAACCACGCCAGGCGGGGAGCCTCTCACTTTTGCCAGCTATCGGTGGAATTTCTGATGCGCAAGAGTCAGGGATTCACGTTAATCGAGCTGATCACCGTTATTATTATACTGGGCATTGCCAGTGCCGGGATCGCCAGTTTTGTGCGTGGTTCCATGCAAACTTATATCGATGTCAGTACCCGGGAGCAATTGGTGACGGAAAGTCGCTTTGCTATTGAGCGATTAAAACGGGAGATTGCTAATGCCGTGCCGAACAGCGTGCGCATTACCGGTAATACCAGCTATCACTGTTTGGAATTCGTGCCTATAAACTGGGCTACTGTGTACACACGCCTTCCCGAGCCCGGTAATCTCGAGATGGACGTAGTGGCGCTGCACGATATCAATAACGTGCCTTACACTCTGCCCACTGGCGACAACTTTGCCATTGTGTACCCGACTCGCAGTGAAGATATCTATGATGCTTCACGTAACCGCCGGGTAAACGTAACGGCGTGTACCGATGATGGTGACGGCGACTGTAGTACGCTGGACGACAGCGACGATATTGTGCAGCTGTCAGTTACCGGGCAGTTCGCGCAGAGCTCGCCGGCGTCGAGAGTCTATTTAGTCGACCGGGCGGTGAGTTTTTGTGTGTATCAAAATGCACTCATTCGCTACGAGAACGACATCATTACCAATCAGCTTGGCGCGTTCCCTGGCTTACCCGTGATTGCGGAGCACGTTGTCAATGTGTTGTCGGCGGATCCGGCAAACAACCCGAGCGAAGACGACCCATTCAGAATTATTTCTACCCGGTTACAAAGCAACGCTATTGTTGAAGTACGGTTGCGTTTTTCCGACAACGGCGAGCAAATCGCTTATCAACAGGAGATCCACGTTGCCAATGTGCCATAGTAAAAAACAGCGCGGCAGTATGTTAGTGATTACCTTGTTTGTCATTCTGGTGCTGGCTTTTCTTGGAATTACCATGATTAATTTGTTATCCGGCACCAGTCAATCAGTGATTTATGAAGTGTTAGGGGCGCGCGCTAAATTCGCAGCCCAGAGCGGGTTACAACGCATTGCCGCTTCTGCATTTCCGCTTAATTCGCCGGTTGCGGCATGTAATGCCACCGTAAGTAGCAGTGCTGGCTTACCGCAGGGGGATGGATTGGAAAACTGTCAGTACCAGGCGGCCTGCACAACAACGGCTATTACAAAGCAAAACCAGCAATACAACTATTACCGGTTTGTGAGCACAGGCGTCTGTCAGGCCGGTGATATTTGGGTCAGCCGGACACTGGAAATGGATGCGTTTGAAGAACAATAGTCTGGTATGCCTGTCTGTACCGTATATAGCCATATCGTGTACTAAAATAAACAGATACCAGTATGAGGGTGTGAGTGTTGAAGCAGTGGATTAAACAGGTTATGTCGTTAGTTGCGGTCGTTTTTCCCGCCGCGGCCCATGCTGTTACTTGTCAGTCAGTTTTCCCCGATCCCGCTGCCTCGCATTCGGCGTCTGGTTATATTCAGTTTCAACCTCAAAGCCGCCTGATAGGCAGTGACGGTACCCTTGATGTAGCCAGTATGCTGGACAACAGCGGTGGCACCAGCTGTGATTCTGTCGCATGTCAAATATCGGGTAATGCCAGTGGGGCATTGTCGCTTCCGTCTTATCAATATTCATCCAGCTCAACCGATGTCAGAGTTAACGATTATTCAAGCAGTACCTTGCAGGCAGGTGATTATCGCACTGTGACGGTAGGCAATGGTGGCGCTTTAACTACCAATAGCAGTGCTCAGCCGTTCAGAATTAAAACCCTGAATGTGAATTTTAACGCGACTCTGACGTTGTCTGGAGGCGTGTATTGGATTGAACAACTCACATTAGGTCAGAATGCCCGAATAGACATTACCAACAATGCCAGCGTGGTGATTTATACCCGGGCTATGTCTACCAATATCAATAACCCCATCAATGCGAATGGTCAGCCATCGCAGTTGGCGATTATCTCTGAAGGGTATGTCAGCATCGGGCAGTACTCACAGGTAAAAGGATTTATATACAGTGCTAGTACCGTGACTTATAACACCGATATCACCCATACCGGTGCATCCAACGCTCAGCAGATAATATTGCACGACCGTAGCGTTGTGACCTACGACGAGGCGGCTTTAACGACGTTGGAAACTGACGGACTTTGCACGAAAACTGTGACTTTGCCCACCGCCGTCGCCCACTGGACACTGAATGTTTGTGCGCTAACCAACGCCAATGGCGAGGTGGTGGACAGTATCGCCGGGAACAATGGCCGGTCGGTAAACTCACCGAGTATCGACAGCAATGGACAATATTGTCAGGCCGCTTATTTCCGTGGGGACGAAGACTATTTGTTCCTGCCACACAGCAATACCTACGCTATGGCCGAAGGGGCTATTTCGTTCTGGATGAATACCGATAATCTGGCCTATTTTAATTCCACCCAGGAAGGGGGGATGTCGCTGTTCTCCAAAGACGAAAGGTTCATTGGTTCAGGGGGCCAGGTGTCGATGTGGGTCACCAACAGCGGCGCCATCAAGGTTAATCAGCAGTCGTCCAGCACCACTTATCAATTGAATACGTCGCCGGTCATTATTGAAGGGCAATGGCATCACGTAGTCTACACCTTTGGCCCGGCAGGGATGCAGGTGTACGTAGATAATAATCTGGTGGGCAGCAACAGTAGCTATACCTCAGGCTGGCAAAGCAACAATAAACCGTTATTGGTGGCCGCTAATGCCAGTCAGCACGACCCGCAGAATACATCGTATTCAGATCTCGGTGATTTTTATCAGGGACGTATAGACGATATTCGTTTGTACAATCAGCAGTTATCAGCGCAACAAATCGCGCTGCTAAACGCGGAGTCTGAAGAAAGCTGTGTTAGCTGTGGCTCCAACGCGACACTGGTTTCGCATTGGAAAATGGACGTGTGCAGTTTGTCTGGTACTGCGGGCGAAGTCGTCGATGTGGTAAGTGGCTACAATGGGCGCTCAATAAACGGTGCTTCAGCCATTATCAATGGACGTTTTTGTCAGGCGTCGGGGTTTGATGGTGGCAACCAGCACATTAATATCGACCATGGTTCAGGGTTACAGCTTTCATCCGGTACACTAACCATGTGGTTCAAAGTGTCTGATTTAGATCATAACCGGGATAGCTATGGAAATAGCCTTCAGGCGCTTTTCTCGAAAGACTCCAGCGGCCGGGATTTTGGCGGGCAGTTCACTTTACTGGTGGACCAGGATGGTAGGCTGATATTTCGGCAAGAAACACAGTATCAATCTTACGAAATTTATACCGGTAGTGTTATTGACGAACGGGAGCAATGGTATCACCTGGCATACACTTGGGGCTCTGGCGGAATGAACGTTTACCTGGATGGTGTATACCTGGGCGGTTTTTTTCAGTCGGGATTTAGCTGGCGAAATAATCAGGAACCCATCATTTTAGGCGCAAATGCCGGTGCTTCCGGTAACTATCAGTCCAACTCCTGGGAGCTGAGAGACTTTTTACGTGGAGAAATTGACGACGTCAGAATATACGCAGGTGAACTGACCACTGCCGATGTACAGGCGCTTTATACGGCCTCAGACTACGCCTGTCCCACCTGTGCCGGCACAGGACCAAGACTACACTATAAGTTCGAAGAATTAGCCTGGCCGACGTTTTATACGGTGTTGGATTCAACCACAAATCTGAATAACGGCACGCCAATGGGGCGTGTGCAGCCCGTTGAACCGTCTAACGATATCTCGTGTCGAGCCCTGGATGTGCCATATAACACCAATACTTATCAGGACGCGGTGAACACTAACCTGGATCTCAATCAGGTAGGCGACCGAGGCACAATTACGTTCTGGTACCGCAGCGACCAGCCCTGGATTGGGGGGGGAAACCGACAACTATTTGACGCGTCAAATCGGTATTTCTTCTACATGTCATTGTCGAATAACGGTGAACTAGGCTTTGGTATGGAAGACGCCAGCGGTAACAATATGGATGTTATTACTCAACAGTTAGGCTATGGAGCCAACGAATGGGTGCACATCGCGCTGACATGGAATATGCCCGGCGAAGATATCGATTTGTACGTGAATGGCAGCCGGGTATTTATGTATGGTCGGTGGAATCTGACCAACCCGGCGTTAGGTGATTTAACCAGTATGAAGATTGGCGACAATTCTTCATCTAATTTTGTTGGTTATATGACCGACAACTCCGCAAATGGTCAGTTTGATGACGTGCGAATTTATGACTACGAACAATCCAGACAGCAAATTCGCGACGATATGGCCGATGTAGAGCGCTGTTTCTCGGTACATCACTACGAAGTTACGCATCCAACCCAATCACTTACCTGCAGTGCAGCCAGCGTGACTCTGAAAGCCTGTGCAAACGCCAGCTGTTCAGAGTTGGTGAGTGATCCTGTTAGCGTGAATTTGCCAGCTGGCAGTTGGTCTACCTCTAACCCTGTGACGTTTACGGGCTCCACAACGCTTAGTCTGGCAGAAACCACAGCCAGCCAATACAACATCACGGTCAGTGCGGCGGATCAGGCTTCAGCACCGGACAATGCTACGCAGTGCACCAGCAACTGTGTGATTAATTTTGTGAATGCCGGTTTTGAGTTCTTTGACACCGCGAATCCGTATCAAACAACGTTGCCCGCCATTGTGGCTGAATCTGATTTGGGACGAGTGGGTCTCAGGGCCGTTCAGTCGAATGCCGGGGTTTGTCAGGCGCTGCTGACCGGGCAACAGTCGGTAACCCTGGGGTATGACTGTGTCTCGCCGGGCAACGCGTCCTATTCGCCTGATCAATGTTCTGTGCCGTTTGCCGGGGTCCCCGTAAGCGGCAATGGGCTCGGAGAAAACAGTGCACCGGTAACGTTGACCTTCGACAGCAATGGGGAAACCAGTCTCGCCGGCAGAACTTATGCCGATGCAGGTCGATTAACGATTACGGCCACAGCAAACATCAACAACACCACTATCGAGTCGGGCAGTAATCAGCTCGACAGTATTCCAGCACAGTTGCAAGCCAGTACTAATGCCAGTGCGGTGTCTGCAGCGGGTGCCGGGCATACGTTAACCATTACGGCGATTGGCGCGAATGGCAGTCCATTACCCGGCTACCAGCCTGGTGATCTGCAAATGGCTGTTACCCGTCAGGCTCCCGCATCAGCCTCGGCGAGCGAAGGACAATATTACGTTAGTGCCAATCAATCTGTGAGCAGCAGTGCTACTCAGAACTGGCAGTCTGTCAGCGTGCCGGCATTTAGCGCGGGGGCTTATTCATATTCTGAAGCCTATATGAGCGAAGTGGGTACTTACAAATTTGATCTTCGGGACAATGGGTATTTAGGACAGACGATTGCCGCTACTGGGGCCAGCCTGGGGCGCTATACCCCTGCGTATTTCGAAGTTGTGGCGGCAACTACCCCGCAAATTGAACCGAGTTGTAGTGCGGCGTTTACTTACCTTGGTCAGTCTTTTGCATTTGCAGCCGGAGCAGAACCTGCCCTGCAAATAACGGCCTACAATGCTAAAGGACAAGTCACAGCTAACTATTCCGATGCGTTATGGGCCCTGTCTCCTTCAGCAAGTTCACTGAGTGATATGTATTTTACCGATAACAGCGGTTATTCGGGAACTCTGAATACACTTAACGCTGGCTCTACTCCGGTAGTCACCGACAGTGCTGATTACGACGGTGATGGTGTGATGACGGTGTACGACACCAGCCTTGAATACAGCAAGATAGCAACCCCGGCGACCGGTGCGGGTAACGGCTCGCCGTTTACCGCCGATGTCGACATTATTGTCGGCAGCAGTGTGCTTACTGACACCGACGGCATATGCTATCAATCCAGTTATCCAAACGGGTGTGAAAGCTTTACTATCCCCTCTGTTCAGGGCAGTGAAATGCGCTATGGCAGACTGCGCCTGGAAAACAGCTTTGGTCCGGAAACTGAAACACTGCGTTTGCCGGTCATTGCTGAGTATTTCAATAATGGCAACTGGCTGGTGAATACCGACGACAGTTGCACTGCGGTTGCTTTCACCCAAAGCACTGGGCAAATCACGCTTGAAAATACTTCTACCGGCAATGATGAACAGGATATCACGGGATTGCTGTCAGGCATTTCAGGCAGCGGCACCCTCACAAACGGCGAAAGTGCAAATGGTGTTATTGCTGTCGGTCCGGCTATGTCCAACGGTGTGGCCGTACGCGGTTCAGTGCGCATAAGACTGGACCCGGCTGCGCCAGGGGCTAATTGGGCGAATCACCTGAATATAGACTGGGACGGCGACGGCGACATCGACGCAGACGACAGTCCGGCTGCCGACTTGTTCTTCGGGATCTACCGTGGCAACGACCGGACAATCCATATGCGCGAAGGCTTTTAATCCGGAAGTTTCGCGCTTACTCCTACGTATTTTCTCTTTCTGAGCAAGCTTCAATCGAAGAAATGAGAGCAAGGTACACTCAAAATGAACAAATATCGTACTTTCATGGTCAACAACGCTTAAGATATTTTTTCTTTAATGGGGGCAGTTTACTTGCTCAAAATAGCCCCCATTGTTAAAGTGTGCGCAACGTTATCAGTTTACGTCTGACCGCCGTCTTCCCGCACCTTACGGTGTTAATTCAGGCGTATATTACAGGAAATACCACTACATGTTTAAGAAGCTGCGAGGCATGTTCTCTAACGATCTGTCCATCGACCTCGGAACAGCCAATACGCTGATCTATGTAAAGGATCAGGGGATCGTACTGAACGAACCTTCCGTTGTTGCCATTCGCCAGGAGCGAGCCGCAGGACCAAAAAGTGTCGCTGCCGTGGGCGCGGAAGCAAAACGTATGCTTGGTCGGACACCAGGTAACATCCGGGCTATCCGCCCAATGAAAGACGGTGTGATTGCCGACTTCTACGTTACCGAAAAAATGTTACAGCATTTTATCAAGCAAGTTCACGACAATAACTTTTTACGTCCCAGCCCTCGTGTGCTGGTATGTGTACCTTGTGGTTCAACCCAGGTTGAACGCCGGGCAATTAAAGAATCTGCGCTGGGCGCAGGGGCTCGCGAGGTATATTTGATCGACGAACCAATGGCAGCGGCAATTGGTGCCGGATTGCCGGTATCGGAAGCAACCGGCTCCATGGTTGTTGATATCGGTGGTGGTACTACCGAAGTGGCTATTATCTCATTGAATGGCGTGGTGTATTCATCGTCAGTTCGCATTGGTGGTGATAAATTCGACGAAGCCATTATTAACTACATTCGCCGAAACTTTGGTTCATTGATTGGTGAAGCTACGGCTGAGCGCATTAAGCATGAAATCGGTGCAGCGTATCCGGGCGAAGAAGTTCGTGAAATCGAAGTGCGTGGTCGTAACCTGGCTGAAGGTGTGCCGCGTGGCTTTATTCTGAACTCCAATGAAATTCTGGAAGCCCTGCAAGAGCCGCTGACCGGTATCGTGTCTGCGGTAATGGTTGCACTGGAACAATCTCCACCAGAGTTGGCATCAGACATTTCAGAGCGCGGTATGGTACTCACCGGTGGTGGTGCATTGCTGAAAGATTTGGATCGCTTGTTAATGGAAGAAACCGGTATTCCGGTGGTCATTGCTGATGACCCGTTAACCTGCGTGGCACGTGGCGGGGGTAAAGCCTTCGACATGATTGACATGCACGGCGGCGACCTGTTTAGTTACGAATAAACGAACAAGGCAACCTCCACAGGTTGCCTTGCTGTTTTATGGATACCATATTTACCCGCGGTCCCTCACTGAATAACCGGCTGGCATTGGCGTTAACCATGTCGGTGGTTTTGATGTTTCTGGACTTCAGGCTCGACGCCTTTTCCTCTTCCCGCGTTTTTCTAAACTCGCTGATGAGCCCAATCCAGTACCTGGCGAACCTGCCGGGCCAATTACTCGATGTCAGCGCTCAGCGTTTAACCTCTCGTCAGGCTCTCATTGCCGAAAATGAGCAACTGACTAACCGTTTGTTATTAATGAGCGAAAAGCTCCAACGATTTGAAGTCCTGGAACGCGAAAATGCGCAGTTGCGCAGGTTGCTTGACGCGCCGGTAAGGCAAGATATGCGCAAAATGGTGGCTGAGCTGATGGCGGTAGACAATACTCCTTACAGTCAGCAAATCGTAATAAATAAAGGTGCTATCGACGGCGTGTTTTTGGGGCAGGCCATTCTGGATGAGCGCGGTATTGTGGGACAGGTCATGGAGGTCGGGACGACCAACAGCCGGGTATTGCTAATCAGCGATGTCACGCACTCTATTCCGGTACGCTCAGTGCGAAACAATGCACGATTTATTGCCAGCGGCGGTGGAGTTATTGACGAATTGTTCCTGGAGCACGTTGCGCACAGTACCGATGTGGAAGTAGGCGATGTATTGGTATCGTCCGGATTAGGTGATGTGTTTCCGGAGGGGTATCCCGTGGCAGAAGTGACTGAAGTGGTGCGCGACGAATCGCGTCCGTTTGCACAGGTAACGGTGTTGCCGCTGGCACGTTTGAACCGGCTGAAATACCTACTGATACTGTGGCCAAATGGTGTAGAAAACGAAGAGGATAGTAGCGCAGTGGAGAAGGCCAGTGATTAAGGTTCGCCACTACACTATTGCTATTAGCATTATTATTGCCATGGTGTGCCAGATTATTCCGGTGCCGATTCAGGTGGATATGTACCGTCCTGACTGGGTGCTCATCGTACTGGCCTACTGGGTAATGGCCTTGCCGCATCGGGCCAATGTGGGTGTGGCATTTATTAGCGGCCTGGCAATGGATATTTTGCTTGGCACGGCGTTAGGTGTACACAGTTTTGCTTTGAGCGTGTCTATTTACGTGCTGGCGGCAAATTACCAGCGCCTGCGAAATTACTCGGTTTGGCAACAGGCTGTGATCATTGGCGTAGTAAGCGGGCTGTACCATTCACTGCTATTCTGGTTATTGAGACTGCTCACCGATGTCACATTCCGGTTTGAGGAACTTTGGCCGGTGTTAACGTCAATGGCTCTGTGGCCCTGGATGTTCTGGCTACTGCGAAAAATAAGACGTCAGCTAAGGATTACCTGATGCAAACTAGAACCTTAATGCTTGCGTCGGCCTCGCCCCGACGCGCCGAACTATTGAGCCAGATTGGGGTCGAATTTATTCAGCAGCCCGTGGATTTGGACGAATCAGCCCTGACCAATGAGCCGCCAAAAGCACAGGTGTTGCGCTTAGCCGCCGAAAAAGCCAATGCGGCCTGGCTGCAAGTCGAAGGGACAGCGCAAGTGGTACTGGCTTCAGACACCATGGTGGTGCTGGATAATCAGGCGCTGGGCAAGCCCCGTAATGCAGAGCACGCGCGTAGCATGTTGCAATCCCTGAGTGGCCGGCAGCATGAGGTCATGACCTCTGTCAGTGTCAGAGATGCAACCCGTCAAAAGACACTGTGCGTGGTCACGCAAGTCGTATTCGGTCCTTTAACCGCAGTGCAAATCGACGATTACTGGGCCACGGGTGAACCAGTAGATAAAGCAGGCGCCTACGGTATTCAGGGAATTGGCGGGCAATTTGTTAAGTCAATCAACGGAAGTTATAGTGCGGTAGTAGGGTTGCCATTATATGAAACCGTACAATTGCTCAAAGAATTTGAGGTGATGTCATGAGTGCAGAATTATTGATTAACGTTACGCCGTCGGAGTCGCGGGTGGCGCTAATTGAAAATGGTATTCTGCAGGAAGTTCATGTTGAACGCCATACCAAGCGCGGGCTGGTGGGCAATATCTATCGCGGTAAAGTAAGCCGGGTGTTGCCCGGTATGCAGGCTGCTTTTGTAGATATCGGACTAGAGAAAGCCGCGTTTTTGCATGCCTCAGATATCGTGATCCACAACGAAGTGGTAGGCGAAGTCTCTACCAGCCATATTGAAAAGCACGATATCCGTGATTTGGTCCGTGATGGGCAGGATATCGTAGTACAAGTCGTCAAGGATCCCATTGGAACCAAAGGCGCCAGGCTCACTACCGACATTACTATTCCGTCTCGTTATCTGGTCTTTATGCCCAGCGTGACCCACGTGGGTGTGTCTCAGCGCATCGAGGATGAAGCTGAGCGCGAGCGCCTAAAAGAGCTGGTTTCCGCGTTTTGTGATGAAGACGGCGGCTTTATACTCCGTACTGCGGCAGAAGGGGTGAGTCACCCTGAAGTGGCAGCAGATGCTGACTTTCTGCGCCGTTTGTGGAGCAAAATTCAGCAGCGCCTGAAGCGCCGTAAGTCTCATGTCCTGTACGAAGATTTGCCATTAGCTCGACGCGTGTTACGTGATTTCGTCGGCACTGAACTGGACCGTATTCGAATCGACTCCAAGCTGTCTTATCAGGAATTGTCGCAGTTCACCAAAGAATACGTGCCTGAGATGAACCGCAAGCTGGAGTATTACCCGGGCGACCGGCCTATCTTCGATTTGTACGACGTTGAAAACGAAGTGCAGCGCGCATTGGAGCGCAGGGTAGATCTTAAATCAGGTGGTTATCTGATCATCGACCAAACTGAAGCCATGACCACCATTGATATTAATACCGGGGCGTTTGTAGGACATCGCAATCTGGAAGAGACCATCTTTAATACCAATGTGGAAGCGACTCAGGCTATCGCTCGTCAACTCAGGTTGCGCAACCTGGGCGGGATGATCCTGATCGACTTTATAGACATGACGGACAACGATCACAAACGCCGGGTGCTGAATAGCCTGGAAACCGCCATGGCCAAAGACCGGGCTAAAGTGAATATTCACGGCTTTACGTCGTTGGGGCTGGTGGAAATGACGCGCAAACGCACCCGTGAAAGCCTTGAGCACATTTTGTGTGGTGAATGCCCGGTGTGTAAAGGGCGCGGCTCCGTGAAAACGCTGGAAACCATCTGCTTTGAAATTATGCGTGAAATTGTACGGGTCAACCGCGCCTACGATGCAGACAAATTCGTTGTCTATGCGTCTCCTTCCGTAGCGGATTACTTGCTGGGAGAGGAATCTCACATGTTGGCAGAACTGGAAGTCTTTGTTTCAAAACAAATCAAAGTACAAACTGAAACAATGTACAACCAGGATAAGTACGATGTGGTAATGATGTGAACCGCGTCCTGTCTGTTTCCGCTTATCTTGTAAGGAAACTTTGGCTGTTATGTGCCATTGTACTGGTGCTGTTTGCTGTTTTACTGAGTGTACTGCGTTACACCCTTCCCTATCTCGATGAAGAAAAGCATCTCATCGAGGATTACCTGAGTGCCCAATACGGCATTAATCTCACCATCGACAGTCTTTCCGCCGCCTGGCAGGGCACCGGCCCAAGTATTGTACTCAATGGCGTTGAGTTTACGCAGAACGACCTGTCACCGGTTGAACTGCGCGTCCAGCAAGTTTACGTAGAAGTGGATTTCTGGCAATCCATTCAGCAACGAGAGCTGTCATCCAAACGCTTTGATCTGGTGGGATTGGCAGCCAAAATTGATACCCAGCGCATGGAGTCCGGTGATGCCGGAGATTTCCCGATTGTTGAGGCTTTGCGCAGCCTGTTTTTAGATCAGTTACAGAGCTTTTCGCTGCTGCACGGCGAGGTCAGGCTGGTCACAGCAAACGACGAACAAGTGGTCGAGCTCTCGCAGCTGGTGTGGGTTAACCGTGACGAGCGACACCAGGGACGCGGAGAAATCCGGGTTCAGGAGCTGGCGAACAACTCGGCGTCTTTCATACTTGATTTGTATGGCGATAAATCCTCACTGCAAGGCACCTTATACGCTAGGGGTGAGGCGCTGGACATTTCTCCTTGGGTAAGCGCATTGTTACCTACGCGTTCGCCAGTTGAAGAAAGTCGCGGTAATTTTGAATTTTGGGCATCGCTAAACGACAACCAGGTTACGGCGGTACAGGTTGACTTTGATGACAGCGATATAGCCTGGCGTATCGCCGAGGACTCGTCACTGCAAAGCCATATTCGCGGCGGCACTGTGCAGGCGGTCCCGGTCGATGACGGCTGGTCGATTCGGGTTGACCAACTGGTGTTGCAGTCCGGTAAACACACGCTTGTTACCGACCTGGTAGGCAAGGCTGACAATAACGGCAACGTGTTGATCAATACCGTGAAACCACTGACGTTGTCGCCATTGTTGTCGCTGGCACCGCTGTTTATTAGTGGTGACGGAGGTTCGCTAATCAACCGACTTCAGCCTGAAGCTGAGCTGGCCACATTGCAATTACAATGGCAGGACAAACAGTTTTCTGCCGCTGCCAAGGTATTTGATATGCAGTGGCAGCAAAGCGGACACGTACCCGGGCTCAATGCGTTGGATGCCGAGTTTTTCTGGTATCAGGACCACGGCGTACTGGAGCTTGATGCAGCAGATGTGGCCTTCTCCGTAGATAATTTACTGCCGCAGGACATAGATCTGGCGTCGGTGAAAGGGCGGGCTTATCTTTTTGCCGATAACAACAAAGACTGGCAGTTGTGGATAGACAAACTGGCCGTCGATGGCGAATTAGTGAGTTTCGAGCAGTCATTGCGCTACCAGTTTGCCAACAAACATTTATCTACCGTACTGAATGTCAGCAAAATGCCGCTCAGCAAAGTACCACAGTTATTCCCGGCTGATTATATGGGTAAAGGTACGGTTAGCTATCTGAATCGCGCCTTTAGCGGAGCCGGAGAAGTAGAACAGGCCACAGTGATATGGCATGGAGCGGTAGATGCTTTCCCGTTCAGGCAAAATGAGGGCATCTTTCAGGCTCAGGTTGCTATTAAAGACGCTGAATTTACGTTTTCGCGCCAGTGGCCCGCACTCACTGAATTAAGCATGGACTTGCTGTTCGAAAACGAGTCGCTATACATGAGCAGTGACTCAAGCCAATTGCAAGCCATTCAACTGAGCAACCTGCAGGCGAAAATTCCCCGACTGGCCGGTTCGTCGGTATTGTCTATAGATGCTAACGGCGTAGGTACCGGCGAAGCCGTTGGACAATTGATGCAGGCCTCCAGCATGCAAGACTCCCTGGGCAAAGTATTGACCCGGGATGTAGTGGTAGATGGTCCGCTGAGCGCTCGCTTGCATCTGGATATCCCGTTAAACGGCGAACAGGTGTCGGCGTCAGGTGTTGCAACCCTGAATAATAATCAGGTGACAGTAACAAGCCTGGATCTGGTGTTTGCAAACGTGCAAGGCGATATAGCGTTCGACAATGCCAATATTTCTTTGGAAGGGGTAACGGCAGACTTAACTGACCAACCTGTTACTATTCAGCTTACGGGCAGCCAGTTGAGCGATGAATACCTGCTGGATATGCATCTGGCCGGCAACTGGGCCACGCAACCCTTGATTGAGCGATTTAATCCCGCTTTTAACGCTTACCTCTCCGGGCGCAGTAACTGGCAAACCGATGTATCGGTTTCCCTCAAAAAAGACGGGTTCCAGTATCACGCCACATTAAACAGTGATTTGCATGGCGTAGACTCTCGCCTGCCACTGCCGTTTAATAAATTATCGACCGATTTGATGCAACTAATGGTGCTGGCTGACGGCAACGAACAAGCGACCAATGTCAGTGTGAACATTGGCAGTGACGTGCGATTTAACGGTGTCCTCCCTCACGCTGAAAAGCAGTTTTCCCGTGCGCATTTGGCGTTAGGCGACAGTGACTTTGTCGGGCTGGGCGTCGGCTTCAGTATCTCAGCCGATCTGGAAAAGGTGGAAGTCGCCGATTGGTACAAGGCCATTGAATTGTTGGTAGGCGGTTTTTCGCCGTCTTCGGACGCGGGGCAAACTGCACGCAAACCGTACTTCTCTGTGCCCGAACGCATTTTTATTGAAGCGGAAAATCTGGTGGTGTTCGACCAGACATTAACAGGTGTCGATATCACCGCAAAGCAGCAAAACAACAACTGGCTGCTGGATGTCTCTTCGTCACAAGCAAAAGCAGAAGTAAGACTTTATGACGCCTGGCTGGAGCAGGGTATAGATATAAACGCCGACTTTATTCGCCTGACAGAGTGGCAAGGTAAAAACACAGAAGAGACCGTTAAGCACAACTATAAACCCGCTGATTTGCCGCCCATTCGTTTTCATTGTGGTAACTGTGTGCTCCTCGACAAAGACTTTGGTGAAGTCGATGTTGAGGTGGTCAGGCTCGATGATGGTATGCGGATCAAGCAGTTAAGTGCCAAGAATACTTACGGCGCCATTCAGGCATCAGGTGCTTGGTTGACTCAGGGCAATGCCGAGAGCACCCGTATTGAAGGTAAAGTTAACAGCCGGGATGTGGGGGCCTTTCTGTCTTTGATGGGGGTAAATTCCGGCATCAAGGATTCAGCTGCCGATGTGACCTTTATTCTGGACTGGCAGGACTCACCGTTTAACTTTTCAATGGCATCGCTGAACGGCAATATTGAAACCCAGCTAACCGATGGTTATCTCACGCAGGTAAGCGACAAAGGCTCGCGGATTTTTACCTTGTTTAGCCTAAACTCACTGGTGCGTAAACTGAGTCTGGATTTTCGGGATGTGTTTGCTAAAGGGTTCTTTTACGACGACATTCAGGGTAGCTTCCAAATTGTCGACGGGGTGGCCAATACCAATGACACCGTCGTTGATGGCGGCGCCGGCGAAATCGAAATTACCGGTTATACCAATCTGGCTGAGCAGACCCTGAATTACAATGTCAGTTTTGCGCCAAACGTCACGGGCAACCTGCCGTTTTTAGTCTATTTTATGGTGAATCCGCCCACCGCATTGGCGGCGCTGGCATTAGATCAGGTATTGACCTCGGCGAAAGTGATCTCTAATGTTAATTATCATATCACTGGCACAATTGACGAGCCGGTGTTAGAGGAAGTTGGCCGCGACAGCAAAGATATTGCACTGCCAGCTCAGCAGGTGCCTGCCGAGCAGCAAGCGCCCACACCAACAGAATCTGATTCCCCGGCCATCGTACCCAAGGACATCAATGACGCAGACAGTTAATCTTGTTGCGCTGCAAATGACATCCGGCCCGGATGTAACGGAAAATTTAGACGTTGTGGCGACACAACTTGCTCAAGCCAACTTGCCTGCAAACAGTCTGGTGGTACTGCCGGAGTGTTTTGCCTGTTTTGGTACCCGTGACGGACACTTACTGACGGTAGCTGAGTCGGAAGGAAAAGGCCCGATTCAGGCGCGGTTGAAGGCGCTGGCCAAAGAGTTCAACTGTTACATTGTGAGTGGCACGCTGCCCATACAATGTGACAATCCGCAAAAGTTTACCGCGTCCAGTTTGCTTATTAGCCCGGAAGGCGAGCAGTTGGCGCATTATCAGAAAATTCATTTGTTTGATGTGTCGGTAGCAGACAATACCCGTTCGTATCTGGAGTCCAAATACACACAAGCGGGCACGCAGGTAGTCGTGGCAGATACGCCAATTGGCCGCATTGGTATGGCAGTGTGTTACGACGTGCGTTTCCCCGGCTTATTCGATGCGATGGACGAGATAGACATTCTGGTGCTGCCTGCTGCGTTCACGCAGGTTACTGGCGCTGCGCACTGGCATACCCTGTTGGGAGCCAGAGCCGTAGAGAAACAGTGCTTCGTGGTGGCGGCTAACCAAACCGGCGTGCATCAAAACGGCCGGGAAACTTACGGGCACAGCCTTATTTTGTCGCCATGGGGCGAGCTTCTGGCACAACGTGCTACAATGCCAGGAGTAGTTCAGCAATCCGTGTCACTGGCCGAACTGGGTAAATATCGCCAGTCTATGCCACTGTCACAACACAATCGATTCAGGAGTCATTTTGACAAATCAAGTTGAAACGCATTTACTCGGTGATTCGGGACTGACCCGACAAAGCCTGGATTCAGCGCTGGCGTCTATTTACACGCATCAAACCGACTATGCCGATTTGTATTTTCAGTCCAGCCAGCACGAAAGCTGGGTGATGGAAGACGGCATCATTAAAGAAGGCAGTTTTAACGTTGAGCGCGGTGTTGGTGTGCGGGCGATTAGCGGTGAAAAAACCGGTTTTGCCTATTCAGATGAAATCAGCCAGGACGCTATTTTAAAAGCCTGTGGCGCGGCGCGAAGCATTGCGCCACAAGGTGGTACTTTAAAAGTGGCGGCGTTAAGTGACGTGGCAACCACGTCCCGCTACGCCAGCGATAACCCGATTCAGGCTATGGCTGAGGCAGAAAAAATTGCCCTGCTCAAAGCCGTCGATGCCTATATTCGTCAACAAGACACCAACATTAGCCAGGTCGTTGTCTCGCTGAGTGGTGTGTATGAAGAAGTACTGATCGCAGGCAGTGACGGTACCTTTGCAACCGATATTCGCCCACTTGTGCGTTTAAACTGCTCGGTATTGCTGGAAAAAGGCGACCGCAGAGAGCGCGGCAGTGCCGGGGCGGGTGGTCGTCATACTTATTCCTTCTTCACTCAACAGGAAGACGGTAGACCTTATTATGAAAAACTGGCCGATGAAGCACTTCACATGGCCAGAGTGAATATGGAAGCCATTGCCTCACCTGCTGGCTTAATGCCAGTGGTGTTAGGGAATGGTTGGCCAGGCGTACTGCTACACGAAGCGGTGGGACACGGTCTGGAAGGTGACTTTAACCGCAAAGGCGCGTCTACGTTCAGTGGTCGCATGGGTAAACAGGTTGCTGCGAAAGGCGTGACTGTTGTTGATGATGGCACACTGGATAATCGTCGTGGTTCACTGACTGTCGATGATGAAGGCACCCCAACTGCACATAACGTGTTAATTGAAGACGGTATCCTGACTGGCTACATGCAAGACAAAATGAATGCGCGCCTGATGGGGGTTAAACCTACCGGTAATGGGCGTCGCGAATCCTATGCGCATTTACCTATGCCGCGTATGACCAATACCTACATGTTAGGGGGCCAATACAGCCAGGAAGAGATCATAGCTACCATCGATAAGGGCATTTATGCACCTAACTTTGCCGGCGGTCAGGTCGACATTACCTCGGGTAAATTTGTGTTCTCCAGTGCCGAAGCCTATTTGATTGAAAATGGTAAAATAACCGCACCCATCAAAGGCGCGACGCTAATAGGTAATGGCCCTGAAGTTATGCAGAAAATCTCAATGATTGGCAACGACGTTGCACTTGATCGCGGTGTTGGTGTGTGCGGTAAGGATGGGCAGAGTGTACCGGTTGGCGTTGGGCAACCGACACTGAAAATTGATGAATTAACAGTGGGCGGCACGTCTTAACGTATCCGCCCGGCTAAGCCTGAATCACAGGTTTATTCAACAATTGCGCCTTTGAGGTATTGGAACAATTCCCGGTACGCCTTAGGCGGTTTATTGTTGCTGCGCTCTTTAACGATAGCACGATGAAACTGACGCAGTTTCTGACGCTCTAGCTGAGGGTAGTCACTGAGCAGTGGCTCAATAGCAGAATCGCCCTGGTCTGCAATGGCATCACGGGCTTTTTCCAGTTTGTGGAACAGCGCGTTGTGTTCATTGTGCTGATGCTGCAGTTTAGCCAGAGCGGTTTCAATTGGCTCCAGCTCGCGACTACGCATTAATTTGCCTATGAATTGTAGCTGGCGGCGAAAACCGTCTTTCTTGCGATTGATTCGGCGGGCCAGTGCTACGGCATCACCCAGCTCTTCATCCAGCGGGATGGTCTTGAGGTGGGCGTCAGACAAATTAACCAGTTGCTCGCCAATTTCTTGTTGGTGAGCAGACTGACGTTTGAGTTCGGATTTACTGACGGGCTCGTCAAAATCAGGATAGTCGTCGTTGCTATCCCAGTTTTCGTCATCGTATTGACTCGGGTCGGACATGGGACTCTCGTGTTAAACTGAATAATAGTAAATTGTAGCCCATGAACAATGGACATTTATAGCGAAACTTCTATGCAAATCGAACAACAACTCGCAGAAATTCAATCAAAAGTTGCTGACGTACTCAGTTTGGCACTAAAAAAAGGTGCCACACAGGCTGAAGCCAGTATGTCGAAGGTGGAAGGCATTGCAGTGTCGTCCCGTATGCGCGAAGTGGAAAATATTGAGTTCACCAACGATGGTGGACTGGGGATCAGCGTGTATGTGGGCAAACATAAAGGCAGCGCATCTACCGCTGACCTTAGTCCGTCTGCACTTGCACTGGCAGTGGAAAAAGCGGTAGATATTGCTCGCTATACCAGCGAAGACCCGTGTACCGGTTTGGCCGACGCAGAGCTGATGGCAACGGAGTTCCCTGACCTGGAGTTGTACCATCCGATCCCGCTGGACCCTCAAAAAGCCATCGAAACCGCGGTACGTGCTGAATCAGCAGCACTGGATTACGATCCTCGGATAACCAATACCGACGGTGCCAGTTACAACGCGAATATCGGTATGCGCGTGTACGGCAATACGCATGGTATTAATGCTGGCTACACAAGTAGCCGGTATAGTCTGAGTTGTATGGTGATTGGCAGCGAAGGCGAAGATATGCAGCGTGACTACGCCTACACGGTGAGTCGAAACGCGAGCCTGTTAGACAGCCCGGAGAGTGTGGGTCGCGAGGCGGCAAAAGCAACGGTTGAACGCCTTGGTGCACAGAAAATCAAGACGGCCACAGTGCCAGTACTTATCGATAAACAAATTGCAGCCGGCTTGTTCGGACATTATGTTGGTGCAATTAGCGGAGGGTCACTGTATCGCCGTTCCTCGTTTTTATTAGATAAACTGGGTAGTCAGGTTTTCCCTGAGTGGTTGAATATTGTTGAGCGGCCCCATTTGAAAGGCGGACTGGCAAGCAGCAACTTTGATAATGAGGGCGTGGCGACTCGCGATCTGAATGTGGTTGAACAAGGCCGCCTGTCTACGTATCTGTATACCAGTTACTCGGCGCGTAAACTCAATACGGTGTCGACCGGGCACGCTGGTGGTATCCACAACTGGGTGGTAGGTAATTCCGGACAAAGTGACGCTGAATTACTGAAAACCATGGGTACTGGCCTGTGGGTCACTGAACTCATGGGGCAGGGCGTGAACATCGTCACCGGAGATTACTCTCGCGGTGCTGCCGGGTTCTGGGTAGAAAACGGCATTGTGCAATATCCGGTTCACGAGATTACTATTGCAGGTTCGCTGCAGGATATGTATGCCAACATCGTCGCAATTGGTGCTGAACAGGATTGCCGCGGTAGCGTAAGCACGGGCTCGGTGTTGCTTGAAAAAATGATGATAGCTGGCGCGTAGTGAAATATCAGGTTTGACCTGTCAGGTTTTTTATCACTTTTGAGAGGAAGACTTTACAGTCACCAAATTTCCTCATGTATTTCATGTGGTTATTTTTTGGTTCGATCTTTGCTTGGATCGCGGTAAGAATGGAACAGGGTACAGAACATTGAAAAGGTTCAATCAATTAATTGCGTCGTTGGCCGTCTGCGTGTCTATGAGCGCAGTTGCGTCTGTTGAGAATGTAGGGACTTATAACCTCATTTTGAAAAACGACCTGAATACCAGCAGTGATATTGAAGGCCGCATTATGATCGGTGGTAACATCGACATGGCAGGCAAATCACTGGACGTAGCCAGCAGAATCGCTGCTGATCCGGTTGTAGACGCAGTAACGGTTGTCGGTGATATCACTGCAAACGATGTGAAAACACAAAACGGCAACATTGTTTACGGTGGAAATATTGGTAGCACAAACCTGATTCTGAATGGCAGCGGCTCAGTGAGCCAGCAAAGCCAAACCACCTTGCAAAATCAGTTTGATGCTATTTATCAAAGCGTTATCGACGACAGTAACTATTACAAAACCTTAGCTGCAAACGGTACTTTCAATACCTCAGATATGAACAATCTGAAGTTTGAATCTACCAGTAGCGACGACCTGTTGGTGTTCAACATCAATGGTACTGATTTGTTAAACGGCAGCTTTAGTTTTGGTTTTACACCTACGGTCCCCATTATCATTAACGTTGCGGGAACGGGTGCATTAAACCTGAACTCTAAAGCGTTTGGTAACTTTACCAAGCAGGTTGCGTCTTTGGTGCTGTGGAATTTCTTCGACTACACGTCGATTGGTTTTAACGGCGACGGTTGGAACGGTTCAGTGCTCGCACCGAACGCAGACATTACCAGTGGCACAGGTAGCCTGGACGGTGGTTTTGCTGCCTTGTCGTATACCGGCACGGTAGAGTTACACAATCAGCTGTTTACTTACGAACCGCCGGGTGAAACACCTGGAGTCGATGTGCCGGCACCCCCGGTATTTTTCCTGCTGTTTGGTGGGCTGATTGCAACAATGGCGCTTAGACGCCGCTCATAATGTTGTTATACACTTTGTAACGAAAAGGCTGGAATTCCAGCCTTTTTGCATTGTGCTAAACATAATATCATTGCAGCTACACTGCTTGCTTTACAGGATGTTAAATTGCCGTTTTATTCTCTCAATGCGCTATTCAGGTTGCAGGGCACTTCGCCTGCGATAATGCTGTTCGTAAACTTGTTGGCGGCTGTCCTGCTGTGTGGTCCTGCTAAAGCCCAACAAAGCAATGAAACCTCGTCCATAGAATGTGAAAAAGCGGAATACAGTTATGAGCAGGGCGATCCTGATACGGCCTTAGTCCACTTAAAACGCTGTCAGCGAGCAATGCCTGACTTTTTGCCTGCCGTTGCATTGCTAGGGAAGATTCAGAGCAAACACGGCGCCTATTCACAGGCCGTGGTAACTTTCAATAGTGCGCGTAAACGCGGGGCCGATGCCTCTTTGTTTGCTCGAGAATGGGCAGATGCATTGTTAGCTACGCGCAATTACCAGACCATTTATGAATTTGATGAATATACACAGTTCCCCGTAGAGCAGCAGGCATATTGGTTATTGGCCAGGGCTGAGGCTTGTTCCGCACTGGGAGAAGAACGCTGCGCCAAAGAGAGTTACCTGCAACGTGGCCTGCTGGTTGATGATATCGAGCAACCTTTGGGGCTGGCGGGAATTGCGATTAAGGCCAGGAACTGGAAAGAAGCCAACCGCTATTTACAAAGAGCACGTTTGATTGACGATAACGATATTCGGGTATGGCTGGCACTTGCACAGGCAAGTCAGGGGCAAAACAACAACGCCCAGGCACTGGAATATGCTAACCACGCACTTGCCATAAACCCTGAACATCCGCTGGTTCTGCGAATACTGGCCGATTTGTATTTAGCGGGCAACAACACCCAGCGTGCACTCACAATGGTTGAATCCATACTGGCGCAATCACCGCAAGATCCTTACGCGCTGTTAGTCAGCAATAGCCTGGTTGCCAACACTGAAAATGCGTTGGCTCTGCAGGCTGTAAAGGCACAAATTGAGAAGCTCAGCGTGAGTTTGACAGAATCGCCCTCAGAATTAATATTTCTGCGCGGACTGATTGCATATCAGGAAGGCGCATTCGAAACGGCCCTGTCTGAGTTTTCACACTTGTATAAACAGAAAGCCTATTTCCCGCAAACCATAGTGTTATTGGCAAAAGCTCAGCAGCAGTTGGGTCAGCGAGCTGAAGCGATAAAAGTACTGGAAGCCAACCAGGAGTTGTTGCTGAATGAAGCGCCAACTGCTTATGCCATGATGATCGAACTGTTTATTGAGCAAGGCACCATATTTAAAGCACTGGGCAGTTGGCAAACCTTTGTTTTCAGCTACCCCGAACGGCTTGATGCCAAACTACTGGAAGTTAAAATTCTGCTCGGCAGAGGGTTGTTGGCCAGAGGCGCTGAAAAGCTGACTGCGCTGCGCGAACAATACCCCGAGTCAGTAGAGGTACAAACGGTTTTTGCTGTTGTCATGGCCCGTACCAATCAGCCTGAACAAGCATTACTGGCTGTAGACAGCTTATTGAAACGTGAGCCGGATAATGCCTATTTACTGAATTTTAAAGGGGCATTGCACCTAATGCTCAAGCAGTTTGAAGAAGCATCGCAGGCTCTGGATAAAGCACTCTCTATCTCAGACGAGCTAACGCCGGCAAAAGTGAATCGCATTTGGCTTACTCATCAGCAGGGTAATACCGAGCAGGCAGTGAACGATGCCAGGGAGTTGTCCAGCAAGTTTCCAAGGGATTTATCGGTAGGGCAGCTATACGCTGGATTGTTGCTGTCGTCCGGGCAGTCCGGACAAGCTTTGAACCAGTATCTACGGCTATTGAAACTCGACGACTCTCAGCAAAATGTGTTGGAAGCCCTGGTCGCGCTGCGCATTCAGAGTAACAACATTAGCGCAGCAATACAGAGCCTGTCGCGCCTGATCGAACTCGAATACAACACTACGCAAAATCTATTGCGACGTGCGCAGTTGAACCATGCGTTAGGGGATGTGAAAAAAGCAGAGAACGACCTGAAAAAAGCCGCTTTGCTTGCTAACAATGAGCCCTTACTGTTGATAGCAACGGCAAACGCCGCTTTGCAAATTGGGAATCAACGACTCGCAATACAAAGTTTGCATCGGGCAAGAGAGCTCATGCCTGGTGATTTATTGGCAGGTGTTAAGCTTGCCGAGGTTTTCCTGAATACTGATCAACCTGGCGAGGCCGAAGTGGTGTTGGGGCAATTAGTCAGCGACCATCCTGGTCAGGCCGATGTCTGGCTACTTAAAGGTCGCCTGGCTGAGCAATCCGGTGATCTCAGGTTAGCCAGAACACACTATTACAAGGCGCTGTCGCTGAACAGTAGCTATGATCTGGTTTATGCCAAGCTCTACACGCTGACCCACTATGGCATCGGGGTCAAAGAGTTTGAGCAAACCCTGTCCCGTCGGGTGGCGGAGCAACCTGACCTGGTGTTTACACGGAATTTGTTGGCGCAGTTTTATTATTATCAACAGCAGTTCGAGTTGGCCGCCAAACACTATGTGTATTTATATGAGAACTTGCTGTCTGAAGATAAGAAACCGGCATTTGCACGCCGACTGGCACAAGCTTACTTTCACTTTGATATAACCAAAGGCATTGAGTATACCAATATAGCGGCTCAGAGCATGCCTGATGACCCTTATGTGAAATCATTGGCTGGTTGGTCGTTAACCTTGCAAAATCTCCCTCAGGACGCTGTGAAGCTGCTTAGAGAGGCGCATACTTTGGATGGAAACAACCTGGATACCGGGTATTTTCTGGCTTATACCCTGAGTCAGCTGGGACTTAACAACGAAGCGTTGCAGGTAGTGTCGCAATTATTAGACAAGCAAACCGGTTTCACCTACCAGAAAGAAGCAAGAGCCCTTGCAGCTCGTTTGAAGAACGCTTCCTGACAGAAACAAAAAACGCCGGGTAGCATTAATGCTGCCCGGCGTTAAACACATGCTTCGCCTGATTTTAGTTATCTACGGAACCGCAGAAACGGTAACCTTCACCGTGGATGGTTACAATCAACTCTTCTTCGCTTGGCTCAGATTCAAAGTGCTTACGAATACGACGAATCGTTACGTCAACAGTACGGTCATTCGGGCGTAACTCACGGCCTGTCATTTCCATAATCAGCTGCTCGCGAGTCAGGATTTTACCCGGGTTACTCAGGAACAAGTGTAACGCTCTGAATTCACTGCGCGGCAAGCGGAACTCGTTACCACTTGGAGAGATCAGTGAACGGCTGTCGCCATCCAGCGTCCAGCCATTAAAGCTAACGCGGCTTGGTAAATCGTCATCTTCAGCGCTGCTGGTAGTACGACTCAGCAGGTTTCTTGCACGAATCGTTAGTTCGCGAGGATTAAATGGCTTGGTGAGGTAATCGTCAGCACCAATCTCTAACCCTAAAATTCGGTCAACATCGTTATCACGGCCAGTCAGGAAGATCAGGCCAACATTTTTACGGTCGCGTACTTCGCGAGCCAGAATCAGACCATTTTTACCTGGCAGGTTAATATCCATAATAACCAGGTTAATGGCGTGATTTTCAAAGAAATCATGCATTTGTTCGCCGTTTTCGGCTTCGAACACATTATACCCTTCGGCTTCAAACAAACTCTTTAACGTGGTACGAGTGACCACTTCATCTTCTACTATCAATATATTGGGCGTCTGCATGTTCACACTCTATTTACTATTGTTTTGTTTCTGTTCAAAGTTTAACAGATTTATATCGTTATTGGCGTATTTTGTCTTGCAATTTAACTGCCACTTTAGAATAAATTACTCGCTAGAGCAGGCATTGTTCAAGAAAAATATCTAAATTGCGTCTATTTTGTTTATTTTTTTACTGAAACCGGAAAAGACAATGTAAATTCCACGCCTTTGTCGGGTTCACTCTCAAGTTTGATGTTGCCATCCAGAGCCTGAGTCACTAAGTTAAACACTAAGTGCATACCTAGTCCAGAGCCGCCTTGGCCTCTTTTTGTTGTAACAAAAGGATCAAAAATGCGCTTTTTAATGGAAGTTGGTATGCCACTTCCATTATCCCTGTAAATTATTTTCAGTTTTTTGTCATCCGTCAATGCTGCAATGATGTCAATTTGCCCATTTTCAACCCCTTCGAAGGCATGAATGAGTGAATTCATGATTAAATTTATTAAAATTTGATTTATTGGGCCTGCTTTTGACACTACGTTAAGTGATTCGTTGCATTCAATGTGGATTGTATGGGTCACTTTTTTCAATCTTGGGCGCAGCGACATCAGCGTTTCTTCGATTAATTGCTTCACGTTTATGTCGCGAGCTTCTTCACTGGATTGATCAACCGCGACTTGTTTAAAGCTCGAAATAAGATCGGCTGCTCTGTTGAGATTACGGTAAATAATGTTCAGGTTTTCACGCCCTTCCTCTATAAACCGTTTCATGCTGCTTGCTTTGAGCGTTTTGTCGGAAAATTGCTGTTCTAATACCACCAGACGGTCGAGCATCATGGTTGATGCCGTGATACCCAGCCCTATTGGCGTATTTACTTCGTGGGCAACGCCGGCCACCATATCGCCCAACGACGCCATTTTTTCATTCTCTACAATCTGGCGCTGGAACTGGTGAAGTTTTTCTAAAGTCTGGATAAGCTCAGTATTGGCCTCCTTCAGGGCCACGGTGCGCTGACCCACTTCTTCTTCCAGTCGACTGTTTAGTTCCTGGTGCTGTTGTTCCGACTGTTGCTGTTTAACCACGTATTCCTGCATGCGGGCAAGCAATACATTAATGGCGTCTATAAGGATATTGTATTCCCTGACATCACAGTGCTTTGCGCGGCTGGCATAATCACGCGAGCGTGCCACGCCCTGCAGAACCAACACCATGTCCTGTACCGGACTGCTGAGTACATGGCCAAAACGATAAGCCACCAAAAACGCGACAATGACGATTAATAGCAGCGTAGCTATCTGAACGGTGACGGAATAATTAACAAAAGCGTTGTAGGCTTCCGCGGTAGTTCGCACATACACATAGCCGTAAGTTTGATTTTCGGCGTTAATAGGACGAATGATCTCGAACACATCACCGTCAAACCTCGCAGTGTAGTACCTGGCCATGTCGTTGATTTTGCTTTCGACCGCAGTTGTACTCGATTTTGTGTAAAGCGCTACCATTTCCGGGGTGGGGGTTTCGTTAATGCTGTAGATATGCGCATTCAGTACATCGTTGTAGTTCTTCAGGCTGTTTAGCAACAGATTGAGCGTATCGGTTTGTGCCGCTTTTTGTTCGAAATCCAGTGGGATCACAGACAGCGTAGGTAGTGATGCGGCTGCAATCATGTCGGCGATGGCACGCACTTCACCTTCCAACTGCTCTTTCATTCTGGAATGTTGCGTGTAATTAGAAACGACTGATGAGATCAGCAATGCTCCGCCGGAAATAGACAAAACCAGCCATAACAAAATATTGCGAATAGAAAGCCTGGACGGCGACTGCAGCATGGGTTACGAAAATGTCCTGAGAAATAATTTAATATTGGATCATAAATGCTTAAAAAGAAAGAAATCGCCCGGATATTCTTTAATTAGCTCGAAGTAGTCGAAATGTCAGCTTAAAGCGAGCGGTTTTATTGTTTTGCCCAGTCGGGAACCGGAATTTCCAACAGCACAAAAAGGTCAGTGACCGGCATTTGTAAATGTGTAGCCATGGCTTCGAATGCCTCAGGCTGGTCGACGACAGGGAGGTCGGTAAGGTCTGAAAGACACAGACATACCATGCCGTTTTTGGGAATGTTGAGCCCCGGCACGGGGGCTTTGGCAATACGGAAAAGCGTGTGCGGGCACATACTGGTGCGCTGAGGTGCCTGAACACACTGCTCCGGCACCTCAGCTAGGGCAATACCGTTCACAAAGAACGATAACCAGACAATGCTGACTATCTTGCGACTAAGGCATCGCAGTATCATGCATGCATACTCTCATAAAGCGACAGGTAAGCAGTGGCAGCGGTTTCCCAGGTAAAGCGGGTACCCATACCTCGTTGCTGCATTTCACGGAAACGGGTAGAGCATTCGTGATAGGCCAGCAAGGCGCGTCTGATGCAGTTCAGCAGTGCGTCTGGTGTCGGCTCAAAGAAGACAAAGCCCGTCGCGTCCTGTGGGTTTTGCTCAGCGTCAATAACCGTGTCTTTCAAGCCGCCTACACCACGCACAATCGGCACTGTGCCATAAGCGAGACTGTACATCTGATTCAGGCCACAAGGCTCAAATTGAGAAGGCATCAGGAAAAAGTCTGAGCCAGCTTCAATAAGGTGAGCATGTTCGGTACTGAATCCATTGATAAATGCGAACTTGTCAGGGTGTTGTTCAGCAAACTCGCCCAGATCCTGACATACACTCGGATCACCTGTTCCTATAATAACCATTTGCAGTTTGTGCTGCATTAAGCGGTCCAGTATAGGCACCAGATACCCAAAACCTTTTTGTTCGGTAAGGCGACAGACCATGCCAAACACCGGTACACCCGGCTCTTTGGGCAGGTTTGAACGTTTTTGCAGGTTCGCTTTGCATTCTGCTTTGCCAGACAAGTCATCGGCATTAAAGTGAGCCGGAATATAGCCGTCTGTCATGGGGTTCCACTGACTGTAATCGCAACCGTTCAGAATGCCCGACAAGTCATCCGCGCGTTGCACCAGACGGTCGTGGAGGCCGTGACTTCCCAGGTTTGTAAGAAGCTCCGTGGCGTAGTTAGGGCTCACCGTAGTGATTTTATCTGCGCATTCGATGGCGGATTGTAAGTAGTTAATATAACCACCGTGAACCTGGTTCAGAATGCTAGGGTGATGTCGCAGAAATGGAATGTCTTCTAATCGGTGCACGCCCTGAAAGGCCGCATTGTGAATAGTAAACACCGATTTGGTATTGGCGAAATAGCCAGACGGGTCCTGTTTTAACAGGAATGGCAACATGGCGCTGTGCCAGTCGTGACAGTGAATAATATCTGGCTGCTGATTCAGACTTTGCAAAGCGTGCAGGACTGCCCCGCTAAAAAAGGCAAAGCGCTCGCCGTTATCGCCATAGGCCTCATAGGCACTGTTATACAGTCCGTCGCGATCAAAATATTCAGGGTAGTCAACAAAGTACACGTTAACGCCGCGCCATTCCATATGTCGTAACGTAAAGTGGTAAACCTTGCTTTCGGTAAACAAAGTCTGGGCCGGACAGGCTTCGGGCAAATTGTGCTGCTGTGCAATGGTTTTGTAGTAAGGTAAAAAGATACTCACTTCATGACCAGCGGCTTGTAGCGCCAAAGGTAACGCTTTGCCTACGTCAGCAAGCCCTCCCGTTTTTACTAAATCTTCAACTTCCGAGATAGCAAAGACAATCTTCAACCTGTTTCTCCTGCACAATCCATGATTTTCTTATGGAAGAACAAATTACCACATTAAAAATCAATTTTGTGCAAAATAAACCGAGAATCTGGTGTTTTGCGCCAGCGTGGCAGGTTGCTTAAATTGCTCATCGAGCAATTCCGCGTACGGTAAAAAGCGATTTGATACCAAATACAACTTACCATTACTGGTTAATCGCTGCTTTGCACCGGAGATAAACTCGCGGGTTATACGGTAATCGGTTTTTACGCCAGTGTGAAAAGGCGGGTTCGTTACAATGGTCTGGAATCGGTGAGTAACACCATTTAGTGTGTCTGCGGCAATGATATTACCCTGACTGCCGTTTTGCTCCAGTGTATGTGCGCTGCACCATAGCGCCAATGCACTGACATCCAGTAGCTCTGCCTGAATGCGGGCACCACCACTCAACAAATAGCTGGCAATCACACCTGCGCCACAAGCAAAATCCAGCACCGATCCTGATATCGTCTTTGGCAATTTAGACAGCAGTAGCTCTGTACCTGCGTCAAGCTCCCGGTGGCTGAATACACCGGGCAACGAACATACCTGCCATTCGTGTTCATTCAGCGTGTAGGTATCGATGGCTGTCCAATCGTGAAGAGAAAAACTACCCGGGGCATGACTTACTTCACAGGTTACCCAGCTGCAGTGACGGGCTGAGTCGAGCTTTTGCACAGCGCCGAATTGCTGCATGGTTTTACCCGCGCTTTTAATTCCACCTTTGTTTTCGCCAACAACATGAACCCGGCCGTTGTTGCCGACCAGGTTGGCGGCCATTGCCATTAGCATACTTAGATGCGCTTTGGCTTTAGGCAGGAACAACAGCACATCGGTCGCTTCTGCGTTGTTCAGATAGGGCGCAAATACGTGTTTGTGCTGCCCATTTTCGGCGGTGATGTGAATAGCCTTTGGCTCTTCGCAAATATCCCGGCTATCGAATTGTGCGGCGCCATTGCGCCCGGTTGCCTGGCAAAATACATCAAAGAACTGATGTAATGCGGTCAGACTAAATGCCTGCAAAGCGGGAAACAGCCCGGCATCATCGGCATTAATAACCAACCAGTTCCCTTCTTCGAACTGATCTATGTTGCGAATAACAAGTTGCGATGCCGGTGATAAACTCATTCAGTGCGCTCGTAAATTAAGTCCCAGACGCCATGGCCCAGTTTCTGACCACGAACTTCAAACTTGGTAATAGGGCGGTAAGCCGGACGCTCAACGTAGTCACCGTCTTGTGCAGTATTGGTGTAACCCGGGGCTGCATTCAAGACTTCTGCCATATATTCTGCATAAGGCTCCCAGTCAGTTGCCATATGAAATGTACCGCCCACTGCCAGCTTGGTTCTCACCAGCTCAGCAAATTCTGCCTGAACAATACGGCGCTTGTGATGGCGTTTCTTGTGCCACGGATCGGGGAAGAACAGCTGTAAGCGATGTAAGCTTCCATCTGGAATCATATGCTTTAACACTTCAACTGCATCGTGTTCCATTACACGTAAGTTTTCCACGCCTAATTCGCCAGCATCTGCTAAACATGCGCCAACGCCTGGGCGATGTACTTCAATGCCCAAAAAATTCAGTTCAGGGGCTTCATGGGCCATGGTAACCAGTGACTTGCCCATACCAAAGCCGATTTCTACCACTACCGGCGCGCTGCGCCCAAAGGTGTCAGCCAGATCTAATGGCTGTTCCTGATATTCGATGCCTTTGGTTGGCCAGTAGGTTTCTAACGCGCGTGCCTGACCGTTAGTTAACCGGCCTTCGCGCTTAACGTAGCTTTTGACTTTGCTGACATATACACCAGCGGCTTCGGCTTCTGCCTGACTTTTAAATTGACCCATGCTGTTCTTTACCTCTTTTACGCTGCGGCATTATCCACTTAGTGTTCGTAAATGCAACGATTATAGCGTGAAATGGCCGGTTTTCGCGGGTTATAGGCTAAAGTGATAAACCTTTGACGATCAAAGACGCTACCTTTTCCGGCTGTTCCAATAGCATCATATGGCCGCTGTCTTGCACTATGCTAACCGTTGCTCCGGGTAATTTTCTGCCCGCCTGATGTATTGAAGCTACCGGTACCACCGCGTCCTTGTCGGCAGCAATAATATGCACAGGGCATTTCAGAGTGGTGAGTTTGGCACACAAATCTTTTCGCGGCGTGGTGCTGGACACCTGTGCCTGCAATGTTGCGCCGCCAAGGTCACTTGCCATATCAGTGATAAAGGGCAGCAAACTGTCCTGCTTGGCAGGCATGATCATATTGGCCAGATACTGGCTTTGTCGCGACGCAAACTTGCCTTGTTTTAACACGGCAAGCAGTTGCTTACGCCTGGCGGTCTCTTCGTTTGTCAGCCCGAGTGGTGAATACCCCAGCAAGGTCAATGATGCGACACGTTCAGGGTAAGTCAGTGCCCACAATGCGGCAATGTAGCCTCCCATTGAGTAGCCAACCAGATGTACCTTTTCGCCCTGGGTGGCGCGGTCACTGGTTAACGCGAGCATATCCTGCAGCGTATTCGCCCATTGCAGAGGCACATAGGCACGCGCCATGGCCGGCAGTTTTTTCCATACAGGAAGCCAAACGCGTTCATCGCACAACGTGCCGGGAAGAAAAAGTACAGTCATAGAAGTAAACCTGATTCGGGTATGCAATCGTAACAGGCACTACGTTGGTCAGGCAATCACTGTTACACTTGCCGCCAATCAATCCGTCAACGCTTGCTATACCAATACGGGGAGTTCATGTCACAGCTGTTTTCAGATCGCATTCTAACCTGGTTCGACAAACACGGACGCAAACACCTGCCCTGGCAACAAAACGTAAACCCTTACCGGGTGTGGGTGTCTGAGGTCATGCTGCAGCAAACGCAGGTGACCACCGTGATCCCGTATTTCGAACGCTTTATGGCGCGTTTTCCTACGGTGGTAGAGTTGGCCAATGCACCTCAGGATGACGTGCTGCAGTTGTGGACAGGGCTGGGGTATTACGCCAGGGCCAGAAATCTGCACAAAGCGGCTATGCAAGTGCGTGATGAGCACAACGGCGAATTTCCGGATACGCTCGAGGGCGTAATGGCATTGCCTGGTATTGGCCGTTCCACGGCGGGTGCCATTTTGTCAATTGCGGGCGGGCAGTCACACCCTATTCTGGACGGCAACGTTAAGCGGGTACTAGCGCGGTATTTTGCTATTAGTGGCTGGCCGGGTACCAAGAGTGTAGAAAACGCCCTGTGGGAATACGCCACAGACTTAATGCCTCAGCAACGGGCCAATCATTACACCCAGGCCATGATGGATATGGGCGCAACGCTGTGCACGCGCAGTAAACCCAAGTGTGATGAATGCCCACTGCAAAGCGACTGCGTGGCTTATGCACAAGGCAAGCAAACGGATTATCCGGGCAAAAAGCCTAAAAAGACCCTACCTGAAAAACAAACCGTGATGAGCGTGATATTGTGTCAGCGTTCTGTGTTGCTTCAGCAAAGGCCGCAAACCGGCATTTGGGGCGGATTGTGGAGTTTCTTTGAACGAGAGCCGGGTACACCGCTGTCGTCACAACTCATTCAGCTTATTGGTTCGCACGAGGCTCTGGATATTGTAGAGCCGTTTCGACATACCTTTTCTCACTATCACCTGGATATTGAACCAGAGGTAATTAACTGCGAACAATTTCCTCAGCAAGTGGCGGAATCCGGCTGGCGATGGGTGAGCCTGGACGAACCGTTAGAAGTGGGTGTACCAACCCCGGTGAAAAGAATTCTGACGGCGCTGTCGAAACAGTTATAATCACCACATTGAATCAGGAGACAGACAGCTATGCCAAGAACTGTATTTTGTGCGCATTATAAAAAAGACGCAGATGGATTGGATTTTCAGCTTTACCCGGGTGAGTTAGGTAAGCGTATTTTCGACAATATTTCGAAGGAAGCCTGGGCCGAATGGCAAAAGAAGCAAACCATGCTGATCAACGAGAAAAAACTGAATATGATGGAGCCCACTGACAGGCAATTCCTGGAAACGCAAATGGAAGCGTTTCTGTTTGAAGGCAAAGAGCCCACCATTGAAGGTTATGTTCCACCGAAAAAGCCGTGATTTTGTGTATATTGAGCAAAGAACGCGCAGTTAGAAAAAATTCTGACAAAAACGGTTGACTTAAAAGCTCGAAACTCGTTAAATACGCACCCACAGCAAGACAGGTGCAAACACCTGGCAACGCTAACCAGTTTTCGCCTCGATAGCTCAGTTGGTAGAGCAGCGGATTGAAAATCCGCGTGTCCCTGGTTCGATCCCGGGTCGAGGCACCATTCTTAGAAGCCTCGCACGAAAGTGCGAGGCTTTTTTGATCCTAGCGTCAAAAATTGTGATAACCGGGACACGCTGGCGTGTCACCTGCCGGTAACCGTGAGTTCCGACCCCGGGTCGAGGCACCATTACACAGAAACCCTGAACAGAAATGTTCGGGGCTTTTTGTTTCAGCTTAAGAAAAATGAAAGAGCATATCCCTGCCGGTAACCGTGAGTTGCAATCCCGGGTCGAGGCACCATTACACGGAAACCCTGAACAGAAATGTTCGGGATTTTTAGAGCTAAAAGGTGCTGCAGGTAGCGATAGGGTGTGAGGTCGATTAGTCCTATGTTAATTAGCATTTATACGGGTATGCGCTGGTGGCATACCCGTTAAGCTGTTTGGCGCTAAATCAGCTATCAAAGCCTTCAAGCACAATTTTACCTATGGCCTTACCGGACTCCAGCAAGCGATGTGCCTCACGCAAATTGTGAGCATTAATACTTCCCATCGTTTGGTTTAAGGTCGACTTGATGATGCCCTGATCAATGAGTTCGGCGGTCTCAGTGAGCAGTTGATGTTGCACTATCATGTCGTCAGTACTAAACATTGAGCGTGTGAACATGAACTCCCAATGTAGTGAGATGCTTTTGGCTTTGAGCTTTTTAACGTCGAGCGTCTCTGGGTCATCGATTAACGCGATTTTGCCCATGGGTTTTAGAACATCTACATAGGCTTCGAGGTATGAATTTGTATGTGTCAGACTGGCAACGTGAGTCACCGGCCCGATTTCCAGTGTATTGATCTGTTCAACCAGGGATTGGCTGTGATCAATAACGAAATCTGCGCCCAATTCCTTCACCCATTTTTGTGTAGATGGACGAGAAGCCGTCGCAATAACGACCGCGTTTGTCAGTGCCTTCGCATACTGGATTAAAATGGAGCCAACGCCACCAGATGCCCCAACTACCAACAGCACGTCCGGCGAGGTCGCTTTTGAGTTTGAGCTTCTGGGAATGGCCAGGCGTTCAAATAACAGTTCCCAGGCCGTGATGCTGGTTAGAGGCATGGCTGCGGCTTCGGCGTCAGAGATGGAAGCCGGCTTTTTAGCGACTAGCCGCTCGTCTACAAGCTGGTACTCAGCGTTGCTGCCAGGACGAGTCAGATCGCCGGCATAATAAACCTTGTCACCATGATTAAATAGATGAGTTTCTTCGCCGGTAGCGACAACTTCTCCTACTGCATCCCAGCCCAACACTTTAAACTCATCATCGGTTGGGGACACATTCTGACGAATTTTAAAATCAACAGGGTTTACGGCAATGGCTGATACCTTTACCAGAATATCCCTGCCCGTCGCTGTTGGCTTATCCAGTTCAATGTCCTCTAGTGCATTGGCTGCATCTATGGAGCCCGCAGTTTTATAACCTATCGCTTTCATAACGTTACCTTGTGGTGTTATCAGAATTGAATGCAGTGTAGATCTTGTTTTGTTAATTAAAAACAGCTTATTCTTTTGTTCAGTATCAAAAATAAATTGATAATATGAATGTAAACGATCTGAAAATTGTTCTAAAAGTAGCCGAGCAGAAAAGCATTAAGCAGGCAGCCGAGAGTATGGATTTACTCGTGGCTACTGCCAGCGCGGCCGTAAAGCGGGTAGAAACATCGCTGGGCGTGACATTGTTTCAGCGTTCAACCCGAAAATTGAAAATCACCAGCGCTGGTGAACAAGCGCTGTCACAACTCGCACAGGCCGTTGCCTTACTAAATCAGGTTGAACAGCAATCTAAACATGTGTTGGGTACTATTGAAGGCGAGATCAGGCTGTCGGCCCCATCGGATTTGGGGCGAAATATTCTGCTGGAATGGCTTGATGCGTTTATGGATAGCTATTCGAAGGTGTCGCTAAAACTGCACGTTAGTGACAGTAATGTCGACTTTTATCGCGCTCCTCTGGATGTCGCGTTACGTTACATACCCGACAACAACGAGAGCGTTTACGGTTTCAAAATCTGCGACGTACCAAGAGTCGTTTGTGCATCGCCCGCATACCTGGCGCAATGCGGTAGACCAGAACACCCCTCTGATTTAACGTCGCATAACAGCTTGCTCTATGAGTTAAAAGGCACATTGCATCACGCTTGGACGTTTACTCGCAACGGAGAAAAATTTCCGGTTCGGGTAGGGGGAAACAGAGCGGCCAACGATGCTGACCTGGTGAGGCGATGGTGTGTATCGGGAAAGGGAATCGCCATGAAGTCAGCACTCGATATGTCAACGGATTTACTAAGCGGCCGCGTAGTACCGATATTGCAGGAGTTTACAGCTCCTCCAACTGAGCTATGGCTGATTTGCCCGAGCAGGCAGTTAATAACCCCTGCTATACGAAAGTTAAGAGAGCATTTAACGCAGCATTGTCAGCACTTGCTTGATAGCATGCGAGTGCAAGGTCTCATCCGTTAGTTTGTTGAAGCCTGTTGTCATCGACGAATATCGCTATCCGCGTGGATAGCGATCAGTTCAAATCGATATCTACAAATCAGTCTCGCCCCTTAATAGCAAGTCCCGCACCGCGTTTTGGTGTTCATTGGGTGTTCGCGCTAATAACGCATGAACAAAGTCCAGCGATGTGACGCTGTGGAATCCCGGTTGGTTTTTCGCAAACAGTTCATTCAATGTATCGACAATCACTTTGTCTCCAAGCCGTTCGCGTAATTCAGCGAACACTATAGTCGCTCGGGAATACACATCTGCAGAATGCGTGGCGTCAATAATGGCCTGCTGTGAAGTTAACCTGCCACGAAGGGAATACTGATACCGTGTTTTTTCGTACTCAACGAGTGCCTGCATGGCCGATTTGCCAAATCGTTGTTCAATCAGCACCAACTCAGTGTATTTGGCCAATGACTCAATTAAAAATGACCCGTCTTCCTCTACGCCATACCCCAGCGTATGACCAAACCACTGGTGCGCTACCTCGTGCACTGTTCTTCGATAGCGCTGATCAAACCCGGCATCGTCCGCCGGCCTTGCCCGGACGGCGAGTCGGTGTGACATTAAGATAACTTGGGGCAGCGCATAGCCACTCGGTCCGATTTCGGGAATAAATACCAGCGACAAATCAGAGTACGGGTAGGGGATAAGTGTGTTTGAAAACCACTGCAGCGTATCACTTACTGCCAATTCATGAATGGCATGAGCATCGGAAGACGGTGCGCCGGTTGGTGTGTCTCCCAGCCCAATATAATGCACGTTGACTGAGTGTGTACTGAGTTTAATGACACTGGATAGTGGTGTCTGAATCGATGTCAGCCATACCGGGATGTTGCGAATGGGGGTGACTGTTTTAAATTCCACATACCGACGGCCATCCTGCTGCCATTCGTGTACCTTGGTGCCTTGCGCTACCACACTGTGTGAAAGCGGAGCGGAAACCTTGCTGTGAAGCGTAATCGGACGCGACGAAGGTTTGGTTGTGGGTGGGTGAGTGGCAAATGTACTTGGCTGCGCCATGTTAAGTTCGGGTAAGCCAAACTGGAGCCGGGTTTGTTCATCGCGCAGCGTGTACTGCCGATTGAAGCCCACATATGGCAGCATTGGAATGGCGCGCAAATAGCCGAATTCTGGTAACAGCACCTGATGACCTGCGGGGAGCCACAAGCTTGCGCCATCCACCTGGATAGTGGCGTGCAGTGTTATGCTGTCTTTCGGCATAAGCGGGGCTGCCGGGGTAAATACGTATTGGTGTAATTGCGTATCCTGAAAAGACAGGTTAGCGCCGTCCAGCGTTAATGATTGTGGCGTAAAACCCGGAAAGCTACCAATTAAGATCTCTGTAATGGGGCTGGTAGTCACGTTGGTTAATTGCATGTCCAGAGATAGTGACGCCTGACGAGCTTCAGGGTAAAAATCCACATTGGCTTCAATATGCGTAACTATAGGTTGCGGAACAGCTTCCCAGTATGAAAATTGTTTTTCATAGTCGGCGCGCAGTGCGTAACGCGCATCGGCAGACATCTGCGGCTTTTCGCCTTTCAGTTGCAGGTGAAAGGCAGATACCGTGCATACCATCAGGCCCGCTATAAGAAAACCGGAAATCGGTAAATGCCGCAACTTCACCAGTGACAAGCCAGTGCCACGATGACTCATGATGATTGCCAATCCCAGCGCAGACAGCGCCAAAATGACCCACACCAAGGCGTAGGGTGCAAACGTGGATGCACTTCTTGAAAAGCCAATCAATGCATCAAGGGGTTGCAGTGGCGTACCGGCAATGTCCAGGAGTGGGTGAGATATACCGGCAAGGTTAAGTACCGGCGTGAACTTCACGATCAGCAGCAGTAGTCCGACTACGCCAGCTATCAGAGAGTGACGAAACAGATGATGTAGTGCCAGGCAAAACCAGCCAAACAACAAGACGGGACCGCCTCCCATCAACAACACTAACCAGTAGGTACCAGCCTCGATTGCACTCGACGACAGCAACTGGCTGGTTGCGGTAGCCAATGCTGTAGTCACAAGCAGGATACACCAGGCAACTAACAACGTAGCTGCCTGCGCCAGGATAAGTTGAACATTGGTAACCGGCGCAGCGGCAATGAGTTCTGCGACGCGATGACGCTGGTTTTCCCAACCGAGCTGCCAGCTCCACAGCGCCATTAATATGCAGCCTGCGAAAGGCAGAATATCCCAGGTAACGCGATTCAGCGCATCGCTACTTTGCGGTGTAATTACCGCGCCAAACTCCGCGTAGTCAATGCCTGCCAGCACTTCTGAAAACACCACGCCGCCATAAAACAGTATGATGAACACAAAGATACGGTTGTGAATAACAATACTGCACATCCCCGAAAACAGGGCGGCAAACGGAGAGTAACGCCATTGCTGCACTATGTCTGGAATCAGTGTGTTTGAAAGCACTTTGTCTGAGAACACAAGTCGGCGAACCTGTGTTAGCGCCGCTGAAAACAGGCTGAACACCTTTAAAAGCCCTGTGCTTGAAGGCGTGGTAAACAATGTTTGCGGTGGGGCAGATAAAACGCGGTGGATAACAAAAGCACTTATGAAAAGCCAGATCAAACGGTTGGTGAGTATTCCCATCGACATGGCCCATTGGGGGGCACCGGATTGGTACTGGTCGAAAACAGCCGTAAAGCCAAGCGGGTCAAATAGCAGCATAGCCTGATACAGGGTGGGGTTGAGAATGCTGCTGCCTGCCAGCACAGGTGAGCCGGTAATTGAAGCGAGCATGACATAGCCTACCCAGCACAACGCAAACAGCGCATAAATCGTCAGTGGACTTTTGGCAGATTGTGCGGCGTACAGGGCGAGCGAACAGTAAAGAACGCAGGCGGGCAGAGTTAACACCAGCGCATTCTTTAAGCCGGTTAGCAGGAGTATGGCATCAAACGACCCATAAAAAGACAACACCAATAGCTGCAACGAACCTGAAACAATGTATAGCAGGATAACCAAACTTAACAACCCCATGAGCTGATAATATCGCCGTTTACGTTCATTGGTGGGTGTCGCCGCTGTGAGTTCCTGCATCTGGCAGAGCTGCTCACGCATGAGTATGGCAGGGGTGAGCGCGCCAATGACAATCGGCAGCGTCATCATGAGCACGGTAATATTTACCAGAGTGAGGCGTTTTGCCAGTTGTGCATCGTCTACCGACAAACCTTGCGTCAGCAGTACCGATAATCCGGGCAACCCAAGCAGACATAACCAAACCACTGGTTGGCGGCAGTACAGTCGCCATTCATTAATGAGCAACATGGCTTTTCACCTGTTTGGCTAATTCATAAAAATACCGATCTTGTAGGGTGGCGTTAACTAATACTGCATCCGGGGTGGGTTGTTCGTCGTTAAACAGTCGCCACACTGGCTGACCGCAATGATAATGCTCGCCCAGCAACACACCGCTGTCGGGCTTAGAGGAGCTCTCCCACACTTTGTTTTCCATGGGTGAAATCAGTGAATGCATGGCACCGCTGTCAACAATGCGCCCTTGCATCATTAGTGTAGCGTGGGGGCAAAGGTGTTCAATGTCTTCCACAATGTGCGTAGACAGTAACACCAGCTTATTTTTGCTCAGCGAAATGAGCATACCGTGTAAACGTTGTCGTTCTTGTGGATCCAGTCCGGCGGTCGGTTCATCCATGATCAGAATGCTCGGGTCGCCCAACAGCGCCTGCGCGATGCCAAAGCGCTGACGCATACCGCCCGAGAATGTGCTTACCCGTTTGCCGGCATGCTGAGTCAGGTTTGTGATGCTGAGCAATTCATCTATTTGGGACCGAGCCTTCGATCGAGATATGTTTTTGAGCGCGGCTATGTGATGTAGCAAGGCTACACAGCTCATGTGAGGATACACCCCGAAAGACTGTGGTAAATACCCCAGTTGCTGGCGCAACAAGTGAGGCGATGCCAGCACACTTGTGCCGTTAAAAAGAATGTCGCCGCTGTCCGGCGTTTGCAGACAGGCAATAGTGCGCATCAGGCTTGATTTACCTGCACCGTTGGGGCCGAGTAAGCCCACCATACCTGACGGGAGTGTCAGTGACAGACTGTCGAGGGCGACTGTCCCGTCGGCATAGGTTTTACTAACTTGTTGTAATGAGAGCATCGTGTTTACGTCCCTGGTGTAAATTACCCGGTTACTGTAGAGCTAGCTTGCAGAAAGGGGGAGCAATGAATGACTAACGTGCGGAATGAGGTGACAACCGTATAGTTTGTTGCAATTATCCTTACATGCCAGGGGATGGCTGGCGGAATTTTACTTTCGTCATCAATTTGCGTAGCTTCGTCATGCAAAGGGTGAGCTGACGGCCAACGTGCTGCAAACTACCAGGAAATGTATTGGCAACGTGTGGCATTGGGAGCAAATAATGACTGTTGAATTACGCAAAAACGGGTTGCTGTTATTACCTGTTTTGGCGGCCGTGCTACTAGAAGCCTCCATTCGTTTTGTGTCTTTCCGAACACCGGATTGGCTTTTGCTGCTGCAAACACACGGCCAGCTTCTGTTTGAAATGCTGCCCTTTTTCATTGCCCATTATGCGGCATGGCACAGTCACAGAATAAAAGCACTGCTGTTTTGGCTGGCTGGTTTCGTAGGATACCCTCTGGCGGCGACGGCATTCGCCCATCACAGTACAACGTTTAATGACTGGCATTTATTGGGTGGGCAGGGATATATGCTGGCTGCCGGAGCCAGTGGCATGTGGTTTTTACATCACCTGCTCGGACGGGTTACTCAGGGTGCCAGCAGCTGGCTGTCGACGCTGCTATCTCTGGACACCATGGTGGTTGTTTGTCTGGTGATCTGGACATTTACCATGGCAGGTGTGTTTTTGCACAATGTGGACCCGATGATCAACCAACCTCTGGCAATGATCATTGACTTCGCTCAGATAGTAAACGAGTTGCCCTTGTTTACGCATTATTTCTGGCAGTTCGGTGTAATGGCCGGCGCATTATTTTGTGTGTATTGGTTTAATCGTTATATCCTGATCCGGCAATTGCTGGCTGTGCATGGCATAGTGCCATTCCTGGCTGGTTGTGTGGTGTTTATTCTGGTTTTCAGTCCGCCCGTGTGTGCCTTGTTGCTATTAATGCCGCTCAACAATGTCGCCGAATTCACCTTGATTCCGTCTGAAAATCACAACCCGTTCGACCCTTTTAACTACCAGCTGACATTTTGGTTACTGGTATTCAGCGCGCCGCTTATTCTGGCATTTGAGCGTCAGTCTCAAGGCGCTAAACTGGCGGCGATTGCTCAGCAACAAACCCGCACTGAGTTAAAATTGTTACAACAACAGGTGAATCCCCATTTTCTTTTCAATACGCTAAATAATCTCTATGCGTTGTGTCTGGAGCAGTCTGAGCAGGCTCCGGAAATGGTAGAAAAGCTGGCAGGGCTGCTGCGTTACACCGTGTACAAGGGGCAGTTGGAGCGGGTCTCTCTCAGCGAGGATATTGGCTACCTTCAGGACTATCTGGCGCTACAACGGATGCGTTATACCGCAGACTGCCAATTTAACTGTAGATGGCCTGAAAAGGCCGAAGACTGGTCGATACCACCACTCATGCTGATTATTGTATTGGAAAATGCCTTCAAACACGGCATTGAAAAAGCGCCTAAACCCTGCGAGCTTACGTTGTCTGTCACCCTGCGAGACAATACGCTGGTGGTTGAATGCATAAATCCGTTACCACCCGCATCCCAAGGTGCAATTGATACAAGCTCTTCAGATGCGCACGGTGACAGCGGATTAGGGCTGGATAATCTGAAACGCCGCCTGGCCTTGCAGTTCCCGCAGAAGCATTTGTTGGTCAGTGAGTCGAAGGGAGACGTATGGCACACCCGTCTGGAAATGGAGCTGGCACCGTGTTAGATGTGTTAATCATAGACGATGAGCCACTGGCGCACCGGGTGCTGTTGCACCATCTAGCTAATCACGACGATATGCAAGTGGTTAAGCAATGCTATAACGCAACGGAAGCGTTAGCCTGGTTAGCATCAAATCAGGCCGATCTGATGCTGCTGGATATTAACATGCCCATGTTAAATGGAATGGCGATGTTGAAGGTGCTGGCTAATCGGCCGCAAGTCGTCATCGTTAGCGCCTATCAGGAATATGCGTTAGAAGGATTTGAACTGGATGTTACCGACTACCTGCTCAAGCCGGTCAGTGGCGAACGACTTTCTATGGCGCTGGACAAAGTTCGCCAGCGCGCGGCTTCCGACCAGGCACCTGCGGCGTCTCAAAAGGTTTCTGAACTTATTCCCGATCACATTGTAGTGAAAGTCGAACGCGAGCAGCGACGTATTTTACTCAATGATATTTGCTACCTTGAGGCGTACGGTAACTACGTGAAAGTATGGCTGGGCGATTCAATGTTATTGGTAAACAGCACACTTAAAAAGCTGGTGGCTGCGCTTCCCGAAAGCGCGTTTACACAAATTCATAAGTCCTACGTTGTGCATAACCATTGTGTAATAGGCAAAGATTCGGACTCAGTGCTGCTGGCCAATCAGGTCAGGCTTAAAGTCGGCAAATCCTTCAAACCCGTGCTGGGGCGCTTGCTAACCGGTTCGCTATAGCGGGTAAAAGCCCTTCACGAAACCCGATTTTTAAGGCCAGAAAAGGCGATTGCAAGTCGCCTCTCTGTAACTTTCTGTTCATTCCCGTGTGGTGATGTCGTCAATATTGACGTGGGAAAACAGAAAAATGGATTGCACTTTATTGTTAGTCAGTCATGATCCCCCGCAACAATGACAATGTACAAGCACGCACTCTCAAACAGAAACGCGTTAATCTAAGTAATAAAGGCAAATCATGGCGGCAATAGGTATTGATTACGGTACGTCTAATTCGGAAGTGGTCTTCTTTGACGGTAATCATCACTCTCATGTAAAACTCGATCCTCAGGTAAAAGACGGGAATAAAATTCGCTCGTCGATTTTTATTTATTACCCGGACGAATTGCCCACGCCGCCCAATGAGATTGTTGAAGCCAAAGTGGCACAGCTACAGCGTACTATCGGTGAGCAAATCGAAAAAGAAAAGCAACGTTTCTATGAGGCTCAGGATCCCAACGAACAGCAGGTTTACAGCGACAGGATAGAAAGCCTGCGCGGTCAGTTTCACGACCGCCCGGGGCTACAAAAGCGCGCTATCCAATTACTGCTGAAAGATCTCACGGTTCAGGATTTGTCGCTTAAGCAGTTAGTGGAAACCGGTACCTTTGCCTTTGGTGAAGAAGGCTTCAGACGTTTTCTGGCCACACCGGAAAAGGGTCGGTTAATCTATTCACCAAAGAACTTCCTGGGGGCTAGCCTGGACAGTCAGCAGCAGGAAGCGTTTGTTGGCATGATAGCCAAACAGCTTGGTTATTTTCGTGAATGTGCAGAAGCACAGCTTCAGCAAGTCGTTGATACGGCGGTCATTGGCAGGCCGGTAAAATTCCACGGAACTCGTGGCGAGACCGGCAATGTTCAAGCGATCACTATCATGCAGCAAGCTGCAGCATTGGCCGGGTTTAAACACGTTAGCTTCCTTGAAGAGCCTATCGCTGCTGCCTACAGAATTGAGCGCACGTTAGCAACAGAAACCACTACGCTGGTGGTTGACGTGGGCGGTGGGACAACCGATATTTGCTGTATTCGATTAGGCCCGGAGTCTGCGCAGCCAGAACAGCACAACAACCCGGTACTGGGTGTAACGGGCAAGCGTCTGGGCGGCATGGAGTGCGATAAAAACCTGGTATTAAAAGCCATTGCGCCGCATTTGGGGCAAGGACTGTCGATGCAAAACGGATTACCTGTGCCACCCACCTATTTTTCTGATATGTGCGCCGTGGATGATATTCCCAAGCTCACTCGTTTCTTTTCAGACGAATACGGGCTGGAAATCATGCAAACCAAGTCGATTGTTAAAGAGCCTGAATTGCTTGAGCGACTGCTGATCATTCAGGAAGAAAAGCTCTCGGCCAGAGTGGTGAACTCGGCGCGGATGGCTAAGGAACTATTGTCGTCGAAAGCGCATATTACTTTGCCTTTGCCGTACATAGAACCAGACTTCAGCATTAGCATCGACAATCAAATGTTAGCTCAGTCCATGAAATCCTGGCTAAGTAAGGTGATTCGTTTAATAGAAGAATGTCTGGCTCAAACCGACATAAAACCAGAGGTAGTTATGATCACCGGCGGCATGAGTTTGTCTCCTATTCTGCGTGACACATTGTCTAACGGGCTACTGGCGGGGTTACCGCTGCTCGAAAATGACGCGTTTAACTCTGTGTGTGAGGGGCTGGCAATTCAGGCATACAGAGTAAGTGGCGCTGATACGCCACGATAAAAGCCTGCAGGAGCAAATTAGTTACGCAACTTGTCAGTGATTTCCTGTTCATTTAACGGTTTGGACCAATGGTATCCCTGGCCCAACTGACAGCCCATTTCAATCAGCATCTGTTTGGTCGCTTCGTCTTCGATTCCTTCGGCAATGGTGTGCATACCCAGGCTGGAGGCCATGGTGATCATGGCCTGAACAAGTGGCACATCATTGTCGTCACTGGTGAGAGGGTGAATGAATGAACGGTCAATTTTTAACGTAGAGGCGTTAAATTTACGCAAATAGGCCAAGTTTGAATAGCCTGTGCCAAAGTCATCAATGGAAATTGTGATACCCATATCGGTTAACGCGGATAGCTGTTGCAGAATGGCTGACGACTCATTTAAAAATAACGATTCTGTCAGTTCTAACTCTAATGCCTCGGGTGGCAGTTTTGCTGTAGCTAACGCTTCTTCCACATAGCTTTTCAGCATGCCATCATTAAATTGCAATGCCGAGATGTTCACGGCAATGCGTAAATCCGAGTGCCCTCTTTCTCGCTGAGAAGCACAAAATAAACAAGCTTGCGCAATCACCCAGCTGCCCAGTGTATTTATTACGCCGGCACTTTCTGCCAAAGGAATAAACTTGTCCGGCCCTATCATACTGCCGTCGCTTTGTGGCCAGCGTAATAACGCTTCCACGGAAGCTGTGCGGCCGGTGTGGAGGTCAATGATGGGTTGGTAATACAGCTCGAAATCCTTATTGGCAACGGCACTGCGTAGCTTTTGGAGCAGCGTAAACCGCTCTTCGCTATGTGCGTCCTGTTCGGGGGCGTAAAAACAGTAGGTATTGCGGCCATCGCTTTTCGCTTTGTACATCGCGATATCTGCTTTGCGACAGAGTTCTTTAAAATGCTCACCGTGCTGCGGGGCCAGGGCAATGCCGATGGACGATGACACCACTACGCGGTTCTGTTGCACTTCGAATTCTTTGGCACATTCCGCTAATAAGGTATTCACGAACCGGGTCAACGATAACTGATTGTCCTGCTCGTCTGTGAACGGGGTCAGCACCAAAAACTCATCACCGCCAAAGCGGATCAGGTACTGATCTTTACTCAGTAAGTTGCTCAGCCGGTCGGCCAATTCTTCCAATAATATGTCACCGGCAACATGCCCCAATGCGTCGTTCACCGGTTTGAAGTTATCCAGGTCTAAAAATAACAGCGCCAGTTGCTTATTGGCTTTACGCAAGTCCTTCAACAAGCGCTGAAACAACTGTTCTCCGTGTAATCGGTTTGGGAGATGCGTAAGTGGGTCGTGGTGAGCAAGGTGTTGGATCTGTTGACGGCTCAACTGCACTTTATCGTGTTCTTCTTGTAGAGACAGCATGAGCTGTTTGATATCGCGCACCAGCACATACACACTGAAGCCGGTGATAATAAAGATAACCTGTACAAAAATCAGGTGCTCCCAGCTTAATTTGGGGGTACTTGGAACCACATGACCACTCAAATTCAGCCAAACCAGCACAGAGCATTGAATTATGGTCAGGGTAAGCAGGCTGCCAAAAAGGCCGACGCCACCCAATATAGCGGCAAAAATTAACAGGCAGGGATAGCCAATAATTGCTATATCAAACAGCCCGGCACCGACGAGGGCCAGCGCAAATAACATGGCCGACATAGCGCTTAATAATACGAAAGAGGAGGCCTGAACTTTGTGTCGGTAGGCCAGTAAAAATGCCACAAGAAGGGAGATTAACCCACTGGCAAAAATAGTAAATGCAACACCGCGGGCAACCAGCAAAGAAGCCACTAATCCCAGTGCGCTGACTGCACAAATTTGTAATAACCGATGCCGGCGAACCTGCGAGAGCGACTGTGCAGAGTTCACTTCAACGACATTGTACAGCTCATCGTTGTTGTCCATGTCCAAGGCCTGTCAATGTAGTCTGTGTACTATAGCACCTGAAAATACATGCCACTATATGTGCTGGCATATCATTATGCTGCAACTGTATACCTAAAACGAAAGCTACAGCCCTGCCAGCGTAGAGGCGGTGAGTACAAGACCAGTCACTATTAGGGCAAACGACACCAACGCGCCGACTTTCATAGAGGTAACACCTGCGCCAATAACAGACAGTAATGGTGGTGTTAGACCCCGTCGCCATTTGCGAATTCGATGGGCATACACAATGGTGCCGGTGACACACAGGCTGGTAAGTACCAGACCGAAAGCAAAGTACAGACTTTTGCTCCAGTACCCGCTCCAGGTACCGAAATGCAGCGGGTCTGCGGCTTCCGATATACGCGCATGCACGGACAGTTGGCTGCCACTACGTGTTGACAACAGTGCACCGCTAACCGGGTCGATTATCAGGTTATTTGCCCGGTCGCGGACCAGAATATGGCCTGCCTGGCCGTCAATGCGAATTGGCTGGCCTGGCTTAACGGGCAGAAACACCGAGGTGATCTGCAAGTCTGGTCTTATTGCATGAGCGTGATTGATGGCTTTTTCGAATACATCAGGCTGAACCCGCACGGCAGTCTCTTTTGCTACCTCAGTGGTGACGGGGGCATTGTCAGGATAACTGGCAGCTAAGCCGTATTTCTCAACAAAATACCACAGCCCGGTTACGGCCATGATGGCCAGAAGCCAACTGCTCCACAAGCCGGTGAGTCTGTGTAAATCCCCCCAGAACACTCGTGGGTTGTGTTGCCGGGGTAACCGCCATAGGCCTCGCCACCACTGTGGGTGCAGCACGAGTCCGGAAATGAGAGATACACACAATAAAAAGGCGGTGGCAGACACAATAGTCAGCCCAATATTTAGCGGCAGCATAAGGTGGCGATGCAGGCGCCGTAACGTGGTTTGCCAGTTAAACCATGCGCCATTACCGGTGTATTCATAGGTATCGGGCTTGAAGAAAACGCGGTAGCGCTGTGCATGTTTGTCGATCAAGATCGCTTCGGCGGCAAAACCATTATGTAGCGGGGCCGACAGTTGATAGATGCGATCGCCATTGGCGACGTTCAGCACGTTGCGATAATACGCTGGCCAGTCTAGCGATTGGTTGGAAGCAGGCGCACGGATTGCCGGGTTGCTTAACCAGTCAAGCTCGTGTGACAATACCGCCAGTGTGCCGGTGAACATAACGAAACACAAAAACACAGCCAGCGGAAAACCCGCGTAGCTGTGCCATTTGTACCATGTCTGTTTATTCATTGACTGCAAACGTCCGTTTCAGCCAGCTAACAAGTTGCTGTTGCACGAAAAGTATCAGAAATCGTAGCTAAGCTGCACTACAACCTCGCGAGGCTCGCCAGGGAAGTGACCATTGCGTTCGCTAAAGCCGCTCACTGCATACACTTTGTCGAACAGGTTTTTCACGTTTACGCTAAGGAGCAGGTCATCCCAACGGGTGGTCCAGCTGGCATCAAACACGGTGAAGGGCTTAACGCGCTGGCCATTAAGACTGATTTGCTCACTCACGTAATCCACACCCATTGCAAACGATGAATCAATTGCTGCAATGTCGTAACGCGCCCAGAAGCCAGCCTGATGGCGGGGTGAGTTAGCGAAACGGCGGCCATCGTAGGTGTTGCCGGTGCTGCCACTTACCACCAAGGTGTCGTTGTAAGCATAGTTTGCTGTAACACTGATGGTGTCGGTTACGTCACCTACCAGAGTAAACTCTGCACCATTACTTTCAACCAGACCAAAATTGATTAGTGCCGGCTCAACGTCGTCGTTAACACCTTCATCGTAGTCAGGGTTGTTAATCACCAGGTTTTCTTTGTCGATTTGATACACCGCCAGCGTTGTCATAATACGGCCATTCAGCCAGGCTTGCTTTATACCCAGCTCTACTTGTTCACCTGTTTCCGGGGCCAGCGGCTCTGCACCTGCGTTTTCAAAGTCTGCCGGATCGACCGGGTTAAAGCTCTGCGAGAGATTCAGATATACCGTAGTAGCGGCAGATGGCGTGTAGATCAGGCCTGCGCGAGGCGAGATGTCTGTGTCTGAATACTGGGTGTCGGTATCCATGCTTTTTTCGTCAAAGTGGTCGAGTCTTGCCCCTAGCATCAGCGCCCATTCTGGCGAGAATTGCAGTTTATCCTGCAAGTAAAGACTGGCACGTTCACGCTTCAACCCATCGCGATTCATATTGGTCAGGTTGTATGTACTCGGATCGGTTTCGCCGTAGTTAAGGGTAAAGATATTCAGGTTTGCAACGCCGTCGGCTTCATAGCGAGCACGGTAGTAGTCGTAGTCAGTTTCGACATTATGATAGTCACCGCCAAACAGGAACTGGTGATCGATACCGGCTGTTTCAAAGTCGTAAACAAAATCAAGCGTCAGACTTAGCTCGTCATTTGCACGGTACTGTTTGCGGTATTCGCGGCGGATAGTCTGGTCATCGATATTGGCAACGCCATCACCATTTACGTCTACCCAGCTGCGCGACTCGTGATAGGCCTGCTCGCGCTCGTTATCCAGATAACGGAGGGTACCGTTGAAGGTAAAGTTGTCGCTAAAATCGTGTTGCAAATTAGCTTGTAATACCAGCGCTTCAAGGTCCTGATAATCTACTTTTTCATTGGCGTTGTAACTGCGGCTCACCAAAAAGTTACCATTGTCGTCTACCGGTACACCACGCAACCGGTTGCCGCCCAGGTTTTGCACTATGTAGTCGTAAGTCGTTGTAAGTTGGGTACTGTCTCCCAGTACAAACAATGCACCGCCAGCTAACTCAATGTTTTCAGCGTCTGCATTGTTGCGAAAGCTATCCTGAGCTTCATAAAAAGCGCCGAATCGATACGCCACAGATTCTGTAATTCCACCGGTAAACTCGGCAGAGGCGCCTGCCAGTGAAAAGTTACCGCCTGTCACTGTGACATTGCGTCGTTCGTTAAAGGTGGGTTGGCGACTCACGTAATTGATCATACCACCCGGTTCGCCACCCCCATAAAGTGCCGCAGCGGGTCCTTTGAGCACCTCGACGCGTTCTACGTTAAATAATTGCGGCACGCTAAAACCTGAGAAAGGGTCCCCCCGAACACCGTCATAAAAGACGTTGGCATCATCGCGAAAACCTCGGAACGTGATGCCGGAGTAACTGAATTCACTGACACCTGCGATTGAGCGGTATAAATCGGTGATGTCTCGCGCCGCCTGGTCAGCGATAAGCTGGTGAGTAAGTACTTGCACTGACAGTGGAATGAGCATGATGTCCGAGTCGGTTTTTGTGCCCACCCGGGTGCTGCTGTCTAAATAAAACTGCTGTGCACGCCCAGTCACTTCGATGGTTTCAATATCAGATTCTGTTGATGTGTCATTGGCATAAGCGGGTTGAGCGGTGCTAAGCACAGAAAAAATCGCAATCGCGATGGCGGAATGGCGCATTGATAGTCCTTGAAGAGTGATTTTTATGCGATAATGATAACTATTATCATTATCGCATAAAATACGGGTGTCATTCAACCTATTAATACTGTTTTTCGCATGCCATTGTTGGCTTTTCAGATGAATTACGCGGCCTTTTGGGTTGGTGGTAAGAATGTAACAGTTGTAAAAGTACTGTCCTTTGTTTAGCAGTAAGATGAGAATGCTTCTTATTTGTAAGATGTAGAGTCAGAAGGACATTCCCTTGAAAAATTTAGTATTAGCTGGTGCTGTGTGTTCACTGGCGTCAGGTGCTGTCGCCGCAGAATTGGATACCAACGAAGAGCAAAAAGCCATTGAGCATATTGCTGTTGTAGGGGCATCTACCAATTTGAGTATCACTGCGCAGGATATCGAACAGTTTCAGGCCAATGATTTAGCCGATGTATTCCGAGAGTCTCCGTCTGTTAGCGTGGGTGGCTCTGTGGGCGTTGCTCAGAAAATCTATGTACGCGGTCTTGAAGACGCCTATTTAAATGTCACTGTTGATGGCGCACAGCAAACCTCCACACTGTTCCATCACATTGGTCGTGTAACTCTGGACCCAGACTTATTAAAGCAAATTGACGTGCAGGCCGGTGCCGGTGAGGCGACCAGCGGGCCCGGTGCAATTGGCGGCTCTATTCGGTTTAAAACCAAAGACGCGCAGGATTTATTGGCGGATGGTGAGCAGTTCGGTGGCAAGGTAAAAGCTAGCTACTTTTCCAATGACGGCACCCGTTACAGCGGGAGCCTTTACGGCAACCTTTCGGACACCTGGGGACTATTGGGTTACTACAGCACCGTCGACCGCGATGACATGGAAGACGGCAATGGTGATAAAGTTTACGGCACCGCCGCTGATCAGGACTTATTGTTTGTAAAAGCAAGCGGTGAACTTGCCAAGCATCACTACCTGTCTCTTAGCGTTGAGCAACGTGAAGAAGAGGGTGCGTTTTCGGCCCGCCCAAACTGGGTTGTGCTGGAAGGTGCACCGTTATACCCGAGTAAAGCATCACGTGACACCTATGTTGCGAATTACCGTTGGGAACACAGTGCGTTAGGGTTACTGGAAGCAACTGCCTACTCTACCAGTTCAGCATTTCGAGGCGGCCGATTCGACTGGCTGGCTGATATAGACACCGTGGGTTTTGACATCAGAAATACCCAAGAAACGACAGACCATACTTTTGTGTACGGGACCGACTATCGCAAAGATGAGGTTCAGAGTGGCCCGGCAGACGGCGCGGTACAAAATTCCGAAGAGAGCAGTGTAATTGGAATATATGCGCAGGCGCACAGCCAAATTACGCCGGCACTACTACTTAGCTACGGGCTGCGTTATGACAGCTATGACTTCCAGCAGCGGATTTTGTTAGAAGAGTACTACGGTACTCCCGTGATGGACACAGCAGCGGGCCTAGATGACAATGAAATTAGCCTGAATGCCGGCTTATCCTATCAGTTATCTGACACCTGGACGCTTGGGCTTGGGTTTGCTCAGGCCGCCAGAGGCAAGGAAATTGGCGATGGTTTTACTATCGATGAGTACCTTTACGATGGCGAAGATATTTCAGTGGTGGCGGGCGATCTTAAACCTGAAAAAGTGACCAGCATCGAAGCTTCTGCTGCATACAGTGCGAATAATCTGGAAGCCCGGTTTAGTGTGTACCAGTCTGTAATCGACGATGTGATTTTCAGCGGTTATCCAGGTAATGCGGTTTACAATAATATTGGTGAACTGGAATCGTCGGGCGTTGAGATCAACCTGGCATACCGTTGGGAGTCAGTTGATATTTATGCCGGTTTTTCCAGTGTCGATGTGGCGCTTTCACCACGTAGCGACTTATATAGCGTTCCTTACAAAACCATCGATATAAACGGATATGAATTTGTTGGTCTTGGGAACAGCCGGGGTAATACCTGGGTACTGGGTGCCGACTATCAGGCTACGGCTGCAATCAGCGTGGGAGTCAATTTAACCTACGTAGATGATATCGACATAGATACCCTGCATCAGGCATTGGAAAACGGTTGGACAGATGCCTTATATACGTTGAATAAAGCGGGTTATACCTTGTTTGATATCTACGGCAGTTGGGAAGTGAGCCAGTCGTTACAGGTGAACCTGGCGGTAACGAACCTGTTTGATAAGCTTTATCTCGACCATTCCAGTGTGGGTGATTACAGTGAGGTCTTTGCCAGTGTCAGAGGGCCTTATGAAGCTGGCAGAGATATTCGCCTGTCGGTTAGCTATGCGTTCTAATTCACAGCTAACTGCACAGTGAAAACTATGTCCTTTAAAAAGTGGGTCTTCTGGACCCACCTGACGGTTGGGTTGGTAACCGCGATTTTTATTTTCCTGATGTCGGCAACCGGCGTGTTGTTAACGTATGAGCGTCAGTTTAAAGAACTCAGCGAAATGACTTATGGTGTCGACCCTGACTTAAACGCGGCTCGCCTGAGTACGGATGACGTGGTTGCTACGCTGCAACGTCTGCACCCTGATGAGCCTCATATATTTGTGCGCTGGGTTAACCGAGAGGGTGCTGCGATTCCGGCCTGGGCTGGCATGCACAGTTATTTACTGCACCCTTACACCGGTGAGGTATTAAGAGAAGGTGAAGGGGTAGTCGGTGAGTTCTTTCATATCGTCACTGATTTACATCGGTATTTATTGCTCGAAGGCGAATACAAAGTCATCGGTAAAACAGTGAATGGTTATGCCAATCTCGTGTTTCTGTTTTTACTTATTTCGGGCATTTATTTGTGGTTGCCCAAACGCCTTTCTGTTACACACTTGAAAAAAGTAGCCTGGTTACCTAAGCAGTATATGAGTCGCCCTCACAAACACCGCCAATGGCACCTGGTGTTTGGCATTTGGAGCTTACCGGCACTGTTGGTGATTGCCTCTACCGCCACTTTGTTTCATTTTAAGTGGGCAAATGTGGCGCTGTATAGCGCGTTTGGTGAACAGGTACCAGCGAGAGAACGGCATCCTGAGCCTGAGAATCTGGCTGGTGATCTTGTGTCATACGAGCAATTATTTGGTTTGGCAAAAACACACGCAGACGAAAATGGCTATGAGGACTGGTACTCCATGTGGATGGAAATCGGTAAGCAGACCCATGTCGCGCGCTTCTATATCGACAAGAGTATTGGGCATCGACAAGAGCTGGCTTATTCACTGTACCTCGATACCCGCGATGCCAGCATAACCCGGGTACTGCGAAAATCAGACTGGTCTGCGGGCGGACAAGCATGGGGAACTGCGCGCTTTTTACATACCGGTGAATACTTCGGTTTTGTTGGCCAGACAGTGGCGGGGTTGGTTTCACTACTGGCCTGTATACTGGTGTATACCGGCACCGTGCTTGCCTACCGGCGTTTAGTGCCCTTGGCAAAAAAGCGCTAGGCGGGTAGCAAAATTTGCATTTTCAGGCCTTGCTTGTTGCCGTGTGAATCTGTGATGTTTGAGGCGTGAATGGTGCCGCCAACCGCGGTGATTTGACGTTGTGCCAACGCCAGACCGAGCCCGAACCCCGTTCTTTTTTCGCTATGCGTCGAGGGTGCATTAGACGAGGAACGGGCTTTATCCACCCGGAAAAACGGTTTAAAAATATCCGTTAGCATGTCGTCAGGCACGCCTTTCCCTTCATCACTAACAACAACCGAATAATGATCCAAGGTGCGCTTTAGCAGCACGCTTACTTCGCCCTCTGCAGGGGTATACCTGAGTGCATTGCGAATAATGTTTTCAATTGCCTGACCCAAAGCCAACTGACTACTGTTGGTTATCGGCGCAGTGTCGGGTAACTGACAACTGAGAGTATGATGGGGGTATTCAAAGCGCGCATCATCACAGATCACGTTTAATAGTTCTGTTAAATCGAAATTGTCAGAGCGTAAGCTCGGTAATTCGGTGTCCAACCAGGCGAAGGTCAGTGTATCTTCCGCCAGTTCCCGCATAGTCGCAGCTTCGTAACGCAATCGCTCTAATGCTTGCTCAGGGCTGATCCCTTGCTCAACAAAATCCAGCGCCATGTCGATTCGAGTCAGCGGTGTACGTAACTCATGAGACAAATCAGCCAGTAAGCTTCGCTGGTTTACAATCAGGCTACTGGTTCGCTCTGCCATTTGGTCGAAGGTATTCGCCAGTCTGGTGAGCTCATCATTTCGTCCGGACAGTGCAGGCGTCACCCTGACATCAAGCATGCCTTTACTAAAATCATTGGTGGCTTTTTCAAGCTGCTTCAAAGGTCCCATTACATGTCGGTACAGTAAATAGCTGAGCGCACTTAGCAATATCAAAGGAAGAGCGATTTGCAGTAACAGGCGCACCGTCATAAGCATACCTCCGGGTCGCATTCGCTGAGGAAGCTGAATAAGGAAGTGAGTGGATTTGTCGACAAAAGGCACTTCCATCACCGGATTTTCTTCAAAATACAAATGAATCTTCCATTCCGGGCTGCGGCCATATTGAAACCGCTCAATAAAAGCCGGCAGCATAGTGGTGCCAGCAAATGGAGTAATATCTGAGCGGACAACCGCTACCCAGGTTTGCTCGGTTGCTTGAAGTGTTTCTATATACTTCGCTAGCGCCTCTTCGCCTTCGTTTATGAGGATGTCTTCTGCTTTCTTCCCATAATCGAACAGCTGTTGCTGATAGTGCTGATCGATAAAACTCATGCTGGTTTCGGTGTGGTTAGTGAGCCAGTCGATTGCCCAGAATAACAATACCGTACCCAGACCAATAAACGTGCATAAACGCCAGAACAGTTTATTTTTCATTGGAATCGATAGCCCTTGCCATGCACAGTCGCTAATCGATCAGCCAGCATACCAGCGTCTACGAGTTTCTTGCGTACGCGGCTTAAATGCATGTCCAGGCTACGGTCGTACCGACTGAACGGGCGGTCAAGGACGCTTTGATACAAGAACGCCTTGCTGAGCACTTCCTGCTGATTCTCGACCAATACCCAGAGCAATTTAAATTGAATCGGTGTTAATTCCACTTGTTGTTCATTAAAGTTCACACGTTGTTGCACACGGTTCAGCAGTAATTGATCAACTTGCAATACCGCACTTGATTGCGGTGGCGAAAGACTGGCTTTACTGCGTCGAAGCAATGCTTCAATGCGCAGCATCATTTCGGTAAAATTGAAGGGTTTCGGCAAGTAGTCATCAGCTCCTTTTCTGTACCCCTCTATTCGTTCCTGTTCGGCACCTGAAGCCGTAATCATCATCACCGGTGTTTGCTTGATTTGTCGAAGCTGATTGAGCAAAGACAGGCCATTTAACGAGGGCAGCAGGATATCCAGAAGGATTAAATCAAAGCGTTCGCGAAGGGCGGTAAGCAACCCCTTCTCACCGTCATAACACTGCGAGGTGTGGAAGCCCTTTTCGGTGAGCAAACGGGAAACCTGATTACTGAGTGTCACGTCATCTTCGATTATGAGTATGCGGGTATTATTCATAGGAGTTCCATCACCGAATTTTTATTGATGATAATAATTGTTATTTGCGTTTGCAATGGTCGTCGAGGCAAATGGGCAAGAGATTTCAGGAATATTTCAGGTTTTTGAGAGGATTTTCATGCCGGGCTTTTTTACTTTTGCACTGTCATTTTTAGTAGTGAGTGACTGTGAACCTTAACAAAATCAAAGTAAGGAAAGACCATGAAAGGTAAATTTAACGCAATGCTCGTCATCATCTTTGGGCTGTGTTTTTGTGCATCGGCTCAGGCGGCAGATAAAGTCAGGGAAAATGTAGATTACGTGTACGTCAGCGCTTATTCAGTGAAGTCGGGGCATTACGAAGAAGTGAAAGACATCATTCTGAATAACCTGATACCTGCATATAAAGCTGCAAAGCTTCCCGTGCCCACCGTTTATTTCATGTTGACAGGTGGCGTCCAGCTTACGATTATTTTTCCTAACCCACGTGGGCCGATTACGCTGTCGTTTGAAGAGACTATGGAGCAACAGGCTTTTCGGTCAGCTTTGGTCGACATTGTTGGTAGCAAAGACGACGCAATGAAAATGCTAAAACGGATCTCAGAGCTGGTAACCGATGTTGAATATAACCTGGCTTTCAAACACAAATAAAGGTATTTGCAGGTCGCGAAAACCGGCAGAGTTCTCTGTCGGTTTCTGTTTTGTGAATAACTAAATATGACAACCAGGCCAATCATTTTTGTATTTAGCCCATTGATTGCATATTATTTTGCCTAAAAAATAAACGTCAATCGAATAAATGGACGATTCAAAACAGGCTTTGCAGCTCGGTAGTCTCTCAATTTGCCCGCTTTCCAATACCGTATCGAGCCGCGATAAAACAGTAAAAGTTACGCCAAAGGTCATGTCTGTACTTGTATCATTAATTGATGCACAGGGAGAGGTACTAACCAGAGAGTACTTATTAGACAAACTATGGCCCAACCGAGTCGGCGCAGATGAAAGTCTGACAAGAGCGATATCTGACGTACGAAAGTGTCTGAAATCGTTAAGTTCTGATGCGGCTGAAGCCGTAGTGACTATTCCCAAGTGTGGTTATCAAATTGACACTACTCGTTTGGAAGCCGCTTACCCGACTGACAAGCCTGTTGCTCCAAACCATAGAAATCGACACTTCGCAATACTGTCATTGTTGACGGGTGTTGTTCTGATAGCGCTTGTAGCGTTATTTTTTATGGCAGATAAGCCTCAACCTCGGCCGTCAATTGCAGTGCTGCCTTTCGTGGATATAAGCCCGGCGCCTGACAGTCAGTTTCTTGGTGCAGGCATAGCTGAAGATGTCCTTAATAACCTGACTCGTATTGAAGAGATTCTAGTTGTGTCACGGACATCGTCGTTTGCTTTCAACAGCGAGCAGAATGCCACGCAGGATATCGCTGAAAAACTCAATGTAGATTATGTGTTGGAAGGGACAATCAGGCGAGATCATTCTCGCGTTAGAGTGTCCGCCAAGCTCATTGAAACCAGTAATGGACGCAGTGTCTGGGCGAATAGGTTTGAGCGGGAATATCAGGATCTGTTTGCCTTGCAGGATGATCTGTCTGAGGCAATTACCCATGCTCTGAAAATCAACCTGCTGAACTCGGATCGAGGGGAAAGGGTGGGGATGACTTCACATCCCAGAGCTTACGAATTATTTCTTGATGGACGGGCACTGACTTATCAACGCAATTCGAGTGCGCTTCAACAAGCAGAAGCACTGCTTAGTCAGGCTACGCTGCTCGACCCGGAATTTCACATGGCCAATGCACAACGCTTCATTGTGTTTGAACTCGCAAAGACATATGGTGGTTTTTCTGCAAAGCGCATAAATGAGCAGCAGGCGCAATTATATTTTGAACTGCAAGCTGCGCCAGACTTTCCTTTGAAGAAACTGGTAAACGCCCAATATGCAAGGGATAACCATCAACCAGAACTGTCTAAGCAACAGATCCGCGAAGCCTATATTGAAGCGCCCCATGACCCTTATATTCAAAACTTTGCGATTAATTACCTACTGCCTGACAGGTCGATTTCTGACTATTTGCATGAACGCATTGCGTTGCTCAGGCGCAACCCTCTGGATACGGTCAACATGCTTAATCTGGCTGAAACTGCGTATATGGCTGGCGAGAAGACACTTAGTCTGGACACGCTCAATCAAATTACCCGTGTCGAACCTGAGGGACTGATGAATTTGATTGGCACCGTTACAAAACACTACAGTTTCAACCATGATCCCCACAAAGCGCTGGAGGCGGCATTGCAATATCAAGGACCACCCAGTGTCATTGCAGACGATTTTGTAGTGAAGCTATTGCTGGTTTCTGGCCGGGTTGAAGACGCACTGGCGCATCTTCAGCAACACGTGGCGGAACGAACTGCTCCTTCTCCTCAAATGAAAAACCAGCTGATGTTTCTGTATCATAAAAAGCGGCAAGGTGTTTTGTCACCGCGTGTATTGTCATTACTCGCTGAGTTGCCTTTGTCGCGAAATGTGGTTGCCGAAATAAATATGATGCTGGATATACAGTATGGTGACGCATCATCTTTTGAGCAGTTCTATGGGGTGAATGGTGAAGTCGATGTGTTCCGGTTTAAGCAACTAATGAACATACCCAACGATACCGTTTTGATGTATGCCGCCATAAAAAAACAACAGGGGTATCCTGAGTACGCCCGTTCATTGACGGATTACCCGGCTATTGAGGAACTTAAATGTGACGACAAGGCATTGCGGTACCCGAACATCATGTGTGTGCTGGTGAGTTATTTACGTGAATCGGGTGATGAAACCGAGGCTTTCAGAAAGTTTCAGCGTTCTTTAAAAGTGTTACATGTACGGCATATCGGTATGGAGATGTTTATACGGACTTCACCGATTTACTACGGCGTAAATCAGCACCCTCAATTCAATACCGTCGCAACAGATTTTCTGAATAATACCTTCGAGCAATGGGACCGCGGAGTTGCAACGGTACGAAAAGACGATTTAGCGTTGTAACAGTTATGAATCAAAACTGTTATGCTGTTGGTCTTCTCTCACATGACGAAACACGATGGCCAAATACGAGCAGCTTGCCGAACAACTGGCAACACAGATCAAGCAGGGTGTCTGGCAACCTGGTGAGAAGCTGCCGTCTCTGAGAAAGCAATCGGCCATGACCGGGTTTAGCCTGATGACTGTGCTCCATGCCTATCAGTTGCTGGAAAGCCAGGGCATGCTTTGCGCGCGTGAACGTTCAGGCTATCGGGTTGCTGATGCTATTGAGACTACCGGCAATACCGGGGTAATGCAGTCTGCCGAATCTGTCAGTGTGAATGATTTCGTGTTTGATGTGCTGCAGGCGTCCCGCGATCCGCATATGTTCAGTCTGGGTTTCGCCTACCCGGATCCATCCCTTTACCCCCGACAACATCTGACCAAGTCGCTTTCTGCGGCAGCCAGGCAAACTACGGTAACCAGTGCGCTGGATAACCTTCCTCCGGGTAATCAGGCATTGCGTCAGCTGATTGCACAGCGTTATGCGGCGCGAGGGGTAAATATTTCTCCAGAGGAAATCGTCATCACCGCGGGCGCGCTGGAAGCGTTAAGCCTGAGCTTACAGGTGGTAACCCAACCCGGCGATTGGGTGCTCATTGAGTCGCCTGCTTTTTATGGCGCAATGCAGGCCTTGGAGCGGCTGGGGTTGCGTGCTATTACTGTAGAAGTTTCGCCAGACAGGCGTCTAAATCTGGCTGCTGTAGAGCGCGCACTGCAAAGTAAGCCGGTAAAGGCCTGTTGGTTAATGTCGGCATTTCAAAACCCGGTAGGGGTAAGCCTGTCCACAGAAGACAAGCAGGCTTTGGCAGAGCTACTGGAAAAATATCAGGTGGCACTGGTGGAAGACGATGTATACGCGGAATTGTATGCAGGAAATCAACCTCTGCTGCCGCTTAAGCACTACTGCCAACATGGCAATAGTTTGTTGTGTTCGTCGTTTTCAAAGTCGTTGGTAGCCGGATTTCGAATCGGCTGGGTCGCAGCCGGTCAACATGCCAAAGCCATTCAAAAACAGCAATTGCTAAGCACTATCTCGACCAGCGTGCCCGTGCAACTTGCTTTGGTGGATTATTTAGAAACTAAAAACTACGAAAAGCACCTGCACCAGTTGCGTCGAACACTCGCGCGCCGTAAATGCGATATGTTTGAGTATTTGAAAACACACTGGTCATCATTTGCCACGGTGCATCATGTGCCTGGAGGCTATTTCCTGTGGGTCGAATTTGCACCGCAGGTAGATACGCTGGCTATTTATCATCTGGCCTTGAAACTGCGAATAACCCTGGCACCCGGAAAATTGTTTTCACTAAACGGCGAATACAGCCACTGTTTACGCGTAAATGCCTCTTTTGAACTTACGCCTGCCAGGCGACAGCTTCTGGAAAAACTCACCACTCGGATTCAATTATATTTAGCACAGTTTTGAGTTGAATCTGTTCTAGTTTTTCTTATTGCATCTGTACCTTTTCGCGTAGAGCCAAACGCTTAAAATCCGCTCGTCAATCATTGAAAGGGTGGGATAGCAAGTGAGCGTTAATCTTCCGGATGAAAGTGCGATTATTTTTAAAGTGCCGGTTGCACAAGACAAAATCTACATTCGGGAGCAGCAGGGCTACTATCAGCGCCTGCGTCGAACACTGAATATCCTGTTAGTCGCACTCTTTATAGGTTTACCGTGGATTTCCTGGCAGGGAGAGCAAGCGATTCTGTTCGATGTTGGGGCTCAAACTCTGCGCTTTTTTGCCTGGGTACTGTACCCACAGGATCTAATGGTGTTTGTTCTCCTGTTTTCCCTCGCGGCGTTTGTGTTGTTTTATGTGACCAAAAAATACGGCAGAGTATGGTGTGGATTCAGTTGCCCGCAAACCGTATGGACACTGCTATTTAATTGGGTTGAGCGGCGTATTGAGGGAACCCATCATCAAAGCCGCGCACTCGATAATCAGCCTTGGAGCTGGAAAAAAGCGGGCCTCAAAAGTGCTAAGCATCTTGCCTGGGCAGTGATTGCAGGCTTAACCGCAATGGTGTTCATGTCGTACTTTTATCCAGCTAAAGCGCTTTACTCAGATGTACTTACCTGGTCTGCCTCTGCGCTAATAAGCGGCTGGGTTGTGTTTTTTGCGGCTTGCACATACATAAACGCAGGGTGGATCAGAGAGAAGATGTGCTTGCACATGTGTCCGTATTCCCGCTTTCAGTCAGTTATGTTTGATGCACAAACGAAACTGGTGACCTATGACGTCGCGCGGGGAGAGCACCGTGGACCAAGAAAGCGCATAGCCAAACCCAGAGAGTTAGGTGACTGTGTTGATTGTAATTTATGCGTGCAGGTCTGTCCGGTGGGTATCGATATTCGCAACGGATTGCAGTATGAATGCATAAATTGCGGATTGTGTGTGGATGCCTGCAATCAGGTCATGGACAAATTTCAGTATGCCCGCAACCTCATTAGCTTTGCTGCGCTGAAACCTGCCAGAACATTGAATGCGGCACTAATCCTTTACGGTGTCGCCATTATGGCAATGGTTTTAGGCATGGTGATATGGGCATCGAACAGAGTCGATTTTGAAGTGAATGTTGCTAGAGACCGTCAACAGCTCTATCGGGAACATTATTCTGGCTTAATTGAAAATACGTTTCGTATAAGTGTGTTGAATAAGTCAAATCAGGTGGCTGATTACCGGGTTGACGTCTCAGGGATACAGATTGACCAGCAATCGCAAACCGCAATAGAAGCCGTGGAACCTGGTGAAAAACGCGAAACGGTAATCACCTTGTCAGGTAAAAATACGGGCACTAACGAGCGGCAGTATTTTTACATTACAACGACCAATACCCAATCAGGTCAGACGGTGGAGCGTGACGTGGTGTTCATTTATCCTGCAGTGGAAAAATAAGTAAATAAATTAGAGGCTTATTTTTTGTATGAGCCAATTAGACAAAAAATGTAGCTATACGGTTTTTTAGTGAAATAAATGCCAGAAAAATTGCAAAAAAAGAATTCTGTGCAACACTTTCACTATTCTAATCGTGCCTGCAGCTAAGGGTCGACACTATGACTGATTTCAGTCAATACAAAGTCCGGGTGAAGTTTTCCTTCCCAATTATTGTTATCTCCACCTTGTTTCTGGTGGTGGCGGTTATCAGTTGGATCGCGTTATCCAGCCTTACCTCAGAGGCAAGAAACATTTCCACGCGTTATATGAACTCAGTGAGTTTAACGCTCAACGCTGATCGCGATTTGTATCAGGCTTACACAGCTCTACAAGACATGATCGTTACTGCGAGCCAGGGATCGTTAGATATTAGCGCCCAAATCGACGACTTTGAAGAGAACGCGAAGCAAGCGCTCGACCGCATGAATCAGGCAAAGCCTGTGATTGAAAATGACCCGGCTGTATCAAGGCAGATTTCCTCTTTCAAAGCAGATTTTGATACCTGGTACGCGCACTCCAAACAGTTAATCGCACTTGTGCAGGCCAATGATATTGGTCAGGCGGTTGCCTTGCGTGACACTGAGGTGGCCGGGAGTTTCGACCAATTACGCAGTCACTACGATACGCTGGGCGAGGCGGTGAAAAACAAAGCGGATGCGCTGACGTCCAATATGAGCAGTGATGCCACCTTGTATCAGACTATTTTAGTGTTTGCCGCTGTTATTACAGCGCTAACCTGTGTCGTTTCTATTGTGTACGGCCCTCGTCTGATAACCGACAGACTGGATAAACTGATTCTGGTGATGCGTGACATCAGCCAAGGCGATGGAGACTTGCGAAGTCGCCTGGATGAAAAAGGCAAGGACGAGCTGTCCGACATTGCCCGGGCGTTTAATGTGTTTATGCAAAACCTGCAGCAGCTCATCCAGCTTGTTCAAGAAGACTCGACCAGCCTGAACGATGCCGCTGCAAAACTGAAGCAGTCGTCTTCAACAGTCACCAATGTGTTTCACCAGCAAAATGAAAATTTGAACCAAATTGCAACGGCAGTGAATCAGTTAAGCCACGCCGTGAATGACAATGCTGGCAACAGCCAGCAAGCGTCTGAGAATATGAAAGTGGCCTCTGAGGTGAGCACGTCATCTAAACTAGTGGTGAGCGACTCGGTGAAGAACGTTACTAATTTGTCTGACTCTATCACTAATGCAAAAGGGGTTATTAGCAGCCTGGCGAAAGAGTCGCAAAATATCATTGCAGTACTGGATGTTATTCGCGGTATCGCTGAGCAAACCAACCTGTTGGCGCTAAATGCTGCCATTGAAGCGGCTCGGGCCGGTGAGCAGGGTCGCGGCTTTGCAGTGGTTGCCGATGAGGTTCGAACTCTGGCCAGCAGAACGCAGCAATCCACGGAAAACATTAATGAAATGCTGGGCCGATTAGAGCACAGTGTGAATGATGCAGTTAATGCTATCGAACGAGGTTCCAATGAAGTAGAATCCGTCGTCGCCGTATCAAGCCAGTTAGTCTCGGCATTTGACCAGGTGAGCCAGGCGGTTGATCAGGCTAATGAAATCATTTATCAAATCGCTACAGCATCTGACGAACAACGTCAGGTCGTGGGCGAAATCAACGCTAACGTCTCTTCATTGCATTCGTTAGGCCAACAGAATCTATCAACAGTAGAAAGCAGCGGAAAAATCTCAGACAGTGTGAACGACACCGTTCAGCGCCTTAACCAGAAGATTGGCCGGTTTAAGACCTGATTTAGGCCTCGCGCTTTTACTTTGAACGCACACAATTCTCCAGGGGACTTTTTATGAATTACATTAACCCATTTCGCGGCCGGGTTACCGGGTGCAGTGCACGTCGTAACGGCGTAAAACGCCTGGCGGGTATTGCGCTGGCATCGTTAATACTGGGAGGGACCGCTCAGGTAAGCGCGGCAGAGAGCCCCAAATACGAGTGGTCCGGTGAATGGAACCTGCGCTTCGAAAACCTGGTTAACCCCTTATTTCCCACAACCTCTTCGGCCGTGCACCAGCACAACCAGCGTTTGTCGTCCAAGTTCGAGCTAAAAGGCAGTGTTACCTGGTCGAATATTCAATTGGTGGGCGCGTTTGCTGACTCTCGGGTTTACCTCGATAACGATGATCCGACTTTAGGTCGCTCACAGGTAAACACCTTTGAGCCTGTGCAATTTCAGATTGGCTGGCTCGGCGATACCAAAGGTAACACCGACGAGCTGTATATGAAAAAGATCAGCGTAGGCCGGTTTGTACTGGATCACGGTAGTCGCCGTCTTTTGGGTAGTGGCTATTTCCGTAACGCGCTGAATTCATTCGACGGGATCGTCACCGACTGGCATTGGAGTGATTGGTCGGTAAGAGGTTTCTATCTGTTCCCGGTGTCAAGGTTACCGTCTGACGCCGCCAGCATTGACAACAACGAGCGAGCATTTGATAAGTCGGATACAGAGCGCCGTTTTTACGGTGTTTACGCCGAGTCTCATGACAAGCAATGGCGTGTGCAAACCTATTGGTTTAACGAAGATGACGGCCCGGGCCTGAACACGCGTAACCGCGATTTATTTACCGTAAGCACGCAGTACACCAGCCCGAAAGGAAGTGAATGGCTTACCGATGTGGAAGTGGCGTTGCAAACGGGTACTCAACGCCAAACGACGGCCAGCGATGACGTAAACGACCTGGACCATTTTGCCTGGTTGCTGCATGCGTCCGTGGGCAAAATGATTGATAGCAAAACGTCGTTAAGTGCGGTTGTTGATCTTATTAGCGGTGATAACGACAGCAGCGATAACAAGAGTTCAGCATTTGACGGGTTATACGGTGTAAGACGATTTGATTTTGGACCAACGGAAGTTTATCGCTCATTTGCTCGACGAAACCTGGTGGGCATTGGCGCTAAAGTAGTAAGCAAATTTACCAGCAAAGACAATTTGCTGCTGCACTATCGCGCTTACTGGTATCAGAAAACACCTAACGGCAGTGACAGTTTCCTGGGTAACCAGCTTGAAATGCGCTGGCGTCACCAGATTACCAAACCTCTGCGTCTTGAGTTTGGCAGCGCCTACATGTTTAAAGGTAAAGCGTTGGAGCAAGGCGATTATCCGGGCGACACCGCCTACGTGTACTCAGGTTTCCGCTACCGTTTCTAAACGCCGGATGCCAAATCCATTGCGCTGGGCAAGTGCTGCCCAGAGCAATGAGAACACCGGGCCGCCCAGGCAAAACAAGGCCCAGGGTAAATACTCTATGGTTGCCACACCCAGTGTGGTAGCCATAAACAGCCCTGACACCGTCCAGGGCAATACCGGATCCATCAGAGTCACAGAGTCTTCAATACTGCGCGACAAATTCACATTAGCCAGATTGCGTTCCGTGTAGGCTCGCTGATAAAGGTTGCCTACAATCAGGCTGGTTACGCCGCCATGACTGGTAAGCGAAAGCAACGTGATGCCACTAATCATGGTACTTGCAATCAAGCTAAAGGTGCCCTTAACGGCTTTTAACATACCCTGAATAATCACATTTAATGCTCCCGTTGCCTGCATCGCGCCGGCCAGCAAAAATGCTGCGATAATAACAACCAGTGTTCCCACCATGGAATAAAGCCCGCCGCGTACTACCAGTTTTACAAACGCAGAGTTCGTTGCTGCGTCGTGCTGTAATTGGCCCGGCAACATGTCCAGAGAGAACCCATGCAAATACGCATTGACGCCATTTGCCAGTGAGAAGGGTTGTATGCTGACAGCAAGAGTTAGCGCCAGTAGAGTAGATAGCGTAATGCCCACTACCGGCGGCCATTTTTTAACGATGGCGGTGATAATTAACAAAGGGGGAAGTAGTTGCCACCATGCCGGTGAGAACGCCTGTTCAATTAAGTGACGCATTGCTTGCGTAGACTGCTGCGCACTGTTTGTGGCACTGCTGGATTCTGCAGGAATGAGCGTAAATATTACCAGCGCAATAACAAACGATGGCAGCGCGGTGTATACCATATGCCGAATATGCGCATAGAGATCGGCCCGTGCAGCAATGGCACTGATATTCGTTGAGTCAGAAAGGGGTGACATCTTATCGCCAAAACAGGCACCTGAAATCACCGCCCCAGCGGTTACCGGTAACGAGGCATCCATCACGCTCGCCAGTCCCATCAGGGCAACGCCAATAGTACCTGCAGATGCCCATGAAGAGCCGGTAAACAGGCTCATTACCGACGCGGCCAAAAATGCCGAGACATAGAGAAACTGCGGGTCGATTAGGGCAATGCCCAACCAGACAAACATGGGGATTGTGCCACTTAACATCCAACTGCCAATTAATCCGCCGATGGAAAGTAATATCAGTACGACAGGGAAAACATCGCCAAACTTTTCCACGGCCGCTGCTTCCATAGCCTGCCAATTCACACTTCGCGCATAGCCAATTAAACCCGCGACAATAGCCGCCAGTAATATAGCCACAACCACAAGTGTGCCGCCGAGTTCGGTAAATAGCGCGCCGCCTAAAAATACGCCCAGTAGCGTGATCAGCGGCAGAACGGCCAGAGCAAAAGGCATGTCAGAATGGCTACTTCGCATGATTAAGTGCCTGTGATAAATCGTTGATCAGTGTGCCTGCTGACTCCAGCCCAACAGACAAACGGATAAGGCCTTGTGGCAGTCCGGCGTGCTTCAGCGCTTCTGCGTTATCAGGCCGCTGTGGAGAAATCGCCAGACTTTCAAATCCGCCCCAGCTCACACCCATGCGGAAGTGCTTTAGGGCATTGAGTACGGCTGCAACGGTTGCATAGTAGTTCTTCTTCAGGCTAAAACTGAATAAACCGGTATAGCCCTGTAGTTGTTCTTCTGGCACGGAGGCATCTTGCTGAAGGGCCGGATGAAACACCGTTTCTACCGTATTTTGTTCTTGTAGGAACTGCGCTACAGCCAGGCCATTGGCTTCGTGTTGAGCCAGTCTTACTGGTAGTGTTCGCAGTCCGCGTTCAATTAAATACGCATCCATGGGGCCGATGGCAGCGCCATTTAGCAAAAACGTTTTAAAGAAAATATCCTTAAGCAGCGCTTCACGGGTAATGAGGGCGCCTGCCACTACATCGCTGTGGCCGCCAATGTATTTGGTGAGTGAATGCGCCACAATATCCACCCCCATCGTGATGGGCTTTTGAAGCAGCGGTGTGGCCCATGTGTTATCGATGCCGGTCAGAATGCCTCTTGCTTGTGCAATGGCAACAAGTGCTCTGATATCCAACTGCGTAAACGTCATGGTACCAGGACTTTCAAACCATATGAGTTTGGTATTGGGTTGAATGACCTGTTCAGCCTCGTTTAAATTCCCCGACGTGACACAGGTAAATGTCACCCCGAAGCGAGCCAGTTGCGTAGCAAGCTGTATGGTAGGGCCGTAGACCTGATTCACAAACAGGATATGATCTCCCTGACTGACCACCGCACTGATTGCAGCGCTAATGGCACCCATACCTGAGGCAAACAACTTGCAGGCTTCGCCCTGCTCCAGTGCTGCCAGCTTTTGTTCCACGCTGGTCATCGAGGGATTTCGTCCCCGGCTGTACACTGGTGTAGTGAACTCGTTGGCTAATCCATGGGATAAGTCTTCAAAGCGATCAAAGGAAAACAGTGAGGTTTGGTGAATTGGCGTGGAAATGGGCTGGCTGACCGAAGCAGCCTGGGCGGTTTCGTCTTTCAGATGGCCGCAGCAAATATCTAAATCCTGGGGGGATAATTTCATGGTATGTCGTCGCGTTGTGTATTTTGGTTATTTTTTATCACCTTAGCGCGAACATCGAGAGAATGGCAATGCTGAAAATAGAATGGGCTAAATCTAAGGTCAACACGCCCTAATAAAAAAGCCGATGAAACTGTGAAGTAACATCGGCTTTTGCGCTAATCCGCATGATGATTAGCCAGGCCTGCTGACCTGTGTACTCGTTGAGTGTTGCTTTTTATTTTTGTGACGCGATCCAGTCGTCTACCATGCGCTCCAGAATATTCAGTGGTACTGCGCCGTTGCCAAGAATAACGTCGTGGAAGGCGCGGATATCAAATTTGTCGCCCAGTGCGTCTTCGGCTTTGGCGCGTAGTTCAAGAATTTTCAGCATACCGATTTTGTAAGACGTTGCCTGACCCGGCCAGACAAAATAGCGGCGAACTTCAGCCAGAATTTGCCCTTCAGACACCGGCGAGTTATCGCGGAAATACTGAATAGCTTGTTCTTCGGTCCAGCCCTTTGCATGAATGCCTGTGTCTACCACCAGACGAATTGCACGCCACATTTCTGACACCAGACGGCCAAATTCAGAGGTAGGGTTCTGATAGCCACCCATCTCTTTTGCTACCGTTTCTGCATAGAGCGCCCAGCCTTCTACGTAGCTATTAAAGAACGAAGTGGTGCGGAATTTGGGTACGCCTTCCAGTTCCTGAGCAATGGATATTTGCATATGGTGACCAGGGTTGCCCTCGTGATACGCAATGGCTTCCATTTCGTTTTTGGGCATGGATGTCATGTCCAGCAAGTGTGCATAATAGGTGCCTGGTGTGCTGCCATCGGGCGAGCCCGGGAAGTAATGCTGCGGCGCACCGGCTTGTTCGCGATAAGGCTCAACGCGTTTCACTACCAAATCTGCTTTTGGCAAAATGCCGAAGAACTCTGGTAATTTTGCTTTGATGTTGTCTAAGTAAACCGTGGTGTCGTCGATATAACCCTGGCGACCCTCGTCAGTATTCGGATAGTAAAAACGTTCGTCAGTGACGTCAGACTTAATATAAGAGAAGAACTCATTCAGCGTGCCGTCGAAGCCGACTTCGTTTTTCACTTTTTCCATTTCTGCCAGCAAGCGGTCCACTTCGCTCAGACCAATATTGTGGATCTCATCAGCCGTCAAATCAGTGGTCGTACGCATAAACAACATGGCATTGTAATAGGCGTCACCATCTGGCAGCGATGACGCACCCTTTGCATCGCGTGGGATGTTAGGTAAGTCGTTTTTAAACCAGGTTATTAATTTTCCGTAAGCAGGCAATACGTTGTCTAACAGCGCTTGTTTTGCCTGCTCGATATAAGCGGTAGCCTGTTCTTCGTCAATCTCGCCACTTTCTTGCAGCGCTGCAATTTTCTTCTTTGCGTCAGCGAATAAGGCAGAATCAGTGTCGCTCTCTTCATCAAATGGCTGCCCTGAAATGACTTTCTCACTTTGGCCGATAACCCCTTCATAGGCAAAGTAGGGCGCTTTTACCCCTTCGTCAGCATTGATTGCTGCCTGGGTGGTAAGCTGTTCAACGGCTCTGGCGACGCCTTTCAGGCGAGAGATGTAGGCGTCCATATCATTGCTTTCTTCCACTTTGTGGTAGTTGATCAGCATGGTAGGCAACATGGATTGTGCGCCGTTCATCTGCGTCAGTACGTAACCGCGGCGGCTGAATGGCTGCATTACTTTGGCTACTTCGTACTGATACATCCACAGGTCGTAAGAAATCTTAGCTGACTCATCCAGCTTGTCATAATCGAAGTTGTTTTTTAGCTCTTCAACGGTGGCAGCACGCCATGCAAGGCGTTTTTCCTGAGCTTGCTCAGACATGTCGTCGATTTGGTCGTATAAATCCTTGCGACCCAGGCGAGTCATCATGAGCGGCGAAAACTGCAGTTGCTCTTCGTATTTTGCATCAAACCAAGCGTTGAGGCGTTCAGACTCACTTTGCTGCGGGTGCTCGATAGCAGTTCTGGCGGTTGTTTCCGCATTGGGCGTGGGGGCCTGTGAACAAGCTGACAGCGCAAGGGCCAGCGTGCTTAAAATAAAGAGTCGTTTCATTGTTATAGTTCCCTGGATAAATGCTTTTTATTTTTGCAGCAGTAAACCGTGAGGCGCATTTTGAATCAAATTTTAAATGTTACCTGTTGTGTCTTGAGACAGAGACGCAGTGAACGACTGGATTCGCGCTAGCCCCTCGTGCAGGTTTTGTTCAGACGTGGCATAAGACAGCCGAACGTAACGATCTGCATCTTTATCGCCAAAGTCATTACCCGGTGTGAGCGCAACACCGGTGTCGCTGAGCAATTGTTCACAAAACGCCATTGACGACAACCCCGTACTGGCAACATCTATATAAACGTAGAAGGCGCCGGAAGGCGCTACGGGCACGGTCAATCCGGCTTTTTTAAGCCCGTTAAGAACGATGTTGCGGCGGGTGAGTAATGAGAGTCGCCTTTCTTCACACAGCGCCAGCGTATCAGGCGTAAAGCAGGCCAGCGCGGCAAGTTGCGCAGGTGTAGACGGGCAGATATACAGGTTTTGTGCTAGCCGTTCGATCACCGGTACCATGTCATCCGGCACAATCATCCAACCCAGTCGCCAGCCAGTCATGCCGAAAAATTTTGAGAAACTATTGATAACAATAGCGCCATCATCTACAGCAAGAACGCTGCGTGCCGGCCCCGGCGTGTGGTCACTCAAATCCAGATAGATTTCGTCGATTATGCGCCAGGCCGGCTGTTCCCTTGCAAAAGCACACATCTTGTCCAGCTCATCCAGTGTTACGGCCGTGCCGGTCGGATTGGAAGGTGTGGCGATCATGAGGGCCTTGGTGTTGGCGTTCCAATGCGTCGATACCAGTTCATTGTTTAACTGAAACTGGCTGCTTGCGTCAGTGGCTACCAGATTAACCTTGCCGCCGAAGGTTTTTACAAACTGACGGTTACAGGGGTAAGACGGGTCGCCCATTAACACTTCATCACCGGGGTTGACCAGGGCCGCACAGGTCAGTAACAAAGCGGCAGAAGCGCCTGCCGTAACAATAACCCGGTTTGGGTTGATGCTGATATTGTGCTGAGTTTGATAAAAGCCGGCTATGGCCTCGCGAAGTCGCATGTCGCCCAACGCGCCTGTGTAAGGTAGTTGGTTTTCAGCAACAGCTTGTTGCATAGCTTGCTGAACCGCAGGCGGCGCCCCAAAGTCGGGTTCACCAATGTTCAGTCGAATAACGTTGTGGCCTTGATTTTCTAATGCGGTGGCCTTTTCTCCAAAGGCCATAGCGAAAAACGGGGCGATGGCATTCGCCCTGTCGGAATATTGCATGTTGAACTACTCAAAAATGGGGGGTTACTGTAACCAGCCTGCTTTCACGCCGCGCTGGCTCACTACCACCAGAAGAATGGATATGATCACTACCACAGCAGGCAGGATCACAACACTTGGCCCAAGCAGGGCTATCGAATCGATAATAACAAAATTATAAAATTGCTGTACCAGTACACCGGCCAGCGAAACAACCAGTAACGGAAACGCCAGCTTTTTGCCAAGCGCCAGCATCAAGCTGCCTAACAAGCCTCCGAAAACGGCCAGTGCATAAGCCACCATCGACCAGGTTGGGATGTTTTTATAGGCTTCCTGCTGGGCTTCGGGTAACTGAGCAATCATTTCCGGAGTCATAAGTAACTGGCTAACGAATGCCAGTACACCCATTACATTCCATACCACCATTATCCAGGCAAATATCTTGGTACCTTTCGTCATTGTTGTCATTGTTATCGGTCCTCAGAAGGTGTTGTGTTCGATATCCACTATACGAGCAAACGGCGTGGGTTCGCAAAGCATTCTTGTTAATTTTGAATGCACCAAAGGTCAACAAACCCGAGACGGGTGAAGTTTGGTTTGTGTTGGTGCATTGGCTGAATTTTGCTCACCAACCCTGTGCGAAGTGGAAAATCTCATTGAAAACAGAATGTAAACTTTTTGTATTTTATAGAAAGTATACGATATTAAATTTGCAGGCTGCCGTCGTGAATAGTTTATTCGTCCCAAATTTCGGGGTGCTGTAAATGGTTGGTACGGACCTTGACTCTTGTTTGTCATCACCGCCCATGGAAGTCGCGGGATACAACAAAAAGGGTTCTCCCCGGAATTAGACTGAGACCTGAATAAATTATGATGAAGCAAGTAAAAAACAAATCGTTTTCCTTAACTGTATTGGCTGGCGTAATAGGCCAACTATTATTTTCTGTGCAGGCAAATGCGCAAGCCGCCGATACTGAAGCCTCTGCTACTGAAGAAAAAATCGTGGTAGTGGGGCGACGCGTGTCGCAAACCGATATTGCTATTGGTACTGATGAAGCGACCAATACCATTGCTGTTACCCGGGAAGAGTTGCTGTCTGCGCCTTCCGGTATCTCCGGCCTTAAAATGCTGGAAAGTCTCCCCGGCTTTAACGTACAAACGGATGGTGCGTTGGGGCTTTATGAATTTGGTAACTCCGTACAGGTACGTGCTTTCCAGTTAAGCCAAATGGGCTTTGTGCTGGATGGTATCCCGATGGGCCGTTCCGATGCGTTTGGTGGTAGCCCTATTTTCCGCTACGTAGACAATGAAAACCTGGGCTCTGTTGTTGCGTCTCCCGGTGCGGGCGATGTTTCGGCTCCCAGCTATTCGTCACTTGGTCCGATAGCCTCCTACAATACCGTAAGGCCATCAGAAGAAATGGGCGGTATGGTGGCGGTCACGGTGGGCGACTTTGACCTACAGCGTACATTTGTAAAACTGGAGACCGGTGATATTGACGGCTTCCGCGCTTATGTAAGCCGTTCTAAAACCGATAGCGATTTGTGGCGTGGCCCCGGCACTATCGATCGTGAACACATCGAAGCTAAAGCCCTTTATGAGTTTGGTGACAGCTACATTCAGGCCACCATGGTGTCGAATGACTTCTTTGATTATGACTCACCCTCAGCACCGGCTTCGACCTTTGCCAGCGATTATTACTATGGTTACCAGGCGTCTATTCCGGAAGGGTGCGTAAGCGCGGATCCGGGGGTTTATGACTTCAATGGCGACGGTACCATTGACGACAGTGATTTTACCCCTGTTTTTACCGGCTCTAACTGCACTTCTTACTACGAAGACCGCATCAACATCCGCGACGATAAGCTTTACTCGTTGGGTTTTGGTACTTATCTGTCGGAAGATATTCAGCTAACCGCAACAGCCTATTTTGAAGACAAAGACGGCTATGGGGTATCACCAGACAGCTATACCAACTCGTTGGGGATCTATGAAGATCAGGCCGCTGCAGGACTGGATGTTGTTCACCCTCGTGGTGTGCAATACGGCTTGTCTACTGTAGGCGGAGAACGCGAAGGCCTGGTAGCCGGTGTAAGCTGGTTTATGGGTGATCACAAAGTCGAATTTGGTGGCTGGGTAGAGCAGGATACTTACAACCGCACGCAGGCTCGACTGAATAAAACTGGCGGCAGTGCCGACGGCGATGTGATTTGGGACGAAGTGGTTTATTACCGTCGTGATTACACGGCAGTGCGCGATACTACGCAGCTCTATCTCAAAGATACCATTAGCTTGTTGGACGACGATTTAGTGCTCGAAGTCGGCATGAAGTCGCTATCCATTGATTACTCGCTGGACGGTTATCGCGACTACAACGATTATGAAATTGACGGCGAAGAAGGCTACGGGCCGCAACATGTTGAAGCGGACTACACCAATAACTTTCTGCCAATGGTGGGGGCGGTGTACCGCTTAAACGACACGGACCAGCTATTCGCCTCAATTGCCCAAAACTATGCGTTACCTGCGGGGACTGACGACATTTTTGACAACGCCATTGGTTTCGCCGCTGAAGCGCCTAAAGGCGAAGAGTCGGATAACATTGAGTTTGGTTACCGCACAAACAGCGAGAACTACAACGGTGCAGTAGCGGTATTTTACACTCGCTTCGACAATCGCTTGATTGCGAGCAGTGTATTGAACCCGGCCACGGGGCAGCCAGAAACATTCTATGTAAACGCAGGTGCATCAAAGGCTTACGGTATTGAATTCAGCGGTGTATTCCAGCCTGAAATGTTCGACCGGGAGCTGTATTTCAATGCCAACGTGTCTTACAAAAAAGCCACACTGGTTGACGGCTTTGGCAGCAACCCCGCTGGAAGTCAGTTACCAGACAGCCCTGAATGGCTCGCGACAGGTGGCGTGACATACGAACCGACAGAATGGTTAGTCGCTAACTTCTCAGCTAAATACACAGACACCCGGTACACCGACTTTAACGAAACCTATGAGCTAAAGAGCTACCTGGTTGCTCAGGCTTATGTGGATATTGGTGGCCCCAACAGCTTTGGTATGCCTGAAAATATGCGCCTGCGTTTTAACGTAGACAACGTGTTCGACAAGCAGGTGATGTCGTTTGGTTTCACCGGGTCATCTTTCGGCCGGCCGTTAAGTCCACGTACTTTCCAGGCAACGCTGACGGTGGATTTCTAATATGAAAAAGTTTGCAATAAGTGTGTGTGCAGGTGCGGTGGCTGCGTTAAGCAGCCCCGCTTTCTCCGCTATCGATCAACGTACCAGTCATGCCATGCACGAAGAACTGATAGTCATGGATACGCACCTCGATACCCCAGCGCTACTGGTGCAGCCTGGTTTTGACATCATGCACGAGCATACCTACGACAGTGACTTTTCACAGGTCGATGTGCCGCGCATGAATGAAGGTGGCTTAGATGGCGGCTTCTGGGTTATTTACACCCCGCAAGGCCCGGTTACCGAAGACGGATTTAAGTCTGCTCGTGATACCGCGTTGCTGCGCGCTATGGCTATACACAACATGGTTGCCGCTAACCCGGATACCTTTGCACTGGCAACGGAGCCGGAAGATGCAGAAAAAATTGTGGCTGACGGCAAGAAGATTGTCTATGTCAGTATGGAGAATGCTTATCCGCTCGGTGAAGACTTAAGCTTACTGGATACGTTTTATAAAATGGGACTGCGAATGGTTGGGCCGGTTCATTTTAAAAATAACCAGTTTGGCGACAGCTCCACCGATCCGGATGGGCCTCAATTCGACGGTTTATCACCGCTCGGAGAGGCCCTGGTAAAAAAAGCCAATGAACTTGGCATTATACTGGATGGCTCTCATTCCTCTGATGCATTGCTGGAGGACATGATTGAACTGTCGAAAACGCCGGTTATTCTTTCTCATTCCGGCACGAAGGCAGTGTATGACCATCCGCGTAACGTGGACGATGCCCTGCTGAAAAAGCTGGTGGCAAGTGGCGGTGTTATTCATGTAAACGCATATAGCTCTTACCTGACTGAACTGCCCAGTGATCCCGAACGCAGAAAAGCCTTTGGTGTGCTGATGAAGCAAATGGGCAGCCTGTCTGATATGACGCCAGAGCAAATAGCGGCGTTTAAAGCGCAGCGCAAACAGATTGAAATGGAACATCCGGCGGTGAAAGCCACCTTTGAGGACTACATGGCGCACTTCCTTCATATCCTGAAAGTAGCGGGGCCTAAGCACACAGGTGTTGGCGCTGACTGGGACGGTGGTGGTGGTGTCGAAACCATGATGGACGTCGCTGCGCTGCCTAAAATTACCGCGCGTTTGCTGGCTGAAGGCTACAGCAAAGAAGATTTAGCCGATATATGGGGCAACAATGTCCTGCGCTTATTACAGCAAGCCCAGGACTACGCAAATAGACTTAAGGAAACAGCAAAAGAGTAAAAGTTTTAGCTTGTATATCTCCGTAAACATAGCAAGCATGGCACGTCATTTGGCGTGCCTTTTTCATTGCGTTGAAAAAAATTTAAAAATAAATGTCAGGGTTTTGTCGTGCCTCTCGACTATAGGGGTAACTGACTTAAAAGGAGAGATTCATGACAACCCTGACCAACACCACTTCAAACGACGTAACAACCGCTAAACAAACTAACAAAGACAACTCAGCATTCGCTATGCTGGGTGACTGGCTGGCACAAGGTGCTCGTGTATATCGAAATGCACCGATAAGCCTGACGCTGACTTCACTTGTGCTATGATCATCGGCGGACTCGTACAAGGATTGCCGGCGCCTTACGGCATGTTTGCCTCTAAATGGTTATCGGCCGGCTTAATAACACTACTTTGGCCGTTGACCTGGCATGTACTGCAAAACGGCAAATTCAGCCTGCGCAGTCTGAAGCAATACAGTGGTTATCGATATTTACCCGCGCTGGGCGTGTTAATGATGTTACCTTTTGCTTCACAAGTAGTCTTCGGTGCATTGGCGTTTGGTGCGCCGGGTGTGGACCTGGTGTTGTATCAGGATATGACGAACTTTAGCCGTATTCACGTAGCGAGTGTACTCATGGCCTCTGCACCACTGGGTTTACTGATGAGCTTTATCCCTGCTTATGTACTGATTAAACAGGCGTCACTGAAAACGGCTACGGTAGAAGGTATTAAACTGGCCTTTCGTGCAATCAAACCACTGTCGCTGTTAATGCTGCTGAATATGGCGCTGATGTTCAGTGTGCCTTACACCTTCGTACTGAGCGCCATCTTAGTAGGTCCGCTACTGTTCTGTGTGAATGTGGTTGCCTTTAACTATCTGATTGGCGAAGATACGCAAACTAAAAATAACAATAATTCAGCTAGTTAAGGATAGATGTGCTGACCGAAGCTCAATGCGACGAGGTAGTCAAAGAATACGCGCCCATGCTGGCGCGTATCGCCTCTTCATACGAAAATGACAAACATCTGCAACAGGATCTGTTGCAGGAAATCAGCTTAGCGGTATGGCGCGCCTGTGCCTCGTTTAGAGGCGATGCCAGCGTAAAAACCTTTGTGGCAAAGGTGGCCCACAACCGCTGTGTTGATTACGTAATAAAAGCCAGTAACCAGACTGACAACGTTGAATTGTCTGACGGCATGTTAATTAGCCAAAACAGTGACAACCAGGAAAAGAGTCGGGATTTAATGTCGGCCATTAACCGCTTATCACTGTCACTCAGGCAGGTTATTACTATGCAACTTGAGGGATTTACCTACAGCGAAATCGCCAGCGTGCTGGGTACTTCTGAAGCGGCTGTAACTAAACGCGCCGGGCGGGCAAGAGCGTTACTGGAACAACTATTGGGCAGCAATAACAATGGATAATCAGTTTGAACAATGGCAGGCCGCGTATCAGCAACAAACACCCAAGGTGGATACATCGGTACTGCTTAACGACGTAAAAGCAACCCATAGGAAAGAAACACAAAAAGCCTGGGTTGATCTTATTTCGGGCATCGCAGTCAGTATTTTTGTGTTGTACACGGCTATATTTTTAACCAATAGTGCGCTTTCTGGCATGTTATTGGGAGCAATCGTTCCTATGCCCATTGCTTTTTCGCTATGGTCTTTCCTGCTAAGAAAGCAGAAATCCGAAGCAGATACGCAATCTGTGTCTGTTTTGCTGGCAGAGAAAAAGCGTCAACTAACCAATAAAGTCACTTATTGGCGAGTCTCTGCAGTCGGGATTACCGTGCTGTGGAGTCTGCTTTCTGGCGTATGTACCTGGTTCTGGCTCGGCGGGGACAAGCAATCAATGTGGTTTACGTTACCCGTCGTTCAGTTGGCGATAGTTGTCGCCACCTGGGTGAGATATAGCATGGTAAAGCGTCAGCTTCCTGAACAATTGAAGACGATCGAAGCGCTTTATTCACCCTCCGGAGAGGGGGAATAAAGTCAGGCATGTAACACCATGCGGGCTTAAATTTTGGTGAGTGCGTCTGTTACCTGCTGAGAGGTTGGCGGGTGACAGCCCACTTTTTCTACATTCAGGCTGGCTGCCATGGCGCCAAATTTCAATGCGGCAGCCAGCATGTCCGGCGAAGCCTGAGGGCTCAGTGCGTCTTGCTTCAGTAGGTAAGCGACGAGTGCCGAGAAATAGGTATCTCCAGCGCCCACGGTATCACCCATAACAGGCGGAACGATGACATCTTGTTTAAGGTGGTGCGAATCCGTGATGATTTGAGAGCCGCCTTCGCCCAGTGTCAGTACGACCATGCCATTTTCCATACGGTCCAGCATGGCTCGGGCATGAAATTCCGGCTCGCCGTATAAACCTTTCAGGTGTAGGTCTTCATCACTGACTTTCACAATATCGGCGAATTCAACGAACCGCCATATTGCTGCAATGTACTGTTGATGGTTGTCTTCGACGCCTTTGCGCACATTTACGTCAATACTGATTTTCACCCCCTGCTCTTTTAGCACTTTGATGACAGGTATAAGTACATCAAGCATGTCTGGAACCAAGGCCAGTGAACCGGTGTGAAACAGGGTTAAATCATTGGGTAGTGCATTCAGCAATGTGTCAGGAGTGACATCCATGTCAGCTACGCCTTTACGGTACAAACGGTAGCTCGGCTTACCCTGCTCATCTTTGTATACCAAGGCCAGTGACGTATTCTTTTCTGAGCGGTAATTATCGGGAAGCGAAATACCATCGTCCTGTGCAGACTGATAAATCTTCTGTCCCAGATCATCAGTAGAGATTGGAGACAAGTATGTGCAGGACAACCCTTGGCGAACAAAGCTTCTGGCCACGTTATAAGGGGAGCCGCCAATAAAAGGCAGAAAGCTGTTATCCGGTTGCTGAATCATATCGAATAGCGCTTCACCGAAAACGGCGACATTGGGTAGTGTGCTCATCAGATGGTGGCCTCCATAGGAACAGGAGCAACTTCACACTCTATTGCAGACGCCATCAGGTGCTCCACTTTCTCTCCGGCGAAGAGTTGTGTCAGATAAGATTGATAGTGTTCGCAAAATACCTTGTTACTCGCCAGGGGGCCGAAAATACTTTGTTGCGATAAGAACACCAAAGGCACTTTTTGTGAAGCTTGTGCAGCCTGTTGTAAGGTATCTGCCAAATCGTCGATGACATCCAGCGATTCACCATTTTGTGTCGTATGGGAGTTGCTGTACCAACACCAGGCAGCGAGAACCAGACTGGAAAGTTTTACAGAACCTTTTCTCTGCAGGTTTTGTTGAATGGTAGGTACCAGAAAAGTGGCAACTTTTGTTGAACTCTGTGAGCAAATCCTTGTGAGGTTGTCTTTGATATTTGGGTTGGCGAATCGCGAGATCAGTGTTTGCTTGTACTCATCCAAGTTGATGCCTGGCACGGCATCCAACACAGGTGTAACCTCATTATCCATAAATGCGCGTAAGTACCGGGCAAAAATTGGGTCGGAGATGGCTTCCTCTATGGTTTGGTGTCCTCGTAGTGAACCCAGCACGCCCAATACAGTGTGACCTGCATTAAGTAATCGAATTTTCATGGTCTCGTAAGGCGTTACATCGGAAACGATTTGCGCGCCAACCTGTTCCCATCGGGGCCTTTGTTGTGTGAATTTGTCTTCTATGACCCACTGATGAAAGGGTTCGCAGGTAACCGGCCACTGATCAATGATACCGAGCTGTTCGGCAAGTGAGATATCACCTTCAGTTGTTGCAGGTGTAATGCGGTCAACCATGGCATTTGGAAAGCGAACCGACTCATTTACCCACTGTGCAAATTCTGAGTCGTATGCGTTTATGTAAGAGACTAGCATTTTGCGGGTTACATCACCATTGTGCTGCACGTTGTCGCAGGACTGAATGGTAAAGGGCGTTTTTCCGGCCGCTCTGCGACGCTGTAAAGCCGCTGCCAGATAGCCAAATATTAGTCTGGGTTTATCCGGGTTGGCGATATCGTGTTGTACGTCGGGATTAGCTAAATCAAACTCTCCGGTAGACGGATCGCAGTTATACCCACCTTCCGTAATGGTCAGTGACACAATTTTTGTTTCGTCTGCAGCCATTTGGTTTATCACTGCTTCAGGGTCGTCCGGAGCCAACAGAAAGTCTGTCATGCAACCAATGACTTGTACATTAGTCTGACCATTTGGATGTTTGACCAGTAGTGAATAAAGAAAGTCTTGTTCTGCCAGTTTTTGCTGGATCGCACGGTCTGCTTCACGCAAACCAATGCCACAAATGCCCCAGCGCAAATCTTGAGTTTGATTCAGATAGTTCTCAGTATAAAAAGCCTGATGTGAGCGGTGAAATCCACCTACACCTACATGCACAATACCCGATTGAAGTGCCTGCCGGTCGTAGCCGGGCACAGAAATATTTTTGGGTAGGGAGCTAAGCGTGGTTTGAGAAAGTGGTTGAGCTTGCATATAAGGTTTCTCCCGAGTTCAAGCTGAAACAAATTGCTTTTTGCGGTGCATAGCCCAGTAGGCACTTGCGAAATAAATTACCGTACAAGCAAAACCGAAGTTGAAAAATACAGAACGGTTGGCGTGATACTCATTGATATCAGACGAGAAGAACATTGTATTAACGGCTAATATCACTGTTACTCCCAGGCTTAGCCAAGCCATTGCTGTCAGTGCCTTGGTAAATCCGCGTAAATCATCTTCTGCAGGCGCCTCGTTTGCCGCTTGTTCAGCGTGAAAGGCATCGACCTTTTCGTCATAAGCTGCGAGTTTCGCTTCTTCTTCAGGGTAGCTTTCTGCGGCTCCATGGCGTTTAGCCAACTGAGTGTAAACCACGATGGTAAAGATCCAGGTTGGCAGGAAAAGGTAATAGAACGACATTACATCCATGGCATTTAGAGTAAATCCGAATGCTAGTCCCAACCCCCATGACATGACTGCAGGTGAGCTGTGCTTTAATTGTTTATGCGTTGCCCAATAACGGGTTAGTCCCAGTTTCGGGAACAGAAAATGTTCTGTAAATACAATCGCGCCAACAGGCACAACTAATAAACCGGCATAGGTTAAAAGTGGCAGCAGTTTGGTAAATACAAATGGGAAGCAGGCGATGATAACGGTAACAATACCAACCAGAAAGGTAGTTTTGTTACGAGACTGATTGCTAAAAATAGCCTGAGCCGCCAAACCTGCGCGATATAAATTCGCGTTTGCGGTAGTCCAGCCGGCTACAATTACGATAACCAAGCCTGACAAGCCTAAAGCGTGGAAGGCAACATCACCAGGATCTAGTTCGGTAATTGATTTCTTTACCAGTACCGCGGTGCCCGCGCCCATAATACCGGCTGAAATCCAGGCAATATAATGCCCGAATAGCATGCCCGCAGAAGTACAAAGGCCATAGCTTTTCTTTTTGGCGTAGCGCAACAAGGCCATGTCAATTAAGCCAAAGTGGGTAATAGTGTTCGCTGCCCAAGAAAAGCCGATAACTTCTATGAGGCCGATACCCGGTTCGCCATTTGCGTCGAGACCTGTCCATACCGATACACTGCCAATGTGCATAAAGTCACCCCAGCTCGATACAACAGTTTGACCAATAACCGCATTTGCCAGCTCAGGCATGAGTACCAACGGACCGCTGATGAACATAACGAATAACCAGGGTGCACAAATACCTGAAAAGCGTGACACGGCATTGAAACCATACATGGCAACCAGTACCACTATAATTCCTACAGCAAGGACCACCAGTACAAACCATGGGTTAGTCGGATACCAATTTAACTGCGCTGGAATATTTAGTGCGAATCGCACCGCTGTTGCTGAAACGGTAATCATGGCAGCAGAAATCACAGTGAAGATGATGACATTGGCCCAGTTATACAGGCGGGTCATTGAATCTCCGGCAATCTTCTGTAAATAGGTATACAGGCTCAAACGGGTTTCCACGGCGATAGGGGTGGTAATCAATGTCCAGCTCAGTACCGCAAGAATGTTACCTATAAGCAAGCCAAGTAAAATGTCGGTCATGGTTGCGCCCAGTGCTACAAAGGTTGCACCAAATACAAACTCCGTCGCTGCAACGTGTTCACCCGCGTACAGCCCTAAAAAGTGCTTCCAACCCTTTAACTTGTGGCGAGCAACGGGGAGTTGCTCTTCCTCTACATGTTTCAGTTCGACCTGGTCATTACTCATAAGTCTCAATCCTAAATATTTTCTATTAGTTAAGTAGCCAATTTTGTTTTCACCAAATTGGCCACTTACCATTCTGGGCAATAGCCATGATGGTGGGCATATTCTCAATCAGTTGGTTTCATGTCAACACTTAGTTAACAACCTTTGGTGCGCTACACCCTACTGTGCGATTAAAAAATGCCTGTGTATCAACGACTTTACTGATACAAAAGTCCAACTCAAATTCTAACGACGTTTTTCTGTCAATTGCTCGAATAATTGCCCTTGATGTGAACTTATGTTTAAAGGTTTGGTTCGTGCCCTGCGCCTGTGATTGGAATGATAAAGCATTTAATTTTTATTAAATTATTGTTTTGTAATAATTTTATTTTAATTTTGGTTTTTTTGTTATCTTTTTATTAACAATTTTTGTTGACAATTAATTAACGATTATTGGATTATGCTCGTTAATTGGTCATATGCTCAGTTTTGGGTGTTAAAGAATAATAGCGTAAAAAGTCAGTTAACAATCAGATTGATTCATGCGCAGAAAAGTACAAATGGAGAACATCACTCATGCACAACATACGAAAAAACAAGTGTTATCAAACGGTATCTGCGCGCCCAGGTAACAAGAAATTAAGTCTAGTAGGCTCAGCTGTTGCGCTATTGCTAATGCAGCCATTCAGCAGTCAGGCAGCTGTTGAATTTAATGCTGAGCAGTTCCTGACGGGAGACTGGGGAGGCGTGAGGGCCGATCTTGCTGAACAAGGCGTGAATGTTCGTCTTGGTCATTTTAGTCAGACTGCCTATAACATGCAGGGCGGCGCCAGTAGTGAAGTGGCTTATGCAGACCAGTATTTTGTGGGGGGATACTTTGATTTAGACAAGCTGTTTGGCTGGTCTGGGGCTGAGTTTAAAATCGAAATTTCTAATCGAAATGGCGAACTAATAAATAACAAAGCCGATATGCCATTTCTGCTCCAGTCTCAGCAGATATTCGGTCGTGGTAACGTCACGCGTCTGACTCAGTTCTCACTCACTCAACGCCTTTTAGATGATCAGTTGAGTATTAAACTTGGCCGTATTTATCCTAGCGCCGACTTTTTTGCCATGAGTTGTGCATTTCAACACCTGACATTTTGTAGTGGTGGTTCATCAAACTATATAAGCAGCAGTTGGTACGGCGACCCGCTCAGTTCCCTGGGAGTTCAGGTTACCTACAATTTGTCTGACAACCTGATTTTGAAAGCCGGTGCTTACGATGCGAATCCAGAAACCATGTCGCTCAATCAAGGGTTAAAACTGGGTACTTCTGGCGACGCGAGTGGCACAACTGCGGTAGCAGAAATTGAATACAAGGTCGATTACGGCAATGGGTTAGATGGTGATTACCGTTTTGGAATTGTTCGTAGCAGTTTGGACAAGCCCAAGTTAGTTAACGAAGCCGGATTCCCGTCAGGCACAACCGATGATGCCACAGTAATTCAGGATACAGATAACGCCTTTTACATCAACCTTGAGCAACAAGTTACCCGCAACGCTGCTGGTGGTGGGTTGCGGTTATTTGCCAGCATGATCCGTTCAGATAAAGCCATCAGCGGGGTTGGAGAAGTATTGGCTTTGGGCGGCTTTATTAATGCTCCTTTCACTAGCCGCCCTAATGACCGTGTTGGATTAGCGATTGGTCGCAACAGTGTAAGTAGTGAATTAACCCGCGCCCAGCGTTTCTACAACTCAACTTATGCCGACAACGAGGTTGTGGTGCGTGACCACGAGTATCCCATAGAGCTGAACTACAACTATGTGATCACGCCAGCCATCGCAGTGATGCCTAGCATACAGTATGTGATTAATCCTTATGGTGACAGCGATTCAGATAATGCAACCATTCTTGGCCTTCAGCTGAGTTTGAACTTCTAAACCCGATAAAGCCAGCTGTCACAGGCCGGTATATAAGAAATACGACAAGTGAGATAAGGAAAATAAGATGATTAGACGACTTACCACGAGTATCTGCTCTGCTTTGCTGTTAAGCATGCCGGTAGCGGCAGAAACTGTCACCATTGCCACGGTTAATAATGGTGACATGGTCACTATGAAGAGCCTGAGCAAGGCTTTTACCGACGCCAACCCAGATATTAAGTTGGAGTGGGTGACACTGGAAGAAAACATTTTGCGTCAACGTGTTACTACTGACATCGCAACGGGCAGTGGCCAGTATGACGTAGTTACAATTGGGACTTATGAAGTGCCAATCTGGGCCAAGCAAGGCTGGCTTGAGCCGCTGAACAACCTGGGGGCTGACTACGACCTTGATGATATTCTGCCTTCAATTCGTGGTGGTCTGTCTTATCAGGATAACCTTTACGCTGTGCCTTTCTATGCTGAAAGCTCAATGGTGATCTATCGCACCGACTTAATGGAAAAGGCCGGCCTTGCTATGCCTGAGAAGCCCACATGGGACTTTATTGAGCAAGCGGCGAAAGCCATGACGAGTAAAGACGAAGGTGTATATGGGATCTGTTTGCGTGGTAAAGCCGGTTGGGGCGAAAACACCGCATTGATTACTTCAATCGCGAACTCTTTCGGTGCTCGCTGGTTCGACGAGAATTGGAAGCCTCAGTTCAATACGCCTGAGTGGCAAAAAACCCTCGAAGTCTACACCAACCTGATGCTGAAGTACGGCCCTCCGGGCGCATCTTCAAACGGTTTCAATGAAAACCTGGCGTTATTCCAAACCGGAAAATGTGGTATGTGGATTGATGCAACGGTTGCGGGCTCATTTGTTACCAATCCTGAAGAATCCACGGTTGCAGATAAGGTCGGTTTTGCGCTTGCGCCTGATGCGGGTCTGGGTAAACGAGCAAACTGGCTGTGGGCCTGGAATCTGGCCATTCCAAGCAGCACTGACAGCAAGGCTGCAGCTGAAAAGTTTGTCAGCTGGGCAACATCTAAAGGTTACTTAGAGCTGGTTGCCCAGGAAAAGGGCCTGGCCAATGTGCCGCCAGGTACGCGCGCGTCCCTTTATGCAAATGAAGCCTATTTAAAAGCGGCGCCGTTTGCACAAATGACACTGGATTCAATCAAGTTGGCCAACCCGAATAACCCGACAGTGAAACCGGTGCCTTATGTTGGTGTTCAGTTTGTTGCTATTCCTGAATTCCAGGGCCTTGGAACCGCAATTGGGCAGCAATTCTCAGCCGCAGTAGCCGGAAATGTTAGCCCGGCTCAGGCACTGAAGACTGCACAGCGTTTGGCTGAACGAACCATGCGTAAAGCGGGTTACCCTAAAAACTGATGAATTGCCCGGCCAGTGAAGCGCTGGCCGGGTTCTTTCGTCCTCACTGGTATCGATTGGAGCGTTTTTATGGCAACTACCAGTTCCCGGTTCCTCGGCCGCATCATGATCAGTCCGGCAGTCGCTTTACTGCTGGTTTGGATGCTCGTGCCGTTGGCGATGACCATTTATTTCTCGTTTCAAAACTACAACCTGCTTATGCCAGGTATGCAGGAGTTCATTGGTTGGATGAACTATGAGTTCTTCCTGACCGATCCTGCCTTTACAGAATCATTCTTCAATACATTGCAATTGGTTTGCGGTGTACTGTTCATCACGATCATTGGCGGTACGGCTATCGCAGTCTTGCTCGATCAGGCCATTGTCGGTCGTAACATTGTCAGAATCTTGGTGCTCGCCCCCTTTTTCGTCATGCCTACTGTGTCGGCATTGGTGTGGAAGAACATGTTTATGAATCCGGTAAACGGCTTGTTTGCTCACGTGTTTACAACTCTGGGGCTTGAGCCGTTTGACTTTCTTTCTCAAGCGCCGCTTGCGTCGATCATTCTTATTGTGTCGTGGCAATGGCTTCCTTTTGCTGCACTTATTTTATTGACGGCTATTCAATCATTGGACCAGGAGCAGCTTGAAGCGGCGGAATTGGACGGAGCAGGCCCAATGGCTCGTTTTTACTACATTGTGGTGCCGCATTTGTCGCGCGCGATAACAGCGGTAGTCTTAATTGAAACCATCTTCCTGTTGTCGGTATTTGCAGAAATTCTGGTCACCACCAATGGTGGTCCAGGCTATGCCTCAACCAACATTACATATCTTATTTATTCGCAATCCTTACTCGACTTTGATGTTGGTGCAGGATCGGCTGGTGGTATTGTCGCGGTCATTATTGCCAATGTGGTAGCGGTATTTTTAATGCGCATGATTGGCAAAAACCTGGAGAAATAATCGATGAGACAATCACAATTATTGCGACAAAAAATTGTTTACTCCATTCTTGCCTGGGCTGTGGGTATTGCCATCTTCTTTCCAATTTTATGGACGGTGATCACCAGCTTCAAAACTGAGCTGGAGGCTGTTGCGACTGAGCCATCATTCCTGATGTTCGACTGGACATTGGAAAACTATTCAACGGTGCTCAATGAAAGTCGCTATTTTGCGCACTTTTGGAATTCTGTGGTTATTTCAATTGGCTCGAGTTTACTGGGATTACTTATCGCAATACCCGCAGCATGGGCCATGGCATTCGTTCCCAACAAGCGTACCAAAGATGTGTTGATGTGGATGCTATCTACCAAAATGTTACCACCGGTTGGGGTATTGGTGCCTATTTACCTACTGTTTCGTGATTTTGACTTGCTCGACACGAAACTGGGGCTGGTGATTGTAATGACACTCATCAACCTGCCTATTATGATTTGGATGCTGTACACCTATTTCCGTGAGATCCCGTCTGAAGTGCTTGAAGCTGCACGGATGGATGGGGCTACCATTGGCTCGGAAATTGTGCACGTATTGTTACCTATTGCGTTGCCTGGTATCGCATCTACCTTGTTGCTCAACATCATCTTATCGTGGAACGAAGCATTCTGGACGCTCATTTTGACGGCTGCCAAAGCGGCGCCATTAACGGCCTTTATTGCCAGTTATTCAAGCCCTGAAGGCTTGTTCTACGCAAAACTCTCTGCCGCTTCCACGCTGGCAATTGCCCCTATTTTAATCATCGGTTGGTTTAGCCAGAAGCAGCTTGTGCGCGGCCTAACCTTCGGCGCGGTGAAGTAAGGAATTTGTTATGGGAAATATTACGTTAAAGCAAGTTACTAAGAATTTTGACGGTCACGAAGTGATTAAACCGTTGGACTTGTCTATCGATAACGGTGAATTCGTGGTTTTCGTCGGGCCATCGGGCTGCGGTAAATCAACCATGCTAAGAATGATTGCTGGTCTGGAAGATGTGAGTAGCGGCACTATTGAAATCGACGGGCAAGACGCAACAGAAACGCCGCCAGCCAAACGTGGTTTGGCCATGGTATTCCAGTCCTATGCCTTGTATCCGCATATGAGCGTACGCAGCAATATCGCTTTTCCGCTTAAGCGCGCGAAGATGGACGAGAGCCTGATTCAGGACAAGGTCACCAAAGTGGCTGAAACGCTGAACTTAACACCTTATTTAGACCGTCGCCCCGGACAACTCTCAGGCGGACAACGTCAGCGTGTTGCTATTGGTCGGGCGATTGTTCGTGAGCCCGCCGCGTTTCTATTCGACGAACCCTTGTCTAACCTCGACGCCGCTTTGCGGGTAAACATGCGTCTGGAAATATCACAACTGCATAAAGATCTCGGCACAACCATGATTTACGTTACCCATGATCAAGTGGAAGCCATGACCATGGCAGACAAAATCGTGGTATTTAATGCCGGCCACATTGAGCAGGTTGGCTCGCCTATGGAGCTGTATCGCAACCCGGTAAATAAGTTTGTTGCCGGCTTTATTGGCTCGCCCAAAATGAACTTTATTGAAGTGAGTGAAAGCGTAAATGGCACGCAGGTTGATTGCCTGGGCGTGCGTCCTGAGCACCTTGAATTGTCAGATACAGAAGGTAAGTGGAAAGGCAAAGTTGGCGTGCTGGAACACTTGGGCTCTGACACCTTCCTTCATGTAGATATTCCCGGTGTTGCTAAGTTAACTGTGCGCGCTGATGGTAACTGTGCCTATGAGTATGGCGATGATGTGTTTGTGTCACCGGTAACCGAGCATGTGCACTATTTCGACAATTCCGGTCGGGCAGTGAAAACGGCTTAGTCTCTTTTTACAGGTACTGCAGGGCAGTACCTGTCCTTTGTTTTTGGAGTGTTCTCGTGACTATTCAACTGAACCAAGCTGCGCTGGCCTCGTTACCAGACAACGTGCGCGCGCCATCATATGATCGTTCAGCGCTCACGCCTGGCATATTGCATATAGGCATTGGTAATTTCCACCGCTCTCATCAGGCTATGTATTTACATAAATTGTTCGAGCAAGGTAAAGATCATGATTGGGCCATTATTGGCTGTGGTGTAAAGTCCTTCGACGCGGCTATGCGTAGCAAGCTCGAGAAACAGGATTGGCTCACCACCGTAGTCGAACTCGATGAAGACGCGTTGAGTGCAGACGTGTGTGGGTCAATGATTGATTTTCTGGATATTGACGCTGACACCGTAGTAAGCGCACTTAGACGGCCGGAAATTCGTATTGTGTCTCTGACTATTACCGAAGGTGGGTATTTTATTGATGCCAAAACCGGTGGCTTCCAACAGGATCACCCGGATATTCAATCGGACGTTGCTACGCCAGATTCCCCGAAGACGGTGTTCGGCATTTTGCTGAAAGGCTTACAACGTCGTCGTGATGCGGGGCTTCCTCCTTTTACCATCATGACCTGTGATAACGTGCCTCATAATGGCGATGTGACCCGTCAAACACTCACAAGCTTAGCCAATTTGATAGATCCCGATTTGGCCGATTGGATTGCTGCATCGGTTGCTTTCCCCAACTCGATGGTAGACTGTATTACCCCCGCGACTACTCAGCGTGAAATAAATCGCCTTGCCGATGAGTTTGGTATTGAAGATGCGTCTCCGGTATTTTGTGAGCCGTTTCGTCAATGGGTAATCGAAGACAATTTCCCTCAAGGGCGTCCAGCGTTGGAAGAGGTTGGCGTAGAATTCGTTGACGATGTTACTGCCCATGAATTTATGAAGCTGCGTATACTAAACGGTGGTCATGCTGCATTAGCTTTCCCTTCAGCGTTGCTGTCATTGGAGTTTGTGCATGAGGGGATGCTGCATCCGTTGGTGAGAGATTATATGCGCAAGATGATCTCGGAAGAAGCTATTCCGACACTTTCCCCCGTGCCGGGCACAGACTTTAATGATTACCTTAATCTGATTGAGCGCCGGTTTGCGAACCCGGAAATTGGCGACACGATCGCACGGCTTTGTACTGATTCGTCAAACCGTCTGCCTAAATTTATTTTACCCATTACTCAGGCAAACCTGAACAATGGCGGTTCCGTAGAAGGGACCGCTCTTGTGATTGCACTCTGGTGTCGCTACTGTGCGTTTACCGCCGATAGTTCGAATAATGTTGAATTAAATGACGAGCAGGCTCTGCGTTTACAGGAATTGGCTGTAGGGGCGGAAAGTACGCCTGAGTCCTTCCTTGGGATGGAAGACATTCTAGGGGAGCTAGGTAACAATGAGCACTTTGCAGAAGCCTTTAAGCGCTGGTTACGGAATTTATGGCACGAGGGAACCTGTGCCTGCTTAGAGGCCTATCTGAAAGGTTAAAATTCGGTAAGGCATTGCCCGTGCTTCATTGCGGGCAACGCCAAGTACTGCAAAACTCATCGACAATACACAACAATTCCATTACCGTTTCAGACCGCTTTTGAATGCGAGACATGGATACCGGATGACCATTCCGGCGTTCAGATCGAATGTCGAAAGCAACGACTGTAACCTATGCGTAAGCGAGAACATCAACATGGCTGAATATACTCAGGATATTGCTTTCGTCATTTTTGATTGCGATGGCGTACTGATCGACAGTGAAGTGCTCAGTATGAAGGTCTGGGCCAGCTTGCTACAAGAGCACGATGTGCATATTGATCAGCAATACTTTTTCGAGCATTTTTTAGGTCGCAGCTTCGAACATGTGCAATCCGTTATTTTTAAAGATTTTAACCTTGTCGTGGACTCGGCAATGGCAAATCGGTTTGCAGGTGAACTGAAAACGATTTTTGAGCAGCAACTCTCACCTACAGACGGTATAATTGAGGTATTGTCAACGCTTACCGTGCCCTATTGTCTGGCAACCAGCAGTAGCCGGGAGCGCACTCGGATAGCGATGAGTACAACAGGCCTGAATCGCTATTTTAGTGAGGCGCAAATATTTACTGCTGCAGATGTAGCCCGCGGCAAACCTGCTCCAGACTTATTTCTGCATGCTGCGCAACAGAACGGAATACCACCTTCACACTGCCTGGTTATTGAGGACTCTTCGCCAGGGCTAGAAGCAGCGAAAGCCGCTAAAATGCATTGCTTGCATTATGTAGGAGGAGCGCACATGGCGCAAACTGCTGGAAAACGCGAGAATGCGCTGGCACACTGGCGTGCTTTCGACGCGCGATATCCGTATTTAATTGATTAGCAGGGCAAAAGAATGGCTTCAACTCCTACCAATGAGAACCAAAAATTAGAGGACGCTGCTCGGGCTGGCTGGCTCTATTATGTGGCGGGTAAAACTCAGGATGAGATCGCAAAGCAGCTAAATACGTCACGTCAGTCTGCGCAAAGACTCGTTGCCCTGGCTGTGTCGCAGGGCTTGATCAAAGTGCGTCTTGAACACCCGATTCGCCATTGTATGGAGCTTGCTGATGCATTGCAGCGAAAATATGCTCTTGCGCAATGTGAAGTTGTGCCAAGCGTGTCTGATGATCCAAATGCAACCATCGGACTGGCGCAAGCTGGCGCAGCCGAAATTGAACGGCATTTAAAACATCGCCAGTCAAAAATCATTGCCTTTGGCACCGGACGGGTCTTGCGCGCCTGCGCCGATGAGTTACCTGCTTTACAGTGTCCACAACATCGCATTGTGTCACTCGTCGGAAATATTGCTCAGGATGGCTCTGCAAGTCGTTATGACGTGGCCATTCACGTTGCTGAGCGCATTGGGGCACGGCATTTTCCGATGCCAGTTCCGGTGATCGCCGGTAGCGAAGCAGACAAAGCACAGTGGCAACAACTTACTCATATCAATAATGTAAAAAAACTGGCTGACCAGGCGGATGTTGCGTTTGTGGGTATTGGTAACTTGGGCACGAAATCTCCTCTGCATATTGATGGGTTCATTGCCCAACACGAGTTGGCAGCGCTAGATGCTATGGGAGCAGCAGGAGAAGTAATAAGCTGGATTTACGACAGTGATGGTAAGCTAATCGACTCAGAAATTAATCGCCGGGTAACCAGTGCTTCATTGGCGCCAGGAAATGGTAAGGTGGTCATTGGAATTGCAGCCGGTCAGGAAAAGGTGCCTGCCATTTCGGGCGCCCTAGAGTCAGCAATGATAAATGGTTTGATCACCAACGAGTTCACCGCCGAAGCACTGTTAAAGCGATAAAAAGTACCAGCCTGATTGGCAACGTTTTCGTCCTTGGTTTTTTATTATTAACCAGGGAGTGAGGGCTAAATCTATTTTTGCGCTTCAATTACTAAAACTTGGCAAGGTATTTGACTGTAGTTTGAGTAGGACTTTCAAACCACAAAAAATTGACGCTCATGAGACTACCTACTAAAAGTTTAATCGCCAAAATCGAATCACTGTCAGCACAAATGAACCCGGAACAACTCAGAGACTTTCTGGATGTACTGGACTCAATGGCCGTTATGGTTGAAGAAGCCAAAGCCCTGCCACCGTCAAAGGAAACTCAAAATCTGGCGAAGTTGAAAGTAGAGTTGCATTAGCCGATATAAGGCTGGTCAGTGTGACTTAGGCTGCTAGGTTTTAATACAGTATTTGTTCATTCGCGACACCACCAGTTGGCAAACTTTGCCAATATCTGCCATCATATAGTCACGTCCTAGAATAGAGGAACAAATGATGGCAACACTGAATGTATCGCTCCCGGACGAGATGCGCACGTGGATAGATGAGCAAGTGAAAACGGGCAAGTATGCTAACGCCAGTGACTATATTCGTGATTTAGTTCGCCGCAATCAGAGTGAACGCGATGCTATTAACCTGGCTCTGATTGAAGGAGAACTGAGTGGTAGCAGTACGAAGAACGTGATGGATATTCTTAAGGAAAAGAGAAGCCGAGCCTGAATATGAGTCAATATACCCTCTCTAACAAAGCAGAGGATGATATATCCAGAATTTACGATTATTCTGTCAACACCCATGGTGTAAACCATGCTGAAGCCTATTTAGTTGCACTCCACGAAGCGTTAGTTATTTTAGCGGGCTCCCCCAACGCAGGCACTTCAGCCGAAGAGATCAGAAAAAACTATCTGAAGTTTCCAGTTAATAAACATATGGTCTTTTATAAAAAAGCGAGCGACGGTATTTTCGTTGTCAGAGTGCTTCATCAACACATGAAATATACGCTGCATATTGCCGATTGACACTCAGCATTAATGAGTAGTGTACAGCCAAATATTCAGGTTAAATCAGAATCCTCTGGGTCTGTATAGGCCTAGCAATCTGACAAGCAATATCTTCAATTCTTTTTTACTTTTTTCAGAAAAATTAGCTTTCCCCTCAGCGCTATAGCTCAAAAAATGCTCTTTTTATGACAAGTAAGCTTTACTTTTGTCTTTCATTGGTTACTATATGTAAAGTTCGTTTTACTTTTTGTAAGGTTTTGAAGATATGAGTAACGATACAGGCATGTCCTGGCAACAACGTAACGCCAGAAATGTACGCCGGTTAGGTATGTGGACAGCAGCCTGGCTTGTGAGTCTGGCGGCGGTGTTTTTCGGGCATAAATACCTGTGGGATGGTAATCACGCCCTCACCGCTGCAGTTGTGGGAATTAACGTAGTGTTGGGTGGTTTTATGATTTGGGCCAACAAGCAGCACTTACTTGGTCTGGACGAATTGCAGCGAAAAATGCAGTTAGAGGCCATGGGACTGTCTTTGGGGGTAGGTATGGTACTTGGCTTTGCCTATTCCGCGCTGGACTCGACAGGTGTTATTCCATTTCGCGCTGAAATCTCCCACTTGGCGGTGATCATGTCATTGAGTTACCTGATTGGTTTGGCGATTGGAGTAAGGAAGTACCAATGAAAAACCGGTTAAAAGTATTGCGTGCAGAGCGCGACTGGACACAGGCGGATCTGGCTGAACGATTGGATGTATCCAGGCAAACCATCAACGCCATTGAGAAGGGCAAGTTCGACCCGAGTTTGCCGCTAGCGTTCAAGGCTGCCAGATTATTTGAATTGGCTATCGAAGATATTTTTCAAGATGAAGAAACAACCTGAAGGAACTGACTATGAATTATTTAAAAAGCTTATACACCAACCCCGAATTATTTAGTGCCGTTATTTTTGCGATGAGTATACTGGTTATTAGCTACCTGGTGGGCGATCATGAAAATGCCGGTGCGCTGATTTCAATCTTACTGGGTATCTACTTTGCGGTATTTCAGCGGGTTAAAACTCACAGCAAAAAATGTTGCTAATCAGAGCACGTTATTGCGTAAACAACCGGGGATAAATTATGACTATTCTGGCCAAACTGAAATGCAAGCCGCGTTTGACTGTTGCGCTGACCTTTGCATTCGCCATGCTGTTATCTGCGTTTTTAGTCGGTGATCACGAAAATGCCAGTACACTGGTACTTGTACTGATTGGTGCATACGTCATCGTCGCTGAGCAAATACCGGGTAAGACTACTGATAAAAAACAATGTAAGCCTTGTAAAGTCAGCGGTGGCGTGTGATCGGTGTCGATGGATAATAAACAACATTCAGTTAGCCCTGATTATCAGCGTCAGGGCTTTGTTGTTATAGACGGCTTTCTGAGTGAGCAGGAGCGAGCCAACCTGTTGGAAGTAGTGAATGAGTTTCATCAGCAATGGCTGGACAAAAACGCCGAATTTTATGCCGAAAGAGCAATTAACTCAGCCTACCTCACAGCCAGCACGTTTTTAAATGATGTCCAGCGACAAGTGCTGTTTAATTTTATTGGCTCACACCGCGTAATGGCTTTAGCCTATGCGTTATTGGGCAAGCAACCGGCGTTTATGAATACTCAGTTGTTTTTTGACCCCGCTAACCCGAACCAGAAAAACTACTGGCATCGGGACGCACAATACCATTTGTCATTGGATGAACAGCGCGAAGCGCTTTCGGGCCCACAAGTATTGCATTTTCGTTTTGCATTAGTCGACGAGCCTGGCTTAGACGTGATTCCGACAAGCCATATCAACTGGGACACGGTCGAAGAACTGGATGTGCGAATGGGCAATAACGGCAAAGCACCACACCACGACCTGACAAATCAACAACGCGTGCCGTTAAAAGCAGGCGACCTGATGATCTTCAGTGCCAATCTTATCCACCGGGGTATCTATGGCATGGACAGACGCGCATTGGATGTCCTGTTTTGCGACCCGGAGCCGGACATTCTGAAATACGCTAACCCCAATTGTTTACCGCGAGGAAAACAGCTGGCATCCATTGATGATCCCACAGCGTTCGCGGTAACGCAGAACTGCCTGGATACAGCGAAGTAAAATTTGGCGTTTTCATTGCCCGAAACAGGCAGCCCGAAAACGAAAGAACAAAAGCGCCGGCCAGCTCTTTCCCATTGAGCAAAAATCATAGAGAATATCGCCTTCAACAAAAGCCGGGGCAACCAGCCTCCGGCCAGAAATTGCAGGATTATCCCATGCCAAAGGCAAGCGAAATTAAAAAGAACAACACCATCGTGTTTAACGGCAAAACCTGTATTGTGCGTGATATTGAACGCTCTGTACCTCAAGGTCGTGCCGGAGGCAGCATCTACCGTATGCGTATGTACGACGTAGTAAGTGGTGCTAAGTTTGACGAAACATTCAAAGATTCAGACATGCTGGACATGGCGGATTTGGTGCGTCGCCCTGCGATGTTCTCTTACATGGATGGCGATGAATATGTCTTTATGGACAAGGAAGACTACACGCCTTATCACCTGAATAAAGAGTCTATCGCAGACGAAGCGCTGTTCATTAACGAAGAGACCGACGGCATACAGGTTCTGATCGTAAGTGAAGTGCCAGTAGCACTGGATCTGCCTATGAGCGTAGAGTTGCAGGTTGTTGAAACCGACCCGTCAATCAAAGGCGCATCAGCTACTTCGCGCACTAAGCCTGCTACGCTGTCTACAGGCCTGGTTGTTCAGGTGCCTGAATACATCAGCACTGGCGAGTGGATCAAGGTAAACACCGAAGAGCGTAAATTCCAGAGCCGTGCCGACAAGCACTAATCTGTGATGGGCTTAGCCCCTGTTTATTAAAAACAGGGGCTAAACATTAAAACGCAATGGTATCCCCTTCATTCAGAACATGAAGCGGCACCTCTGCATTGAGTTCCTCGTACATATGTAACAGCCGGAACAACGCTGAATGTGACGTTTTGTCGCCCATTCGCCAGCTGGCATTGCCGTATCCCCATGGCACCATTGCCTTACATCCCAATTCTTTTGCTGCAACCAGCGCATCTTCTGGCGTTGTGTGGACTTTACGGTAGAACTTTGGTGACGCTTCGCTAAAGTAAGAGGCAATGGGCAGCAGGCAAACGTCTATTGGTCCGAACCGCTTGGCGATATCTTTAAAATGCGGGGAATACCCGGTATCACCTGCAAAAAATAACGTCTTTCCCTTGTTTTCTAATACCCAGCCACCCCACAAAGACTTGTTGTTGTCTTCGTAAATATAGGGCACCCAAATTCGGTTGCTGAAGTGATGGGCTGGCACAAAGTGAACGGTGGTGTCACCAATCTGTTTATTGGCATACCAGGCCATTTCGTTAATTGCATAACCTTGTTGAGCAAAGTGTTCAGCGAACCCCATTGGCACTAAATAGTCCGGTGCGGTGCCTATTTTGCCAATGTCGCGCTTGTTGAAATGATCGTAATGAATGTGCGAGTACATAACAGCATCAACTGACGTCGACGCCTCTGTTGGCAATGGCGCTGGTTTATTGCGGAAAAAGCCATCAGACAATCTGAAGGCCCAGTCTACCGGCCAGTCAAACTGGTCAAATACCGGGTCAATCAAAAAGCGTTGCCCTGCGGCAGTCTGAACGTAGAAGCTTGCATGGCCTAACCAGGTAACACTAAAGCCAGCGTCCGTGGTGACGTCGCGTTTTTCACCGGTGTACAGGCAATCCTGCATTGGCGAATCGCATTCAATGAGTGGCGAAGCTGGATAGCAATTTTCGCTGCACGTTACCGGATAATCAGAGAATTTAGCGTAAATATTCTGGAATCTGTCTTCATACCCTTCAACATCGGCATACACCAGCAGGGAAGATTCGGGGGCAATAACGTTCACCTGGTTTTTAACCGCACAGCCGGCCAGCATGGTCAGACCCAGAAGTAATAAAGCTCGGTACACAAGGTTGTCCTTTCTGTTTTTCACGGCAAAGTGTACCAAGTTTCGCCGAAGTAACGCACTGTTCCGCTTCAGGTTTGTGTAACCAAACGTATCTGTTGGCGCGTTTGTAAAAAAACGGTATGGTCTGGGTTTTCTCAGTGTGGGCCATAACCTTGAACAGATATCTTCGTTTAGCCGTTTTGCTGGTATCGGTTCAGTGCGTTGCCTGTACCTCTGAGTCTGAGCCCGTTAACGATATCGGGCGATGGCAAATCACCGACTCATTCATTCTGTCTGCAGCGCTGTCGAAGCAGGGACAGCATACAGCGCTGTTGTTCCCCCAAGGACGGCTCGCTGTTTGGGATAACGATACGCAAAAGCGGCTTATTGACTGGCACGCGCCGGATGTCTTGCCTGATACCTCAATGATGCATATGGATGAGTCTGCTCGATACCTGTTGTCGGCGACGCGCACCGTCGTTCAGATTTGGGATGCCACGAGTGCTGAGCCCGCAGGATCTTTGGATCTGTCTGCTCAACTAGGCGACGCCAGCATCACCTCGCTGCGCTTTATTCTGGCTCCTCATTCGTTTGTGATAGGCACCAGTGGGGGCGACATCCTGTTTGCAGATACCCGCAGCGATGAGTATCACCTCGCTCATCAACACGATGCTGATGTTGTGAAGTTAATCGTGTCGCCAGATGGTGAGCTATACAGTGCGGGTAATGATGGTTTGGTTGTCAGGTGGGACGAGCAAAATAAAGCGCCAGAACAAACGCTCACTGTGCCGCATCGTGTTACCAGTCTGGAAGTGGGACGGGATAACAACGTCTTTGTTTCTGACGCGCTGGAAACGCAAGTAATCTGGCAAAGTCAGCATAACGAAATTATCAGTGAGCTGGCGTATTGGGAGCGATTTCAATGGTTCCGTGTAGCGCGCTTTGCCCCTGTTAATCCGTGGTTGATTACCTCATCGCCAAAGACTGAGATGATTATCTGGCAGCTCCCGGAAGGTAATCCCATTGCACAGTGGTGGGCTGAAGCTCAGGGCTTTGGCTCAACTGTTTTGGACATGCGTTTTACCAACCCTGCAACGTTGCGCACTGTTACATCTGACGGTGTTTTGCAGGATTGGGATATAGCAGACATCGCAGAACAGAGCGGCTCGTATTAAGGCCATTGGCTAAAGCAGTAAGGCGACACGGGTTCGCCTGCGCTTTTGCAATGCAGTATTAGCTTGGGAACGCAAAGCTCACACCTTCTCTGACGCCAGTTGAGGGCCAGCGCTGAGTAATTGTTTTTCGTTTGGTGTAAAACTTTACGCCGTCTGGGCCATAGGCATGCAGGTCACCAAATAATGAGCGCTTCCAGCCGCCAAAGCTATGGTAGGCAACGGGCACGGGCAACGGAACGTTTATGCCTACCATACCCACCTGAATATGGTCGGAAAAATACCGGGCCGCTTCGCCATCGCGGGTGAATATGCAGGTGCCGTTACCGTATTCATGCTCGTCTATTAAGTCCATAGCCTGTTGCATTGTCTCAACGCGAAGTACCTGCAGCACCGGGCCAAAAATCTCTTCCTGGTAGCTGTCCATACTGGCAGTCACTTTGTCGATTAGCGTTGCGCCAACATAAAAGCCATTGGGGTAATCGGGAACCAGCGGGTTTCTGCCATCTACGACAATATCTGCGCCCTGTTGTTGTGCGCTGGTGATGTAGTCTTCTACCTTCGCTTTATGCGTCTGAGTGATCAGTGGGCCAAAATGGTTTGTGTCGTGTTCGTAGCTGCCAACCCGAAGGTCTTGCATGGCAACTTTCAGCTTTTCAACCAGTTGTTCTGCTACCGTATCGCCAACTGCTACCACTACTGACAATGCCATACAACGTTCACCAGAAGAGCCGAAAGCTGCGCCTAATAGTTGGTTTACGGCATTGTCCAGGTCGGCGTCAGGCATCACGATGGCGTGGTTTTTAGCGCCACCCAACGCCTGACAGCGCTTGCCGTTGGCATTGGCGGTAGTATAGATATATTCGGCAATCGACGTTGAGCCAACAAAACTGACTGCCTGCACGTTCTGGTCTGTGAGCAGAGTGTCTACTGCGGTTTTGTCGCCATTAACCACATTGAAGACGCCATCGGGTAATCCGGCTTCCTGCAGTAATTTTGCCATGTAAAGCGCACAGCTGGGATCGCGTTCTGACGGCTTTAGTACGAATGTATTGCCGCAGGCTATGGCAAGCGGAAACATCCACAGGGGGACCATGGCCGGGAAATTAAACGGGGTGATGCCGGCCACTACGCCCAGTGGCTGAAACTCGCTCCAGGCATCAATGCCGGGGCCTACGCCTTTGCTGTATTCGCCTTTCAGCATTTGCGGGGCAGCACAGGCAAACTCGACATTTTCTATGCCGCGTTGTAACTCACCCGCGGCATCATGACTGATCTTGCCGTGCTCTTCGCCAATCAGTTTAATAATCGTATCGGCATGTGCTTCCAGAAGGGCTTTGAAGCGGAACATGACCTGAACCCGCTTGTTTACCGGTGTATTGCGCCAGGCAGGATACGCCGCTTGCGCGCTGCTGATCGCTGCTTTTACGGTAGTGTCGGAGGCGAGCAATACCTGTTTGACAGCCTCGCCCGTTGAAGGGTTGTACACTGGCTGAGTGCGGCTTTCAGGGGTACACAGCTCACCGTTTATAAAGTGTCCTATTACGTCCATTTCTGTCTTTTTCCTACACATATCCGGCATGTTTAAACCTGAGCTGACAGTTGGCGATAGCCACGCTGGTGGTATAACAACGCGCCTGCCTCTGCAGCCTGCTTAATAGCCAGTACTTCACAAAACAGTACGTCATGTGTCGCGACGCTTTTACGGTCGGTGATAATACAGTCGAAAGACACTGCCGCGTCTGATAGCACAGGTGAACCGGTAAGTAAGGTTTGCCAGTGACCCTGTCCAAAGCGGTCGACCATTGCTGCTTTACCGCCAAAGATGTTCGACAAGTCCTGCTGGTCTTCGCGCAGCGTATTGATGGCCAGGTACTTACTGTGTTTAAACACTTCGTGTACCGAGGCGCTGCGATTAAGGCAAACCAGCAGTGTTGCCGGGCTGTCGCTAACGCTGCATACCGCAGTTGCGGTAAAACCCGCCGGGCCCACGCCATCGTTGAGGCCGGGTGTTGTGACGATGTTTACTGCGCCGGCCAGGTTGGTCATGCCCTGGCGAAACATCTCCGGCGTAACGCCATCTGACATTGAGAGTGAAGTACTTTCCATTACGGTAGTGGTCATGGCGAATTCCTTGTGATGATGAAAAATGAATGTGCAGGCTTAGAGCACCTGACATGCTTCGTCGAATGACAGGCGTGGTAAACGCTTATGGACTTTTTTGCCGTCCCCATACCCTATGTTCAGCAGAAAATTGACTTTCCATGTGCTGTCGGCGAAAAAGGTCTCATTCAGCAATGTGGGGTTAAAGCCCGACATCGCGCCGGTATCGAGTCCAAGCGCTCTGGCAGCGTACATCAGATATGCTCCCTGTAACGAGCCGTTGCGTATGGCAGTCTCGTAGGCGGCTTCCGGGCTGGATGTAAACCAGCTTCGTGCATCGGCGTAGGGAAACAGCGTGGGCAGTTGTTCGTAAAACTCTGCATCGAATGCCACGATAACCGTGCAGGGCGCGGTCATAGTTTGTTCAAGATTACCGCTCGACAAACACGGCTTGAGCTTTTCTTTGCCTTCCTGTGATGTAACAAACACAAAGCGGGCGGGGCAGCAGTTTGCTGACGTTGGGCCGAACTTGGTGAGTTCATAAAGTTGTTTAATTAGCGTGTCGGGGACGGGCTTGTCCTGCCAGGTGGTATGCGTATGCGCGTCGGTAAATATCTGGGCAAGAGCCTCATTGCTAACGGGAGTTGCCATAGTGAATTAGTCCTTTTACACAGCCTGTGCGGCTTGTTGTTGGGTAGATAAAAACGTGAGAAGTGTGTTGTTAAACGTATCTGGTGTAGTGACTGAGGACGCGTGGCCGCCATAGTCAAACGCTTGAAGCTGTGCGTTGGGCAACTTATTTGCCAGTTTAAGTGACTGCTGCCAAGGCACCAAGACATCGTCTTTGTTTGCATAAACCAAAGTACGTGTTTGTATTTGTGCCAATGTGGCGTCGATATCAAACTGACTCAACGCCTCAATGCGTTTGAGTAAATTCGGCTGATTTGGGAAGTGTGCCAGCATGTGGGCTTCCTCCTGCTCAAGCTCGGTGATATGGCGGGCAATGTAATCCGGTGGATACAGGATCAGAGCCTGCATTTGTAAAAACATCTGCGGCTCACAGTTCGCTAGCAAAGTTTTACGAATAGCGAAGCATCTCAGAGTATGCGGGTTTGGCTGCGACCAGGCGTTCACCACGACCAGGTTGTTTATTAATGCTGGTTGGGTTTTGGCGAGCACCAGCCCTACCAAACCGCCCAGCGCATGGCCGACAAAATCACATCGGGAAACTGACAATGACGCTAACAGGGTCAGTAGCTCATCGGCCATATGCTCAATACTATAATCATCGGGCAGCGTAGCCGGACTGCGCCCTGTGCCTGCGTGATCGTAGAGTAATATGCGGTAGTCTTTACCTAACGCGGCCAATTGCCCTTTCCAGTAATGTGCTGAGCCGCCCAGACCGGAAGAAAATACCAGTACAGGCGCTGAGTCAGCTTGGCTGCCATGCCATTCATAGTGCATACGCGCTTATCCGATATGGGCAACGCTGGCTATTTCGATTAAGGCATCTGGCTTCACCAGTTCAACCTTAATGCAGTAACGCGCAGGTTTTTCGCCGGGGAAATACGACGCGTAAACTTCATTTACGGCTTTGTAGTTATTCCAATCGGTAATGAAAATGGAGTTAAAGGTAATGTCGTCCATGGTGCCACCGGCTTCTTCCACCACACTTTTGATGGTTTCCAGAACATGACGGGTTTGCGCAGCAGCATCGCCTACGTGCACAACATCGTTGTTCTCATCAAAGGGCAACGTGCCCGATACGTACAGAATATTGTCTGCCATTGAACCGGGTACGAAAGGCGCAATGGGGGTACTGGTTCCCGCAGGAATAATGGCTTTTTTACTCATGACCTGTTTCCTTGGTGTTAACTATGCTTGTTGGGCAAATAAGTGACAGAAATCGCTGGTTTGAGACACCCAGCCAAAAAACGTTTCAATGTTATAAAGTGACGCCGTTTGAATCTCTGGTGGACCGGCCTGGTGAGTGGCATCTGCCAGCACCACACCAAAATACTCCAGAAAGAACCCATCCCTTAAGGTGGACTCAACACATACGTTGGTCGCGATACCGGTGAATACCAGATTGCGAATGCCGCGGCTGCGCAACATGCTGTCCAGATTCGTGTTGTAAAAGCCACTATAGCGGGTTTTCGGGATCACAATATCACCGGCTTGAGGGGTTAACTCATCCACCAGATCGTAATCCCAGGTACCCTTGGCCAGCAGTGAACCCATGAGTTCTGGATTCTTACGCATGGTTTTTAGCGCGTTGGATTTATACCAGTTGGGAGAGCCCGGCCCGCCCGCTTCCTTGTACTCCGGGTCCCAACCATTCTGAAAGAACACCACTGGCATACCAACGGCGCGGGCGGTGTTGAGGACTTTAAGCGTATTAGCAATCACAGGTTGTGTGGTTGATACATCAAAGCCCGCTTTGTCCAGATAGCCCATTTTACTGGCATAGGCATTTTGCAAATCCACCACAATCACGGCGGTTTTCGCCGGATCCAGCAAAAGCGGCTCTGGCCGGGCTTTGAGTACTGGCCCCGCATTATCCCCATTTTCTGCGGCAAAATAGCCTGATATTTCAATCGGCGCAGTCGTTACCATTATGCCGCTCCCGGTGTGGCGGTAACGTGCTGTCTTGACTTCATTAATGGCTGAATTTTGGTGCCAAAGTCATCCATGCCTATTAAGAAATCATCGAAAGTCAGTAAGACACCGCCACACCCTGGTACGGTGGCAATCTCATCTAACATGGCAGCAACGGAAGCATACGACCCTACCAAAGTACCCATGTTCAGGTTGACTGCTGAAGTGGGGTTGGTCATGTCTCTGACGTTAGTATCTTTACCTGAGGTTTTGTCTGCTGCGCCTTGTTCTGCCATCCAGTCCAGCGCACTTTGGTCCTTACCCTCTTTATATAATTCCCACTTCGCCATGGCCTTTTCGTCTGTTTCATCGGCGATCACCATAATAAGTACAGCGGAATCGACTTTGCGTTCCTCTTTGGCTGCCGCTTCAATTAATCGTTCAGCCGTTGGCGCAAAGGCGGTTGGGGTATTGACCCCTTTGCCAAAGCAAAAGTTGTAGTCGGCATGCTTGGCGGAAAATGCCATACCTGCTGCACTTTGCCCGGCACAGATAATCGGGATCGGGCGCTGTGGCTTCGGTAACATGCGGCAATCATCCATTTGAAAATGCTCGCCTTTGAAATCACTTTGCCCGGTTTCCCACAGCTCTTTGACCACCGTAATGTACTCTTCAAGGTATTCGTAACGGTTGCCAAAGAACTGATCGCCTGGCCACATGCCCATTTGAGAATATTCAGGGCGCTGCCAGCCAGTAACCAAATTAACGCCAAATCGTCCGTTTGAAATGGAATCAATAGTAGTCGCCATTCTGGCCATGACCGCTGGTGGTAACACCAGGGTGGCGGCTGTGGCGTAGAGTTGAATTTTAGAAGTAACCGCGGCAAGACCCGCCATCAGCGTGAAAGATTCAAGGTTGTAATCCCAAAACTCGGTTTCACCACCAAAGCCCCGAAACTTGATCATGGATAACGCAAAATCTAACCCGTAGGCCTCGGCCTTCAGAACGATTTCTTTGTTTAAATCAAAGCTCGGTTTGTACTGGGGTGATGTTTTGGAAATAAGCCAGCCATTGTTGCCAATAGGAATAAATACGCCGATATCCATATTACTTCTCCCTTTTTAATAAAATGTCGTTAGATGCTTTTTTATTTACGGATAAACGGCTTGCGTTACCGCAAGGCCGTTCAAATAGTATTCAGCATAAAGTAGGCCAACTATTATTGTTGTTATTAATCAATGGTTTGTGATATTTGTGTGTTTGAAAGTGGACCTTTTGGTCCAATTTGGAGCGTTGAATTGTTTATCTTGTACTCAACTGGTGCAATGCGCAGCATCGTGTAGAATTGACATGCAGCACAATTAAAGGAATGTATGTACTGATGAAGTCTTCTTCTGCCGACCAGCCAGCGGCACCTCAAAAGCCGGCTCGTGTGTTCAGACCGTCCACGCAAAAGCGACGGGAAAAAGCACTACAAGACAAACGCGAACGCGTTATGAAGGCCGCACTGGCCTTGTTCTCTCAACACGGTGTAAACGGCACCAGCGTCGAACAAATTGCCGCTAAGGCCAAAGTGTCTAAAACCAACCTGCTTTATTACTTCTCCAGCAAGGAACAGCTGTACCTGGATGTTATTAAGCATTTACTGGATGTGTGGCTTAAGCCACTGCATCAATTCAGTGTTGAACAAAACGCCATTGATACTCTTACCAACTACATAAAGGTGAAGTTGGAAATGTCGCGAGACAATCCGGCTGAGTCCAAACTGTTCTGTATGGAAGTGGTACAAGGCGCACCGCTACTATTAAATGAGCTGGAATCGCCACTGTGTAAACTGGTAGAGGAAAAGGCCAAGGTAATTCGTGCCTGGATCAATCAAGGGCAACTGGATGAGGTGGATCCATACCACCTGATTTTCAGCATTTGGGCTATCACCCAGCACTACGCGGATTTTGGCGTACAGGTAAAAGCTGTTACCGGAAAAGACCTGAATGACCCGGACTTTTTTCAAAGCACACTGTCATCGGTTACGCATATTATTTTAGGTAGCATTCGGCCGGAATAGGGTTGTTTTTATATCGCGGCTTTTTTGGTTAAGTCCCGGGACAAGCTAAGGTCCCGGAACAAGCCAAGGTCCCGGAACAAGTCCGGGATGACGGGGAGGAGGTTGTATCCTCGCAGTCGTCGTCCCGAAGGTGCCGAGCGCTTATTCCCATCCGTCGTCGTTGGAAAGTGCGGAGCGCTTATTCCCATCCGTCGTCCCGGAAAATGCGAAGCACTTATCCGGGATCTTAGAACAGAAAGAGGGCTGTTTAGAGAGCGCGGCCTTTTTTAGTAGGTCCCGGGGCAAGCCCGGGATGACGGAGAAAGGATGTATCTACACCGTCGTCGTCCCGAAGGTGCGGTGCATTTATCTCCATCTGTCGTTCCGGAAAGTGCGAAGCACTTATCCGGGATCTTAGAACAGAAAGAGAGCTGTTTAGGTATCACGGCCTTTTTTAGTAGGTCCCGGAACAAGTCCGGGATGACGGGGAGGTGGTTGTATCCACATAGTTGTCGTCCCGGAAAGTGCGAAGCACTTATCCCCATCCGTCGTCCCGGAAAGTGCGAAGCACTTATCCGGGATCTTAGAACAGAAAGAG